>Ga0101945_1003224_pt1 | contig 9670 bp, 4 predicted proteins | sample DewCreD2012metaG_2_FD_75246 | JGI IMG/M metagenome (GOLD analysis project Ga0101945, IMG submission 75246) | Hot spring sediment bacterial and archeal communities from British Columbia, Canada, to study Microbial Dark Matter (Phase II) - Dewar... ... | reverse complement strand
CCGCCCAGCGCGGGAGAGGGCGGGGTACGCGCCGCGCTCACCGGTGGACGCGCCTGGTGCATCAGCGCACGTGCCGCACGCGACCCCAGGGTGCTTCAAGCTGCGTGGGAATATCTCGTCTTTCGCTGCAGCGAGGAGGCACAGCGAATCATTACGGAGGTGTACGTTAAAGGCGGCTACCCGCACCTCATCCGCCCGCAGATGCTGAAGAAGTTCGGTTTCACGGAAGAGTACGAGGACTACGAGCCTACCTTCCGCAGGGCGATGGAGGAAGCTCCCAAATACGGGCGCATCCAGCCGCATGACCCCTATTACCAGCACGTGGAAGGGCACGAGCTGGCAGTGCCTATCGACACCATCCTCTACGAAGGTGGACAGTACAAAGACCCGGCGAAGGTCATCCAGACCAGTATGAATGAAGTGAACGCGAAGCTGTATCGCGTCGTACCGCCGGAGGTGGAACGCCGGCGCAACCTGCTGGGCACCATTATCTTCCTGCTGGTGGCTCCGCTGGTGGTGTACGGTTTCGTGTGGGCAATGCGCGAGCAGTCGGAAGTGCACGTAGGCGCGCTGCAGAAGAAGGCAAGCCAGGTGGTCGGCTCCGGAGCGCGCCGCAGGGTCACCACCATGCTGGCATGGTCGATGATGTTACCTGCTCTGCTGACGGTGCTGCTGTGGCAGTACGTGCCTCTCATCCGCGGCACGCTGATGGCGTTCTACGACTACAAAATCTACGGCAACAGCCAGTTTATCGGTCTGGCGAACTTCATCGAGGTGATGACCAGCCCCGATTTCTGGAACTCGGTGCGGGCGACCGTGCTGTATGTGGGACTGAACCTCGCCATCGGCTTCGTCGCGCCTATCTTTCTGGCACTGCTACTGCATGAGGTGCCGCGGGGCAAAATCCTTTTCCGGGTTATCTTCTACCTGCCGGCGGTCACCACCGGACTGGTCATTATGTTCCTGTGGAAGATGTTCTACGACCCCACTCCCTACGGTTTCCTGAACCGCATCATGATGCCCATTCTGCACGCGCTGGGCGTGGTATCACCGGAGGTCAAATATATCGACTGGCTACATACGCCCGGGCTGGCGATGCTGTGTGTGGTGATACCCGGCGTGTGGGCGGGAGCGGGACCGGGTAGCCTGATTTACCTCGCCGCGCTGAAGACCGTGCCCGAAGACCTGTACGAAGCGATTGCGGTGGACGGGGGCAACTTCTGGCATAAGATATGGTACATTATGTTCCCCTCGCTCAAACCGCTCATTATGATTAACTTCATCGGCGCGTTCATCGGCAGCTTCCACGCCATGCAGAACGTGTTCGTGATGACAGGAGGTGGCCCCGCCAACTCCACAATGGTGCTGGGCATCCATATCTGGACGAACGCCTTCCTGTACCTGCGCTTCGGCTATGCAACCGCGATGGCATGGGTACTGGGTTCTGTGCTGATAGGCTTCACCATCCTGCAACTGCGCATCCTTAAGCGGGTGGAGTTCCGCGCAGCGCACGCGGTGGAGGGATGAGCGATGGCGCTGTTCGGACCGTGTGAACAACGCACTCTGACCGCTCGCGCGGTGTACGCCTTTATCTACACCGTGTTGATCGTGGGTTCGGTGACGATGATATACCCCTTCTTGCTCATGCTGGGCGCGTCCATCACCACCGACACCGACTTCGACGACTGGCGCGTTATTCCCGCCTACCTGCGCGATGACACCGCGCTGTTTCGTAAGTGGATGAACGACCGATACGGCACCGACTTCAACATCGCTCGCCGAATCCATCGGCTGGACATTACCAACTTTCGCTTTCTGGAAAAGATACCCGATTATCACGTCAACGACCCCAGAGTGCAGCAGCGCGTCGAGGACTGGCTGCAGTGCGTGAAGACCCTGCCCGACGAGTGGGTGAAGGCGCACTTCATCGACGATAAGCGCACCCGCCTGACCAATCAGCGCTATGCCCGCTGGCTCATCCGGCGTTACGAAAACAATATCGAGGCGTTCAATCAACGCTACGGCACGGTGTACTCCAGCTTCACCGAGGTAGCACCCTTTGAATACGACCTCACGCACAAATCGCGCCGGGAGACATCGCCCTTGCGCGAGCTCTACCTTGAGTTTCGTCGCACGCTACCTGCGCATGACCTGATGGCAATACTGGCAACCGACGGCTTCCTTGCGTGGGTGGAGCGACATATCGGTGGCGTGGAGGAATTGAACGCTCTGCTGGGCACAAACTACAAATCGCTCAACGATGTGCTGTTCCCCGCGCAGCGTCCGCAAGAACCTCGCTGGCAAAAACTGTGGGACCGCTACGTGCGCGAGCGGTTTCCCCTGCTCTTTGTGCGCGTGGAGGGCAACTGGGATACGCAGTGGCAGAGTTTCTTGCGAGAGAGACACCCTCACCGTGACATAGACGCAAAGCTGTCCCGCTTTCCTGCTACGCTACCCCAGGATGATTTGCGCTTCGCCGACTGGGTACTGTTCGTCGATACCGTTGTGCCCCCTGAAGCCAAGCAGTTGACCACTGTCGAGGGACACTGGCGGGAGTGGTTGCGCAAGAAGTACCGCACGCTGCAGGCGGTGAACGCCGCACACGGGACCTCATGGAAAAGCTGGGACGAGATAGCTCCCCCTCGCGCCGAGACGGACGTGCTCACCTTCTGGCGCAACAGGGACGAGATTCGGCGCGAGTTCCTCACCCGCAACTACCGCCTGGTGCTGGACTACATCCTGTTTCACGGGCGCGCGTTGTGGAACACCTTCGTGCTGGTGCTGATGACGGTGCTGGGGCATTTGACGGTACAGCCGCTGGCGGCGTACGGGCTGTCGCGCTTTAACCTGCCTTATGCGCACAAGATTTTGCTCGCCCTGCTGGCAACGATGGCGTTCCCCGCCGAAGTGGCGATGATTCCCAACTTCCTGCTCATTAAGGAGCTGGGCTTGCTGAACACCTACTGGGCGCTGGTGTTGCCCGGGCTGGCGAGCGGTATGGGCATCTTCCTGCTGAAGGGCTACTTCGACAGCCTGCCGCAGGAGCTATACGAGGCGGCAATGCTGGACGGCGCAGGCGAGCTACGCATGTTCTGGAACATCACCGTGCCGCTCTCTATGCCCATTCTGGCGGTGATTGCGCTGAGTGCGTTCACCTCCGCCTACGGCGGGTTTATGTGGGCGTTCCTCGTGGTGCAAAAGCCCGAGATGTGGACGATGATGGTCTTCCTGTGGCAATTGGGACGCGATAGTTACCCCTGGGTGTGGATGGCGAGTCTGGTTATCGCTGCCCTGCCCACGTTGCTGGTGTTCATCTTTGCGCAGAAGATTATCCTGAGAGGTATCATCGTGCCGACGATGAAATAATAACGGTACGAAGCCCGGCGAGTGCTGGCGTGCCGGGGTTCTTCTTTTGGATGGCGAGGCTCCTGCCGAGCAGTTGGGTTTGTGGTCGCGACGGGGCGCGACCAAGGATGTTTGGATGGATGCGCTCTGTCGCATCCTGAATGCGGTGGTCGTGACGGAGCACGACCCTCCAGTGCCAGCATGTGGAGGGCAAGGCTCCTGCCGAGCCGACTTCGCCAGATTGAGAAGTCTTTACGGCTGAAGCCGTTTCTTTTCAGACGAAGCCAGCCTGCGAGGGCAGGGTTTGGCTTGAAGGGGTGCGGCTTATGAACTTTGAACAAATAAATAGAGTTATGTGCGCTACCGGTCTGACAAGGTTCCTTCCTGGGGAAGGCGAGGCTCCTGCCGAGCCGACTTCGCCATGTTCAGGAGCCTTTACGGCTGAAGCCGTTCCTTTCCAGACGAAGCCAGCCTGCGCTGGCCGTGTAACCCTGCGAAGGCAGGGTTTGGTTTGCTAGGGTGCGGCTTTAGGCACAAACCCATGCCCAGCCTCCTCTTTCCCGCACAGGGGGTGGTGCAGGCAGTGTTCATCGGATAGATGCGACTATTTTTTCAAAATTCATTAGCCGCAAACCCGTACTCCGAGATTCTTCGCTCCGCTCAGAATGACAAACGTTTGCTGTCATGCTGAACGCAGTGAAGCATCTCTGAGATTCTTCGCTTCGCTCAGAATGACAGGTTTGGTATGCTTTTTGTCATGCTGAGCGCGAGCGACGCATCTCAAGGTAGTGATAGAATGAGATTCTTCGCTTCGCTCAGAATGACAGGGAAACCAGCCTCTCTTGTCATGCTGAAGTCTATGTTGTTTGTCAAGGGGGAGCGGCGCAATTACACCGCTACCCCACGCACATACTCCCGCTCGTAATACCGCCAGTCCCGTAAACACGCGCACACCCGATGCAATACCTTGTTCTTCACCGCGTTTAACACCACTAACCCACGCTTGCCCTCCTGCACCTTCCGACGGTAATACCCCTGTAACTCCCCACGAAGACGAACAGCCGCTAACGCTACCATGTGTAACACCCGACGCAACTCCGTCGGGCCATAACCCCGACTGTGACTGCCTTTACACACACTCTTGCCACTGCTGCGCTCATGCGGTGCCTTCCCTAAGTGACTACTTAACTGACGACCACTCACCGCACGCCGGAAACCGTCCGTCACGTCCAGAATGTGCCAACTCACCACCTCCCCGCAGCCCGGAACCGAGCGCACTATCGCGCAGCCCTCCTGAAGATGCTCATCCTCCGCTACCAACGCGCGGATCTCCTCCTCTACCTGCTTCACCTGCTGCGCTAACTGCGCTATCATCTGCTGCAGGCGAGACAAAGAGGCTTCAGAATGTACAGGATGCTGGCGTAACGAACGCAACACGTTGCTCAACTCCTGCAACATGTCGCGGTAGTGCATCCGCTCTATCAACCGCTGGTGAATCTGCTCCACCCGCTCTGAGCGAGGATGCCACCGCTTCAGGCAGTCCGCAAAGCGATAGCCATACTCCGCCAAGCGAGCCGCATCCACCGCATCCGTCTTGCGCAGGCGGAAACCATCCCGTATCTGCGTGGGAGAGAGCAACGCTATCTAAAAGCCTGCCTCATGCAGGGGATAGCAGATCTGCGCGCTGTAGACACCAGTGTTCTCCACCACAATCCAGTCGGTCTCGGCATCTACCCCGCGTGCCTCACACCACCGCACGAACTCGCTCAGCCAGTCGCCACGCAGGGCGAAACGGTGCACGTCTTGCTTGCCCGATGCGCTATACACGCACGCATGGAAAGAGGTGCTGGACACATCAATGCCCACGCTTTTCATGATATTGTGCCTCCTGTGGTTGTGTGTTACAATAAGCGTGCCTACCGCCTGTGGGCACGAGAGCGGTCTCTGTTAAATGGCCTGAAAGCCGGTAAGTCTATTTTGTCCTCCGTGCCCGATGGGGGCTGGGTTCTGTTTCAGCATATGGGTCTTGCCCGTAGCGAGCGAAGATCGCCCAGCCCCCTGGCGGTGGCGGGAAGAGTATATCCTGTTCTCTTCCCCCACATCTATACTCATATACTAACAGAGCGTCAGCGAAGCATCTCAAAGTGGCGATACAACGAGATTCTTCGCTTCGCTCAGAATGACAGGGTTGGCGGAACCGTTCCGCTTATATCCGAATAATCACGTGAGGTCACAGCTTGACAAAAATGTTTATCCATGCTAATATCACGGTAAACCCAACCAGACATGGTAAATCTCGGGATGGACACCTGTTACAGCATCCCCTGACCACCCCTCAGATTTACCCTGCCTGTTGGTAACATCTTTTTTCATTAAAGGAGGGATTTTCCATGCGTGTTACACGCACGGTGGGGATGCTCCTCTTGCTTCTGTGCTGCATGGGGAGCGTCCTCGCACAACAGCCTTTCACCTATCAGGGAATGCTCAAGAAATCAGGCGTCCCTGCCAACGGCAGCTACGACTTCCAGTTCTCACTGTGGACGGCGAACTCTGGCGGTTCGCAGATAGGTTCCACCATCACGCGCGCTGGCGTGAATGTCAGCAACGGACTGTTCACCACCGAGTTAGACTTCGGGGCGGTGTGGAACGGTGGCGAGCGGTATCTGCAGATTGCGGTGCGCCCTTCGGGAAGCGGCTCGTATACCACCCTTTCCCCTCGCGTGAAGGTGAACCCGGCGCCGTATGCGAACACTGCGACGCTGCTGAATATATTCCAGAGCGGCACAACCAACCCCGACCGCATGGTGATTACCCATTCGCCCGCGTACCCTAACTGGGGCTTGCAGTACCAGGATGTCGGGGATAAGTTCAACTTCCTGAGCGAGGGAACGCCTGTGATGACGATCGATCTGGGCATGCGACGAGTCGGCATTGGCACCAGTGATCCCGTTTATGGCGCTTTACAGGTGGAGACAAACTCAAATACTGCGGCTATTTGGGCGCGCCAAACTGGTACTGGCGACTTCATTTACGCCATCCGCGGGCGGAGCGAAAGCCCCTCTGGTAGAGGCGTGATTGGCGAAGCCACTGGCGGCAACGGCATCGGTGTGATAGGCGCTTCCCTCGCCACCGCCGGTAACCCCGCCGGGGTGTACGGAACAAGCGCCAGCCCCAACGGCGTAGGCGTGCTTGGCCGTATTAGTCCCGAACGCGACCCTCTCCTCAGCGCCGGTAACGCAGGCGTGTGGGGCGATGTTTTGTTTACCGACGGCGTAAATTTCGGCGGGTTTTTCCGTGTCCTATCGCCGAGTGGACATGGAGTGCGCGCGCTCAACGAGTCGACCGACCGTCAAACCGAAGCCCGATTAGCGACTTACTACGATCCACTATTCACCGGCGAGTCTAACCTGTCCGCCGGAGGCGCAGGCTTCGGGCGAATTGGGCTTTACGGGAGGTCCACCACTGGCGAGGGCACAGGCGTAATGGGTGAAAGTGAGAACTGGAAAGGGGTTGGCGGTTGGACGCGCCGCGGCTTCGGCGTCGCAGGGCACCAGATGGGCGCAGACAACTCTGGCGTTGGCGTTTGGGGACGCGCCGAGGGTGCCACCGGCGTCGGCGTGCTGGCACAGAACACGCAAAATGGGCCCGCCCTTGAAATCCGAGGGCAGATCGTAGTGCCTGACGCCCACTCCGCAACCGACACGCCCGTATTCAAGCACACCGCTACTTCCGGTAACACATCGGGGAACGTTACGACCATTAATCACCCGATGTGCAATGACGACCCTAACGCGATGCTCATTGTGACTCACGACTGGGGAACCTCAGGTCCCTATGTCACCAAGCCGTTCGGCGTGTGGTACAACTCTGGCGTGGGGCGGTGGACGATATTTATTGAGGACGGGAGCGCGATGCCCCTTGGCGCGAAGTTCAATGTGCTGGTCATCAAAACCAGAGGGGGTGGCTTCCTGAGTGCTGAAACGCCTCCGCTCACACCAACGACGATACGGAGCGACGAGCGATAATCAGCCATCCAATGGGCTGTCGGGGCAGACCCCCGTGTCTGCCCCGCTGAACTCAATGAAGGAATGGTGAGAAGAAGAAAGACTCCCCTCTCCTCGCGGGAGTGTACAGACCGGATAGATAGGTAACACATGTTCGGAGACATGGGTAACACTTTGTGATACAATCGGGGCAAATTTGGTAAACGCGAAAGGAGACCAAACATGCCCTGGGAAGAGAGGAGCACCGTGTCTTTACGAACCGAGTTTATCCAACAGGCACAGGAGGAAGGGGTGAACCTCAGCCAACTGTGTTGCCAGTTCGGCATCAGTCGCAAGACCGCCTACAAGTGGCTGCAACGCTATCGGCAAGAAGGGGAAGCGGGGCTACAAGAGCGTTCTCGCCGTCCCCACCACAGCCCCCGGCGCAGCCCGCCTCAGACGGAGGCAGCGGTGTTGGCGGTGAGAGAGCAACATCCCGCATGGGGTGGGCGCAAAATCAAAGCCTACCTGTGCCAGCGGGGGCAAGCGGAAGCCCCACCCAGTGCCAGCACCATTACCGAGATCTTGCGTCGCCATGAGCACATAGACCCGCAGGAGGCGAGCAAGCATCGTGCCTTCCAACGCTTTGAGATGGCATCCCCCAACCAACTGTGGCAGATGGATTTCAAGGGCTACTTTGCCCTAACGCAAGGGGGGTATTGCCATCCCCTGACCGTTCTGGATGACCATTCCCGCTACCTGTTGGGTTTACGCGCCTGTGCGAACCAGACCTATCAGACGGTACAGCAGCAGTTGAGCATTCTCTTTGAGCAGTATGGTCTTCCGGATCGGATGTTGATGGATAACGGCTCGCCGTGGGGGGATGATGCCGACACGCCGTATACGGTGCTGACGGCGTGGCTGATACGTTTGGGGATACAGGTGTGTCATGCTCGCCCCTACCATCCGCAGACGCAGGGCAAGGAGGAGCGTCTGCATCGCACCTTACAGGAGGAGTTGTTGCGCTACCACAGGTGGGATGACCTGTCTCAATGCCAGTGGCACTTTGACCGCTGGCGGGAGGTGTATAACGGTGAGCGTCCGCATGAGGCATTGCAGATGCAGCCTCCGGTGCGTTGTTACCGGCGCAGTGCGCGTGCGTTTCCCGAGGTGTTGCCTGCGATAGAGTATGAGAGCACAGACATTGTGCGTCGGGTAGATGTGTCAGGGAAGATCTCTTTCCGCAACCGCAGTTTTCGGGTAGGTAAGGCTTTTGGTCACCAGCCTGTGGCGTTGCGACCTACGGGGCGGGATGGGGAGTATGCAGTGTTCTTCTGCTGGCAGAGGGTTGCGTGCATTAGCCTTCGGGACGTATAATGGTGAGGGTTACAGGTGTTACCCATGTCTCCGAACACCTGTAACCCATGTCTCCGGTCTATACAGTAGGAGAGGGGCCGGGGGAGAGGTTAAAGCGCTTTATTTTTCCAAAACTCATCAATGGTGGGAAGACGACAAGGTGGCAGAAGAGGTCTTACAACATCAGCGGAGCAGTCACGCTTCTCTGTCATTCTGAGCGCAAGCGAAGAATCTCGTTCTATCGCTACCCTGAGATGCTTCGCTGATGCTCAGCATGACAAAAAGCACACTAAACCTGTCATTCTGAGCGAAGCGAAGAATCTCACCGGTGACCTCAATGAGGGAAGCTGCGCCTCACGATTAAAATCATGGGCTACGAGAAAATAAAATCCGCCTGCGCGGATTAGACAACCTGTGAAGACAGGTTTGTTGTCATCATAGCCCACCATTTCAATGGTGGGGTGACTGCACAACGGCATTGGGGTATGAGCGAGGTAGTTCCACCAACCCTGTCATTCCGAGCGAAGCGAAGAATCTCATTGTATCGCCACCCTGAGATGCTTCGCTCACGCTCAGCATGACAAAAAGCACACTAAACCTGTCATTCTGAGCGAAGCGAAGAATCTCGTTCTATCGTTACGCAGAGATGCTTCGCTCACGCTCAGCATGACAAAATGGGCTACACGATAGCCTTTATCGCTGTTTCAATCCCTTATAGGTAGGCTCGTAACCAACATCGACCCGCCGCGAGTGTATGCGTATGTCAAGTTTCAATCCCTTATAGGTAGGCTCGTAACCGAAAGCACGTAGGCGCGAAGCTCTGGGGCACGCAGGTTTCAATCCCTTATAGGTAGGCTCGTAACGGTGAGGTAGAGCATGGCAATCTGGAGCGGGTTCAGAGTTTCAATCCCTTATAGGTAGGCTCGTAACTGGAGACCGCGCTGGCAAAAATCATTCACGAAAATGTTTCAATCCCTTATAGGTAG
>Ga0101945_1003207_pt1 | contig 9712 bp, 7 predicted proteins | sample DewCreD2012metaG_2_FD_75246 | JGI IMG/M metagenome (GOLD analysis project Ga0101945, IMG submission 75246) | Hot spring sediment bacterial and archeal communities from British Columbia, Canada, to study Microbial Dark Matter (Phase II) - Dewar... ... | reverse complement strand
AAAAAATCGCGGCGATAGAAAACTTTATGGCCCCAGGCGGATAAAACAGGAGCTAAAGCAAAAAGGTATATCAGATGAAACAATTTCTGAAACGCTTTGCGATTACATTTCACCCGATAAAGAGTACGAAAGCGCAAAGAAGCTGGCAGAGTTAAAACTCTCTTCATACAAGGGCCTTGAGAGCAAAGTTGCATGCCGCCGCTTAAGCCAATTCCTGCTTAGACGAGGCTATAGCCCATCGATTGTCTATGAAGTTACGCGCAGTTCCAGTAAATTTCTTGACACTAAAAACCCGTAATTATACTATTATTACAGTTAGTTTAAGGCAGAAATGCTTTACTGAGATCAGGCGATAAATCCATTTAGTTTCACATAGATTGAAAAACAAAAAATGGAAAAGCCAGCTAATCCTGCTGTGCTTTCAGCTGGGTTAGTTATTGTTTTAGTCTTAGTAAAGGATTTTTGCCGAGCAAATGCTCGGTTTTTTATTTTGCGAAAGGAGGCAAAAAATGCAGCCAGTAGTTCTATATGTAGTCATAGCCGTTTTAGCAGCAGCAATTGGATATGCTGCAGGTTATATAGTACGGCGAAAGTTCTCTGAAGAAAAAATTGCCTCCGCCGAAGAGACCGCGAAGAGGATAATTGCTGAAGCCGAAAGGGAAGCTGAAACCAAAACAAAAGAGGCCCTTATCAATGCTAAAGATGAGATCCATGCACTCCGCTCGGAAGCTGAGCGGGAAATACGCGAACGGCGGAATGAAATCCAAAGGTTAGAAAAGCGAATTAGCCAAAAAGAGGAATCTCTCGATGCAAAAATGGATAACATCGAGAAAAAAGAACGTGAACTCATGGAGCGGGATAGAGAGATTTCTAGAATTGAAAGAGAGCTTTCTGAAATTTACGAAAAAGAAATGAGATTGCTTGAGCAAATTGCAGTGCTTACTTCGGACGAAGCCCGTCAGTTACTCTTCAAGCGAATCGAAGAGGATACTAAACATGAAGCTGCAATAATGATTCGGGATATAGAGAGTAAAGCTAAAGATGAGGCTGAGAAGCGTTCGAGAAATATTATCGCTCTGGCTATTCAAAGATGTGCGGCAGATCATGTGGCTGAGACTACAGTCTCAGTAGTCCCGCTTCCAAGTGACGAAATGAAAGGAAGAATAATTGGAAGAGAAGGTCGTAATATTAGAGCGTTTGAGAACCTCACGGGTATTAATTTGATAATTGATGATACGCCTGAAGCTGTCATCCTATCTAGTTTTGACCCTGTTAGAAGAGAAGTAGCAAGGCTTACATTAGAAAAATTAATAGCTGACGGGCGAATCCATCCAGCAAGAATTGAGCAAATGTATGAAAAATCTAAGGATGAAGTAGAGGCTCATATTCGTGAGGTTGGCGAGCAGGCAACATTTGAAACAGACGTGCACGGTCTGCATGCAGAGCTAATTAGGGTGCTTGGTAGACTTAAGTATAGAACAAGCTATGGGCAAAATGTGCTTCAACATTCAATCGAGGTGGCACATTTGGCTGGAATTATGGCAGCAGAACTAGGTGCGGATGTGAAGCTAGCAAGAAGAGCAGGTTTGCTGCATGACATAGGTAAGGCAATAGATCATGAGGTTGAGGGTCCCCATGCTGTTATAGGAGCCGAATTGGCTAAAAGATTGCATGAGCCTCAAAATGTGGTTCACGCGATAGAGGCACATCACGGCGATGTTGAGCCTCAGTCGGTCGAAGCTGTTCTTGTACAAGCTGCAGATGCTATGTCTGGAGCAAGGCCAGGTGCCAGACGTGAGACTCTTGAAAGTTACATCAAGCGCCTTGAGAAGCTTGAAACAATTGCTGAATCTTATAAAGGCGTTGAAAAATGCTACGCTATGCAGGCAGGCCGCGAGCTTAGGATTATGGTAAAACCAGAGGAGATGAGCGATGAAGCAGCCGTGCTGCTTGCAAGGGATGTTGCTAAACAAATAGAAAATGAGCTTGAATATCCAGGACAAATTAAAGTTGTTGTAATAAGAGAGCATCGAGCCGTTGAATACGCGAAATAATTGAAAATGGCTTCTTAAGGCAAATTTGGCAGCTAGAGTATAATAAAAGGGGATCCCACGGGGTCCCTTTATTATTTAGGAGCTATTTTCAGATTCCAGGGACCAAAGACAAATAAATGCATTTTGAATTACCTTGTCCCCCGGCCCTGTCTATCACTGCTTAGAGACTAGGGATTTGACAAATTAATCCATTCGTAGAAGAATATTGTTAGGACATGCAGTGCTAACGCTAGGTTTTTTTATGTCAAAGATTGCAAATAATTCTTTACTTGGATTTGTAGCAAATCTTACAGGTGAGCAATATCTAAAGATCGAAGAAGACCTTGGGCATGGCTTTGTACGCCTTAATATCAGCGAGGCGGAGAGGAGACAAGCAAAGCACGATATTCGGTCGATGGAAGATATCGTGCTGGAAATGCTTAGAAACTCGCGCGATGCTGGAGCATCCACAATTTTTATTGCCTCGACGAAAGAAGACAACCTTGTCAGAAAAGTTACCGTTATTGACGATGGCGAGGGCATACCAGCCGAGCTACATGAGAAAATATTCGAACCCCGTGTTACTTCAAAGCTAGAAAATGTCATATCCGACCGTTATGGAATTCACGGCAGAGGTATGGCTCTTTTTTCAATTAAGCAAGTCTCAGATGAAATAGAGCTTGTATTTTCCGCTCCGGGGCGGGGAAGTGTCTTTAAAGTACAAACAAGCACAGGCCTTTTAGCTGAAAGGAAAGACCAATCTACCTATCCGACTATAAAGTATCGCAAGGGTGAGCCGATAATTATACGAGGGCCGCACAATATCATAAGGACTGTTCTTGAGTTCAATTTAGATCATCAAGACCTTACGATATACCTCGGCTCTCCGACTGAGATTCTGGCTACTATGTATAGCCTGTGCACAGCTGGAAATGATGAAAATAGAATGATCCAGGATTTCAAGATTTGGAGGAGCATAGGTACAGTAAAATCAGCAGCAATGCTTTCAGATGTCGCAGAGCGACGGCTTGGGCTACGAGTATCTGTTAGAAACGCCCAGCGGATAATGAGTGGCAGAATCGCCCCTCTTGCCAAAATGCTTGACACAATTAACAATCAGAGCGATCGCAAAGAACAAGATAAGAGAAAAATCGATCTTTTAAAACAAGAACCGGTAGCAAAGCATATATCCCGGGAAGACCTTAATCAACTGGCTATGATTATAGCGAGCGAATTTAGGGTAATAGGTAGTAAATATTTTATTGAAATTGCAGAAATTCCTGAGGTTCAAGCTGAGAAAGATTGTTTAAAAGTAACGATTAAGCTACAATCAGTAATAGAATGACGTATACTCGCAATATAGTTTATGAAGGAACTAAGCAAGTAGTGATTGATGGTGTGAATGCTAAAGCATTTACATAAATGCCGCTAAGGAGGATTACATGGAAGTACTAAAGGTTTCAACAAAATCGAGCCCAAATTCAGTAGCTGGAGCTCTGGCCGGTGTTCTGAGGGAGCGAGGCGGCTGCGAAATTCAAGTAATAGGAGCAGGAGCTTTAAACCAAGCAATTAAAGCAATAGCTATAGCAAGAGGTTTTGTAGCGCCAAGTGGCCTGGACCTCGTGTGTATACCAGCCTTCACTGATATCTCAATCAACGGTGAAGAGCGCACGGCCATCAAGCTGATTATTGAGCCAAGGTAAGGGCTAGGCCGATATGCCAGTCGACCTGCACATACATACAACAGCTTCTGATGGCGGCTTAAGCCCAAAACAGGTCGTAGAACTAGCATCAAGGCTAGGCTTAAGCACAATTGCAATTTCCGACCACGATACTGTTAAAGGTATCGACGAGGCCCTGGCTTACGGCAAAAAGCTGCATGTTAAGGTAATTCCTGCTTTAGAATTAAGTTCAAAGTTTAATAGCCGAGACATACATGTTCTCGGCTATTTTATTGACCATAAAAGCAAAAAGCTTTTAAAAGCCTTAAAACATTTAAGAGATTCCCGCTTTGAGCGGGCGGTAAAAATCATAAATTGCCTGAAAAAAAATGGTATAGCAATAAGTCTTGATGATGTTTTAGCGGTTGCAGGCTCTGCCTCGATCGGACGCCCACATATAGCGCGGGTGCTTCATAAGAAAAATTATGTTGAAAGCTTTGCTGATGCCTTTAATAAGTACTTGGGGAAGGATGCACCATGCTATTTCGAGAAATTCGTCTATTCACTTAAAGAAGCTATCGGCATAATTCACGAAGCCGGAGGTCTTGCGGTTTTTGCTCATCCGGGGCTAGCAAAAGTGGATGAGCATATTTCAGACTTTATAGCTATGGGTCTTGATGGCATTGAAGTTTATCACGTTGATCATCCGCCCGAGGTTGTTGCACATTACAAGAAGCTAGCTAAAGAATACAACCTATTAATTGTGGGCGGCTCTGATTGCCATGGTGAAGCCTCCAGGCATGGGCTTCGATTGGGAACCATCCCTGTACCAGATGAGGTGGCTGATGGGCTTAAAGCTGCTCAGTCAACTCACCAGGCACATTCTCCACACTAGCTTTTTATTACGCATTTGTTACAATAGCTGCCATGAAGAAATTTCACATTGTTACATTTGGATGCCAAATGAATAAGCATGACTCAGAACGCATGGCAGGTTTGCTTTCCACACACGGATACGAACAGACCAGCGACATGGCCAGCGCAGAAATCGTCATATTTAACACGTGCGCGGTAAGAGGCCATGCCGAAGACCGCTTTTTTGGAAACCTTAACAATTTAAGGAGAGAAAAAAGGGAACGACCAAACATGATTATCGCTGTTGGTGGTTGCATAGCTCAAAAAGAGCGCGATTTCATATTTGAAAAAGCACCTCATGTTGATGTTGTTTTTGGTACCCATAATATGGCAAACCTTGCCTCTTTGATTGAATCTGTTGAGCTTAGCAGGCAAGCGGTTTGCGAGATTTCTGACAAAATCGAGGTCATGCCTACTTCATTGCCCAGCGTCCGGGAACATGCGTATCATGCATGGGTACCCATTATAATAGGCTGCAATAATTTCTGCACATACTGCATAGTGCCTTATACACGCGGCCGTGAAGTAAGTAGACCAGTTGATGATATAACTTCCGAAGTGAAAAGCCTGGTGGCGGATGGTGTTCAAGAAATTACGCTGCTTGGGCAAAATGTCAATTCCTATGGCCGAGATATTTATGGGGAAAGCAGATTTGCGGCTCTTCTTCGTGCCTTGGATAAAGTAGAGGGTTTGCGCAGGATTAGATTTACAACGTCGCACCCCAAGGATTTGTCAGATGACACAATTGACGCTATAGCCAGTGGTGAAAAGATTTGCGAGCACATTCATCTCCCTGTTCAAGCTGGCTCAAACAAAGTGCTTAAAGCAATGAACAGAAAATATACGAAAGAGAGTTACCTTGAGACAGTTAATAGGATTTACGATGCTATTCCAGGGGTAAGTCTCACAACAGACATAATGGTTGGTTTTCCAAGTGAAACAGAGGAAGACTTCCTTGACACACTTGATATTGTTGAAAAAGCGCGTTATGATTCGGCTTTCACTTTTATATTTTCACCGCGCGATGGTACACTGGCCGCAAAAATGGAAAATCAAATACCTGCTTCAGTTAAATCGGACCGGTTCGATAGATTGGTCGAACTGCAAAACAGGATAAGTCTTGAGAAAAATATCAAGCTTGTTGGCAGGGACATAGAAGTTTTTGTTGAAGGCATTAGCAAGAAAAATAAGGATGTTTTAACAGGAAGAACAAGAACTAATAAAATAGTTAATTTTGTTGGCCCTGAATACTTAATTCATAAGGAAGCAATGGTTAAAATTAAAGAAGCCCATACTTGGTATTTGGTTGGGGAACTGTTGTAAATTCAAAATGCAAAATTAAAAATTAAATAATCATACTCTTAGTAGTAGAAATATCACTTAGCTTTTGAATTTCTTTAGCGGCGGTCTGCGGTCTGCGGTCGGGCTTCGAAGGAGACCAATAAGTGGTCGGCGGTCAGGCTTCGAAGGAGCCTATAGCGGCGGTCAGCGGCCGGTGGTTGTTTATACATAACATTGCAGGAAAGGGTTAAAATGGCGGTTGTAATTGGGTGCTTAATGCCACATCCACCAATAATAATTCCTGAAATTGGTAGAGGGCGGCTTGACACTGTAAAATCTACCATTAAAGCTATGCAAGAAATAACCGACCGAGTCGCAAAGGCTGGTCCTGAAACCCTTGTTTTTATCTCCCCGCATACGGAAGGTTTTGTAGATAGCTTTGCTGTTAAAGTAAACCCTGAATTAATGGGGTCGCTAGCAAAATTTGGTGCGTTTGATGTATCGTTTCTATTGAAAAACGATCTAGCTTTTATCCATGAATTGGAAAAGGCAACAAACGATTTTGAGCTTTCTTTAACAAAAGTAGGCAAAGGACATGTCGAGCTGTTTCTTGCTGATGAGCTAGACCACGGCGTCTTGGTGCCACTTTACTATTTGAGTAAGAAGATAAAAACACCTATTGTTTCGATTGCTATCAATCAGCATGGATTTGATGAACACTATGCACTTGGTGCAGCAATCCTGCAGGCATCGAACAGTATGCGCAAGAAAGTTGCGCTTATTGCAAGTGGAGATCTATCTCACCGGCTAACCCCGGATGCTCCGGCAGGATATCATCCCCGAGCAATTGATTTTGATGCCAAGATCGAGGAAATCCTTGATACCGGCTACTTTGATGAGCTAGCTGAAATAGACCCCGAGCTTATAGAAATAGCAGGCGAATGCGGTCTTAGATCGATATATACTTTAGCAGGTGCTTTTAATGGATATGGTGTTATAACCAAAGTGCTCTCGTACGAGGCTCCTTTTGGCGTTGGATATATGGTATCAGCAATTTATCCGAGTAGGCCATCTGCCGAAAGAGATTTATTTACAACCGAAGTAGAAGAATTACCTGCAAAAGAACCCGAGCCAAGCGCTCCTGTCAGGCTTGCTAAATATAGTCTTGAGCAATATTTTAAGCAGGGCCATCCGGTTGGCATCCCGGATGATGTTCCTCCTGAGCTCATTAACAAACGTGCTGGTGCCTTTGTTTGCCTAAAGATAAACAACAACTTAAGGGGCTGCGTTGGCACAATACAGCCTACTCAAGCTAATCTTGCTGAGGAGATAATGGCAAATGCAATTCAGGCAGCAACCGCAGACCCGCGTTTTTCACCAGTGACACCCGACGAGCTTCCAAATATAAGTTTTTCCGTAGATATTCTTGAACCGCCAGAAAGAGTCCAAAATAAAAACCAACTTGACCATAAGGTTTTTGGAATCTTGGTTAAACGTGGATATAAGACAGGTCTACTTCTACCTGACCTTGAGGGTGTTGATTCTGTCGATGAACAGATAGCGATAGCAAAACGGAAGGCAGGAATTCAACTGCACGAGGAAGCTGAAATATATCGGTTTAAAGTGGAGAGGTATGAATAAAGCAGGGTCCAGAGGCCCCATCTTCTGGCTCCTTACTTCTAATTAAAAAGGTGATCGATATATCCAAGAGAAAACTTATCGCTATTGTAGGGCCAACAGCAACTGGCAAAAGCAATGTAGCCATAGAGCTTGCTAAGCGCATAGATGGCGAGATAATATCAGCCGATTCGATGCAAATATACAAAGGCATGGATATAGGCACCGCGAAAGTTACACCAGATGAAATGAACGGCATACCACACCACCTCATTGATATCATAAGCCCAGCTGAACCCTTTAGTGTTGCTGAGTACCAGAAATTGGCACGCCGACTAATCGATGAGATTTCAGAAAGAGGTAAAATCCCCATTTTGGTTGGCGGGACAGGTCTCTATGTACGCTCTGTCATTGATAAGCTTGAGCTTCCATCTGGTGAAATTTCATCTAAAGTAAGAAGACAGCTTGAGCAAAGAGCAAAATTAGAAGGTAGCGAGGTACTTTATAAAGAGCTTATTGAAAAAGACCCAAAGGCTGCTGAAATAGTGCATCCCAATAATGTACGGCGCATCATTAGAGCGCTTGAGATAATTGAGCTTACAGGCAAACCATTTTCCTACTACCATAGCGAGTGGAAAAGCAGAGAATCTATCTACGACCTTGCCATTTTTGGCCTGACAATGGATCGGAAGTTGCTTTATGAGCGAATTGATAGGCGTGTTGATAAGATGATTGAGGCTGGATTGATTGATGAGGTAAAAGAGCTTCAATCCAAAGGATATGAGAAATTCTTAACCTCCCAGCAGGCCATCGGATATAAAGAATTGATTAGATACCTGAAGGGTGAATCATCCTTGGAAGAAGCAATTGATATCATCAAATCGCGCACTAGACAGTATGCAAAGAGGCAGTTAACCTGGTTTAGAGCTGACCCAAGAATTAAATGGATAGATGTTACCAGAAAAACGCCGGCTGAGGTTGCTGATGAAATAATAAATGAACTTAAAAAGAGAAAATTCATTATGTAATGAGTAAAAATGGGGAGAGAAATTTCTCTCCCCATTAAAAGCTTCTTTGATTTATGGTGTAGTTACTCTGGCAACATTCGACCATGCCGACAGGCCCAAGTTGTTGACCGCTCGAATGCGGTAATAGTATGTTGTGTAACGAGGCAACCTCGTCTGCTGCACTGAGGTGGAATTAGCAGCCACTGCCCGTGTGTTTAGATTTCTTGTGAACGTTGCATTGGTAGCACGCTGAATTACAAAGCTGTTCTCATTATTAGAGTTGTCCGCCCATTTTAGAGTGACAACATCTCGATTACCTCTACCCCTCACAGCTGTTGCTGTCAAACTGCTGGGAGCCGCTGGGGCGGCCACAGTTATGCTAACCGTGTTCGAATAGACCGATGATACCGGACCATTCACAGCTCTCACCCGGTAGGAATAAGTTCTACCATACACCACCGCAGTGTCAACATAGGTCATGCTACCTGTATTAGTCCTTCGACCAATTGTAGCAAGCGTGGAATATGCTCCACCATTGACAGATCGTTCGATCACAAACCCAGTTTCGTTGGTAGCGTTGTCAATCCAAGCCAGAGCAACTCGTGACCTAGACTGCAGTGTTGCCCTAAGATTAGTCGGAGCTGCCGGTTTAGAACCTATTGATATTGTAACTAGTACGCTGTTTGACGCCGCACTGCCAGCTGCATTATAAGCAACGACTCGATACCTGTACCTTACGCCTGAGCCAACCGTGGTGTCAGTATAGGTTGTCTTATTAGCAAGAGCTGTTCCAACTACAGAATAGGGACCAACTGTACCGTTGCTAGCAACAAGCGCCCGTTCTATCCTAAACCCAATCTCATTGGCTGGATTGCCAAGAGTGGCAGGGTCATTTGCAGGAGTAGCATCTGTCCATGTAAGATTGACTCTAGGTGCGACATCGGTTGACCCTACAGTGTTTGCACTTATAGGGTTGGGCGCAATCGGACGCATGCGATTAATCTGCAACGCCATCGGACGCATCATCTCAGCCTCTTCGTGGCTAAGAATATGGCAGTGCCACATATATTCCCATACAAAGTTGAACAATTCGTTCGTAATAGGAGGATCTATAGGTTCTCCAGTCTTCGGATCTCTATTTGTAAACCCAATGGTGGAGCCAATCGGCATCGTTGGATTAAGCGGGCGAATGCTATCA
>Ga0101945_1003197_pt1 | contig 9735 bp, 8 predicted proteins | sample DewCreD2012metaG_2_FD_75246 | JGI IMG/M metagenome (GOLD analysis project Ga0101945, IMG submission 75246) | Hot spring sediment bacterial and archeal communities from British Columbia, Canada, to study Microbial Dark Matter (Phase II) - Dewar... ... | reverse complement strand
GGGATACGCGGTACTGGCAGGATGGCTACCCATTCTCTCGCGCCACCGGGAGCTGCCACGTTTTCGAGACCCTGTACCGCCTCCCAGGGGGGCGGTGGATCGTACGCCAGTTGGTCCGCAGCCACGGACACCGCTCCTACTGCTGGTTCGAGGTTTCTGGGGAGGAGGCTCACGCCTGGCTGGAACGCTGCGGCTACACGGGTGCGGGACAGGCCGCTACGCGGCGCTGCGTCTTCTGTGGTGGCACGGATGGGCTGGAGGTTCCCGAGGTCGAGAACGTGTGTGTCTCTTGCATTCGCTTAGGGGCTCTCTGGGGCCTGTGGGACCCCAGAAAGGCCCTCCTGGAACCCTAGGAGGCCCGGCTCGAGACCTCAAACATCTGTTCCGTATTGACAACGCTGCTCGCATCTGCTATATAAAGAACAGAAAAGACGAGGAAGGAGGGAGGACCATGGTTCGAGTACAGATCAGGGTTGAGGTTCAGGGACGCGGGACTACCAAGGCCTGGTGGGGCCGCTTCCCCGGTCTCGCAGAAGCCGGCGAGGGGTCGGACCGTAGGGTTGTTACTACGGGAGAGCCCTCGTGGCTCCCTCGAATCAAGGACGGGGAGGCCTGGATTGATCTCCAGCCCGGCACGGTTATCCGTGCCGGTGTGACCCACTTCGGGGGGTACCGGCGTGCACAGGTCTCCTCCCCCCCTCTCATCGTAGAAGAGGGAAGGGAGTGGACCGCCGTGGACCGCGACGGGACGCGGCACGTCCGAATCACAATCACCGGGGCCCGGGTGGCGACTTTTGAGGATCTGAACTCTTCCCCCGCCGAGCCCAGCCCGCTCTCTCCACACAGCGACGACATTTTGATCCAAGAGCTCGAGCGGCGCGGATACGTCGTGATCCGCGCCACAGCAGACACGGGGGCGCAGTAAGCGCCCCCAGTAGGAGGTGGGGATCATGGAGAGGAAAAGGTGCCAGCTCTGCGGTAGTCTTCGTTTTTGTCTTTGGCGAAACGGGACCACACAATGCCTCGCATGCGCCCTAGAAGACATTTCCTTCCTCTTGAGCGACCTCGGAACAGACATTGGGGCACTAAAGAAGATCGCTAGTGCCGGGGTCCCCGGGGTTTCTACGCGACCCTGCCCCTGCGGTCGCGTTGGGGCCCTGGATGAACCCTATTTTGGTAGCATTTGCGCCTTCTGCATCGGGGAGGTTCTTAGTAGAAGGCTGGAAACCATTCGGGGAAGACTCCAGGCCCTGCTCCAAACCTGCGCTTACTGTGGCGATACCGCGGCATGCCTATGGGCAGATCAGCTACCCATGTGCGAATTCTGCGCTTCGGTTCAGGCGAAAATCTGGCAAAGCAAAAAGCTCCCCACCTCACAGGCCTAACATCTTCCCCGCAGCGGGGCCCGGTGGGGAGCTCCCCACCGGGCCCCAAAAACACGAAGGGAGGGAGAAGGGGATGGAAAAGAAGAGGAAGATCTTGAGCCGCCTCCGGGAGTATCCTGCCAAGAAGCTACCGCCTCCAGAGGCAAAATTCAGAGACGTACTGTTCTGGAATCCCCAGAGGCTCCTTCTATTTTCTCGCGCTACTGGTGATTACCGCGAGTTTGAGACCCTGTACCGCCTCCCCGGTGGACGGTGGGTCGTACGCCGCCGGATCCGCCGCGGGGGCCGCCGCTCCTACTGCTGGTTCGAGGTTTCCGAAGAGGAGGCCCGCGCCTGGCTCGAGCGCTGCGGCTACGCTAGCGACGGACAGATCGCGGGCGCGCGTCGCTGCGTCTTTTGCGGCGGCGTAGACGGGCTGGATTTGCCATACCTCGATAACGTGTGTATTCCATGTATCGCCCGCCGGGTCCCAGGCCTAGTGTACCCTTCAGGAGGTGAGGGAGGTCATGGAGAAGACAAGGTGCCGGGTCTGCGGTAATCTTCGCTTCTGCCTCCGGAGAGGCGGGGCACACCAATGCCTAACGTGTGCCCTCGGAGGCACATCTTTCCTTTTGGGGGGGTTCGACGATGGCATTAGAGCCCTAGGAGAGGTCGTGCGGACCCATATCAGGGTGGGGAGCTTCAGCCCGTCCACGCGGCGCTGCGTCGTTTGTGGGCAGACGGGGGCGATTGACATGCCTTGCTATTGGAAGAACGTGTGTGTCTCCTGTATAGCGGATACCCTCGACTCCCACCTCGAGTCTGCCCAGTTGGACCTCAAATCTGTACTGCAGACCTGCGCGAAATGCTACGAGCCCGCCGCCTACCTGTGGGAGCTCCCCCTGTGCGGCTCCTGCGCTGCCTCGGCGGGAATGAAAGTTCCGCAAGGCGCTTCTTGGGCGGGGAAAGTGCAGGAATTGGTGATGGAGATCCCCAAGAAGGCAAAATGCAGTTCCTGTGCTGATTACTGTCTCAAGCGAGGCGACGTCCCACAATGCCTCGCGTGCGCCCTGTTAGATGTCTCGTTCTTTTGGGTGGAGCTTTTAAGTGACTTTGGGGCGTTTTGGTACGAGTCGCACCGGGCCAGGTCTAGTTCTACGCGGCGCTGCAACATCTGTGATCACGCTGGGGCGCTTAGCCTGCCTCGGTGGGGAAACGTGTGTGTCTTATGCGTTTCCCGGACCCTTATGGCGAGGTTAGAGTCTATCCGCAAAGAGATCAGGACCCTACTGCGAACCTGCGCCCGCTGCGGCCAGAGCGCATCATACTTATGGGCGCATCGATTGCCGCTGTGCAGGTACTGCGCTGAATCGGCAGAGCTAACAGCCTAGAAGCCGGGCCCGGCGGGTAGCTCCCCGCCGGGCCCGGCTTCACGAAGACAGCCCTGGGCCGGCCTCGCGACCGGGTCCCAGGGCTTCCGGGAGGAGGGGGGAGGATCGATACTATGGTGCCCCATTCTCCCCGCAAAGTCAACCCCTCCCATGGCCTGATTCTCGGGCCAGCCTTGCAATCTCTGGCCAGCCCACGACAAGGGCGTTGTAGGCCTGGGCGTCCTGGGCCCGGCCCTTCTTTTCGGCAATGGCGAAAAGCCGGTAGGCCAGTTCGCGGGCGAGCTCGCCCGGTGAGCCCAGCCGCCCAAGAAGTCCCGCCGTGGCTTGATCCCCGCCCTTCTCGTAGTAGTAGACGCGCAGCAGATGGTGCGCCGCCTCCCAGACGCTGACCCGCCGGCCTCTCTCCAGGGCCCAGCCCTTCGGTAACTCGTCGGGTCGAAGAAGTCGTACCTTCCCGCCTCGAGAGTGCACAATCCCCGCATCGACGAGCCCGTTTACCGAGGTCGCCTTCGCTTTGGATAGGACCTCCGCGTCGCCGAACTCGCCCTCCTCAAAGCCGTGCTGCTCATACCAGGCGATGGCCCACCGAGTGTCGTTGTCGAACTCGTCCTCGTGCTCGGAGAGCACCTCGGTCAAGGTCTGGTTGATGAGGGCCAGGGCCGTGCGGACGCTCATGGGATGGCCGGAGGCTTCCAGAATCCGACTGTACTTCGAGTAGAGGGCCATGCCGGGGCCGATGGCCGCCTGCGCGAAGTCCACCGGGGCGATGTTACCCTGTTGCAGGCGTCGGAGCACCGCCGGCAGCTCGCGCCTCAGTTCCGCCACGAAGGAGCGGCGGTCCGTTTGAGGAGCATCGGCGGGCCGGGGACGGCAGGCGAGGACGATGTAGGAGGAGAGGGCGTTGGCCCCCATGGCCCGCAGCCGCCACGCCTGTGGGGCCCGCACCGGCCAGGTGGCGGTGATCTGAAAGCCTGTCTCGATCAGCGCTGTGAGCATCGTCTCCCAGCCGGTGGTGCGGTCTACTGGAGCGCGCGCATTCTGCGCTCCCTCTTCGGTGTGCGAGACCCGGGCGCTTTCAGCTCTCTCGTCGTCCTGCTTGAAGGCGTAGTAGACGGTTAGGGGAAAGCGCGGATCCATCTTCTCCCGCAGGACGGAGAAAACCCGGCGGAAGCCTTGCTCGAAGTGCTCTTTGGCCTTGCGCTTGTCGCCGCCGAAACGCGCACGGTCGGCCACCAACTCTTGCTCCTTTGGCGTCAGAACCGTGCTGAAGAGTTCAGGGTAGAGGTCGCCGATCGTGCGGCGCAGCCAGACGTAGAAGAAGTCCGACAGAGCGGCGTAGTTAATGTTGTCGTAGTAGGGCGGGTCGGTAGAGACGAGAACGCCCTTCAGGCCGTCTTCGGAGCTGGCGGCGTCAATGAGGCGAGCGTGGCCAGCCGCGAGTCCTGTCCCTACCGCTTCCAGGCACACGGCTAGGCGGTCGACAATAGTGCCCCAGCCCCCCGCCGAGTTGCCAAGGATGTTGGACTCCCCGAAGTCCCAAACTATTGGAATGGCCTGCAAGCCGAACAGGTGCTCAACCTTCTGGCTTCCCAAGACCCACCTGCAGAATGAGTTATTGCAATCCGCGCACCGGCCCAAGGCCATGGCGAGGAGGGTGGTTACCGCGTCGGCGTAAGCATCAGCCTCGGCGTCGGAGAGCTCCGCTGCGATCGCATCCCGCCGTACGTCTTCTCGTACCTCCCGCACCAGGTCCGACAGCGTCACCATCGCCGTGAGCTGGCGAGGGGTGAAAAGGTCTCCAAACTTTTCAAAACCGTAAAGCGGCGGCCCTATGCCCTGGGAATAGCGGGCAATGTACTCATCCGGCCTCCACGCTGGTTCCGCCCCTCGGGCGACGGCCTCGTGCTCGTCGGTAGCGGGAAGGTAGATGCGCCCACGACGGGTGCCTGCCGCGATAGCCACGAGGCGCGTCTCCATCCGCCCGGCCTTGCCCTGTTCCTTGATGTAGTTTTTCTGGATCGTGTCCCCGGTGAGGATACACCGGAACGTCGCCCGTCCGATCTTGGTCCCTGCCCTCACCGCCCCGCGGTCCGGCGGTGCGCCGGTACGCACCCGGAAGCGCCAGGTGCCAGCCGCCCGATCCACCACCGGCTCCAGCCACGCCTCGCTCCCCTCTTTGCTAAAGAGCCAAAAGCTGCTCATGAGGGGCACGTGGGCCCCGTGGGCCGCAGGGTTCGGGCTCGGCACCGTCCGCGCCCAGATCCAGGCGATGACCGGTAGCTCCTTGCCGACGTAGGGCTCGAGGTGCGGGTGCTCGGCAACCATCCCCTCCGTCACCCTTGCTGGCGGGTAGAGGTGACCGATCCGCTCGCGAGCCCGCTCGAGGATCACCCGCCCGTAGTAGCGAACGTCGGCCGCAAGAGCAGCCGGGCCACGCCAGCCCTGCTTTCCGCTGCTCTCCTTTCGGTCCTTGGGGTTGACCGGAGCCCGGTCTTCCCAGCGCGGTACCAGCTCGAGGTAGCATTTATTGATGAGCACCGCCACCGGGTTCAGGTCGCCGGCGTGGGCCTCCATCCCGAGCCGGGCTGCCTCGAGCGGGATCGAGCCACCGCCAGCAAACGGATCGAGCACGGCCGGGAGCTTCCCGTCGCAATGCTTCAGCATCTCCGCCCGCGCCTCGGCATAGACCTCTGGGTGCTTATGGAGCCGGGGTTGCATCATCTTGCGGATGATTCCAAACAGCCGCTCCCGCTCGCGCTCCTGTGCCTCTTCGGTCGGGAAGCGATCTGGGTGGCTGGATGGGTCGTCCACCACCGAGGCGAAGAGCACCGCCCGGCTCACCGGCAACGGTAGACGTGCCCACCAGGGATGGATCCCCTTGGGATGCGCCCCGACACCCGGCATCTTGTCGTAGAGCGACGCATCGTTGATCTCCGGGAGTGGCAGCGCCACCTCGATAAGTTTCTTGGTCATCGCTTTTCACCTCGGCGCCGCTAGGAGCATAGCCTCCACCAGCCGTCGCTCCTCGCTGTTTTTAGGGTACAGGGCTGCTAGGGTGTTAGCGAGGCGGAGAAAGTCGGAACCGCGCTCAATCTCGGAGCGAATCAGCGCCCGCATGGCGTTGGTCCGGCCGGCCGCCTGGAGGATCATGGCCGTGTGCACTCGGTCGAGAGTCGTGGCCGTCCGCGCAACTTTGAGCTCCCCCGTTCCCGGCGTGGTGCCTTCAATGCGGCGGTCTACGATGTCGGCTCCCTTCCGGCCGAATAGCACCCTCGCCCGCTCGCGGATCGTTAGCAGCCGCACGACCCCATCCTGCGTCTTAATCACACGGCCTTCCCACTCCGGTAGGCGGATGCCGAGCGGCCGCGCGAACCGGTGGGCTACGTCGTGGGCGAGCGCGTAGCCGCCGGCGGCCTTTCGCTGAAGCGTCCACAGAAACATGGCCACAAGGCGCGCGTCATCCTCCAGGGCCCCGGCTCCGTCTGCGGCCGCGAGGACCTGCTGGAGCGCCGCCCGGCGTACGGTACTCCACACTTTCTCCAGGAACTCCGCCAATGCCACCCTGCGCCCCTCGCCCGCCTCCACATGGGAGTAGCGGCTGAAGATCTCCATGGCTGAGCCGATGCAGGCGAAAACGAGGTCCGCGCCCCGGACCCCATCGCGCTGGAATCGGTCCATCCAATCACCCACGCGCCGACGGAGCTCGCGCAGCACCCTGGACCAGTCCCCGGTCGGGGCATCTTTCGGCCGCGGGCGAATGATCATGTGGACACTCGTCGCCAGCGCCGCGGAGCCATGGGCCCGCGGGCGCGAGCTCATCTCGGTGGTGATAGGCCATGATGCCGTTACCCTCCAGCCTGCCCGGATAAGACTCGAAAGAAACGCCTCCCAGCCCTCGGGGTTCTTGTGAGCGAATAATACGGCCCCTATCCCATCACGCTGAAGTACCCGCCGCCCCTCGCGGAAAGCATGGGTCATGCTATCCTCGAAGAAGGCGCGATCCTTCACCTGGCCGTTCACGGCCACGGCCCTGTCATGGACGATTTCGGTGGCCTTGGGGGTGAGCGTGTTCGCTGGGTCGAAGGGATCACGCAGAAGCGGGTGCCCGGGTAGCGTCCGCTTCAACCAAACAAAGAAGAAGTCGGAGAGGTCAGCAAAGGCGACGGCGTCGTAGTACGGCGGGTCGGTGAACCAGATTGCCGCGGCGCCGTTAGGCAGAGGCTGCCTGGTGGCATCAGCCAGCTGGACCCGGCCGGCATGTGATCCAGGCCATGTTTCGACAACCCGCGCAACATAGTCAATCTGACTCACCAGGGAAACGCCCCCCTCGCCGTAGTCACAGGACTCGGAAAAATTCCAAACAATCGACAGCGCTTGTCTTAGAAATGTGTTGCTAGCCTTCTCGCCTGCCCCGCTCCAAAAACACAGCGACGAAAGGTCATCGGCACACCTGCTCACCACCAGCGCCATCGCCAGACGCACCGCATCTGGCACCGACGACGGTAGTTCCCGAACCGCGCGGGCCAGCGTCACCAACGCCAGCTTCTGCCGCGCCGTAAACAGGTCCCCCCAGGTGCGCATGCCATACCTCGGGACCCGAAAGGCCAACGTCCGCTCCGGCAGCATCGGCTCGTCCGGCACCGGGCAGGGCCCCCTCTCCCCGCCGCGCTTCCATTGCCCGACGATCTTCGCGAGCCTCTGCTGCGCTCTCCAGACCGCCTCATAGTCGCGCTCCACAGGTAGCCGGTACTGGCGGCCCTCACCGCCCGGCCGGAGCACCACGACGGCGAGCAGCCGGGCTCCACCGAGGCGCCGACCTTTTTCGTCGAACACTACGTCCGACCCGCCGCGCTGCTGCGAGAGCTGTGCCTGCACCCGCTCCATCCGCAGCACCGTCCCGCAGGCGGGGCACGTAGCGTTCCCTCGCGAGACTGTCCCCTTCGGGACCTCCGCATCGCTCTTTGGTTGGAAGACCTCAAAGACAACCTCGGGAGGCCTCCCCTTGGGGCGCTCGACCTGGTAGCGTAGCGCCCAGCGACGGCCGGCCCTCTTCGACAGCCAAAACGAAAAGACGAGCGGAATCTCTGCCCCGCAGTTCGGAGCCTCGCAGCGCACGGTCCGCGCCCACAGGCAAGCGATAGGCCTCGCCCCATCGGGGTCTGACGGGTAGAACTCCGCGAGTTCCTTCTCCACTCGTGCCCTCACCAGGGCACCTACACGACGGACCGCCTCGGCGAGTCCGTCTACTATTTCCCTGCCACCGTTTGCGGTCGGTACTCGCATGGGGTCCCGAGCATGGCGCGGGATGTCCTCCAGCATCATCTTCAGCAGCATGCAAGCTACAGGGTTCAGGTCGCTACCGAACGCCTCGCACCCTACGCGCAGCGCCTCTAGGGGAATCGAGCCACCACCAGCGAACGGGTCCACCACGAGCGGCGGGCTATCTGGGTACGCAGCCCGCACGAGACCCCTGGCCACCCCCAGAGACACCGGGTCCGCCGAGTTGTCCCAGTTGCTGAAGTCGGCGATGAAACTGAGCAGCGCTCGCCGCAGGGACTCGCTGTCCTCGCCCACGCAGCGCACCCGCATGATCAGCCGGCGCGCCTTTTGTTTGAACCATTCAGGGCACAACGGGTCGCAGGGGTCTGGCAGTAGCAACCCCAACAGCACCGCCCGGCACGACGCTAGTGGGCGCCTCGCCCACCAACGGTGCAGCGTGCTGGGGTGTCCGTGCTGGATGGACTTCTCCCGCGACGCATGTCGCGACACCTCCGCCACGGGGAAGTCAACCTCAACTAGCCGCCGGCACTCCCTCGGGATCACAGCTTACCCCTTTTCGGTTCACCTCTAGGGTAGCTGATTTTTGGTGGGTTCTTCTAGCGGGTATGCTGTCCGCGGGGAAAGCCGACGCCTGGAGAACCCGAAAACAGCGAAGCCGGCCGGTTGGCACCGGCCGGCTTCACGTGCGGGCTCAGCGGGTTACCGCTCGCCGCCCGTCTGCGCCAGGAGGTCCTCGGGGATCTGCGTGGGCCTTACCACATCAATCCAGGAGTAGTACGGCCGCCCCCGGCGGAGCCGGATAAAGACTCGCCCCAGGGGGGCGTGGTCGTGGAGCAAATAATACTCACAGTTTCCGCTAGTACCCAAGTAGTCCAGGGTACCGACACGCGGGACCCAACGCCGCCAGGGTGCGGCGGGGTCGTGCGAGACATGTCTGCAGGTGGGCCTGCGGCACCCACTGATGGGGCCGACGTCTACCAATTCCCCGAGCTCCAAGAGCTCGGGGTCCCAAACATACAGACCCCAACCCCTAATTCCCTGCAAGTTCTTCTTCATTTCCTCTCCCCTCCTCCCTGGTCTGTTCTAGTCTTTGTTTACCACTAGGAGCTTTCCCTGTCAATAAGGAACAGGTGTTCGAATGGGCGGAGCTTAACGCCCGCCAAGAGAGCTGCAAGGCCCTGCGGACTCGCGGGAGAGCGGATCAGGTTCGAGCAGTAAACCGTGAAGCCGGCCTAGAACTCCGGCCGGCTCCAATTCTTGCCACACACCACACCCGGGACAGCATCCACCCCTACAAGCAGCCAATGCACTACTGCCTCGTCAATGATTCCCTCCACCGCGGCAGTAACCACAGGACCGACTGACATGGTCACCGATCACCGAAAAAGGCGAGTCGTTCTGCCTTCTCAGGCCTCGTCTTCGGCATGACCACATCCGCGAGCGTCGAGCCGCCTGCGAGTAGCTGTTGGGCGTTCGCGATGTCTGAAGCCGGCTTGACTTCCGTACCTTTGTCGCCCGGAATTAGCAGGAGAACCTCGTCCAGCCCGATCCCGTCGTTTCGGAGCAGGTCAGGTGAATGGGTACTCAGAATAATTTGTCTCCCGCTGCGCCGTTGCGCGCGCGCAAACATCTGGGGCAAGTAGCGCACTACCCCGGGGTGCAGCGAGAGTTCGGGCTCTTCGAGCAGTAACGGGCCGCTT
>Ga0101945_1003174_pt1 | contig 9800 bp, 8 predicted proteins | sample DewCreD2012metaG_2_FD_75246 | JGI IMG/M metagenome (GOLD analysis project Ga0101945, IMG submission 75246) | Hot spring sediment bacterial and archeal communities from British Columbia, Canada, to study Microbial Dark Matter (Phase II) - Dewar... ... | reverse complement strand
CGGTGGCACAGAAAGCAGCCGAGGAGCCGCTTGGCGACTTCTTCAGTGGGGCCGTAAAAATCTCGCCGCTTGAGTCGGTTCCTCACAGCACTACGGGGCGAGGCCACCGAGCCGTAGAGACGAGTCCTTCAGCCGCACTTGGGTCCCCCCAGCGGCCAGCAATGACTGTTTGGCATCGGGGGCATCGTCCCTGCTGGAGGTCGATGCGCAGGATACGGTAGCCTCGGCGTTCGACAACGGTCGTATGGCAGCCGGGGCAGCGTGTGTTCTCGTATTCGCCCACGGCGCCCGGAACATTGCCAATGTACACGTATCTCAGTCCGGCCTCCTCCCCCAAACGGGCGGCGAACAGGAGGCGGTCGACGGTCGTGGCGTCGCGATCGGTCATTTTGTAGTCCGGGTGAAAAGCCGTGACGTGCCAGGGGATGTCCGGGGAAACCTCCGCAAGAAATTCGGTCAGGGCACGAAGCTCGCTTTCCGAGTCGTTGAACCCAGGAACCAACAAAGTCACCACTTCCACCCAAAAGCCCAGGCGTACTAACTGTCGAATCGTTTGCTTTACCGTCTCGAGCAAACCACCGAGCTTGCGGTAACGGCGGTCATCGAATCCCTTCAGATCGACCTTGTACAAGTCGACCCATGGGCGCAAAAACTCCAGCACTTCCGGGGTCGCGTTGCCGTTGGACACGTACGACGTCACGAGCCCGGCCGCTCGGGCCTGGCGAAACACGTCCACGGCCCATTCGGAAGTGATCAGCGGCTCGTTGTAAGTGCTGGTGACGATGCGTGCCCCGTAGCGCTGCGCCAGGTGAACAATCTCTTCGGGGGAGATCCGTCTCGGGGCCACCCCAGCAACCGGATCACGCAGCGCCTGTGAGGTGAGCCAGTTCTGGCAGTACGCGCAGTGATAGTCGCAGCCGAGCATTCCGAAACTCAGCGCCAGCGAACCGGGGTAGGCATGAAAGAAAGGCTTTTTTTCCACGGGGTCGCATTGGAGTGCCGCCACGTACCCCCACGGCACATAAAGCTTCCCTTTCCGGTTCCACCGGACCTTGCAAATCCCCACCTTGCCGTCCGGCAAGTAGCAGCGGTGACCGCACGCCACACAACGAAGCGCTCCTTCAGGAAGCGGCTGAGCCAACTCGCTGCGGGGGGTGCTCAGCTCTTCGAGCACAGACTGCAAAGTTTTGGACTCCAAGAAAGGTTCGGACACGGCGATGTACTATAATCCCCGTGGCTCGGGCCCTCAATCGACGCATCCGTCGCCTTCCTATGGAGTCCGGTTACATGAATTTGGGGACTATGCTTAGAAAGTACCATGCGACGCCTAGTGTGGGTGGCGATCTTGATTGCCGTCGTCGCCGCGGGAGCCTGGTGGTGGTGGCAGGAGCGAGAGCAAGAGAGGCAATGGGCCATTCGCGGGTCGGGCATTGTCGAGGTGACCGAGGTCGACGTGGCGTTCGAAGTTCCGGGCACCATCGTGGCACGATTTGTCGACGAGGGAGCCGCGGTGGACAAGGGAGAGCCCATCGCTCAGTTGGATGAACGTGAGTATCGGCTCCAGGTGGAACGGGCGCGGGCAGCGAAGGCCGCAGCGGAAGCGCGTTACGCGTTGCTAACGCGGGGGGCAAGGGAGCAAGAAGTCGATCAAGCGCTGGCCGCGCTCGAGTCGGCGGAAGCGGATTTCCAGCTTCGCCAACGAGACTTTGCCCGCATCGAGGAGTTGTTTCGCCGAGGGATTGCAGCGCAAGCGGATTTCGACCGCGCGCGGACAGCGCGCAGTGCGGCCCAAGCTGCCCGCGACGCTGCGCGCTCCCGCCTAAACATGCTCAAGGAAGGCTTCCGAACGGAGGAAATCGAAGAAGGGCGGGCGCGTTTGCGCGAGGCGGAAAAAGCGCTGGAGGTTGCGGAGCTCAATTTGTCGCGGTGTCGGCTCTTCGCTCCGATTACGGGTCGCGTGCTTTCGAAGAACCGCGAGGTGGGTGAAACGGTCGCTCCGGGCACGCCGGTGGTGACCATGGGTGACTTGGCCAGGCCGTGGCTGAACGTGTACGTGAGCGAGCGCGACCTCGGGCGCATTCGCCTTGGGATGAAAGCTTCGATCTATGTGGATGCGTACCCGGGACGAGCGTTCGAGGGCAGGGTGGCGTACGTTGCCGACAAATCGGAATTCACGCCCAAAAACATCCAAACGCAAGACGAGCGGGTGAAGCTCGTGTATCGGGTAAAAATCGAACTCGAGAATCCGGAGGGAATTCTCAAACCTGGAATGCCGGCGGACGCGGTAATTCCGCTAGACGGTACGCCACCAGCGCAGGATTGAGTCGCGCAGCAATGCCGGCCGAATTTGCCATCGAAGTGGAAGGGCTCAGTAAGACCTACCCGCAAGGAACCCAGGCGCTGAAAGGCGTGAGCTTACAGGTGCGGCGTGGGGAACTCTTTGCACTGGTGGGGCCGGACGGTGCAGGCAAAACAACGCTGCTCCGAACCCTGGCTGGGCTCATCGCTCCCACCGAGGGGCGGGTTTGGATCGATGGGATCGATGCTGTAGCGGACCCGGCGACGGCAAAAAGTCGCATCGGCTACATGTCGCAGCGGTTTAGCTTGTCAGAGACGCTGACGGTCGCCGAGAACCTGCTCTACGTTGCTGAGATTTGGCACGTTCCTCCGGGGCAGCGCCGCGAGCGTGTGACCAGGCTCTTACGGTTCAGCCGGCTCGAGCCGTTTCAAGATCGGCTCGCGCGCAATTTGTCCGGCGGGATGAAACAAAAGCTGAGCCTATGCGCCGCGTTGATTCACCAGCCGGAAATCTTGCTTCTGGACGAGCCGACGATCGGCGTCGATCCCATATCGCGGCGTGAGTTCTGGTTGATTCTTTACGAGCTCTTGCAGGCGGGCTCGACAATCTTTCTCTCCACGCCGTACATGGACGAAGCCGAGCGCTGCAATCGCGTGGCCTTTTTGCTCGGGGGGCGACTCATTGCTAGCGGCTCGCCGGCAGAGTTACGTGCCGCCTCGCCCACGGTGATTCTCGACCTGCACTGTCGGGATACGCGCCGTGCGCGGAGAAAGCTTGCGCAGGACCTGCGTTTTCCTGAGGTTGCGCCATTTGGGGAACATCTCCACGTTGCGATTCCGCGACACGATCAGAATCCCGAGTTGTGGGTGCGTGCTGCTGAGCGTCTGGGCGTGGAGGTGCGCTCGTGGCGGGTACGGGAGCCGTCGTTGGAAGACGTGTTCCTGGAACTGACCTTGGCGGATCAACGGAAGACCGACGTGCGGAACGAACAAAGCTGAAGGACCGCAGCGTTATTGGCAGCCAGCCAAGGCTGCACCCACGGCGGCGATAATTTCGCTCACCGTAACGGATCCGTCGCCGTCGCGGTCGCCACTGGGGCAAGCACTGAGAGCCGCCTGTTCGAGCGCAATGTTGACCAGAACGAGAATGTTGTCGATGGTCACGGTGCCGTCTCCGTCACAGTCACCGATGCAGCCCTGCGCGCTGGGAGTAGGAGTGGGGGTAGGCGTCGGGAAACTGCCAGTTCCCTGGCACGTACCAACGATGCAGTCGTTATCGTCCACGCAGGCGAAGCCGTCGTCGCACACCCTGCCGGTCGCCCAGCATAGTGCCCCCAGACAATGCGTGTCGTTCAGGCAGGAAAATCCCTTGAGTTCGCCGCTCAGGCAAACCTTTTGCGTGGGCTGGCAGGGGCTCCCGTCGGTACAATTGAAGGTCGGGTCGCAGCAGTACCCCGCGAACAAGCCATCCGCACAAGTACCAAGCGCAGGGTCCGTGGAGCATGCCGGTGTAGCGGCGCAAGTGGAAAGGGGGCAGTCGCAGTCGTAACCGTCGTCCGTTCCTCCGTCACAAACTCCTTGCGCGACGACACACGCGCCACCTGGGCAATCTTCGACGCGGCTGCACGGCTGCCCGTCACGGCTACCTGCGGAACACAGGCGCTGAGCGGCAGCTGGCCCGGTTAGGAGCACCAAGAACGCAATCACGAACCACTCGGTCGGGAGAGAATATTTGCAGTGCTTCATGTGCCGGCTCCTCGCGTGGCCCCGAGCATCGTAGGAAACATCGATTGAGTCAACACATTTGTGTGCAAGTGCAGCGGACCCTCCGGAACGGAGATGCGCGATCGAAGAAAGTTCATTGTTTGCTTCAACTGACGGAGGCGGTGCCCCGACGCAGTCGATCGGGAGACGTGCAGCGGGGGCCGGGTGCGCTACCCCTGAGGGCCTTTGTGTGGCGCGAGCGCTTGCGTTTCTTCTATAAAAGCAACGTTGGTTTTGGCTACACCACGTCCGACAAGGAGGAAACTGGCCATGGCTGCAACCGCATCGAAAATGATTCCGCTTGGCACGAAGGCTCCACACTTCCGGTTGCCGGACCCTAGCGGCAAGGTGTACTCGCTCGACGATTTTGCCGACAAGCCAGCTTTGTTGGTCATGTTCATTTGCAATCACTGCCCGTACGTGAAGCACATTCGCTCTGCCCTTGCTCAGTTCGCACGCGAGTACATCCCCAAGGGGCTGGCAATCGTGGCCATCAATTCCAACGACATTTCGCAGTATCCTGAGGACAGCCCCGAAAAGATGGCCGAGGAAGCGCGCGAGGCGGGGTACATCTTCCCGTACTTGTTCGATGAAACCCAGGAGGTAGCCAAGGCGTACGGGGCTGCGTGTACGCCAGAATTTTTCTTGTTCGACAAAGAGCGAAAGCTCGTTTACCACGGCCAGTTCGACGACAGCAGGCCTGGGACGGCGCTTCCGCCGACGGGTGCGGACCTGCGCGAGGCGGTCGACGCCCTTCTCGAAGGGCGCCCCGTGCCAACGAACCAAAAGCCGAGCCTCGGGTGCAATATCAAGTGGAAACAGGCGAGGGCGTGAGCGGGCCCGTACACGGCTTAAAACCGGTCCGAAATCCAATACACGCTTGACTCCGGCGGCAAGAGCTTGGCCCACACGTCTTCGGCCAGCACCTCGTTTCGTGAGACGCCGAGTTTTCCAGCAAGTCGGTCGGGGTCGACGACGCGCCACATCCAAAATACATCGTCGATCCTCGTGCACTTTATTCCTTGTGCTTCGAGAGCTGCGAGGATCCTCGGCTCTACAGCTAGTTGCGAGATGACGCCTGGGTAGGCTTGGATTCCGTGGTGGTAGTGGGTGACGAGCAGTTCCACGAGTGCTTGGTCGTGCCCAGGCAGATATCCGTGTTCCATCACGACGTAAAAGTCCCACAAGTTTGTCGCGCGGGCGTAGGCGACCACCTGGGAGTCGACTGTAGCGACCAGAAACTGCTCGTTTGGATTGCCGGCGTAACGGAGTTGTGCCCGCCAGTAGAGTTCGTCCCGCAGGGTCGTACCTGGGAAACGACCGGAATACACGTTGTAAATTTCCTGCACGGAAGGAAGGTCCTCGGGTGCAAACGGGCGCACCGTGTACCGGCGGCTCGGCTGGGCTGCCGCGCCCGGAGCGAGAAACACGAGGTAGCGTAGGTGACTCCGGTAGCCCAGTTGGCCGTAAAAAGCGAGGCGCACCGCGAACAATAGCGATACGTCGAAGTCGCGGTCCCGCAAGCGGCCCAGCCCGTAGCGCAGGAGTTCCGAGGCGATTCCCCGCCCACGATACGCTTCAGAAGTGAACACGTTGCCCACGCCTGCAACGTCTAGCGCCGTCGCACCGACGCGCACGCGTTTGCGGAACACCTGAAACGTGCTCACAAGCCTTCCCTCGTGTTCCGCAACGAAGCATAGGTCCGGCGAGAAAGTCGGATCGTATTCCAAGTAGCGCGCGAAAAAGTCGCGATCGCCGTACCACTCCGCCAAAAGGTCGAGGACCTGGTCGCGTTCGCTCGGTTCGATGCTGCGGAACAACACGTTCGTCATGCCGGGCTTGCTGGCATAGGGCTGGGATTTCAACAAGCCGCCCGACCGCTGGCAGCGCCAGTAGCATTTTGGTTCTTGGCGATGCGGTCGGGCGGCGCTTCCGACTCGCAGCCAGCCTTCCTTTGCGTCGAGTTTGCTTGCCCCAATAGGGCGGGCTCGGTGGATCCCGAAACTCGCAAACAAACCGACCCTGCCAATCGGGGGGTGGGCCGGGGCGGCGCTTTTCTGGTCTCAGTGGCCTGAGGCGCTACGAGTTGTCCCGGGGTAGTCTGCCGATTCCGGTGTGGCCAGGGGTCGGTTCGCGCATTGTTGTAACTGCCTTGTTCTACACCGCTGGTTTGGGTGGACGGAGTGCCTCATGGAATGCTGGTGTGGTGTCGGGGCGCTTACGGTTGTCAATGTCAGGAGCCCGTACGAGGGTCAAACGTGGTGACCGAAGAGAATGTTCGCGCACTGCCTGTGGGTGCGTGGGCCGCTCGTTTCTGGGCCGAGGGCAGGCGGTAAGCTCGGGCGCTGTGTCCGGTCTTGGTCCTCGGTGCACGTCGCAGATGCCCTGCGGCTGCTCTCGCGTCCCGCATCGTGTCGCGAACTCCATCTTTGAGAGACGCGATTTAGCGTTCTTTGGGCTTTGAGTGGATGCGGGCGTGCGAGATTCGGGCGGGGAATTTGGCTCCGTTGTTTGAAAGGGACTCCGAGGGCTCCGGATGCAGGGTGCTGAATATTTGGCTCCAAGCGATCGCGTGGGTGCCGAGAACCGTGAATGTGGCGGCACCCGCAAGCCCGGCAACTTGCCAGGCTTCGAAGGCAGCAGTGTCCGCCCACGGCAGGCAGGCTGCTGCCAGGCCGACCCCGATCCCCAAGCAGAGAAAAGCGCCCCAGCGGAGCCGCGAGGCGACTCCGTCGCCAGGCTCGATCGAGCGCAGCACGGTTACGACCGGTGCGTGGTGCAAAACAAGCCCGGCGAAAAGCCAAAGTGTGGTTGCCGCAACCACAGTGCAGAAGACCGTCCAAGCTGCCAACAACGCGAGCCATCTTGGGATCGAGGCGAAGAGCAGCAGGGCACTGGCTGCGGGGAGTGCAAGCAGGGCACGAATATAGCGCTGCACGACCATCGTGGCTGACGTACGCGAAGGCCTTGGAGGCGAGTCAATTATCGACGGCAGTGCCTCACGAGCAGCGGGAACGGGCGAAACATCTGGAGGGCGTGGCATCCAGATCACGGTCGGTTGCTGTTCCGGAGGAACGCTGCTCGTTGCTTCTGCGAGCCAGTTTGCGAACGGGAAAGAAGCCGACTCGCGTGCGACACGCCAGAGCGCACGCTCTGCGAGCTCGCGAGTGCTCGCAAAAGCCATGGGATGGCAGTTGCTTGCTTCGCGTGCGGGCCCCGAGCTGCGTTCCCGCACCAGCAGCAAGGGCGCCTGGCACTCTGGCAAAGCCTCGAGTGCGGTCGCGATCCAGTCGGGCCGAATTGCGGCGAGGTCCGACGCGACCACGACCCACTCGCTCGGCGCGATCGTGAAGGCGCGGCGAAGCACCGAGACCCAGGATTCGCGCGGCCGTCGCCGAATCAAAACGACGGGCCCGAATCGTTTGACCGGCGCCTCTGGGGCAACTTCGCTGGTTTCCACTGCCACCAGATGAAAGGCACCGCCGGTTTTCTCTGCCCAGCTTGTGCCAACCTCCACGATGTGCGCCCATGCGTGGGGCGACGCGGAGCCACTCGGGAGCGGGAAGACGAGCAGCACCGATGGTGGTGATTCCCTTGTTCGTCGCTGTCGCGCAGTATCCTGCGTGGGCACAAGTTGTATTTTGAGGAATGCGCGAGCCGCAGTCACGAGAAAAAATGAACCTTGTCGCGAAAGAGCGACTTTGGGTAGGGATCGTTCACGCTTCCTTGCGTGGTTTTCGCTGCCGGCGTGGGCTGCGCGGTTCTTGTCGGAGTCGTTGGCTCCGGCGAGCCGCCACGGGCGCCCCACCTGCTTGTCGCTTCGGCTCCTTGGGGCACTGGTTGGCGATCACCCGCATCACATTCCAAGCGTAGTAGATCTCCGGGTACAGGAGCGGCTTCCCGCTCGTGAGAATCGCTCCCGCGATTTGTCGCTCCGGGTCGGCCCAACCAACGATGTTGGTGAAGCCAAGATGTCCGAACGCCTGTCGAGTGTCGGGTCCGTACAAGCTCAGGTAATCTGCGCCGAGCATGAACCCCAGCGAGTACCGTAGCGGTAAACCGAAACTCAGGTCGATCTCCCAGTTGGTTTGCTCCAAGGTGGCTCGACGCACGGTACGTGGATCGAAGATGCGGACTCCGTAAAGTTCGCCCCCGTTCAGCAATAACTGGTAGAACTGGCTCAGTTCGTCCGCTGTGGTCACGATGTTTCCTGCCGGGATAATGGCGCGAAGGAAGCGAGGATCGTTAGAAACCTCGGCGGCGGTGCGGATGTCCATTCCGATCGCCTTGTGCAACAGCGTGGAGAGTGGGGGAATCGGCGGCGGGCCAGTAAAGGCGTTGTGGGCTACCTTGGAAATGTCTGTTTCCTCTACGCCATAGTTCATCCAGCGCCAGCCAAGGGGTTCGCGTATGGTGTGCGTCAAAAAGACGCGGATGTCGCTTCCGGTGATTCGGCGGACAACCTCTCCCAGCAAGAAGCCGCCAGTGAGCGCGTGATAGGCCACGACGCGGCCTGCTGGCCAGGTGGGCTCGAGGTCGCAGAGGATTTCCAAAATGCGCTCCGGATGCTCGAGGTGCTCGAGGTCCATCGCTTCGGGGGGCACGTTCGGAATGCCGGCGCGGTGGGAAAGAACGTGCCTAATGGTAATCCATTCTTTGCCGTGCCGTCCGAACTCCGGGATGTACTCGCAAACCGGGTCATCGAGGTGCAACAACCGCCGCTGGTCGAGCAGGTGGATCACCATCGCAGTAACGGCTTTGGAAGCGGAGAAGATCGTAAACGGCGTGTGCACCGTGCAGCGAACCTTGGGTGCGTCTGGCGGATCTTCAGGTGCGTTGCCACGGGCGTAACCGAGTGCACGGTGTAAAAACACCTGGCCATGCCGCCGGAGGCAAATTTGCAATGCGGGGTGCATCCCCGTGGAGAAGAATGCTTGTACGGCGTCCCAGATGGCGGTCACTTGGCTGCTCGTGAGTCCAGCGTCGCGCGGCGAAACCTCCTCGGCGATTTCCATGACCTCGTGCAAATCAGTCGGAATGCGACACCGGCGGACAAGGCCAGTCATGACGTTCTCTTGGCTGGCACACTTACCGGATGCCGGCAAGAGCGCTTTTTCAGACGTTCAGGCGGAGTCCACGGGACCCGCAGGTTCAGCCGTTGATGCCGGCACTGGTTCCTGTGCGACGTCCGAGATCAGCACCTCGTCGTAAAAGAGGAAGCGGCAGACCATGTCGGTGAGGGCCTCCACGGTGGGGCCGACGAGCGCCTCGCTTCCACTCAGCATCACTCGCGAAGTGGTCCACTCAACGGCGGCGTGGATCACGAACGCGGCCGTCGCAAGGTCGGTCACCCGGAGTTTGCCCTTCTCGGCCAGGGCCTGAAACAAACGGAGCATCGCCGCCTTGATGCGTTCTTCGATTGCTTCGACGGCGCTGCGAAACTCGGGGTCCTTAAAATAGCGCTCCCACAAAATCCGCTGGATTCCAGGCTGGATGCGCCGGGTGTGGAAGAGCGCGTCGATGAGGGTGCGTACGCTTTGCCTTAGATTGCCGCCGACCCACAATGCCGGGTCGAGATTCTGTACGACGTAGTCGCTGATTTCCTTCGTTGTGCCTTCCAGCAGTTCCAACAAAATTGCGCGCTTGTCCGGAAAGTACCCATACAAGGTGCCAACCGCGACTCTCGCTTTGCGAGCGATCGCTGCCGTGGTCGTTTCATCGTAGCCCTTCGATTCGAA
>Ga0101945_1003167_pt1 | contig 9815 bp, 8 predicted proteins | sample DewCreD2012metaG_2_FD_75246 | JGI IMG/M metagenome (GOLD analysis project Ga0101945, IMG submission 75246) | Hot spring sediment bacterial and archeal communities from British Columbia, Canada, to study Microbial Dark Matter (Phase II) - Dewar... ... | reverse complement strand
GCGCCTGATACGTATGTGAGTCAAGGCAGGTGGTAAATGCATCCCTCGGAATGCCCAGACCCGCAGCCAGATCAATCACCGTCTCGCGGGTATTGAAGTAGAGTTGATTATACCGCGCATAGATCTCACGGCGCAACTCCCAGAAATACCCAAAATCGGATGCACATTCACTTGCCTCGGCCAGTATCTGCGAACGTTCCCCCAATTGCAGCAAGTGCCGATACACCAGCCGCATCTGACCGGTAGCCACAAATGCTTCAATCAGGCGTGGTTCAACATCGAGGGTATGGATGGCGCAAGAGGTACAGAGAAAATCTGAATAGATAACCATCGTTACCGGCGCATCCGGTCTACCGAGGTAGTGATACCCCTCTGGGGTACGACCACGCGGCAGATCGGGAAAATAGCCAGCCACGACCGGCGTGCTATCGGCTGTCGTTGGGGTTGATGTTGGGGCACGGGTAGGCACCGGTGATGGAGTCGCCGTCGGCGACATAGCCGCCGGAGCACTACAGGCTGTTAGTAAAACGATGAATGATAAGATAAGACGACGTACCATTGAACAGTAACTTCCACTTGTGTTAACCATCGTGAGCACTCTACCACACGTTTCAACAATAAAGCAAAAAAATGAGATGCACGTGAGAAAGGGCGACCGGTTGGTCGCCCTTTCTCACGATAGGTTATCAATAAACTATCCCAATTGGTTCAACTTCGTTTGTAAGAGATGGTTTGACGGCTCAACCAGAATTGAACCATCGGGAAAAACAATGGTTGGCACACTCTGATTGCCATTATTGACCTTGATCACAAATTCAGCCGCAGCCGGATCGTGTTCAATATTGATGTAGGTGTACGGTACGCCGTGCTGATCAAGCACGCGCTGGGCACGACGGCAATCAGGGCACCAGTTGGTACCGTAGACAACAATGGATTGCGTGGTCATACACTCCTCTCGTCGCAACAACAATGAAGCCGCACAATGCGGCTTCATCTTTGAGTATACCAGTTTTTCTAACCTTAGAGGATGCCTGCTCGATGACAACATGTGTAACCGTCAGGCAGCCTCTGGCAACGTCATATTACGCTGCAACCGATTCCTCTTGTGGTACCTGCTTGACAATCTCGATCTCAATCTCAATTGTCACTTCCTCACCGACCAGCACCCCACCGGTCTCCAGCGCCACATTCCAGGTCAAGCCCCAGTCTTTGCGATTGATCTTCGTGGTAGCGCTGAAACCGGCGCTGATCGTCCCCCAGGGCGACTTGGACTGACCATTGTATTCGACATCGAGGGTGACCTCGCGGGAAACGCCACGAATGGTCAGATCACCGATAATGCGACCGTGACTCTCGTCAATCACCTCAACTCGCTTGCTGACAATGGTCTGTGTTATGTAGCTGCCAACACCGAGAAAATCAGGCGACATCAAATGCCCGTCACGCCGTTCGTCACGAGTATCGATGCTGCTGGCATCAATCGTGACCTGCACCTTCGAGTTAGTCGGGTTCTGCTCATCGAAATCAACCGTGCCGTCGAAACGGGTAAAACGGCCACGGACTTTGGAGATCATCATATGGCGAACGGAAAACGTAATTGTTGAATGGGAAGCGTCGATTACCCAGGTCATAGAGACATACTCCTGTCAAACTACAATGCTTTACGCCATGCAGCATAACCTGCCGGCGTAGACAACAGCGTGAACAGGAGCGTGAACGTTGATCTACTCATCGGTTCATCGCGCTTCCCCGGTGTATGCCCCAAAACGACGATGGTCTAATCGAGTGCCGGCACAATCTCGTACCGGTACTGAATGTCAACGGTTGCGCCTAGCATCCGCCAGACCGGGCAGTAACGCTCGCGGGACAGCTCAATCGCCCGTTCGAGGGCAGCCGGATCAACCTCGCCGGAACAGCGATACACCAGTTCAATGTTCGTGTACGGTTTGGGGTACTCATCACCCCGCACACCCTGCGCTTTGACCTCAAGACCGGTAACCGGCTGCCGCTTCTTGCGCAGAATGCTAATCACATCCATTGCCGAACAGCCAGCCAGCGCCATCAACACCGTCTCCATCGGTGAAGGCCCCGCCAGATCGGTATTACCTTCGTGGGGACTGTCGAGTTCGATGGCCCGCCCTGAATCAGCTACAGCGGTAAAGTGGAGACCTTCACGCAGGCGAACACTGGCATGAATTACTGTACCCATACACATCCTCTCGCTATCAACAACGGCATGGATGGTCAGTCAATAAGACTATTGACTTTACCATGTTTAGTATAGCACTCCGGGTTATAATGCAAAAAGAGCAGGCCAAATGGCCGTGGGAGAAGACAGCCTATGGACTACGACTATATCATTGTCGGCGCAGGGGCCGCCGGTCTCAGCCTGGCCTATCACCTTGGGCAGAGTGCTTTAGCCGATCAAACAATTCTTATCATCGACCCCAATCATACTCGTCAAAATGACCGCACATGGTGCTTCTGGGAAGTGGGTGACGGCCCATTTGAAGCCGTGGTCTCACGCCGCTGGGAGCATCTCTGGCTCTACGACAAACACTGGTCGGCGCGTATGGCAATTGCGCCGTACCGCTATAAGTTGATTCAGGGCATCGATTTTTATCAGTTTGTCGATCACTGGCTGGCACAGCGGCCAAATATTACCCGCCTTCAGGGTAGCGTGGATCGTCTGGTTGAGTTGCCGGAGGGCGTGGCTGCTGTCGTTGGTGGCAGGCAATATACGGCGCGTTATGCCTTTAATAGCGTGTATCGGCCAGTCCCAACGCCACCGGGCTACCACACCTGGCTGCAACACTTCAAGGGATGGGTTATCAAGACGCCACAACCGGTATTTGATGCCGAAGCGGCAACCTTTATGGATTTTCGGATTCCCCAGGCCGGTGATGTTCGGTTTGGCTATGTCTTGCCATTCGACACCTGTACAGCTCTGGTGGAATACACGATCTTCTCGCCGCAACTGGTCAGTCAGACCGAGTATGAGATCGGGTTACAGCGCTATATTGCCGAACAACTGGGGATCGACCGCTACGAGATCACCCACGTTGAATATGGGGTCATCCCGATGAGTGATGTACCATTGCCGCTTCGCCCCAGCCCCCACGTGCTCAATATTGGCACGGCAGGTGGGATGAGCAAACCATCCACGGGTTACACCTTCCAGCGTATTCAACGCCAGACGCGGCAAATCGTGGCCAGTTTGACGAAAGAGGGTCACCCCTTCTACCGCCAGCCTTTGTTCAATCGCCACGCTCTGATGGACAGCATCCTGTTGAACGTGCTCGATGCGGGTCGTACACCTGGTCATCGCTTCTTTGCCAACCTCTTCCGCCACAATCCAATCCAGCGTGTACTCCGCTTTCTCGATGAAGAGACCACGATTGCCGAAGACATCGCACTGATGTCTACCGTGGAAATGATGCCGTTTGCCATTGCCGCCCTCGCCGTGTTCTGGGGGCGGATGAGCAGCCTGGGGCGCCGCGAGTGGGAGATGGGGTGATGGTCTAAAGGGCGCACGACGACAGATGTCTCTAATCGCGAACGTCTGTCGTGTTGCCTATTCGGGATACTGCTCCCGCCGCAAGCGACGCAATTCTTCCTCAAGCTCGCGAATACGCGCTTCAATAGCAGCACGTGCCTCGGCGTCGCGGCGTGCCTGTTCTGCGGCCTGGCGCCGTGCCTCGGCGTCGCGGCGTGCCTGTTCTGCGGCCTGGCGCCGTGCCTCGGCGTCGCGGCGTGCCTGTTCTGCAGCCTGGCGCCGTGCTTGAGCCTCTTTGAGCTGTTGCACCAACGTGGTGTAATCAGGGAGTGCGCCTTTGACGTCGTCGTAGCAGACGACACGACCGTCCTTCACACCCAGCCAGAGGTGTGCAATTTCCAGATAGACGCGCCCCAGGTTATCCGGTGGCTGCAACTGGTATTGATTGTTTACCAACCGGTAGTCGAGCAGGCGGAGCTGTCGTGGCTCGTTCTGCGATACTGAGTCCACGATAACGTATTGTTGTACTCCAGCCCGTGCATAATGCTCAACTTTTCGCACAAGCTCGATCTCGCGCGTATGGGGTGAGGTGATTTCAATAATTAACGCTGGACGGTGCCCTTCCTTCGCAACATCGAATGCGTTCAAGTCTTCGTAGCGTTTGGTGATGCCGGGAATAACCATCACGTCTGGACTATGCGGTCGCAGACCGGGGACATCCCACACCACCCGCAAACTACTAAACACAATAGCCTGTCCGGTTGTTTCAAGCCGTGCCTTCAACACCTGAGTGAGATAGCTCCTGTCAGTAAAATGCATTGCAGTATTGACAACAAAATCGCCTATTTCCGGGTGAAGGACATCTTCAAGGGTGAGCGGCACCTGGTCGAAGTTGTCTGGATCGTCGGGTGTAGGACGACGAACAAAACGCCAGCCGTAGTAATATGGATCGTCATGCGGAAACTGTGGTGTCGGTTCGGGTGTATTTTGCGACATTGCGATACCTCCCTGGTCATATGTGGGTATCGTACCATGCTGCGCATACTGGTTGTCGTCTGCAAGGTAAAGCCAGGGTCAATCAACCATACAAGGCCATCCTATATGACCGGGCAAACGATACGTTCGTGATGTACACGACCTGATGATAGAGCAAACTGGTGAGATAGATGCCTGGCCGGTGGACGGTAAAGAAGAAAACGGGTGCGCAGTGTTATGCGCTGCGCACCCGTGATGAACGTGTATACTCTGTCGCTAGAGCTGGGACCTCTTACTCACCTTCCCAGGGCAACACAGACGACGGTAAAACGCTCTAAAATCTGGTTCGCTCCGTCAAGACTTACGGATGACTCTCACGCACATCAATCACTTTGGCTACCACCGGCGTAATCACCTCACGCACCTGGTCTACCGTCATCCCACTAACCTTGAACGTCACCTCGGACATTGAGGCAGTTTCACCGGCGAAGGTGCCGAGCGCGATGATATTGCCACCACTATTCGCAATTGCCGCGGTCAGTTTGGCAAGCCCCCCCGGTTCATCCACCATCGACACGGTAGCCCGGACGCCGGGGTTGCGCGCCCCCATCAACTCAAGAAAGATTTTGAAGAGGTCAGTCTCGGTAATAATCCCAACCAGCTCGTTCCCTTTCATCACCGGCAACCCACCGATCCGGCGGTCGGCCATAATCCGGGCAGCCTCTTCGATTGGGGTGTCAACGGTCACAGTATAGACATCGCGTGTCATCACCCGCTCGACGGTCAGCTTACTGAGCAGATAATTCAATTCCCACACACTCAATGTGGTGGCCGGCGACGGTGAAGCGTTGATCAGGTCTTTCAGCGAGACGATCCCAACCAGACGGCCATGCGAGACGACCGGTGCCCGCCGGATGTGTTCGGTACGCATGAGATGCATGGCGTCGTGGATCGATGTTTCTGGAGTTACAGTAATCGGGGGATGCGACATTCGCTCGCCAACAAACATACAGGCACCTCCCTGCTGCCTCATCGTGAACAGCGACTTCGCTGTTCTCTATGCTCAACTATACCATGCTCCTGACAAAAAGGGGTAAACGGCTCATAACTTTTACGTACATATTTCATATCGGATGATACGACGTTGGCAGGCATGGAAGACGGTTTCACGCTGGAAGTTAGAAAGAACTTATTTCATAAGAGCTGTACGGTTGTACTCCCAGGGCGTATGAACGCTTGCCAATCACCAACGTCAGTCTTCCAGGTTGCCGGTATGGCAGCGAGGAGGACTGCCGACTATCTGCCGTACCATCACGTGCTGGATTGGTTGCCTTACCCGCGCGTCATGCGCGTGTCGCAGCGTTTGGAGTGCGGCAGCCATGCTGCCACGCCAGCCGTGCTTCGTGCCCGGCGCGCGGCACGCGGTTGAACTGACTGGCCATGGGGATGCTGTCTGTGCTCGTTATCATAGGGTCTGTCTGTAATGGATAACTTCCAGTAAATGTTTTTCTGAAATAGACTCTAAGCAGAGACATTGTCTTCGCCCAACCCAATATTGCTACCGACGAATCTCGCACTGAGTTCACCAGCTTGCTTAATTCCCACCGCAATCCCGTCAATCCTGTCGCATTGACGCTACGCAGCACGAATGCTATGATCAGCAGCGTTCCGAGGAACGGTGTTTGTGCGGAGAAAAGCAATGGAGCAAGAACAGATTATCGCCATCCGCGAAATCTACTGGAACATTGACCACACAGTCGGCGCAACCTTTCTCTATCTTACCGCGCTGGTCACCACGGTGGTCATGGCCTGGGGGATTTTGCGCGATATTGCTCGCTGGCGACGTGGAAAACCTGCAAACCGCATTGGCAACCCTCTGGCACGCCTGCTTGAGTTCACCCGTCAAAGCCTGGGCCAGAAAAAGGTATTACGCGACCGGCGGGCCGGTGTGATGCACGCCCTGATCTTTTTTGGTTTTCTGGCGCTGTTCATCGGCACCGATATTATTGCCGTTGAAGAGGATTTCACCATTCCGCTAATGGGTGAGCAGGCCGGTAAGATTCTGGTCGGCGATTTCTACAAGAGCTACGAGTTTATCCTCGACACGCTAGGGCTGGCTTTTGTCGCCGGTTTGTTGTGGGCAACCTGGCGCCGTTACCGCACCCGCCCCGACCGGCTCGATAACCGGCGTACCGACGCCTGGGTGCTCGGTGTGATGCTCTTCCTTGGCATTGGGGGCTTTCTGATCGAAGGATTGCGGATTGCGAACCAGACTATCGGTGGGGTGTCGGTGTACCACCAGGATTGGGCCAGGGTAGCGTATGTCGGGTTTGCCCTTGCAACCCTTTTCCGAGCGATTGGGTTAGGCGATGGCAGTCCGGTGGCGCTGGCAATTCATCCGATCCTCTGGTATACCCACGCTGCGGCAACCGGGCTGTTTATGGCCTCGCTACCGTTCAGTAAGTTTCGTCACATTCTGTATACCCCTCTCAACACCCTGTTTCGCGATCTCCAGCCCAAGGGCGCACTCGATCCGGTTCCCAATCTCGAAGCCGAGATCGAGAAGGATGAACCACGCCTCGGCGTGACAACCCTGGCCGATTTGACCTGGAAGCGCCGCGTGGATCTCGATGCCTGTATGCGGTGCGGGCGCTGTCAGAGTGTGTGCCCGGCTCATGCCAGTGGTGCTCTGCTTTCGCCCAAGTATTTGATTACAAAGATGGCCGACTTGCAGCGTGGTGATCCGATCCACTTCAAAGATGGCACCGTGCGTACCCTGGCCGAGTTGAGCGAGAATGGGGCGACCGCCGAGACCCTGCCCCTGGTAGGCACGATCATCGAGGCCGAAGAGTTGTGGGCCTGTACAACCTGCAATGCCTGCGTCCACGAATGTCCGGCGATGATCGAGCACGTTGACGATATTGTGGACATGCGCCGTCATTTAACGATGATTGCCAGCGAAGTCCCGCAAGGGGTGAAGCGAGTACTGGAGGGGATCGAACGGCAGAGCAATCCCTGGCGATTGCCGGCCCGCGAACGCACCGCGTGGACCGAAGGGCTTGATGTGCCGGTTCTGGCCGAAAAAGAGCAGGTTGAGGTGCTCTACTGGGTCGGTTGTGCACCGAGCTACGACGAGCGTTCGCGCAAAGTTGCCCGCGCTATGGTGCAACTCTTGCAGCGCGCCGGCGTCGATTTTGCCATTCTCGGTGAAGAGGAGTGCTGTACCGGCGATCCGGCCCGTCGCATGGGTGAAGAGCTGCTCTTCCAATCCCAGGCCCAGCAGGCGATTGAAACCATGCATCAGTACAAGTTCCGCACCATCGTCACCACATGCGCACACTGCTTCAACAGTATCAAGAACGAATATCCGCAGTTTGGTGGACGAGCCGGCGTTGACTACGAGGTTGTCCATCACACCGAGTTTCTGGCCCGCCTGGTGCGTGAAGGGCGGCTCAAGCCCCAAACCCCGATTCGCGAGCGGGTGGCCTACCATGACCCGTGTTACATCGGTCGCTACAACGACATCTACGACGATCCCCGCAGCCTGCTGGAAAGCATTCCCGGCCTTGAACTGGTGGAAGCCCCGGAGCGCAACCGCGAACGGGCAATGTGCTGTGGCGGTGGCGGCGGGAATGTCTGGCTCGAAAAGTGGGGCGAGCGGAATGTCAATGTCATCCGGCTCGAACAACTCACTGCGGCGCAACCGCAGACGCTGGCTGTGGCCTGTCCGTTTTGTATGGTGATGTTTGAAGACGCCGCCAAGAATACCGGACGCGCCGAAACGCTCCAGCGCCGCGACGTCGCCGAGTTGTTGTTAGAGAGTGTACAGGGCGACGGCAGCGCAGCCCTGGCAGGATAAAGGTATGGTGAACACGACTGCCCGGCCTTGCAAACCTCACCCACGAGGGTTCAAGGGCGGGCAGAACGTATGGGAGACGCACTTTCTACCGCATTGGGACAATCGAAAATGGCCATCTGGCCTTCCGTGGTGCGGGAGAGAGGCCGGGGGTGAGGGCGTTCAGGGACTCGCCAGACTCTATCTCCCGTATACCCTTGTATATGCAGTCCGTCCCCGAACCCGTTGTACCAAATCTTGCCCCACAATGTGCATCGTTCAGGGTAGGGGCACGGCATGCCGTGCCCCTACGACTTCCGTCATGCCAGTAGGGGCGACGCATGAGTCGCCCCTACCGTCCAGCGGTATGGTACTCTCACCTACCCGGTACAGATTGTCCTGCCAGCGCGCCTGCCATGGCATGGTATGATGGAGCACGATAGTGTCTCATCAGACACCGATATCGACAATGACGGACGTATGCCATCGCAATGATCAAACCGCTGATCTCGGTTCTGCTGCCCATTCACAACGCAGCCGCAACCCTACCGGCATGCCTGCAATCACTGGCCCGGCAGACCTTCACCGACTACGAAGTACTGGCAATTGACGACGGTTCGAGCGACGAGTCGCCGGCGATCATCGCGGCGGCAGCGGCACGCGATGCGCGCATTGTGCCGATTAACGCCGGCAGAATTGGCCTACCCGCTGCCCTCAATCTTGGGTTAGCGTTGGCTCGCGCCCCGATTATTGCCCGGATGGATGCTGATGATGTGATGCATCCCACCAGACTCGCCCGTCAGTATCACGCACTACAGGAAGATCTCGCTTTAGCACTCGTAGCCAGTCGGGTGGTCGCCTTTCCGGCGCGTGCAGTACGTGCCGGCCTGCGCGAATATCTGCGCTGGCAGAACCGCGTCGTAACCCCGGAGCACATAGCTGCCGAAATCTACGTTGAAGCCCCGTTCGTCCATCCATCGGTAATGTTTCGACGGGCCGTCGTTCAGGAGTTAGGAGGCTATACCGATCAGCCCTGGCCGGAAGACTACGAATTGTGGTTGCGGATGCATGCTGCTGGGGTGCAGATGCAAAAACTACCGGACAACCTGCTGGCCTGGCGTGAACATCCGACACGAGCAACCCGCGTAGATCCGCGGTACGCACGGGAAGCCTTCGACGCGCTGCGGGCTACGTATCTGGCCCAGGATCCCCGTCTACACAGTGGGCGACCACTGGTATACTGGGGAGCAGGGCGGGTCACCCGGCAGCGTGCCCGCCGCCTGATCGAACAGGGATTTTCCCCGGTTGCCTGGATCGACATTGACCCGGCAAAGATTGGTCAGACTATCTGGGGAGCACCGGTATATGCACCGGCCTGGCTAGAACGGCAACCGCGTCCATTCGTACTGGTCTATGTAACCAATCACGGCGCTCGCGATCTGATTGCTGGTTGGCTTGGGGAGATGGGATACCAGCCCGGCCGTGATTATTTGGGGGTGGGGTAACCAG
>Ga0101945_1003165_pt1 | contig 9826 bp, 18 predicted proteins | sample DewCreD2012metaG_2_FD_75246 | JGI IMG/M metagenome (GOLD analysis project Ga0101945, IMG submission 75246) | Hot spring sediment bacterial and archeal communities from British Columbia, Canada, to study Microbial Dark Matter (Phase II) - Dewar... ... | reverse complement strand
GTTTATCAGTGAAGACCCCGCACGGGATGGGATGAACTGGTATCTGTATGCGGATGGGAATCCGGTGAATAGGGTGGATACCGAAGGACGATCGCCATCTCCAGATTTGAAAGAACTGATGAAGTTAGGAAGTAAGTGGAGACTAGGTGCCGTAATTGCTTTCATTTTGACAAAAATGATCAATTTTCATGGTCTCGATCATAGCGCAGGGAAATTAATCCAGCATGTTCTAGAAGGAATCGAAGCACTTGTTGGTGCAATTGTGGGTTTTCGCAACATGTTGAAAGTTTATGAGGCATTCCGTCAAACCAGAGGGGATGTTGCAATGACGGGCGTGCGGGCAATAGCGATTGAAGGGGCCTTAGCCTCTCTTGCCACGGTATATGCTATAACGCAGCTTACCCTAGCCTACTATATTATCGCTGATCCTAGCGAACATGATTGGATGGAAAGTCAGCCTTTTTATGGTTGGGGAGCTTCTCATTAGGAGGTTATAATCATGCTTCTGCTGGAGAAGGCAAGTTTGCTGATAAATATAGGTCTTGTAACTGTGAGTATCGTATCGATCGCGTTTGGCATATTGGAACTGTCTCAGTATCCGAAGCGTCGCACTCAACTCGCAACGAGAGGGATATCGGTTCAATGGCGTAACCTATTAGCAGATTCGATACCTCTTATTTTTGGACTACTTACTTTTGTTGTATGGATATTATGGTTGCCATATACAGATATAGGTATTAAACTGTTTTCTACTATTGGTCTTTATAGTTTAATGCTTCACTTTTATTTGGATTATTCTACGGTGTTCATTTTATACAAATTAAGTCGTGATGATTGAATCGTAAAAATGATAAATTATTACTGCAATGACAAATTATTCTTCATTCTATAGATTGATATTTCGCAAATAGTTTTGAAATAGCTACACAGTGTAAGCCTTATAGAGGGCTACATCCAACTACTCCCGATAGATTTCGCGCCGATGCCCAATATCTAAAATCGTCACGGTGCGCTGCTCATCGTCGATTTCGTAAATCACTCGATATTGCCCCACCCGCAGACGCCATCCATCCCGTCCTACCAGCTTCCGACACCCCGCAGGACGCGGTTCCTCCGCCAACGCCCACAACACATCCCGTACACGCGGATAGACATCCGCGGGCAACTTCGCCAGTTGACGCTGGGCACGCGGCAAAATCTGAACCGTGTAGCTCATCAGCGCACTCGCTCAATCGCTTCAATCGCTTGCCCCAGCGGCAGGGGAACCTCTTGTGATGCCTTTGCTTCGTCATACGCCCGTATGGCTTCCAACTCTTCGAACGCCTCTACGAGCTGCTGGAAGACCTCGATATCCAGTAATACCGCCACAGGTTTTCCCTGTTCGTCCACCACATACCGTTCGTGCAATGGCTGCATTGGTCTCACCGTATGGATTGTACCCGAAGGGCAGCGAGAATGGACTATCGAGCAGGGAGGTTGGGATATGTGGAGTATTTTTGCACAGGGTGTTTTGCCGTATATGCGGGTAAACTTTTTAGGCGCGCGCGGGATCGAGGCAGTGATAGTGATAGACCATACGCGGGGCAATCAGGTGGCTTTGCAGTGGTTGCTGTATGATGGGCACGGCAACCTGGTGCGCACCTTGTCGCCTGACTACACCCTTTCTGCTTTTCAGTGGCGTGGGGTATGGGGTGAGGGCAGAGTTCACTGGGCACAGGCAGAGGCTACTGCGCGAACTTGGGTCATTCGGAAGACGAGACAGGCTTGGTGTATATGCGTGCCCGCTACTACGAACCAGCGACGGGCAGGTTTATTTCTGAAGACCCTGCACGGGACGGAGTGAATTGGTACTTGTATGCGGATGGGAATCCGGTCACAGGAACAGACTTTAGTGGCACTCGAACATACATAAATCTTGGCGGCGGCTGGTTAATAGCGATCGACGGACATCCCGGTGATCCCGTCGCAGATATGCACATTTGGTACAATGGAAAACAAATAGGTTCAATCTGGAATAGCGGTACATGGAAACATATGTATGAGGAGCTTTCCAAGAACAAAGCAAGAGACTTGATTGAGAGGAGCTTTCCAAGAACAAAGCAAGAGACTTGATTGAGAGGTTGGAAGCGCATGAAAGTAAGCGCGTTCGCGGCTGGGCTAAGGTTCTCCGAAGAGCAGGCTATAGTAGTGTCGTTATCTATTTCCAGCAAGATCCGCTCGATTTTATTGCGATAATATTTACTATCAATGGTGATTTTGAAACCGCTGCACTTATCGACCAGATAAATCAAATACTGTAGTGACTCTGGTGAAACGGGAGGAGACGAGACGCATGAAGTTCCGGCCACCTGTGGGAAGCGAAGATCCAGCTGAGTGGGCAAACTTCCGCGACGCCTACTTGCATCATCTCAACCAGCTCAGGGGTATCCTACCCGATCATGTGTTGAGGTTAGCCTATTTAGAGGGGATAGAAGATGGGCTTATTGTGGAGGTGTCTCACAATAGAACCAAACGCATGTTGAGGCTAGTCTTGCGTTGTGGCTACATCCAGATGGGCTACTATGATCTGGTGCTAATTTATGAGGATGCGGAGATTTCTTTGGAACACGAGCGTGTGTTAGCTCAACTGGCGCGAAGGACCCCTGTAGATTGCTCCGGCTATGTTCCTGAGGTATTTCGGTTTGAGCTGGATGTAACGGAAGATGGGCGAATTGAGCACCGTATCCAGTTTCACGTCTATCCAGAGCAGTCTTACCTTAGCAATTGGTTTTCCATTCGGTGTCGCACGCTCCGCTGGTATAAGATAAGCCGTCCTCACCGAATCATACCCGCACTGTTGGACCGTTTTCCTGAAGGTCCCAGTGTTGAGTGAAGGGAATAAGGTATCCTTGGTGAGAACCGAGGCGAGCGGTCAAAGGGCGGGCAAAGGGCAAGATCGTGCAACTGTTAGAACCCACCCCCGAACTGAATGACCAAGAAGTGGTGGTGCTAATTCCCACGCAACCCGAAGAGCAGCAGATAGCGACCCTTCTGTTTGCAGGCATCTGGGCAGATATGCCCGAAGAGCAGTGGCAAGCGTCGCAGCAAGTTTTGGCAGAGAGTGTGCAAGTGGGGGAGGCGCCTTCATGAACCGCTGCTTGCCGGATCTCGAGGGGTGGTCTTGGCACTACATGGAGTTGTTGAGTAACGGGTATATTCTTTGTGAGGTGAATCGTGGATGAGCCTGCGTGGTGTTGTTCGGGGACGCACGATTGAACTGGAAGAAGACCCCCACCTGCCCGATGGCGCAACGGTGGAGGTGCAACTATCCGTGCCCACAACCAACCCTTTTTGGGGCTTACTGCACGATTACGCCGACCTGCTCTCCGAGATCGAGCAGGAAGTGATGACCGAACGAGAACGCACCCAGTGGAGAGCCCCCGATGGAGAAGGCACTGATTGACACCGACATCTGGTTGGATATTATGAAAGGGGTTTATCTGCGTGTGCGTGAACACGCAGAGGTCTACTGGAACACCTTTGGACAGTTCACTCTGTCCGTGATTACTGTGGCGGAGGTGGTGCGGGGTTTAGTCAAACGCCAACAGGTGGGCGCACTGGCACGGTGGCGTGCGGAGCTGGAAGCGTTAGAAATTCTGCCGATAGATTGGGCGGTAGGGGACTTGGCGGGCGAGTTGTATGCGCGTTTAGAGTTGGCGGGTACGCCGATAGGGCGTTGGGTTCCGCTGATAGCGGCGACGGCATTGCGTCACCAATTGGTATTGGTGACGGGGAATGTGCGTCATTACGCGCGTGTGGTGGAGGTGGGTTATCCCCTGCGTATCGTGAACTGGCGAGAGGAGGGATAGAAGCAGTGGTGGCGATAGACCCTACGCGGGGCAATCAGGTGGCTTTGCAGTGGTTGCTGTACGATGGACACGGCAACCTGGTACGCACGATGGCGCCTGACTATACGCTTTCTGCTTTTCAGTGGCGTAGGGTATGGGGTGAGGTGCAGAGTTCGCTGGGTGTAGGTCGTGGCTACTGCGCGAACTTGGGTCATCCTGAAGACGAGACAGGCTTGGTCTATATGCAGGCACGGTATTACGAACCAGCTACGAGCAGGTTTATCAGTGAAGACCCTGTGCGGGATGGGTTGAACTGGTATCTGTATGCGGATGGGAATCCGGTGAATAAGGTGGATGAGAACGGAAGATATAGCATTTAGCAATTGATTGTTGTTAATGGAGCTCTTAGCATGGGTGTTTTATTTACTGGTGCTGCTATTTTATTACATATGGTTGCTGTAGATTTTGCTGGTATGAAGAAGTTTTCTAAACTGGGCTTTCGTACATTGGAGAACATGGCTCAGGCTGCATGCGTCTTGGCTGTGATCTCGTTTGGTTTGGCTATGATGGGAGCATCGGTAGGCACAGCGGACTTTTGTGCTTTGAGCTTATTTGCAGCACTGGGGGGTGGACTTTTAGAGGCGGCGTACACGCTTGCAAGTTGGGGAGCTAATGCTTCTAGAAGAGCCATGCATGGTTTTACGGTGATAGCTATTTGTTCGACTGTGGTGTATGGATTTTTAGTTTTGGGTACAATAGCATCGATTGATGCAGAGGTGATAAGATGAAGAGGTTCGAGATTGTCTCTTCTATATTGACATTTTCATTTTCGATATTGACAATTTATTTTTATTTTAATAAAAATATGTTACTTTTTAAAATATCATATATTTTATTTTGGTTGTGTTTTGCATCTTTTCTTATAACTCGACAAGTAGTTATAAAAATAATCACTATACAAGTTACTCTTATGATATACATTGGTCTTTTGATTAGTGGAATAGGTATGATCATGGCAATAAACAGTTCTACACAAAATTTTGGTGAATCAGTAATGATAATTGGATTTATTGTTTTCATTATATATTCATTGATCGCTTTTTTTCAAAATATTAATTAAAACTAACAATTAAGTAATACCTTAGAGACTGTTTAGGAAGGTAGGCATGGTATAATCACGATATGCGTGTCCAACCTACCTACCCATCAGACCCGACACCCCAACAGGGGGCGGTTATTGAACCCATCCTCAAACGCGCCCTCTACAAACGCAAACCCATCGGCACACCCCACCAATACAGCCTCTACGACCTCTACCGCGCGATGCTTTCTGTCCTCGTCAACGGCATCCGCTGGCGCGACCTGCCCCGCGACCTGCCCCCGCGGCAGGTGGTCTACTACCACTTCCGCCACTGGCAGGCGTTGGGGGTGTTTGAACAACTGCCGCACGCGCTGGTCGCAAGGTCGCGTCGGCGTGAGCGACGCGGGCAGCCCCAAACGGTGGCGGTGGACCGTCAAAGTGTGCCGACCACCCAAAAAGGGGGGTACGCGGGTACGACGGTGGGAAGAAACTCAAAGGGCGCAAGCGACACATCGCGGTGGACTCGCAGGGGAACCTGTGAGGGGTACAAGTGACGGGGGCGGATGTCTCGGATGCGCGCGGGGCGTCTGCGGTTTTGGGTGAGGTATTGGTTCGGTATGGTTCGGTGCGTGTGGTGATTGCGGATGGGGTGTATGATCGGGCGGGCTTGTTGGCGTGGTGGTTGGGGCAGTGGGAGGTGGGTTTAGAGTGTGTCGGTCGTTTTGGGGGTAGTGGCTTTGTGGTGTTGTTGCGTCGTTGGTTGGTGGAGCGTAGTTTTGCGTGGTGGTTGTTGGGGTACGGCATGCCGTACCCGTACTTGTTTGTCTCGGTGTTGGGATGTGTTGTGTGTGGTGGAGGAGGCTTGGATATGGTTGGCAGGGGTATGGCGTCTGATGCGGTATATTGCAAGGGATGGTTCTTAAACAGTCTCTGAGACCCATTACACCTGGATCACAGGCAATACATCCTCGACAAACGCACGCACAGCCTCCAAGCCCATCCGACGCTGCACCAGGGCAATCGTCTCCACAAGCACATAATTCGAGCATACAAGTGTCGCCTCACCCTCCAAAAAAGTTATCCAGCTCTCCCGCGCCGCCGCGTGAAAAAGATCACGAGGGTTGAGCACCGCTCAAAATGCCGAAGTATCTACATAAACCCTCATAGTTCCTGCGTGAGGTAGTCATCGTGCCGCTGTGCCAGTTCAGGTTCCGCTGGAAAGCGCCCCACGACGGATAATGCTCGCTGTTTGCGCTCGTCCCACTCGGTCGCAGAGGGCGCTTGCAGCAGCTGAGTGATCGCTTCGGTGATTAGCTCCGCAATACTTTTCTGCTGCTGCTCAGCAAGCTTTCGCAGCTGCTCCCACTGTGCTGGCGTCAGTTCGATTTCGGTTTTCATGGGCAACCTCTTTCTTTGGGCGCGCGGGATAGAGGCAGTGGTGGCGATGCCAGACAAGGCTCAATCTCCCCTCAGCTGGCTGCTGCGCAGAGTGGGTAGCAAGTTAGGCAGCTGATGAGGGGCAAGGGGTGGTTCCGACCCGTCGGGTGTGCCCAGCCCGCGCCGAATCACCTCCCACCAGTCCCACTGTACAATCTGCACCGCGTCGAAAATCATCACGCCATGCGAGTTGAGCCGCGCGGCGCAGATCGCCCGCTCGAAGCCTGCCGGGTCGCCTGTGTAATCTTGCGTGTAGATGCCCGCATAGACCAGCACCTCGCCATTAGTCCAATTCATCACGCGGCGTGTCATGCCCTCCACCGTGCGCACTTCGTCCGCATCGTACAGAGGTGCCTCCGCCATAAAGGGCACATTGAAATAACAACCGGGCATCAGATAGTCCATATCGAACAGATAGGAGCTGAATCGATACTCACTGTCCACGAACGCATAGGGGCGTTCCAGCGCGTCGCTGCCCCAGTTGACTCCCAGTTCGTAGTAAACGGGATACCAGCTGCCCACATAAGCCCCAATCGGTATCGGGCGAACAGATTCGACCACGCGCCGAATCTCGCGCAATAGTTCGCGAATCACCTCCGCACGGAACTGTACCCACTGTCCAAAGCGGGGTCCGCGTTCGTAGGAATCGCGGGGCATTTCGGGCGGGCGGAGGATGTCGTCAGGAAAGTTCGCCACGCGCCCGTAGCGTGCCTCAAAAGCTGCACGGGTCATGTCGGAAAAGTCGGTGTATACATTCGCCCAGCGCATCCGATCCAACACCAGTCCGTCGATAGGATAGTTTAAGCACAGCTCGCGAATAATCGCCATCAGGCGCGTGCGCACCTCGGGATGAAGCGGGTTAACGAACACGGCAATGCCCTCCGTGTCTGAGTCGCCAATCGGTTGAAGCATCGGCTGGGTCTCCAGGCGGAGCACGACACCCAATGTACTGAGCCGCTCCAGCTGCGCGGCTGCCTGACCGTCCGCAATCAGCACCCAGCCATTTTCAGGCGGGGTAATTGGCTGATGGACGAACATGCCATCGGTGACAGCCTGCACGCGCAGATCATCAGTCAGCAGCGCATAGGCCCAGTTGCGTCCCGCTGGTGGCGTGGGGGCGTTCAGCCGCCGATAGGCGGCAATCCCGTCCGGTGGGGGCGATACATCAAAGCGATCAAGTGGATAGCGCGTGCCATCAGGCAGGATGAGGGTGCGCTTGCGTGAATAGGCGACCATCTGCCACTCCGGACGCTCGTACGCGGGACCCGTATGGAACAGCTTATGCCCCTCAGACAGCACATTGATATTGGCATGCACCTCCAGTCCCTGAGCGTGCGCCTCGTCCAGAAACATCTGCAGGATATCCATATCAGGGGGCACTTTGATGCCGCGCCACTCCGTGAGCCGAGGCGCAATCTGGCTGTGATAAAGCACATGCCCGCTGACAGGTTTCACATCCAGCAAGATGGTGTTCAAGCCGACACGCCGACAGTTCTGAACGAATGCTCGTACCTGCTTGCGATCAATCAGCCAGTGGAGATTAGCCGTTGCATCAACCCAGATAACGCGCCCTTCCAGCCCAAGCCGACGCAACAGCGCGACCGATTCGGGCAGGGATTGCGCACCCACAGAGCAAAACAGCCACAACCAGAGCAAGCCCAGCAAACCCAGACGCTTAAGCATCGGGAAGCCAATTATACCTTCTGCTCCGTAGCTCCCTTATAGGGGTAAATCGGGATCGGGGAGGAGCGAGGAAAGTTGCCCTTCCCCAATCCCCGCAAGGTCCCGATCTTACTGACAGGGGAAGTCCTCCGAATCGGTAATGGCGGTGCCAGGCACGCCGTGCAGGTCGTTATAGGGTTGCGCCGGCGTGGAAGCGATGCTCTCCAGCCCCGATTCATTGGCAACGAGCGGGACATCCGTGCGCCAACTGTAATAGGTACGGCTGCGCGCGCCCGACGGTGTGGGGAACTGCTTCGCGATCTCATTTACTGCCGCGTAGCGGAACCACTTCGCATGCCCGTCGGCAAAGTTAATCACCAGACCCTCACTATGCCGGGCATAGCCCAGAAACAGGCTGAATGGCAGGGTCTGCTGCAGGCTCTTGACATAACCGTCGAACAGCATGATGGTATCGACGGGCGCTTCAATTGCTGCCAGCGCGGTCACAGGCGTGTAGCGGTTCAGCGCGGTGCCACAGAAGTTCTCGCCGAACAGCCCCAGGTTGGGTGCATAGCCCGTGTAGCGGAAGGTGCCGCCATATCGTACCCCGATCGCCGCCAGCCGTGCCTGCCAGTCGATGCCCGGACGATAGCTGGGACAGATGAAGATATCGGTGTTCTTCAGGTACGGGGCAATCGCGTCGTACACGGTAATCAACGCCACCTGATTGGCAGCATCACGCCCAAAATACGCGCTCATCGGCATGCGCTCGTCATAGTCCTGCGCGTACATCAGCACGCCTGTCGCAATCTGCTTCATGTTGCTGGTGCATTGCGTCTGGCGTGCCTTCTCGCGTGCCTGCGCAAAGACAGGGAACAAGATCGCTGCCAGGATCGCGATAATCGCAATCACGACCAGCAGCTCAATCAGCGTAAAGCCCTTACGACTTATGTAGCCCATTGGTTGGTTCATACCTCCTCCGAGATAGTTTCACGCTCCCAAAACGAACAGGCAGCCCCCTCCGGGAGCTGCCTTCTTGGGAGCATCCTCTATTATACTCTACAAGAAGCATCCCCCATAGGGTATACTTCGCGTGGCTAAGCGATGAGATACCCCTGTTCTATACGGTTGCCGCACGAGTTGCAACAGGTGGCGGAGGTCGTCGAGCTAATCGGCTATACGCCCCTCATTCGGCTGCGGCGCGTGACGGCGCACCTGCCTGAAAGCATCGAGATTTATGGTAAGGCGGAGTGGTTCAATCCGGGCGGCTCGGTGAAGGATCGCCCTGCATGGAACATTGTTCGCGCGGCGATCGAAAGTGGAGAGCTGCACCAGGGGAAGCGCCTGCTGGATGCGACCTCCGGCAACACAGGTATCGCTTATGCAATGATTGGTGCCGCGCTGGGCTTCGGTGTCACGCTGTGTGTGCCCGCCAATGTCAGCCTTGAGCGCAAGCGCATCTTAAGCGCGTACGGTGCGGAAGTGATTTATACGGATCCATTGGAAAGCTCCGATGGTGCAATCCGTATGGCGCGCCAGCTCTATGCCGAGCGTCCCGACCTTTATTACTATGCTGACCAGTACAACAATCCCGCCAACTGGCAGGCGCACTATGAGACGACGGGCGTCGAGATATGGCGACAAACTGAAGGACGCATCACCCATTTTGTAGCAGGATTAGGTACCACGGGCACTTTCGTCGGCACGGGACGGCGACTGCGCGAATATAATCCCGCCATTCGGCTCGTTTCGTTCCAGCCCGATTCACCCTTGCACGGTCTGGAAGGACTGAAGCATCTGGAGACCGCCCTTGTGCCCG
>Ga0101945_1003159_pt1 | contig 9854 bp, 10 predicted proteins | sample DewCreD2012metaG_2_FD_75246 | JGI IMG/M metagenome (GOLD analysis project Ga0101945, IMG submission 75246) | Hot spring sediment bacterial and archeal communities from British Columbia, Canada, to study Microbial Dark Matter (Phase II) - Dewar... ... | reverse complement strand
CTTCCCGCGGCGCATCCATGCGGTGACCCAGGAGGGTTTTGTGATCAAGGTGCTCTCCTTCATCTTGGCCCACAACCTAAATCTCTTGGCTCAACAAATGCTTGGGTAGCAACTTGGGTTATTATACGGCGCCTCCCATGAAGGTCAATGGGAAAAAGGTTAAAGGGGCCCAGGATCTGGGCCCCCAAAAGGCGCTCAAAAGAGGCAATTAGTGGCCGCAGGTGCGGGCCTCCCCTTCCTGGTCCTTGGTGCGGAAGGAGTGGCCGCAACCGCAGGTGCTGGCGGCGTTGGGGTTGTGCACGGTGAACCCGCCGCCCATGAGGCTTTCCACCCAGTCGATCTCCGAGCCCACCAGGTAGGGCAGGGACATGGGGTCCACCACCAAGCGCACCCCGTGCATCTCCACGAGGGTATCCCCCTCGAGCTCCCTTTCGTCCACGGCCATGCCGTACTGGAAGCCCGAGCACCCGCCGGACTTGATGTAGACCCGGATGGCCGCATGCTCCTTGCCATAACGGGCCAGGATCTCCTTAGCCTTCTCCGCCGCCAAGGGGGTAATGCGGATGACCGCCTCCTGCGTCTCGACCATCTTCCAAACCTCCCTACCCCTAACGTAGCACGTCAGGGGTACGAAAAGGTGAGGTGGGTTCCAAGGGGTAGCATGGGAACGTGGAGCTCACCCGCGTGCAGGAAATCCTCAGGGAAGAGAGGCTGGATGCTTGGCTCCTCCTCTCCTTTGGCCGGAGCAATCCCGTGGCCCTCGAGGTTCTTGCCCTCACCCACCTTCACCTAACCCGCCGCTTTGCCTACCTCATCCCCCAGGAAGGAGAACCCGTGCTCCTCTGCCACGCCATAGAGGAAAGCCTCTTTCCCCCCCTTCCCGGGAAAAGGCGCACCTACCACACCTGGCGAGGGTACCTGGAAGCCCTTTCGGGGCTTTTGGAGGGGCTAAGGCGCATCGCCTTGGAGTACGTGCCAGGAGGGCTCATCCCCTACCTGTCCCGGGTGGACGGCGGCAGTTTGGACCTTCTCAGGGGGATGGGCCTCGAGCTCACCTCCTCCTGGCCCTTGCTCCTTCTTTTCCAAACCTGGGGGGAGGAGAAGCTCAAAAGCCACCGCCGGGCAGCCGAGGGCCTGGTGGCCGCCAGGGACCGGGCCATAGCCTTCCTGCGCCAAAACCCTGGGTCCACGGAACAGGCGGTACAGGCCATCTTGATCCAAGCCCTGGAGGAACGGGGCCTGGTCTTCGACCATCCCCCCATGGTGGCCTTCGGCCAAAACGCCGCCAACCCCCACCATGCGCCCACGGACAAGGCCCTCGAGGAAGGAGAAGTGGTGCTTTTGGACCTCTGGGCCAAGGAAAAAGGAGGGGCCTACGCCGACATCACCTGGATGGCCGGCCTAAGGCCTCCCGAGGCCGCCCACCAAGCCTTCCAGGCTGTGGTAAAGGCCCGGGATGAGGCCATCCGCTTCGTGGCCGAGGCCTACCGAAAAGGGCGCTACCCCAAGGGCTTCGAGGTGGACCGGGTGGCCCGGAAGCTTCTGGAAAGCGAAGGCTACGGCCCTTACCTCCGCCACCGCACGGGGCACAACCTGGGGGAGGAGGTCCACGGCTCAGGTCCTCACCTGGATGACCTGGAAACCCACGACTTCCGCCCCTTGGTGCCGGGGCTCGCCTTCACCGTGGAGCCCGGGCTTTACCTGCCTGGCTTCGGGGTGCGCACCGAGGTGAACGTCTACCTGCACCCCACGGGTCCGGAGGTCACCACTCCCTTGCAGGAAGCCCTTACCCTCCTTTAAGTAGCCCCTTCGGGGCTGACCTAGGTAGCCCCCTTCGGGGCCAACTTGGGCATACCCCTCTCCCGTGGTATCTTGGGGAACGGCATGGACCGCCCCCTCCTGATCTTCTCCGGCCAGTCCAACAAGCCCTTGGCCCAAGCCATTGCTGAGGCCTTAGGTCTCCCCTTAGGCAAAAGCACCACCCAGCGCTTCGCCAACGACAACCTCTTCGTGCGCTTTGAGGAAAGCCTGAGGGAAGGGGATGTCTTCATTGTCCAGTCCCTGACCCCTCCGGTGCAGGACCACCTCATGGAACTCCTCATGATGATCGACGCCGCCAAAGGAGCCAGCGCCGCCAGGGTCACGGCGGTCATCCCCTACTTCTCCTACGCCCGTAGCGACAAGAAGGACGCCCCCCGCATCTCCATCACCGCCCGGCTCATCGCCGACCTCCTCCAGACCGCCGGGGCCGACCGGGTCCTCACCATGACCCTGCACTCCCCGCAGGTCCACGGCTTCTTCAAGGTGCCCGTGGACCACCTTTCCGCCGAGCCCGTCATCGCCAACCACTTCGCCACCCGGGTGGACCTGGAAAATGCCGTGGTGGTGGCTCCGGATGCCGGCGACCTTAAGAGGGCCAGCTCCCTGGCCCGGCGCCTCCGCCTTCCCCTGGCCTTCATCGACAAGGAGCGGGTATCCGACACCGAGGTGCGGGTGCGGATGCTGGTGGGGGAGGTGAGGGGGAAAACCGCCTTGATCGTGGACGACGAGATCTCCACCGCCGGAAGCCTGGTGGAGGCAGTAGAAGCCCTCCTGCAAGCTGGGGCCAGGGAAGTCTACGCCGCCGCCACCCACGGGGTCTATGTGGGCCCGGCCCTGGAGCGCATCGCCCAAAGCCCGGTGAAGGAGGTGGCCGCCACCGACACCTGCCCTCCCAAGGAGGGTCCCAAGCTCAAGACCCTCCCCGTGGCCCCCATCTTCGCCGAGGCCATCTGGCGCATCCACCGGGGAGAGTCGGTGTCCAGCCTGTTCACCTGAGGGAAGCGGGATGCGGAAAGAAGCCTTCACCCTGGCGGGGCAAAGCGTGCTGGCCCACATCCCCGAGCGCCCGAGGGCCCTCCTCCTGGCCCTCCACGGGCTTCAGGGCTCGAGGGAGCACATCCTTTCCCTCCTCCCGGGGTATGTGGAAAGGGGCTTCCTCCTCCTGGCCTTTGACGCCCCCCGGCACGGGAAACGGGAGGGCCCACCCCCTTCCTCCAAAAGCCCCAGGTATGTGGAGGAGGTGTACCAGGTGGCCCTGGCCTTCGCCGAGGAAGGGAGGGAAGTGGCCCAGGAGGCCAGGGGGCGCTTCGGCCTACCCCTTTTCCTGGCGGGGGGGAGCCTGGGAGCCTTTGTGGTGCACCTGCTTCTATCCCAGGGTTTCCGGGCGGAAGGGGCCCTGGCCTTCATCGGAAGCGGCTTCCCCATGAAGCTTCCCCAGGGTCAGGAGGTGCGGGATACCCGGGTCCTGGCCCTTTACGAAACCCCTCCTGCCCAGAGGGGGGAAGCCTATGGAGGTGTGCCCCTGCTCCACCTCCACGGCACCAAGGACCTGATCGTGCCCCTTTCCCGCATGGAGAAAACCGTGGAGGCCTTGAGGCCCCACTACCCCGAAGGCCGCTTAGCCTGGTTTGTGGAGGAAGGAGCCGGGCACACCATCACCCCCTTGATGGCCCGGATGGGGCTGGCCTTTTTGGAGGCGTGGCTTGATCCTGGAAGGCCTTAAGGGGTATAGGGGCTACCCTGGGGGCTTCAAGGCCTACGCCAAAGCCTTCCCCACGGTGGAACTCTCCTGGTGGCACCGGGTGGGGGACAAAAGGACCATAAGCCGCTTGAGGAGCCTGGCCCCGGCGGGATTCCGCTTCAGCGTCTTTGGCCACAAGCACTTCTCCTTCCAGCCTTCCGGGGAGGAGAGGCGTACCTTAAGGCGTTTCTTAAGGCGGTTTGGGTTATTCGGCGAGAAAAGGGGAGCGGTCCGGATTGCAGTCCCCCAGGGCCTGGACCCCACCCAACTGGCCCGCTGGCTGGACCTTTTGGAGGAGGTCTTGAAAGAAGTGGGCCCGGTACCCCTTGCCTTTCAAGCCGAGGAGGCCTTGCATCCCCTTCTCAAAGAACGGGGCTATGCCCTGGTAAACCAAACGGGAGGCCCTTTCCTCTACCTGGTGGACCCGGAGGAAATCCCCAGGGAAGGCGAGGGGTACCTTTACCGGAGCCCAACCTCTTCCCAAGCCGCCCCTTCCGCCCTACACTCAAGGGCGGAGGTTGAACGGGATTGAAAACCGCCAGGCGCTTTTCCCCCAAGGAAGCTGAGGAGATCTACCTGGTGCCCTACTGGGGGGCGGGGTTCTTCCGGGTAGGGCGGGACGGGGAGCTGGAGGTAACCCCCCTGGGCCCGGAAGGCCCTTCCGCTTCCCTTTTGGAGATCGTGGAAGCCCTCAGGGACGAGGGGCGGCCCCTGCCCCTGGTGCTCCGCTTCCCCCAGATCCTCGAGGCCCGGGTGCGGGAGCTGAACGAGGCCTTTCGCAGGGCCATGGAAAAGTACGGCTATACGGGAGGCTACCGCGGGGTCTACCCCGTGAAGGTGAACCAGCGCCGGCTGGTGCTGGAAACCGTGGCCAAGGCGGGGAGGCCCTACCACTACGGCCTCGAGGCGGGAAGCAAGGCGGAACTCGCCCTAATCCTGGCCCAAGACCTTTCCCCGGAGGCCCTCATCACCACCAACGGCTTCAAGGACGACGACTTCATCCGCCTGGCCCTAACGGGGAAGAAACTTTCCCGAAACGTGGTCATCACCTTGGAGAAGTTCGCCGAGCTTTCCCGGGTGATCCGCATTTCCAAGGAGCTGGGCGTGCGGCCCAGCCTGGGCATCCGCTACAAGCTGAAGGCCAAGGGAGCAGGGCAGTGGGAAGCCAGCGGCGGGGAAAACGCCAAGTTCGGCCTCACGACCCCGGAGATCATCCGGGCGGTGGAGATCCTGAAGGAAGAAGGGCTCCTGGATGCCCTGGTCATGATCCACGCCCACATCGGTAGCCAGGTGACGGATATCCGCAAGATCAAGGCGGCGGTGCGGGAGGCAGCCCAGACCTATGTGCAGCTCCGGAAGCTGGGGGCTCCCCTCCAGTACCTGAACCTGGGCGGGGGCCTGGCCGTGGACTACGACGGCTCCAAGACCAACTTCTACGCCTCCGCCAACTACACCCTCCCCGAGTACGCCGAGGACCTGGTCTACGTGACCAAGGAGGTGGTGGAGGCCCAAGGGGAGCCCCATCCCACCCTGGTGACGGAGTCGGGCCGGGCGGTGACCGCGTATCATGAGGTCCTGGTCCTCGAGGTCATCGACGTGATCACCCCCCCGGGGGAGACCCGGCCTGCTCCCCCGCCCGCGGAGGCCCACCCTCTGGTCAAGGAGCTTTGGGAGAGCCTGGAAACCCTCTCCCCCAAGAACTTCCGCGAGGTCTACCACGACGCCTTCGCCGACAAGGAAACCCTGCAGACCCTTTACGACCTGGGGCTCGTATCCCTGCGGGACCGCGCCCTGGCGGAGGAGATCTTCTACCACATCGCCCGGCGGGTCTACGCCATCGTGCGGGAACTGCCCTACGCTCCCGATGAGTTTGAGGATCTGGAGAAGCTCTTGGCCGACAAGCTGGTCTGCAACTTTTCCATTTTCCAAAGCCTTCCCGACGCCTGGGCCATCCACCAGCTCTTCCCCATCGTCCCCCTAAGCCGCCTTAACGAGCCCCCCACCCGCCAGGCTACCCTGGTGGACATCTCCTGCGACTCCGACGGCAAGATAGACCGCTTCATCGACCTGCACGATGTGCGCCAGAGCCTGCCCGTCCACCCCATCCGCCCGGGGGAGGACTACTACCTGGGCGTCTTCCTGGTGGGGGCTTATCAGGACGTGCTGGGCAGCAACCACAACCTCTTCGGCCAGGTGGGGGAAGCCCACGTGGTGGTGGACGAAGAGGGCTTCGCCATAGAACGCTTCGTCCCCGGGGAAACCGCGGAAGACGTCATCGAGAAAATGGGCTTCACCGCCCGGGAGCTTTTCCAGGGGGTGGAGCGCTTGGTGCGGCAAAGCCGCCTCTCCCCCGTGGAGAAAGGCGCCTTTTTGGAGCGGTACATGCGCGAGCTTCGCGGTTACACCTACCTGGAGGACTGAAGGCCCGTTAAGGATCCGTTAAGGGGGGTAGGGTCATCCTGGGGGCATGGCCCAGGCAGGAAACCCCTATACTGGAGCTAACTTGTACCCTACCCTCGAGCTCCTGGATCCCTTGCATCCCTTAAGGCGCAGGATGGCCTTATGGCTCCTGCCCCTCGGGGCCCTTCTGGCCCTGGTGGCCTTTGCCGCCTCGAGGGCCGCGGAGCTGGACCCCGTGGACCGCTTCCTCCTGCCCTTTCTGGCCCTGGGCTTTTCTCTTTTGGCCATAATCCTCTGGCGCTTTCCCCGTACCAGCTCCTGGGTTCTGCCCTTGGCCCATCTCCTGGTGGTCGGCTACCTCCTCACCACCTTGGCCTACCAGCTTCTCATCAGACCCAACCCCATGGGCCTCTCCCCCGCCGCCTACTGGGTTCCTTTCGTGTATTTTAGCAGTTTCCTCTTTTTTCAAACGCGACAGGCCGTGCGCCTTGCGCTTCTCTATCTGCTTGCCCTCTTTCTCCTTTCCCTGCTGGGGAGCTTTCGCGGCCACCTCCATGCGGAGCACCTCAACGCTTTAGCCCAGTTCTTCGGGGCCAACCTGGCCTATGTGGGCCTCCTCTACATGCTGGTGCGGGTCAGGGAGGGCTACCTCGAGGCCCGGCTGGATGCCTACACCGACCCCCTCACCAACCTCAGGAACCGGCGCTACCTGGACCTCGTTTTGGAAAGAGAGCTCTTCCGCGTCCGGCGCTATGGCCGGCCCCTCTCCCTCCTGATCCTGGACCTGGATCACTTCAAACAGGTTAACGACCGCTACGGCCACCCTGTGGGGGACCGGGTGCTCAAAAGCCTCACCCGTTGCCTGGAAGACCACCTCCGGCAAAGCGACCGGGCCGTGCGCCTCGGGGGGGAGGAGTTCGCCATCCTTCTTGCGGAAACCCCCTTGGCCCAGGCGGTGCGCCTGGCGGAGCGCTTGCGCCAGGCGGTGGCCGCTTTAAGGATTCCCCCGGTGGAAGGGCTTTCCGTCAGCATTGGCGTGGCCCAGGCCCACCCGGAGGACTCCCCCCTTTCCCTCCTCAAACGGGCCGACGACGCCCTTTACCAGGCCAAGCGCCGGGGGAAAAACCGGGTGGAGGTGGGTTAAACCCACCCCTCCCCACCGGGGCCCCCTGCCCGCAAGGGCGGGATGGGGTGGCATCAGAGGCCGGCTTCCCGCCTCAGGGCCTCCACCCGGTCGGTTTCCTCCCAGGGAAAACCCGCGCGGCCAAAATGCCCGTAGGCGCTGGTGGGGGTGTAGATGGGACGGAGGAGGTCCAGCTCCTCGATGATGGCCAAGGGCCTGGGGTCAAAGACCCGCTTCACGATTTCCGTGAGCTTTTCATCGGGCAAGGTCCCGGTGCCGAAGGTGTCCACCCTGAGGGAAACGGGCCTGGCCTTGCCGATGGCGTAGGCGAGCTCCACGAGAGCCCGCCGGGCCAGGCCTGCCGCCACCAGGTTCTTGGCCATATAGCGGGCGTAGTAGCTGGCGGAACGGTCCACCTTGGTGGGGTCCTTGCCGCTGAAGGCTCCGCCTCCGTGGGGCACCGCTCCCCCGTAGGTGTCCACGATGATCTTGCGCCCGGTGAGCCCGGTGTCCGCATGGGGCCCTCCCAGGATAAACCGGCCCGAGGGGTTGATGAGGTACTCCGTCTCCCCCTCCTTCAGGTACTCAGGGGGGATGGCCTGGCGCACCACCTCGCGGATGAGATCCTCACGAAGCTGGTCCTGCTCCACCTCCGGGGAATGCTGGGCGGAAACCACCACCGTCTTCACGTAAAGGGGCCTATCCCCCTCGTAGACCACCGTGACCTGGGCCTTGCCGTCGGGACGCAGGTAGGGAAGAAGCCCCGTCTTGCGCACCTCCGCCAGGCGCATGGTGAGGCGGTGGGCCAGGGTGATGGGAAGCGGCATGAGCTCTGGGGTCTCGTCGGTGGCGTAACCGAACATGAGGCCCTGATCCCCCGCGCCCACCCGGTCCAAAGGATCCGTGGACTTGAGCACCCGCCACTCGTAGGAGAGGTTGACCCCGCCCGCGATGTCCGGAGACTGCTCGTCGATGGCGGTGAGGACCGCACAGGTGTCGGCATCAAAACCGTACTTGGCCCGGGTGTAGCCCACTTCCCTCACCGTCTTGCGCACCAGGCCGGGGATGTCCACATACCCTTCGGTGGTTATCTCTCCTGCCACGAACACTAGCCCCGTGGTGACCAGGGTTTCCGCCGCCACCCGGGCCTTCTTATCCTGGGCAATCAGGGCGTCCAGGATGGCGTCGGAGATCCGGTCCGCCAGCTTATCCGGGTGCCCTTCCGTGACCGACTCGGACGTGACCAGCCTCAACTTGCGCACCTCCCTTGCCCCCCACCGGGGCAACCCTGATAGTATAGCACCCCCCCTTTTCCGTCCAGGGTATGATGGCGGCTCGTGAAGGACCCTAGGCGGCCCATCGGCGTCTTTGACTCGGGGGTAGGGGGGCTTACGGTGCTTTCCGCTTTGCGCCAGGCCCTGCCCCAGGAGGATTTCCTCTATTTCGGCGACACCGCCCGGGTACCCTACGGCAGTAAACCCCTCTCCATGGTGCGGCGCTTCGCCTGGGAGATCGCGGGGTTTTTGCTCCGGCAAGGGGTCAAGGCCTTGGTGGTGGCCTGCAACACCGCAAGCTCCGCGGCCCTTCCCGATCTGGCCGAGGACCTTTCGGTGCCCGTCTTCGGGGTGCTGGAACCCGTGGCCAAGGCCGCCCAAGGGCACGGCAAGGTGGGCCTCATCGGCACCCAGGCCACGGTGGAAAGCCGGGCCTACGAGCGCTACGTGGAGGTGTCTTGGGCCAGGGCCTGCCCCCTCTTCGTGCCCTTGGTGGAGGAAGGGCTTTGGGATGACCCCGTGGCCCTATTGGTGGCCCAGCACTACCTCGAGGACGCCCCCCAGGACCTCGAGGCCCTGATCCTGGGCTGCACCCACTACCCCTTCCTGAAGGGCACCCTGGCCAAGGTCCTGCCCGGGGTGAGGCTCATCGATTCCGCCGAGGCCACGGCGGAAGCGGTGGCCAAAGCCCTAAGGGAGGAGGGGCTTTTAAACCCCGAGGGCCAAGGGCGGGTGGTGCACTTCGTCACGGGGGATCCGGAAAGCTACCGGAACCTGGCGGAGCGCCTGGGGGTGAAGGTGGAGGAGCTAAAGCAGGTCAGCCTGGAGGAGCTTTGATGGCCAAGAAGCCCCTGATCGACCAGCTTCACCACGAGGATGCCTGGCGGCTTTTCCGCATCCTGGCGGAGTTCGTGGAGGGGTTTGAAACCCTTTCGGAGATAGAGGTCCCCCTGGTTTCCGTTTTCGGCTCGGCCCGCTTCGGGGAAGGCCACCCCGCCTACGCCCTGGGCTACCGGCTGGGAAGGGCATTAGCGGAAGCAGGCTTCGGGGTGGTGACGGGCGGCGGGGGTGGGGTCATGGAAGCCGTGAACCGAGGAGCCTTTGAGGCAGGTGGGGTGAGCGTGGGCCTGAACATCGAGCTTCCCCACGAGCAGAAGCCCAACCCCTACCAGACCCATACCCTCACCCTGCGCTATTTCTTCGTGCGCAAGGTGCTTTTCGTGCGCTACGCCCGCGCCTTCGTCTTCCTGCCCGGGGGGTTCGGCACCCTGGACGAGCTCTCCGAGGTCCTGGTCCTCATCCAGACGGAAAAGGTTCACCCTTTCCCCGTCTTCGCCTTGGACCGGGGGTACTGGCAAGGGCTTCTGAACTGGATGGAATCCCTGAAAGAACAAGGGGCCATCGATCCCAAAGACCTCGCCCTCCTTACCCTTCTGGACTCCCCAGAGGAAGTGGTCCAGGCCCTTAAGGGAGTATCCTAGAAGGGATGCGCCTG
>Ga0101945_1003151_pt1 | contig 9902 bp, 7 predicted proteins | sample DewCreD2012metaG_2_FD_75246 | JGI IMG/M metagenome (GOLD analysis project Ga0101945, IMG submission 75246) | Hot spring sediment bacterial and archeal communities from British Columbia, Canada, to study Microbial Dark Matter (Phase II) - Dewar... ... | reverse complement strand
TGGGATGTGGTGCGCTCGTACATGGCGGTGTTCTCCCTCCTCGGGCCCATAGCCCGTCGGTTTTTCTCTCACCAGGAGGGTACACCGCCCTCGCTGTTTCCACACCCCTCGAGGGTACCTCGACCCGAGACGAGGGATCCTGCAGTCCCTGGCATGCGTGTGACGGAACCTGTACACAGGTTCAATATAATCGGCGCAAGAGTCTACGCTTGGCGGTTTTGGGGGCACTGAGGTAAGGGGGATCGGGCGCGGGAGGACCAGCATGCTGCGGGAAGGCCAGATCGTGGTGGGGCCGCAGTTCTCCGAGCCCATGGTGGTGGAGACGGTGCGGGCCGACGGGGTGGACACGTGGGTGGTGGGCCTTGTGGGCCAGCGCACGCAGCAGTTCCGGCGGGTGACCCTCTCCCGGGAAGACCTGCAGGTCCTTCAGGTCCTGGAGCGCGACCGGCGGTTCGACGCCGACGGTCAGCTGCTTCGGGTCGGCGTGGAGGCCTACCGCCTCGGCATCGCCTACGAGTTCGACCCCTACTTCGGCCTGTCCATCTCCCGGGTAGACCCGCTGCCGCACCAGCTGGAGGCGGTGTACGACTACCTGCTGAAGTTGGGCCGGGTCCGGTTCCTGCTGGCGGACGACGCGGGGGCCGGCAAGACGATCATGGCCGGCCTACTCCTGCGCGAACTCAAGCTGCGGGGCCTAGTGGAGCGCACGCTGGTGGTCTGCCCGGCCAACCTCACGTTCCAGTGGCAGCGGGAGCTGAAAGAGAAGTTCGGGGAGACCTTCCTGGTCCTGAAGGGCGGCGATATCCGGGAGCAGTTCGGCGTCAACCAGTGGCAGGAGCACAACCAGATCATCACGTCGCTGGACCTGGCCAAGCGCGAGGACATTCTGCCAGGACTCCGTCAGGTCGAGTGGGACCTTGTGGTCGTGGACGAGGCCCACCGCATGTCCGCGTCCGACCCGGACCATAAGACGCAGCGGTACCGGCTGGGAGAACTCCTCCGCGACCGCAGCGACCACCTGCTGCTCCTGACGGCCACTCCGCACAAAGGCGACCCGGTGAACTTCTCCTTCTTCCTGCAGCTGCTGGACCAGGACGCCTTCGCCGACGTCCGATCCATCCGCGAGGCAATGGACCGCCGCCGGGCGCCGTTCTACCTGCGGCGCACCAAGGAGGCGATGGTCTACTTTCCAGAGCAGCAGCCCGACGGCACCTGGGTGACCCGGAAGATCTTCACCCGCCGGATCCCACATACTGTGGACTTCCGCATCGAGAGTGACGAGTACGCGCTGTACCGGGACGTGACGCGGTTCGTGAAGCGCCAGAGCGCGGCAGCCGCAGCCCGGGAGGATGACCCTCGCGCCCGGGCCGTGGGCTTCCTCATGGCCCTGTTCCAGCGCCGACTGGCCTCCAGCACCTACGCCCTGCGGCGGTCCCTGGAAAACCGGGCGGCACGATTGTCCGATGGGCTCAAGCGCGCCCAGGAACTGCCCCGCCTGGCTCCGCCCCAGCTCCCGGACCCCGAGGAGTCCGAGGAGATGGAAGATGCGGAGCGCGAGCGGCTGGAGGAGATCCTGGCCCCGGTCACCCTGGCCCAGAACGCCGACCAAGTCCGGGAAGAGATCGCCGAACTGCAGCGGCTGGTCGAGCAGGCAAAGGCGGTCGAGGCGAGCGGATCCGAAGCGAAGCTGGCGAAGCTGCACGACCTCCTGCGGCGGGAGGGGTTCTTCGACCACCCGGACCAGCGGCTCCTGATCTTCACAGAGTTCAAGGACACTCTGGACTACCTGGTTGGCAAACTGCGGGAGTGGGGTTTCCGGGTCGGCTTCATTCACGGCGGCATGAAGCCGGGATCCCGTGATGAGCCGGGCACGCGGCTGTATGCCGAGCAGCAGTTCCGGGAAGGGGTGTTCCAGATCCTGGTGGCCACCGAGGCGGCCGGGGAAGGCATCAACCTCCAGGTCTGTCACATCATGGTGAACTACGACATCCCCTGGAACCCCAACCGCCTCGAGCAGCGCATGGGCCGCATCCACCGCTACGGCCAGCGCAAGGACTGCCTGATCTTCAACTTCGTCGCGACCAATACCGTGGAAGGCCACGTGCTCCACCGGCTGCTGGAGAAACTGAAGGAGATCCGGGACGCCCTCGACGACGACACTGTCTTCAACGTGGTGGGTGAGGTCCTCTCACCGGCGCACATCGAGCGGGTGCTCCGCGACTACTATGCGGGCCGGCTGGGCGAGGCCGACCTCGAGACCCGCATTCTCGAGGATATCGAGGAAGAACGCTTCCGGGCCATCTGCCAGCACGCGTTGGAAGGCCTCGCCACCAAGAGCCTCAACATCGGGATGCTGGTCGAGCGGCGGGCCCTGGCGCGAGAACGGCGCATCGTGCCGGAGACCCTGGCCCGGTTCCTCCGGGCCGCAGCACCTTACGTCTCCCTGCCTCTCCGGGAGGTGCCTCAGCTCCCCCACACGTTCGACCTCGCGGGTCCGGTCCCGGGGGTCCTTCGCCATCACGAGCGCGAGCCGGGCTGGCGCTACGGGCCGGTTGCAAGCCGGTACCCGCGCTTTTCCACCGACCGTGAAACTGCCGAACGCCACAGTCTTGAGTGGGTCACACCGGGCCACCCCCTGTTCGAGGCGGTGCGCCTTCACGTGTTCCGCCGAGCAGAGGAGGCGTTCCGACAGGGCGCCTGCTTTTACTCCCTGCACCACGACAGGCCCGCGCGACTTGACTTCTACCGGGCCCAGGTGGTAGACGGTCTGGGCCAGGTGGTACGCGAGACCCTGATGGCGGTGGAGGTCACGGAAGACGGCACCCCGCGGCTCACCGACCCGGCGGTGCTGGGGAACCTCACGCCTGCTCCTCCGCCGAGCCCACTTCCTTCGGTCGCGTACGCTCCCGAGCCCTCGGCGTGGCTGCACGAGGCGGCGCTGCGGCCGCTTTTGGAGGAGGTCCGTCGGGAGCGGACAGCCGAGGTCGAGCGCATCGCCCACCACGTGGAGCTGTCCCTGACGGAACTCATCGCCCGCGCCGACGAGCAGATCGGCCGGTTCCAGGAGGCGGTCGAGCGGGGGGACGAAGGAGCCCGGGGGCTACTGGCCCAGGCCGAAGCCCGCCACCAGGAGTACCTCGAGCGCCGGGAACGCCGGCGCGAAGAGCTCGAGCGCCAGAAGAGCCTGACGCTGCAGGGCGTGGAGCGCATTGCAAGCGTCCTCGTCCTGCCTCACCCGGAGCGGGAGGATCCGGAAGTCCAGGCCCTCCGCCCCGACCCTGAAGTGGAGGCCATCGCCATGCGGGTCGCCCTGGAACATGAGCGGACAGCCGGCCGCCAGGTCTACGACGTCCACGAGCGCAACCTCGGCTACGACCTCACCAGCGTGGACCTGCACTCGGGTGAACTCCGGCTCATCGAAGTCAAGGGCCTGAGCGGCGCCACCGGCCGGGTCCTCTTGACCCCCAACGAGCGCCGGGTGGCCGAAGACCGGCGGGACTGCTACTGGCTCTACGTCGTGACCGACTGCAGAGGCACGCCGCGTCTGCACGAGGTCCGCGACCCGGTGCGCTTCCCCTGGCATGAGGTGACGCGGGTGGAGCACTACTGGCTGGAGGTGGACGCGCTGAGCCGGCCGACCGAGGTGCGGGAGCCGGAGGAGCCGTACGGAGGGAGCGCTACATGAGCAATCGTGCCGGGGGGGTGCCCAAGGAAGTGCTGGACGACATCGTTCGCCGGATCGTGGAGGTGGCGCGTCCCAACCGCATCATTCTCTTCGGGTCGGCAGCACGGGGAGGACAGGGCGCGCACAGCGATGTGGACCTGCTGGTGGTGGTTCCGGATGGTGTCCCTCGTCGAAAGACTGCACAGGCGATCTACCGGAGGCTGGCGGGTCTCGGGGTGAGCAAGGACGTGGTGGTCGTGACAGAGGGCGATGTGGTGGAATACGGCGACAACCCGACCCTGGTCCTGTATCCGGCACTGCGGGAGGGCAAGGAGCTCTACCGTGCCGCAGGATAGGCGTGTGCCCGGATCGGCGGAGGATTGGCTGGCGAGGGCCCGGGGGGATCTGGCGCTGGCGAAGGTTCCGTTGCCACCGGAGGCTTTGTACGAGGATGTGTGCTTCCACGCCCAGCAAGCTGCGGAGAAGGCCATCAAGGCTATCTACCGGCATCGTGCCCTGGCCTTCCGGTACACGCATGATCTGGCGGAACTCCTCGTGGGACTGAAAGAGCACGGAGTCGAGGTCCCGCCCGCGGTGGAGGAGGCGCAGGTGCTGACCACCTACGCCTGGGAAGCACGCTACCCCGGCTTGGGCGAACCTGTCGAGGAGCCGGAATACCGCCGGGCCGTCGAGCTCGCGGAAAGAGTCGTCCGGTGGGCCGAGGAGTTGGTGGTGCGTAGGCCATGATTCCGAACGGATGTCGGCGCGTCGCTGAGCTGCACTTTCTGGTCGCCGCTCGGTTCCCCTGGCATGAGGTGAGGCGGGTGGAGCACTACCGGCTGGAGGTGGACGCGCTGAGCCGGCCGACCGAGGTGCGGGAGCCGGAGGAGCCGTACGGAGGTAGCGCAACATGAGCAATCAGAGGGGCGGCGTGCCCAAGGAAGTGCTGGACGACGTCGTCCGCCGGATCGTGGAGGTGGCCGCTCCGGAAAAGATCATTCTTTTCGGGTCCGCGGCGCGGGGTGAGCGGGGCCCCAACAGCGACATCGACCTCCTGGTGATCAAGGGGGGAGAGTATGATCCGGGACGTCTTGCCGAGCAGATCTACCTGCACCTCCGCGGGGCCGGAGCTGCGGTAGACGTCATTGTGGTCACGCCGGAGGAGGTGGAGCGGTACAAGGACAGCTTCTGCCTGGTCATCTACCCCGCGCTGCGGGAGGGCATGGTGGTCTATGCCGCGTGAGCGGTTCGCCCCGGACGATCCGAGGGAGTGGCTCAACCGCGCGCCGCGCGCCTCAGCCGCTTCGCCGTCGAACCCTGCTATACCCGAGCTTCGGGCGTCCGGTCGCTGAGGCGGAGTACCAGGCCTTTTTGGGCGTGGCGCGGGAAGTCGTCCGCTGGGCGGAGCAGCGGGTGGCGGAGCTGCTGGGGTGAGGGGACATTGCGCCGGGGCTGGTGGGAGGCGCTGGATGAGGTGCCTGCAGTTCGCCGAGCCCCGGGGGAGTTTCGCGGAATGCGAACACATGCTCGCCATCTAGACTGCTCCGCGTAGGTGTAATACAATTTGTGTGCGCCACAGGATCCTGGAGCTCATCTGGGACGAGGACGTGATCGAGAAGCTGTGGCGCAAGCACCGGGTGGTCCCCCGGGAGGTGCGGGAAGTGGTGTTCGAGGACGACGGAGCGAGCTTCCGGTGGCACCGCAGCCGGCGACACGGACGGCGGCTGCTCGTACGGGGCCGGACGGCGGGAGGCCGGCGCCTGCTGATCATCCTGCGGCCGGTAGACCCCGAGAGAGGGGTGTGGAGATGCGCAAGCGCGTGGGACGACGACTGAGAGAGCGCGAACAGGAAGAGATGACCAAGGAAGAGGCGCTCCGTCTCTGGGAGGAGGCACGGCCCGTGGAGGTGGAACGCCGGCGGGCCGAAAGCAGCGTGCTCTCCGTGCGGCTGCCGAACCACGTCTTCGACGAGTTGGTAGAGGAGGCCCGCCGGCAGGGTAAAGGCCCCGCCACGCTCGCTCGCGAGCTGATCGAAGAGGGGCTCGCCCGGAGGGAAGACACCTCGCCAGCCCTGCTCCTTGAGACTCTGGCCCGCCGTTTCAGGAACCTCGAGCTAGGACCGCCGAGAGTACGGCTGACCAGCGCCTGGCGCGGCCCTGTGGTGGAATCTCGCCCTGGCGGGCCGGGAGGGGCAACCTTCCTGCTCAGCCTGCCCGGAGGGTTGTTGCCCCAGACTGCGACGCGCGCACTGGAGGCTCACAGCAAGGTCGAGGTCGGGAGAGCGTAGCGTGGAGACGCCACGGCCGATCACTGATGACTGGCGGGTGACCGTGTTGCTCTGTGACTTCGTACAGGTGGCGGAGGGCAAGCTGTACCTGCTTGGGGGAGGCTGGAGTCTGTGCGGACCCGGGCCGTTCCAGCACGGGCTCGCCATCAAGGTGGAGGTCCCGTGGAACGAGGCCAACCGCCCGCACGTGCTGGAAGGCGTGCTCAAGGACGCGGACGAGCGGCCGGTGAAGGTCGGCGATCCTCCGAACGAGTTACGCTTCCGGGTGGAGTTCGAGGTGGGACGCCCTCCCGGGCTTCCCCCTGGCACCGCCCTGGACGTCCCCCTCGCGGTGAACTTCGGCCCCCTGGAGCTGCCTCCGGGGGCTGCGTTCTTCTGGTCGGTCAGTGTTGATGGGAAAGAGGTGCAGCGGGTGAGGTTCAGGACGAGGAGTCGATGACGGGCGCTTGGTCCCTGCGTGCAGCGCTGTACTCGTTCGGGGGTGGCATTGGCACTTCTCGTCTTGGATGAGTCTGAGCGCGGCGAATTCCTCGCCGTCGGAGGGCTGATCGTACCGACGGGTCTTGCATGCGACCTGGAAGCCTGGTGGCGACTGCTAAAGGCGAAGTACGGACTGTCGGCAGAGCTTCCGTTGAAATGGGCTCCGCCGAGAGAGTCGGTAGAGAGACTCAGAGCCCGGGGCCTTAATGTCGACGATATTCGCCGCTCCGTCTGCCAGTGGCTCAGCCGTCGCAGTGATATCTTAGCTTTGGCGATGGTACACGAAGAACGCCGTCGGGGCAGGTTACGCCCAGGAAGAGGTGGCGTCCGAGATTTCTACGCGACAGGCGTGGCCTTTGCGGTGCAACGCTTCGCGAAGGTTGTGGCGGACCCAAAATTCGCCGACCGGCCTCATGTTGTCGTACTGGACAGCATTGCCTGGAGCCGCGGGCGAAGATCTCCTCTGTGGGACAACAAGATAACACGGTTCTTCGCTGGGTCAATGTGGGGATCAAAAGAACAATCCATCGTCCCTTGGATGGCGAAAGGGCACACAGCACTACTGGAGAGCTACGGCGACTGGCATAGGCGTGGGATTTCGGACTTGAAAATCCCCCCTTTGGAACAGAGCGGATTCGTATCTTCGTTCCTTGAAGCACACGGCGATAGAATGGACATGCTGCAAATCGCGGATTGCGTTTGCGGTTGTGCCGCTGAACTGTTCTTCTCCGTGGCTTCCGGTCGGCCGTCCCCAGTTGCCACGGAGTGTATGAGGACTTTGCTGCCGGTGTTTTGCCAGGTGACCGGATTCGGGACGGGTGTGTGGGGATGTGGTATCGTGCTGTACCCACGGAACAATGAGCTTTGGTGGAGAGTCAGGCGGCTACTTGAAGGGGAAGGTTGAGGTAGGAGCGTGCCTGTGATCCTTAGGAAATGCCGGCGGCTGGCGGAGGTGGACTTCCCCGTGGCCGAGGTGTCGCGGCAGGCGGCGCGGGAGAAGTCCATCCGGCACGGGCATCCCAGCACGCTCCATCTGTGGTGGGCGAGGCGGCCGCTGGCGGCGTGCCGGGCGGTGCTGTTGGGGCTGCTACTGCCGGACCCTTGTGACCCGCTGTGCCCGGAGGAGTTCAAGCAGGAGGCGCGCCGGCTCCTCGCGCGGGTGCGCGGCGTGGGTGAGGGCAACGAGGCCCTGCGCCGGGCGTTGCTCGGCTTCATCGCGGACTTTAGCAACTGGGACAACTCGGCGAACCCGGTGTTTCTGGAGGTGGCAAGGGGCCTCGTGCGGGCCGCGTACCCCGATGGCCCGCCGCTCGTGGTGGACCCGTTCGCGGGCGGTGGTTCGATCCCTCTGGAGGCGCTGCGCGTGGGGTGCGAGGCGTTCGGTAGCGACCTGAACCCCGTGGCCTGCCTGATCCTCAAGGTGATGCTGGAGGACATCCCGCGCTACGGCCGGGCTCGCCTGCGGGTACCGACCGCGGATGGCGGCGAGGAGGAAGTGGACGGGCTCGCCGAGGCGGTCCGCCGCGTGGGGGCACTCGTGAAAGCCCAGGCGGAGAAGGAACTCGCGGAGTTCTACCCGCCGGACCCCGATGGGGCGAGGCCCATCGCGTACCTGTGGGCGCGGACCGTGCGCTGCGAGGCGCCGAACTGCGGGGCCGAGATTCCGCTCGCTCGTTCGTTCTGGCTGGCGAAGAAGGCCGGCCGTCGCTGGGCGCTGCGCTACCGGGTCGAGCGGTCAAAGGGAAGGCCTCCTGAGGTCGTCTTCGAGGTGTTCCAGCCGAAGACGGAGGCAGATGTGCCCAAGGGGACGGTCTCGCGAGGGAACGCCACGTGTCCCGCTTGCGGGACGGTGCTGCGGGTGGAGCGGGTGCGGGCGCAGCTCTCGCAGCAACGGGGTGGGGCGGATGTCGCGTTCGACGAGAAAGGCCGGCGCACCGGCGGGGCGCGGCTGCTCGCGGTCGTCACGGTGCGGCCCGGGGAGCAGGGGCGGCACTACCGGCTGCCGACCCCGCGGGATTACCTGGCGGTGCGCCGGGCCAAGGAGCGGCTCGCGGCGATCCTGGGCGAGTGGGAAGGCGGCGGGAGGAAGGGCCTCTGCCCGGTGCCGGACGAGCCGCTGCCGCCGGAGCGGACGCTGGGCTTTCGGGTCCAGAAGTATGGCATGCGCACGTGGGGCGACCTCTTCACGGCACGGCAGAAACTGGCGCTGGCGACGCTGGCCCGCGCGGTTCGGGAGCTGCCGGCGGCGGTGCCGGAGGCGGTGCGGCTGGCGATGGCAGCTGCCATGAGCCGCTGTGCGGACCATTGGAGCTCGGCGGCAATGTGGATCCAGGATCTCGAGGCCGTTGCCCACACGTTTGGGCGGCAAGCGCTGCCGATTGTTTGGGATTTTGTCGAGGCATGCGGCTACGGCGAAGGAGGCGCTTCTCTAACGGGTCAGATTGACTGGGTCGCACGCGTCGTCGACACCTGGCCCGGCTCACCTGCCGGCCAAGTCCAGCCTGCCGACGGGACAGAGCATCCGCTCCCTGACCAGACAGCAACCGTCTGGTTCACCGACCCGCCGTATTACGACGCCATCCCTTACGCCGACCTCTCGGACTTCTTCTTCGTCTGGCTCAAGCGCGCGCTGCCGGGACATCCGCTGCTACGCGACCCGTTCAACCCAGCGAACCCACTTACTCCCAAGACGCGCGAGGCGGTCCAGAACGAGCGCTCGGAGACCGACGACGGCCGCCACAAGGACCGCGACTTCTACGAGGAGGCGATGGCAAAGGCCTTCGCCGAAGGCCGTCGCGTGCTGCGCGAGGACGGCGTGGGCTCCGTCGTCTTCGCCCACAAGACCACCGAAGGATGGGAAGCGCTCCTCTCCGGGATGATTCGCGGCGGTTGGACCATCACCGCATCCTGGCCTATCGCCACCGAGAGGCCCGGGCGCCTGCGCTCGCAGGAATCCGCCGCCCTCGCCACAAGCGTCCACCTCGTCTGCCGCCCGCGTCCCGAGGACGCATCCGCAGGTGACTGGGCAGATGTTCTCCGCGAGCTTCCCAAGCGCGTCGGCGACTGGATGGAGCGGCTTCAGAATGAAGGCATTCGCGGCGCAGACCTGGTCTTCGCCTGCATCGGGCCGGCCTTGGAAATCTTCAGCCGTTTCAGCCGCGTCGAGACCGCGGAGGGCCGCGAGGTGACGCTGGCGGAGTTCCTGGAGAAGGTGTGGGAGGTCGTAGGTCGGGCGGCGCTCCAGCAGGTCCTCGGTTCCGCAGACGGAGCCGGGGCTCTGGAGGAGGACGCGCGTCTCACGGCCCTGTTCCTGTGGACGCTCCAGAGCACCAACGCGAATGGGGGGCTGGAGGAGGCGGCCGAGGAAGAAGAAGAGGAATCCGTGGCGGCCGAGGACAACGAGGAGGAGGAAGACGAGCGGCCGCGCAAGGCCGCAGGTGGCTACGCGCTGGTCTTCGACGTGGTCCGGCG
>Ga0101945_1003139_pt1 | contig 9958 bp, 10 predicted proteins | sample DewCreD2012metaG_2_FD_75246 | JGI IMG/M metagenome (GOLD analysis project Ga0101945, IMG submission 75246) | Hot spring sediment bacterial and archeal communities from British Columbia, Canada, to study Microbial Dark Matter (Phase II) - Dewar... ... | reverse complement strand
AGAATCTGGGTGTCGCTGAGGGGGGCGGCCCGCAGACGGAGCAAGGTATTGTGCTTGCGTTCGGCAACGAACAGCCAACCCCCGCTGAGCACCAGGAAGAACATGAACAGGACGGTGTAGGTGGGTACGAGGAGTTGGTAGCGCAAGGCCCCGCGTCCCAGGAAGCCGCTGCCGCTGGTGTCGCGCCAGGGAGTGCGGTTGTTTTCCCCCGGCTGGCGCGGCTCGCTTTTGACCAATTCCGCCCAGGTCCGCGCCCGGAAATTGTAGTTCGGAAACAAGTCCGCCACGCCCTCCTGGACCCGCGGTCCCACTTCCTGCCGCACCGCTGGGGTCAGCACTTCGCCAAAGGAGATGTCCCGCCCGACGCGGCCGAGCAACTCCCGACTTTGGAACGCCCGGTGAACCGCCCGGCGGAACTCCGCGGAGCGCCGCTGGACCACGGCGGCATCCCCCACGGCACGCACGGGATCGCTACGGGCAAACTCCGCCGCCACCAGGGTGAGGAATTCCGGGTCCTGCGTCAGATTCACGAAGAGTTTCTGCACCACCGGGTCAAGTTCCTGAAGCACCGCCGCCGGGATGGGCCGTACCTGGTGCAACCGCTGGGCCACCATCGCCATAAAGGCTTCGTCGCCGACCCGTTCAAAAGCCCGACCGATCATCCAGGGAACGACCACCCGCAACAGTGCCACCTGGATAACCTGTTCGACCATCGCCGCGGAAACCGGCTGGGTGCGATCCGCCAGCAACTGCACCCCCAGAGCTTCCAGACGGATGCCATCCCGGCCCAGGGGATTGATCGGCGGCGGGTCCCCCTGCGCGAGAAATGAGCAGCGCTGCAGACGTTCGGAGAAATCGCTCTCCAGGATCAACACGGCCGGGCGGCGCGATTGGGCAATCAGCCGCTCCGCCACAGTCCGCGAGGGCAGCAACTCGATGCGAATGTCCGGCGTGGCGCTGAGATCATCCAGCACCACCTCCGCCCAGGACTTCTCCGGGAAATCCACCCCCTGCGGCAGACCCCGGTCGAGATTCAGTACCGTGATTCGCAGGCGATCGTCCGGCTTTTCCCCAAACCCTTCTCCCAGAGCGACTCCGAGGACGACGATCAGCACCAGGGGCGTCAGCAACAGGATCACAGCACTGCGGGCGTCACGCAGCAATAGCCGCAGGTCTTTCGCCGCCAAAATCCATACCGCCCTCATGCCGCTCACCCTCTCTGGCAGCAAATGGCCGCCTCAATAGTGAGTCGCAACACCGTCACGGACTCATCGGCCCCACCCCAATGGAGTGGCTTGGCTTCCGTCAAGGATTCTCCTCGCCTTTTCACATCGACCATCGCAGGGCGATTCCCTTTGCACCCCGTTCCTTGTGCAATGCCGTTACTCCCGCCGGCTGGGTTCAGTAGTTTTAGGGGGATTCTGGAACGGCGTAGCTCTCTTCACGAAACCGATTGAGCCGATAGGGGCGCAGAAGATCGTTTTCCTCAACCGGTCGTTTCTGACTGTTACATGGATTTATTTTAACTCAGAAACCCTGCAATGATTCGGTCGGGCAACTCATTCTGTTGATAACCACGCCGCTTGGTAGTAACAGAGATGTGTCTGCGACCAACGTGTCCGCTACGGTTTAGCCCCATCTGGGTCTCAACCCGAATGTTCAGTTTCACCCGGCAAGTGGCCATTTTCCGCACCCGACCGAATGGGTCGTAGACGTAACGCTCGACAACATTTCCACCGTCATCCACCACCGCCGTCACGGTGAAATTGGCGTCCTGCACCACCCACAAACGCTGGTCCAGTGTCCCATCACCGTCACTGTCCCGATCCCGGAGAATGAGGGCATCAACGTACACCGGACTCCACACGTACTGCACCGTGGTCTGCCCGCCGACCCGCTCCTCCAGCACCTGCCAGGAATCGGAGTAGTAGAAGTCCGTGATTACTCCACCCGCCGTCTCGCTGATCCGCCGATGCAGACCGTCGTAGGCATACCGCTTCACCGTCTCACCGCTGCCATCCCGCACCTCCACCAACCGGTCGAGGCATTGTACACAAATTGCCACTCCGCCTATATGTTATTCCATTCAACAAGGTAGACTCCAGATCCATCAGGCAGATTCAAGTATAGATAACAAAGCCTGACTACCGCTGGATCAGGTCGTGTCACCCAACACAAACGCTTATCCACTGATTTAAGACACGGAGAATCCACGGGTAGCCAAAGTTCTTGTGGGAAAGGGAATTGAAGCTTTACTCGACCGATGACAATCTCGTCCCACCAAGGATTCTCCGCAGAGATCCCCAACTGATCTATAATTAGCGCCCACACTGCTTTCTCTCGAGCTAGTGGAACAAATATCGACTTAAGAGTGTCTGCAATTTTTTGCATTTGATTATCGGATTGATTGTCCATGTATAAATGTATTTTTACTGCAGCCAGTATTGGTTTAACAAAAATGATAAGATCACTATAGTCAAATGGATTCCACCAAATCTGAAAAGTCATCTTTTCATCATTTCTGCGAATGCGGGTTTCAAACTCAGTCACGGAAAGCGGAATGGGTTCCCCTGTTTCATCAATTACGTTCACAAGCCCTGTCCTTGGGTCAACAAGGGATATGTTGGCCGTCGAAGCGAAGCGTGACAACAGATCGAACACTTGAGAACTAGCATCGGCCTTCAGGTATAGTGCAGCGTATCGGCTTGAACGACTAAAAAAGATTTTCATGGAACGACTCCATAATGAGCTCTGTAGTTAACTTGGAACATAATGACATTCTCTTTACCTAGCCATTTTTTCGCTAAATTAACCACGGCTTCAGGAGTGCCCTCTTCGAGATACATCATTGCGCGAACATTCTGCTCGTCGGCCGCAGCTTTGAGTTTTTTTAGATGAAATCCAAGTCCAGCAAGATCTGCAGCTTTAGCGGGCCCTCCAACGCTGATATATGCCGTTCCAGGAACTTCCATATCAATTTGCACAGAACCCCACCGTGTCTTTCTTACGAGATGTGGCGTCACTTTGCCACCGGACAGTTTTTCGACTTCAAGCTCCCTCACTCTACCCACCCATTCTCGATACTGTCCTATTAATCTCATTACTTCTGTTTCAGAGAGTACCCTGTTTTCACCTTTGATTTTGATTATAAATTGTGTACCACTTTTGACAACAGTATAACCTCGACTCACTGACCATCCGATAAAGACGTCTTCAGGGCCAGGGACTACCATGCCTAGCAAAACAAAGCCGGCCACCATCAACACCTTAGGGGCCGCATTTAGTGTTCGGTCGTACCACATCTTGTTGTCACGATCGATGCCGTCACCTATTCGCAGACCTGGCATTGGTTGATTAGGATCAAAGTTTCGTGGAATTGGTTTGTCCTCATCACCTTTAGAATACCACCAAAGTGCGAGTCTCCCAATGATCCCATAAGGTCCTTGAGTCAAAGGGTCATCCCCTGCAAGTCCACTCGGATCGAGGGAGTTGAGGGGGTTATATCGACAGTACAGGAGAGGTTAGCCGTGTTTACTTTTTCATGGACTCTCTAAGACCAAACAAAATTCCGACAAAGCAACCAATAAGGCATCCTATGAGTATCGTCCCTTGCAGGACTCCTACAGCATCTTCTACTTCTCCCTTCACTGCATCTCTGAAGCTCTTACCATCATGGATAAGCCATATCAACCAATATACTATACTAACTAAAGACCCAATGCTGATACAAATGACTAAAAGTTTTGATACCATGATCAATTTGCGAAATAATATCATCATAAGTTATACTCTAAAGACATATAATATAACTGCGATAATTGTAGTGAAATAAATTAATATATCGTTGATAAAATATCATCTCATTTTGCGTACTTGGGTATATCTCTTTTAGTGAATACGCCTCCCCAATCACCATCATCAAAATAGAATACACTGCCATCAGGGAACTTAACTTGAATAGCAAAATGTCCGTCAGCAAGTAAACACCATAGATTTTCAGAACAAGGTACAAAAGTCCATGCAACTATACTAACATAAACTTTTTCAGCACCTATGACCTCCCCCGTAGGTTTCATGGGTGGCATCTTCGCGAAAGCAGTTTCAGCCCATATCTTGCATGGATTATACCACCGGGGTTTAGGTGTACTAGTGGTCGCGTCGAGAATTTGTTGCACGATTTTTGGGTCGATCTTGTTCCTCGCAGCTGCTGCTTTGAAGTCTCTTATTACTGTATCCTTACCTGGAATTTTCTTTTCCTTGTCTGTAATTCCCGCGAACGCTTTTCCCGCATGATAGGCTCGCTCCCCTAGATCTTGTAGCCCGTTGGGATCGAGGGAGTTGAAGGGGTTGTTGCCGACGGTGCGGTAGAGGTTGACGTCCCCAGCGTCATAGCGCAGCGGGTCGAGGCTCGTCCAGCGGCCGAGGGTCGGGGACTAGTCGCGGAAACGGAAGTGATACAGACCACTGGTGACATCGTACCGTCCACCCTGATGCAGATAGCGCCAGTCGTAGGCGCTGCCACCGGGCCGAACATCCCACTCCGCATCCAGCACCGTCGCCTGGCCGAACGGGTCGTAGACGTAAACGCTCGACGACATCCCCACCGTCATCCACCACCGCCGTCACGGTGAAATTGCCATCCTGCACCACCCACAAGCGCTCGTCCAGTGTGCCGTTGTTGTCTGCGTCCAGCAAAATCAATCCTCATCATCGATACGTTTGGGTGGCATTTCCAACTGGTGTTCCAACTCATCCACAATGTAGTTCAAAAACCGACGCAGACATCCCGTCGAACAAAAGCTTAGGTCAAACTGTCCGCCCTTTAGATCGTACACGATATCGATGTGTGCACAACCCTCACAGTCCGGGGACGCGCTATGATAACCCACGTACCAAATTGCGAGAGGCTCCGGATCATCATCCTTGTCAGGCACTGATCCGGCCGTAAAGTACACGACTCCGTCTTTAATCGCCTCCCCACAGACTAAACACACAGCATCACGAGGCAAGTGAGGAATATCGTTACCCGACAGTAGTGGAAAACGAAGGTTCATTGTTGTAAATCCCCCTATACAGAGATCTCTAATCACCACAGTCCGAGTTTATCAAGTATCCATATGATCTCATCGACGATATGATCATGGATGGTTTGACCACTTACGGTGATCTGACCTATGGTGTTACCTACTTCGTACCCAATGACGACTCTGGGGACAACCGCTCGCACTCATTGTGCGAGCGAATGGCGTAGTGGGAGAATATGAACGAGGGAGAAGGGCCAGGGAATATGAAGATTTGTTGAAGGCAGACAACTTCCGGGTGACAACGAGCAGGAAGGGAAATTATTTTGATGGCAGATGGGATAAGCCTTCACGGATCGACAGGTTTTTACTGAGTGAGGAGTCGGGCGATACCGTCGTAGGGCGGCCCATTTTCCTTGGCCCTCACATTGGTTGAAGGTCAGGGAACGCTTGTACCGCTTCTTAGGCACAGGGAGGAGTTGACAAAAACTGAAGCTTCTGACTTTCAAAGCGAATACGGATGTTTGCGGGTCAGGGTTTTGTCAGAAGAGTTTAGGATTCCCGGTAATAATTCTGATAACTCTATCTTACATGCCATGAGTTTCCTCGAAGCCATCAGCAGTCTTCCTGTTGGTCCCCTGCTCTTGTTATTTGTGGCATTGGCGACGGCCTTTGCTTTCGAGTTCATCAACGGGTTTCACGATACAGCCAATGCGGTGACCACGGTGATCTATTCGCGCAGCTTACCTCCGCTGGCGGCCGTCATCTATTCCGGCTTTTTGAACTTTCTCGGTGTGCTCTTGGGGGGAACAGCAGTCGCCTTCAGTATTGTCAATTTGTTGCCTGTGGATTTGCTGGTCGATGCACGTTCTGGGGCAGCCTTGGTGATGGTGCTGTCCTTGCTCCTGGCGGGGGTGATGTGGAATCTGGGAACATGGTATATTGGTCTACCGGTGTCCAGCTCTCACACTTTGATTGGTTCGATTCTCGGCGTGGGAATGGCCAACAGTCTGTGGGTTGGCCAAGGATTAGCGGGGGTCAATTGGCAAGAGTGTTTGAAAGTCGGCCTGGCCCTGTTGATCTCCCCTTTATTGGGTTTTCTGTTAGCGGGGTTATTACTGCTGCTGCTGAAAGCGACGGTCCGCTCTCCACGGTTGTATCAGCCGCCGCCGGATCATGATCGTCCTCCGGGATGGATTCGGACCTTGCTGATCGGGACGTGTGGAGGGGTCAGTTTCGCCCACGGTTCCAACGACGGCCAGAAAGGGATGGGATTATTACTCTTGGTCCTGATCGGCTTTTTGCCGCTGCATTACGCCCTGACTGTAACCGAGCCGCAGCGAGCGCCGCAGGTCCGTGAGGCGGCCCAGTACTTGCGGGACAAGCTTTCAGATCAAGGTCACGAACTACCTGGTCCCGTGCGTCAAGCCATCGATTTGTTGGAGCGTGAGTTGGCGGAGAAAACATCCTTTGATGAACTACCCTTGGATCGTGAGGTGTGCTGGGAAGTCCGGCAGTCCATTTTGACAATCAGCCGCCATCTTAAAACTCTAGTAGCCGACCCCAACGTATCACCGGAGCTGCGTCAGGAACTGGAACAACTCCGCAAGCAAAAGTTGCTCCCCGCGGTGGAGTATGTCCCAGTGTGGGTGGTCATGGGCACGGCTTTAGCTTTGGGCATTGGAACCTGCATTGGCTACCGCCGGATTGTGATTACCGTCGCGGAGAAGATCGGGAAGCAGCATCTGGCCTATGCGCAAGGGGCTGCGGCTGAATCCGTCGCGGCTGCTACCATTCTGCTTGCAGCAGTTACTGGCCTGCCCGTCAGCACAACCCACGTTCTCAGCAGCGGTGTGGCTGGAACTATGGTGGCCAATCGCTCCGGTGTACAACACCAAACTTTGATCAAAATTCTCACGGCGTGGGCATTCACTCTCCCAGCGACCATGGGTCTGGCGGGTATCCTTTTCGTCATAGGCCGCCTCATCACCGGTTGAGCCTTTCCAGGGATCGCCTCCAACAGCCGCCACCCTTTTCTCCATATCCCCGAAGTTACTTGAGCTGTTCCTAGGCTTGCCTTGACAAGAGACTCCGCCTGCGATGAATCCCCCCTTGGCCTTGCTATCGACCCGGTTCTCTATCCACGACTCGCCACTCCACTCCATTTGGCGATGGGATGCTTTCCTCCCGTGACGGACCTAACGGCAGCGCCAATGCAGGCGGGGTTGTAATCTCTGGCGCGGAAGGAATGACCTTGCTGGCGGCGCCAGGAAGTAGGGAATGCGCCTGCGCGGTGGTGGGGCAAAAGGCCGCAGCTGGTCCAAGAGCCGTTGTTTCTCCCCCAGCTCAGGCAATAGTTGTGATGTTTCAGAAGGAACAAAGAGCAGGAAGAGATGGTCGAGCCAGGTCGAGGCAGGTCCGTCAGGAGGGGGACCACTCGCGAGGGAGATTTGCTGTGCCGGCACGGAAACCGTCCCACTCCCAGGTGATAGCATCCCGGCGTGCAGGAACAGCAGCAGCCGTTGAAGTTCAGGCTGAGCATACCGTGTGCCCCGCAAACGTGGAGGCCGCCGTAGTTCAGGCACTCATCCAACGGATCGGTCCCGCACGCTTTGGCTTGTGGTTCCGAGGGCAGGCCCGCTTCCGGCGGGATCAGGGGGCGATTGTCGTCGCCACACGGAACTTGCAGGTACGTGACTGGTTGGAGCACACTTTTGGTCTGGCTGTGCGCGAAGCGGTAAAAGAAGTGTGCGGTGTCCTTGTACCCCTTCAGTGGACCATCGACCCTGCTGCCGTCCAGGAGGAGGAAGGAGGCGGAGCGGCGGCCAGCTCTGGGTCCGTCCCCACCCCATCCGAAAAGCTAGCCACGACGACGGAGCATTCCCCAAGCAAGGCAAAGCCGGTACCTCCTTCCCGCACTGAGACCCAAAACACATGGCAAAGAGAGGACGTATCTATCCCACTACCGCCACCAATGCTCTGCGGATCACACACCCGTTCTCACCATAATTGCCAACCGGCCAACGGGGAACCCAGGGCCAACCGGAACGGTCACACGCCTCGCAACATCCCGACTCATCGAGAACGTAACGGTCTTGAAGGAGATGAATGCATTCGTTCCGGGATTCGGGAGAATGCCGCGGCATCCTCCATGACTCGTGGCGATTTGGGAGAAATGAATCTGTTCGGCGAGCCGGTGGCAGTAACTTCACCCCGCCGCAGCGGAAGCCGCAGGAGCGTGGACAGTGGCGAAACCGTAGTCCGCGGTCCACGGCGGTGGAAGCGGCTGGAAGATTTTGTCGTGGGGGCATGCAATCGGGTCGCCCACGCCGCAGCGATGAGCGTCGTAGAGGCTCCCGATGAAGCTGTGACTCCCCTCGTGTTTCACGGACCGGTGGGAGTCGGAAAGACCCATCTGCTAGAAGGCATCTATGCCGGTTTGAAGCGAGACTCCCAGCAACGTCCTTGCTACGTCACCGCCGAGGAATTCACCACACGTTTTGTGAGCGCTACGCATCAAGGACGAATGTCAGCCTTCCGGCGGCAATTCCGCGAAGCGACCGCCCTGCTCTTCGATGACTTACATTTCCTGGCCAGCCGCAAGGCCACGCAGATCGAGTTCCTGCACACCCTGGATAGCTTGGTCGCCGAAGGACGGCCCGTCGTCGTAACCTTGGACTGCCATCCCCGCTTGGCGGACGAATTGATGCCGGAATTGGTGGACCGACTCTTGGGAGGCGCGGTCTGGGGGCTATTGCCACCTGATGCGGAAACCCGCCTGGCAATCTTGCGGCACAAGGCGGCTGGCGCTTCCCCTCCCATCCCTGATCTGGTCCTGCGAACCCTAGCCAACTGCCTGCGGGGCAACGTCCGCGAGCTAGAAGGGGCGGTGCATAGCTTACGCCATTATGCCAAGGTGACCGGGCGACCCGTGGACTTGATCCTAGCGCGCGAAGCCCTGGGAGAATTGATCCGGCATGCAGTCCGGGTTGTTACCCTCGCAGAGGTGGATGCCGCCGTATGTACCGTCTTGCGGCTCTCTCCCGGAACGTTGCAATCCAAGTCCCGCGCTTGGGCCGTCACTCATCCCCGCATGATCGCCGTCTATCTCTGCCGCAAACACACGTCGGCCACTTACGGCGAAATTGCCCGACACTTTGGAGCCAAAACCCACAGCACCGCTGTGGCCGCCGAAAAGAAGGTCCGCCAATGGCTGGAGCGCGATGCCTCCTTGTCTGTCGGCAGCCAGGTGTGGAATGTCCGGGACCTCATCGAACGGATCGAACGCCACCTGCACCACTGATCGAACACCGGCTGCCACTCTGATCACCCGACTGGTACCACCACGTCCTGACTCGGTTCCGACTTGGCAAGCGGAATCCATTCCGTATGAACTCTCGCTTGGGACCAATAGCCGCGCGTTGCATCGCCATTCGGGTGGGTCCAGCTTTGTCAGCGGACAGTGGTCCCGTAAGTCCGCTGGAGGTTTTCCAGGGTGAAGGTGGAAGCCGTTGGGCCGCTGGCGATGAGGCGGACGTTCAGGAGAATGACCCAATCGAAGTACTGGGCCGCTGTCTGTAGATCGTGATGCACCACAAGCAGTGTGCGTCCTTGATCGCGCAACTGGCGGAGCAGTGTCACAATGGTCTGCTCGGTGACGGCATCTACACCCTGGAACGGTTCATCGAGGAGGATGAGCGGGGCGTTTTGCACCAGGGCACGAGCTAGAAAAATGCGTTGTTGCTGGCCCCCGGAGAGTTGCCCGATTTGCCGATAAGCCAGGTCCCGCATCCCAACCCGTTCCAAGGCTTCCAGGGCTTGCTGGCGCTCGCGCCGTCCTGGTCGGCGAAACCAACCTAAGCGGGCATAGGTACCCATCAGGACCACGTCCAGGGCTGTTGTCGGAAAATCCCAATCCACACTGCTGCGCTGGGGAA
>Ga0101945_1003130_pt1 | contig 10013 bp, 8 predicted proteins | sample DewCreD2012metaG_2_FD_75246 | JGI IMG/M metagenome (GOLD analysis project Ga0101945, IMG submission 75246) | Hot spring sediment bacterial and archeal communities from British Columbia, Canada, to study Microbial Dark Matter (Phase II) - Dewar... ... | reverse complement strand
CGGGCGGTAGATCCACTGATTGCCTTCCTGGAGGGGGAAGTAATCCGGAAGCTGGGCCGCGCCGGCTAGAGCGGCAAAGGCCAGCAAGGCAAAGGCGGTACGTACGGACATGGCACTCTTTAGACGGAACGCCCGAGCGCGGCGTTTCATGACTGTTTGGTCAGACGGTCGAAGGCGCACAGGCGCGTCCACAGCCGGCCGAGCTGGTCAAGCGGCAAGGCGTTCGCGCCATCGGAGAGCGCCCGCGCCGGCGCCTCATGGACCTCAACGAAGAGGCCGTCAATTCCGACGGCGGCGGCCGCCCGCGCGAGCGGCTCGATGAACTCCGGCTGGCCGCCCGAGCGCTCGCCGGCGCCCGCGGGAAGCTGCACGCTGTGGGTGGCGTCGAAGATGACCGGGTAGCCGGTGCGGCGCAGAATCACCAGCGAGCGCATGTCCACGACCAGGTTGTGATAGCCGAACGAGGTGCCGCGCTCGGTAAGCAGGATGCGCGAGTTTCCCGTGGAGGCCACCTTTTCGGCCGCCAGGCGCATATCTTCGGGCGCCAAAAACTGGCCCTTCTTGATGTTGACGACGCGGCCGGTGCGGCCGGCGGCCACGAGCAGATCGGTCTGCCGGCACAAAAACGCCGGGATCTGGAGGATGTCGGCGACTTCGGCGGCAGCCTCGGCCTGGGACGGCTCGTGAATGTCGGTGAGGATGGCTACTCCGGTCGCCCTCCTCACTGAGGCGAGAATCCGCAGTCCCTCCTTGAGGCCCGGGCCGCGGTAGGAGGCGATGCTCGAGCGGTTGGCCTTGTCGAAGGAGGCTTTGAAGACGAAGGGGCCGACCAGGCGGCGGATCTGGCTTGCCAGGAAGTGGACATGTTCCTCGCTTTCGATCACGCACGGCCCGGCGATGAGAACCAGCGGCGTGCCGCCGCCGAAGACGAGGCGCTCACCAGCGGGCGTGAGGAGTTCAACCGCCATGGGAGGAGGGGACCGAGAGGGCGCGCGCTTCGGCCTGGCGGCGCTGGCGGTGCTCGATGGCGGCGCCGATGAAGGCGCGGAATAGCGGATGAGGCTCCAGGGGCTTGGACTTGAACTCGGGGTGGAACTGGCAGCCGAGAAACCAGGGGTGTCCGGCGAGCTCGCAGATCTCGACGTAGGTGCCGTCGGGCGTCTCGCCGGTGATGCGCAAGCCGGAGGCGGTGAGGATCTTCTCGTAGTCCCGGTTGAACTCGTAGCGGTGGCGGTGGCGCTCGCTGGCCATCTCGGCGCCGTAGGCGGCGTGGGCGCGGGTGCCTGGCCGCAGCCGGCAGGGGTAGCTGCCCAGGCGCATGGTGCCGCCCTTCTCCGTCACTCCCTCCTGCTCCGCCAGGAGGCAGATGACCGGGTAAGGGGTGTCGGCGTCGAACTCGGTAGAGTGGGCGTCCTCCCAGCCCAGGACGTGGCGGGCGTACTCCACTACCATGAGCTGCATGCCCAGGCAGAGGCCCAGGTAGGGCACCCCCCGCTCTCGGGCGAAGCGGACGGCCCGTATCTTACCCTCGATGCCGCGGTCACCGAAGCCACCGGGCACCAGGATGCCGTCGGCGTCCTCCAGGAGGGACTCGGCCCCTGGCCGCTCCATCTCCTGGGCGTGCACCCAGCGGATGCTGACGGCCACTTGGTGGGCCACGGCGGCGTGGATGAGGGCCTCCCGGACGGATAGGTAGGCGTCCGGCAGCTCCACGTACTTGCCCACCAGGGAGATGTTGACCTCTCCGGTGGGAGACTTGAGGCGGGAGACCCACTCCTGCCACTCGTGGAGGTCGCGCTGGCTGAAGGGGAGGCAGAGCCGCTGCAGGATATAGTCGGTGAGGCCGGCCTCCTCCAGCACCAGGGGCACCTCGTAGATGGTGGGCATGGTGAGGAGGGGCACCACTGCCTGCTTGGGGACGTCGCAGAAGAGAGAGATCTTCTCCCGCAGGTCTTCGCCCACGGGACGGTCGCTGCGGCAGATGATGACGTCCGGCTGGATGCCGAGGCTGCGCAGCTCCCGCACGCTGTGCTGGGTGGGCTTGGTCTTGAGCTCGCCGGTGGTGGCCAGGTAGGGTAGGAAGGTGACGTGGATGGAGAGGGTGTCCTCTCGGCCTTCCTCGTTGCGCATCTGACGGATGGCCTCCAGGAAGGGCTGGCCCTCGATGTCTCCCACCGTGCCGCCCACCTCCACCACCACTACCTGGGCGCCGCTCTCCCGGGCCACCGCCCGTATCCGCTCTTTGATCTCGTTGGTGACGTGGGGCACCGCCTGGATGGTGCGGCCCAGGTAGTCACCCCGGCGCTCCTTGGCGATGACGGCCTGGTAGATCTGGCCGGCGGTGACGGAGGAGAGGCCGCTCAGGTCCTGGTCCAGGAAGCGTTCGTAGTGGCCCAGGTCCAGGTCGGTCTCGGCGCCGTCGGCGGTGACGAAGACCTCCCCGTGCTGGTAGGGGGACATGGTGCCGGGGTCTACGTTGAGGTAGGGGTCCAGCTTCTGGATTACTACGGAGATGCCGCGGGACTTGAGGAGGCGGCCGATGGCGGCGGTGGTGATACCTTTACCAACGGAGCTGACTACGCCACCAGTGACGAATATGTATTTGGTCCCCATTTAGCCCCTGAGGGGCTCCTCGAAGCCCTCTATCATCTTAGGGGTGCCCTCTCGCCAGTGTCAAGACGCCGGGTAACCGGGCAGCGGCAGAGACATGTTAACATTTTATATAGGGCCTCGGCGGGGCGCGGGGCCCCCGACGTGGAAGACAGGAGGTGCGGGCGGTGCCCAGGGTGATCATGGAGGTGCCGCTGGCGGAGATCGCTCCTCGCAAGACGAGCCGCCCCAAGGTGGAGGAGTTCCGGCGGCTGATGGCGGGGGGCTATATCTTCCCGCCAGTGAAACTCTCCCGGCTGCCCGACGGCGGCCCCTACCGCTGGCGAGTGTCGGATGGGGGGCATCGGGTGGCGGCGGCCCGCGCCCTGGGCCGGCCTACTATCAAGGCGCGGGTCTGGCTCTCCGAGGAGGAGCTGGCGTCCCTGGGGGAGGGCCCGCTCGTTGACCCCTCCTAGGGCCTCTGCTATACTCGCCCACGGTCTCTTATCACGGCAACCTCTGGAGGGCGAGATGGCGGAGCAAGAAGGACGCAAGAGGGGACTCGGCCGTGTCCTGGCCCTCGTAGCCGCTCTGGGAGGCGCCATCGCTGCCATCGCCTTCTGGCGACGTCGCCGCTCCTCCTGAGGGCCGGGGTTCGTAGCCAGGGGATGGAGATAAGCTGGCTGGGCCACTCCTGTTTTCGCCTCCGCTCGCGGCAGGTAGTCATCGTCACTGACCCCTGTCCGCCGTCCACGGGCTACAATATAGGGCGTCCCAGCGCCCACATCGTCACGGTCAGCCACCAGCACGAGGACCACAACTACGTCTCGGCGGTGACGGGCCAGCCCTATGTCCTGGACGGGCCAGGGGAGTACGATATCTCCGGCGTCTTCGTCACTGCCATCCCCACCTATCACGATGGCCGCAAGGGGGCCGCCCGCGGCCCCAACCTGGTCTTTCTGTTCGAGGTGGAGGGACTGGTCCTCTGCCATCTGGGAGATCTGGGGCATATCCCCACGCCGGAGCAGGTGGAGGCGCTGAGCGGGGTCGACGTCCTGTTCGTGCCCGTGGGGGGCCACACCACCATCGATGGCGCCCAGGCGGCGGAGGTGGTGAACCTGCTGGAGCCCAAGCTGGTGGTGCCGATGCACTACCGCACGCCGGCCTGCAAGCTCTCTCTGGACCCTCTGGACCGCTTCCTGAAGGAGATGGACGTGACGGCGGTGGACCCTCAGCCCCGCCTCTCTCTCACCTCCGGCACCCTGCCCCAGGAGACGCAGGTGGTGGTGCTGGACTACCGCCACTAGGCGCTGGCCCGCTGGCTACCCCTGCAGGCTGCCCCTCAGGACGGGTGCCGGCCCCCGACGCCCGGCCACGCGGCGACGGGCCCATTCCGCCAGCGCCGGGGCGGCCCGGGCGGCTACGGCAGGTAGATGAGGGGGTCCACCGGCGCCCCCCACTCCCGTATCTCGAAGTGGAGGTGGGGACCGGTGCACCAGCCGGTGCAGCCCACGGCGCCGATGGTCTGCCCGGCCTCCACCCACTGTCCCATCCCCACGTAGATGGCGGAGAGGTGGGAGTAGAGGGTCTGGAAGCGGTCGCTGTGGCGGATGACGATGTAGTTGCCGTAGCCGGTGTTGCCGTAGGACACGAGGACCACCTGGCCGCTGGCCGAGGCCACCACGGGGCTCCCCGCTGGCCCGGCGATGTCGATGCCCTTGTGGCTGCCGCCGAAGTACTGGGTGATCATCCCCCGGAACGGCCAGATGAAGCCGCTGCTGGAGGGGGCGGGCGGTGGCGGCGGCGGGGGCGCCGGCGCCGGGGCGGGTGGCGGCGGCGGAGGCGGCGGGGGAGGGGGGTGCGGCGGCGGTGGAGGCGGAGGGGGCGGCGGCTCGGCGCCCGGCAACAGGATCTGCATCCCCTCGCGGATCATGTCGGGGGAGGAGATGCCGTTGGGGGCGAAGTCGATGATGGCCTGGACGCTGATCTTGTAGAAGGCGGCGATCTCGCTCAGGGTCTCTCCCAGCTTCACCCGGTGCAGGATGCCGTCAGCGCTGGGGACGACGAGCTGCTTACCCACGATGAGCATGTCCGGGTCTTCGGTTACCTCCGGATTGTTCCAGATGATGGTGTTGATGGAGACGCCGTACTGCTGGGCGATCTTGGTCACCGTGTCCCCCGGCTGGATGGTGTGGGTGTAGAAGAGGGGCTTGGGGGGCGGCGGTGGGGGCGGTGGAGGCGGCGGGGGCTCCGGCGCCGGCGGAGGGGCCGGGGCCTGCTCCTGGGTGGAGACGGTCTCTTGGGGCGGGCTCTTGGCGCGGGAGTCTGCGGTGCGGGCGATGATGGGTACCTTCAGGTAGGCCGGCTCGTACTGAGCGGTGAGCTGGAGCTTGACGGCCTTGCTGTCCGTCCTGGGGGTGGAGCCTATGAACCGCCCGTGGCCTATCCCCAGGACGGCGGCCACGGCGGCTGCCACCAAGACTAGGAGGTGCAGGAGATAGCGGTGCCGGTGAGGGTATGCCCCTCTCCTGTCCGCTCCCCCTCTCCCCTCCGATACCTCTCTTCGGCTGGTGGCCCTCCGAAAGCTTCGGTCGCGACGAATGGCTGGCCTCCGCTACGGCGGCCCCAGCGACTTCCGCACCTCCTCCCTGTCTGCCTCCCTTCGCGCCGGCAGGGCCCGGTCTTTTTGCAAAAACTGTTGCCCATTATTGCCGGCGGGGTGGCGCTTGTCAACCCCTTCACAAATTGACCGGTTATGAGGCGGCCGGGCGCGGCGGGGCCCCTTGGCGGGCCGCTTGGCCAGGAGGGAATAAGCCTCAGAGGACGAGCTCTATCTGGCTGAGGAACTGCTCGTTGCTCTTGGTCTTCTTGAGCTGCTCCAGCACCCGCTCGGTGACGCGGATGGAGGCGTCCCCGGCGTAGGGGGCCTCGGCGGCCAGGTCTTCGGCCATGCGGGCGAGGGCCCGCCGGAAGAGGGTGATGCGCTGGTAGGTCTTCTCGTCCAGCATCAGCTCCTCGCGGCGGGTGCCGCTCTTGAAGATGTCGATGGCGGGGAAGAAGCGGCGCTCCGCCAGGCGGCGGTCCAGCCACAGCTCCCAGTTGCCGGTGCCCTTGAACTCCTCGAATATCACCTCGTCCATGCGGCTGCCGGTGTCGATGAGGCAGGTGGCGATGATGGTGAGGGAGCCGCCCTCCTCGGTGTTGCGGGCGGTACCGAAGAGCCGCTTGGGGGGATGCAGGGCCACCGGGTCGAGGCCGCCGGAGAGGGTGCGGCCGCTGGGGGGGAGGGAGATGTTGTAGGCGCGGGTGAGGCGGGTTATGCCGTCCAGCAGGATGACGATGTGCCGGCCCACCTCCACCAGCCGCTTGGCCCGCTCCACCGCCAGCTCCGCCACCCGCGTCTGGACGTCCTCCGGGTCGTCGAAGGTGGCGGCGATGACCTCCGCCCCCTGGACGCTGCGCCGCCAGTCGGTGACCTCCTCCGGCCGCTCCCCCACCAGGAGGACCATGACGTGGATATCGTCGTAGCGGTTGAGGACGGCCTTGGCGATGTGCTGCAGGAGGACGGTCTTGCCCCCCTTGGGCGGGGAGACCACCAGCCCCCGCTGGCCGCGCCCCACCGGCGCCACCAGATTGATGAGGCGGGTGGTGGGGTTGGGATCGCCCGCCTCCAGGTCTATGCGCTGGTCCGGGAAGGTGGGGGTCAGTTGGTCAAAGGTGGGGCGGCCCTTGGCCGCCTCCGGGTCCATGCCGTTGGTGGCCTCCACCCGCAGCAGCCCGTAGTACTTCTCCGATTCCTTGGGGGGGCGCACCTGCCCCATGACGTAGTCCCCGGTGCGCAGGCCGAAGCGACGGATCTGGGTCTGGGAGACGTAGACGTCGCTGGGGCTGGGCTTGTAGCCGTTGGTGCGCAGGAAGCCGTAGCCCTCGCTGGTGATCTCCAGGATCCCCCCGGCGAAGTAGTTGCCCTCTCTTTCGGCCCGCGCCTGGAGGATGCGCAGGACCAAGTCCTGCTTGCGCAGGGCGGTGACGCCGGTGAGGCCCAGGGAGCGTGCCTCCTCCAGCAGCTCTTCACGCGTCTTGCTCTCGAGCTCCGCTATGCTCATCGATGATGACCTCGCCTATTCGTCGACTGGGGTGGTCCTCTTGGGGAGAGGGGCTCACGGCCCAGGGGTCCGCTCATAGGATATACTGCCCGGCCCCCTCTGACAAGGCCCCTCGCCTTGACTCGCCCGCTGTCGAAATGTTAAAGTGACAGTGGATTAGCACTCTCCCTTCGAGAGTGCTAAAGACCGAGAGGCGGATGGCCATGCTGACGCCGCGCCGCGCTGCCATACTGCGCTGTGTGGTGGAGGAGTACGTGGACAGCGCCCAGCCGGTGGCCTCCCGGACCGTGGCCCGGAAGCACCGGCTGGCCGTCTCCCCGGCCACCATCCGCAACGAGATGATGCGGCTGGAGGACGAGGGCTACCTCTGCCAGCCCCACACCTCCGCCGGGCGGGTGCCCTCTGACAAGGGCTACCGCTACTACGTGGAGCAGCTCATGCAGGAGGTGGCCCCCACGGGGGAGACGCAGCGCATGATCCGCCACCAGTTCCACCAGGTGTCGCAGCGGCTGGAGGACTGGACGCACCTGGCGGCGGCGGTGGTGGCCCACCACCTGCACAGCGTCGCCCTGGTGACGGCGCCCCGCCAGCCACGTTCCCAACTGCGCTGGCTGGAGATCGTCCGCCTGCAGGAGACGCTGGTGCTGCTGGTGGTGATCCTCCAGCAGGCGCGGGTGCGGCAGCGCATCCTCTCCCTCTCTCAGGGGCTGGATCAGGAGCGGCTCTCCGAGATGGCCCACGCCCTCTGCCGCCGCTTCGCCGGCATGACCGCTCCCATGATCCGCCGTCGCCTGGCGGCGCTGGGCCAGGTGGAGCAGGAAGTCATGGAGGCCGTTGCCTCCCTCATGGAGAGGGAGGACCTGGCGGAGAGCGAGCCGGCCGCCCTGGAGGGGATAGGGGACCTGGCGCGCCAGCCCGAGTTCGCCGAGCGGGACCGCCTGCTGCCCCTCTTGGACTACCTGGAGGGGCACCGCGTGGGCCGCCTCCTCCCCTTCCCGGGGCCGCCGCGGGGCAGCGTGCGCATCATAATAGGCAGCGAGCACCCGGAGGCCACCCTGCACGCCTTCAGCCTGGTGGTGGCCAGCTACGGCGGGCCTGAGGGCCCCCAGGGGGAGGTGGCGTTGCTGGGGCCCACCCGGCTCCGCTACGGCCAGGCGGTGGGGATGGTGCGCTACGTGGCCTCCCTTCTGGACGAACTGATGAGCATATTCTGGGGGTAGATAGCTGTGACGGAGGAGCAGCGTGCCGCTTCGGACCCGGCAGCCACCGACGAACGGGCCGAGGAGCTACGCTCCCGCCTGGAAGAGGCGCGGGCCGAGGCAGAGCGCTACCTGAACAACTGGCGCCGCGCCGAGGCTGACCTGGCCAACTACAAGCGGCGGGCGGAGCAGGAGCGGGAGGAGATGAAGCGCTACGCCAACGCCTCCCTCATCATCAACATCCTGCCCGTCCTGGACGACCTGGAGCGGGCCCTGGGCAGCCTGGACGCCCGCCTGGCCGGCCTTACCTGGTTCGACGGCATACGCCTCATCGCCCGCAAGCTGCAGGCGGTGCTGGAGAGCGCCGGCGTGCGGGAGATCCCCGCCGAGGGCCAGAGCTTCGACCCTCGCCTCCACGAGGCCATCCACTTCGCCGAGGGGGAGGAGGGGAAGGTGCTGGCGGTGGCCCAGAAGGGCTACACCCTGCACGACCGTGTCCTGCGGCCGGCCCTCGTCATCGTGGGCAAGGGGAAGCCGGCGGCGGAGGAGGGCCAGGCGTCACAACAGGAGTCCCAGTCCAACGGATAGCGTGAGGAGGCGAGAGCGATGGGCCGTGCCATCGGCATAGACCTAGGCACCACCAACTCCTGCATGGCCGTCATGGAGGGCGGCGAGCCCAAGGTGATCCCCAGCGCCGAGGGCGAGCGCATAGTGCCCTCCGTCGTCGCCATGAGCAACACCGGGGAGCGGCTGGTCGGGCGGCCCGCCAAGCGCCAGGCCATCGTCAACCCGGAGAACACCATCTTCTCCATCAAACGGCTCATGGGCCGCAAGTTCAACGACCCGGAGGTACAGCGGGCCCTCAAGTTCCTCCCCTACAAGGTGGACGCCGCTCCCAACGGCGACGCCCGCGTCTGGATGGGCGGCCGCTCCTACTCTCCCCCCGAGATCTCGGCCATGATCCTCCAGAAGCTGAAGATGGACGCCGAGGCCTACCTGGGGGAGCCGGTGACGGAGGCCGTCATCACCGTCCCCGCCTACTTCGACGACGCCCAGCGCCAGGCCACCAAGGCGGCGGGTGAGATCGCCGGCCTCAACGTCCTGCGCATCATCAACGAGCCCACCGCCGCCTCTCTGGCCTACGGCCTGGACAAGCAAGGGGAGAAGATCATCGCCGTATACGACCTGGGCGGCGGCACCTTCGACATCTCCATCCTGGAGATCGGCGAGGGGACGTTCCACGTGCGGGCCACCGCTGGCGACACCTTCCTGGGGGGCGACGACTTCGACAACCGCATCATCGACTGGCTGGTGGACGAGTTCCGCAAGGAGACGGGCATAGACCTGCGCCAGGACCGGGTGGCCATGCAGCGCCTCAAGGAGGCGGCGGAGAAGGCCAAGGTGGAGCTCTCCACCCTCATGCAGACGGAGATCAACCTCCCCTTCATCGCCGCCGACGCCAGCGGCCCCAAGCACCTGGTGCGCACCCTCACCCGCGCCAGGCTGGAGCAGATGGTGGCCGACTTGGTGGAGCGCACCCTGGGCCCCTGCCGGGAGGCGCTGGAGACGGCCGGCCTCCGTCCCGACCAGGTGGACGAGGTGATCCTGGTGGGCGGCCAGACCCGCATGCCCCTGGTCCAGGAGACGGTGCGCAAGTTCTTCGGCCGGGAGCCCCACAAGGGCGTCAACCCGGACGAGGTGGTGGCGGTGGGCGCCGCCATCCAGGCCGGCGTCCTCAAGGGCGAGGTGCGGGAGGTCCTCCTCCTGGACGTCACCCCCCTAGACCTGGGCATCGAGACGCTGGGGGGCATCATGACCACCATCATCCCCCGCAACACCACCATCCCCACCTCCAAGTCCCAGGTCTTCACCACCGCCGCCGACAACCAGACCAGCGTGGAGATCCACGTCCTCCAGGGGAACCGCCCCCTGGCCAAGGACAACAAGTCCCTGGCCCGCTTCATCCTGGACGGCATCCTGCCGGCGCCGCGGGGCGTCCCCCAGATCGAGGTCGCCTTCGACATCGACGCCAACGGCATCCTCCACGTCTCCGCCCGTGACAAGGCCACCGGCCGGGAGCAGAAGGTCATCGTCCAGCCCAGCACCGGCCTCAGCAGCG
>Ga0101945_1003127_pt1 | contig 10015 bp, 6 predicted proteins | sample DewCreD2012metaG_2_FD_75246 | JGI IMG/M metagenome (GOLD analysis project Ga0101945, IMG submission 75246) | Hot spring sediment bacterial and archeal communities from British Columbia, Canada, to study Microbial Dark Matter (Phase II) - Dewar... ... | reverse complement strand
GCCCTTCCCGCAAGGGAAAGGCCCAGGGCCCGGGCCAAAGGGGCCACCTCCCCCAGGGAAAACCCCACCTCCTCCCCCCTTAGCGCCGCCTCGCCGCCCTCCCACCTTAGGGCCAGGAAGGGCTTACCCTGGTATCCCCCCTGGAGGGTGAAGGGCAGGCCGGCAAAGTTCCCCTCCCCCTTCCCCGTCACGTGAAGCCCCTGGCCCTGGAAACTCCCCGCAATCCTTCCCTCCTTTCCCAGGACAGCAAAGGGCAAGGCCAGGCTACCCCTATAGCTAGGTCCCTCCCCCTCGAGGGACAAGGGACCTTGCAACCGGTAGCGAAGACCTCCCCCCTCGGTCCACACCTGGCCCGAAAGGGGCAGGGCGCCAAAGTAGGGAAGCCGAGCCTCCCCGGAAAGCTCCAGGCGGAAGGCCCGCCAGGGCCCTTCCCCTTCCGCCTCTAGGCGCACTCCTAGCCCGCTTTTCTCGTACTCTCCCCGCACGGCTAAGGAAAGCCCTTCCGGGGAAACCTGGCCCTCTCCCTGGAAGAAGGGCCCAGAAAGCCTTGCCTGGGCGGAAAGAAGCTCCTCCCCGGTGAAAAGGACCTCCCCGTAGGGGCTTTCCAGCCTAAGCCTTCCACCCCGGGTGCCCCAGGTGCCGCTGGCCCGTGCGGGAAGCCCCCAAGGGGAGAGGTCAAAGGCCTCCGCCTGGAGCAAAAAGCTTGGACCCCCCTCGTACCCCCCCAGGAGGCGAAGGCCCGGGGCCTGGCCCTGGAAGCGGAAGACCGCCCCCCGCCCCACCAGGCTGAGCCTTAGGTCCAGCTTCTCCAGGTGGGCCTGGGCCTGGTAGGCAAGCCCCAGGAGGTCCAGCCTTCCTGCCATCCGCACCGGACCCGCATAGGGAACCTCCCCCTGCCCCCTTACCCTTAGGTCCCGCCAGCCTCCCTGAGCCTCCACGCGGCCATAGGGAGAGGAAAGGCTAAGATGGCCTCCTTCCAGGGTGCCCTCCGCCTGGAAACGGCCGGAAAGCCCTCGGTACCTCCAAGGAAGGGCCAGGTGGAAGGGATACCGCCCGGTGAACTCCAGCCTCCCCACCCCCAGCACCTCCAAACCTTTCCGGTCCAGACGGAAGGCCAAAGGAGGCACCTCGAGGCCCTCCGGCAAGGGGGGGAGGAACCTGCCCGCAATCCGCAAATCCGGGTAGACCTCCCCTTCCCCCTGGGCGAACCCCTTTAGCCTCGCCAGGACCAGCCTTCCACTCTCCCCCTGCAAAACCCCTGCTAGCCAAGGGGTTTCCACCCGGGCCCAGCCCTGGAAGCTTCCATCATAGAGGAGGTCCGCCCCAAGGACCAAGGGTCCCAGCCGCGCCCTTCCCCTCAGGCTCAAGCCCCCTTGATAGCGGAGGAGGAGGTCCTGGGCCTTCAAGGTGAGCCCTGGCTTTGGGTCGTACGCCCCGGCAAAGGGGAGGCTTCCCCAGGGAGTCATGAGCCTTCCCTGGATCTCCGTCCCCAGGCGGCGCAGGTTCCCTTCCGCCTCCAGGTAACGGCCCTTCAGGGCAAGCCTTCCTGAAAGCTCGCCATCCCGGTACAGGGCTTGCCCGGAAAGGCGGAACTCGTCCAGGGCGCGGATGGGCAGGTCCCGCAGGCGAAGGGCCAGGGCCCCACCCCGGTACTCCCCCTCCCCATAGGGGCTTCGGAAGCGGAAGGCCCCCTTTGCCTGCCCCACTTGCAAGGGGAAGGCCGCATAGGGGGAGGTGTAGTGCAAGGAAGCCTCGAGCCTCCCCGAGATCAGCCTTCCCTCCCCCTCAAGGCTCCCCACCGCCAGGGGCGTGGGGCTAAGGGCCAGAAGAAGGTGACTCCAGGTTCCCCGGAGGGCCAAGGGTCCAAGCTGGCCCGCCACTTGCTCCCCATTCCCTGCCACCTCCCCCGAAAGATCCAGGGGTCGGAAGAAGGGAAGGTGCACCCCAGGGCTTTGCACCCGGGCCTGCCACTGGCTTCCCTCGCTTTCAAAGGCCACCTGGGCCCATCCCTCCAGGGGCCTAGGCCAGGCCACCTGGCCCCGGGCTTCCGTGCGGTTCCCCTGGCCCTCAAGGACGACCCTGCTTCCCAAGGAATCCTCCAGGCTCGCCCGGTAGTCCTGGCCCACCAGGCCAAAGCCCAGCCGGTAGGTTCGGTCAAAAAGCCTTCCCTCCGCCTCCGCCTTCAGGGAGAAGACCCGGTCGAAGGAAAGGGTTCCCCGGTGGCGGAAGGGCTCGGAGAGAAACCGCCCCTCCCCCCAAAACCTCCCCTTCACCCGGATCCGGTCCCAGCCCTCCCCCTCAAGCCGAAGCTCCCCATCCCCCTCCACCGGCAGGGCAAGGCGGTAGTGCCGGGCCAGGGCGGGAAGCCGGGGCCGGCCCGTGAGGAAAAAGCGGTAGCGCTCCGCCTTCAGGTCCACCTGGATCCTGGCGGAAAGGGGCCCCTCGAGGCCCACCCCCCTTAGCTCCGCCTCCACCCGATCCTCCTTTAGGCGGATGGGCCCCTCCACCCGGGTGAGGAGGAAGCCCAAAAGCTCCACCACCCCTTCCTCCACCTGGCTTTCCCCTTCCACACCCGTGGGCAGAAGGCGAAAAACCCCGGAAAGCCTTCCCCCCTTAAGCCCCGGGTAGAAGAAGGAAAGCCCTGCCACCTCACCCCTATAGCGCACCTCCCAGGCGGAAAGATCCCGGGCCAAGGCCCGCGCCTCCCCCTGGAAGCTTCCCCCGGGAAGCCGGGCGATAAAGGCATAGGGGTTTCCCCCGGCCAAGGTGAGGCGCAGGGGAGGCAGGAAAAGCCTCTTCCCCTTGGGAAGCTCCACCTGGACCTCCTCCAGGAGGAACTGCCGGTAGACCACCCGAACGCTGGGGGGCGGTCCGGGTTTTTCCGGGATCAAGGCCTCCCAGGTGGGCTTGAGCCTCGCACCCCGTAGGGCCACGGAAAGGGGAAGCTCCTTGCGCAAAAGCCCGAGAAGGTCATAGCCCAGGCTCACCTCCCGGGCCTCGAGGGAAACGCCCTCCCCCCTCAGGGCCACCCCCTTCAGGCGGAGGCCAAAGAGAAGGTGGCCCCTCACCTCCCCCACCTGCCCCTGGAAGCCCGAAAGGGCAAGCCCCCGCTCCACGGCAAGCCGCAAAAGGGGAGGCCAGGCCAAAAGGAGAAGGGCCAGGGCGAACCCCAGGAGGAGGAGAAGCCCCCGCCGCATCCCTCTTAGCATAGGCACCGGAGATGAAAACCGCGTGGCAAGGAGGCTAAAATGCCACCATGCCGCGCCTGGTGGCCTTGGTCAAGGGAAGGGTACAGGGAGTGGGGTACCGGGCCTTCGCCCAGAAGAAGGCCCTGGAGCTCGGGCTTTCCGGCTATGCGGAGAACCTCCCCGACGGCCGGGTGGAGGTGGTGGCGGAAGGCCCTGAGGAAGACCTCCTCACCTTCCTCCACTACCTCAAGCAGGGACCCCGCCTGAGCCGGGTGGAGGAGGTGGAGGTCCAGTGGGCCGAGGAAACCGGCCTAAAGGGGTTTTACGTGTACTGAGGAGCCTGGGCCCACGGCTGGGGCCGCACCCCCACCCTTAGGAGGGCCTCCGCCAGGGCTTTCCTCAGCTCCGGCACCCCCGTACCCTTCAAGGCGGAAACCGGCACCCCACCCAGCCTCTCCTGAAGGTAGAAGAGGTCGTAGGGGGCCGCCCGGTCCACCTTGGAGAGGGCCAGGACCCGGGGGGCCTCCACCCCCAGCTCCGCCAGAAGCTCCTCCACCACCCGGTACCGCCCCATGGCCCCTTCCTCCGAGGCATCCAGGACGTGGATGAGAAGATCGGCCTCCCGCACCTCCTCGAGGGTGGCCCGGAAGGCGGTGAGGAGCTCCTTGGGCATCTGCCGAATGAAGCCCACGGTGTCCGTGAAGAGCACCTCCCCCACCCCCGGCAGGAAGCCCCGGCGGGTGAGGGGCCTTAGGGTGGCGAAGAGCTTGTCCTCCCCCGGCTCCCCGCCCCGGGCCAAAACCTGGAGGAGGGTGGTCTTGCCGGCGTTGGTGTAGCCCACCACGGCGATGAGGGGCATACCCCGGCGCTTCCTTTGCCGCCTGGCCTCCTCCCGGCGCCGGGTGAACTCCTGGAGCTTGTGGCTTAGGTGGGCGATCCTTTCCTGAAGCCTTCTCCTGTCCACCTCCAGCTTGGTTTCCCCGGGCCCCCGGGTGCCGATCCCACCTCCCAGGCGGCTCAGCTCCTTCCCCTTCCCCACCAGGCGGGGGAGAAGGTACCTTAGCTGGGCCAGCTCCACCTGGGTCTGGGCCTCGGGGGTTTTGGCGTGCAAGGCGAAGATGTCCAGGATGAGCTGGGTCCGGTCCAGGACCTTAAGGCCCGTGACCTTCTCGATCTCCCGGGCCTGGGTGGGGGTGAGCTCCAGGCCGAAGATGAGGGTGGAGGCGTTTTCGTGGTAGGCCAGGCTCTTCAGCTCCTCCAGCTTGCCTAGCCCCACCAGGTACCGGGGGTCCAGGTGGGGACGGAAGACCAGCACCTTCTTGACCGGCACCCCACCGGCAGTGCGGGTGAGTTCCGCGAGTTCCGCCAAATAAACCTCGGCCTCGGGACCTTCCCCCCGGTCCACCCCCACCAGGATGGCCCGCTCCCCGCTTCCATCCACCAGCTCCCGCACCCGGGCCTGGCGGGCCATCTCCTCCTCCAGGGCCTCCACCTCCGCCTTGTGGTCAAAATCCAGGTACTGGAAGTAGGGCTTGGGAGGAAGGATACGCCAGTCCTCCTCCAAGGCCTTGGGCGGGGAGAGGAAGGCCAGGTGCAAGGTGCTGGGCCTTCCCCCCTCCACCTCCAAGGCCGCTAAACTGTCCAGCCGGTTCAGGAAAAGCACCGAAAGGTCGGGACGGGAAAGCCCTCCTTTGGCCAGGTGGGTGTGGAGGAGCCGAAAGCCCGATAGCCTCCTTTCCCCCCGGGTCCCCTCGGGGATGGGCAGGTCCTTGGCATCCCCCACCCCCACCCGCACCACCCGCCCCTCCCGGTCCAAGAGAAGGCTTATAGGCCTCCCAATCTCTTGGGAGAGCCCGGCCAAGGCCTGGGCCAATTCGGGGGTGAGGACCCTCTCCGGGGGAATCCGCCTGCGGTACAGGTTGGAAAGCCTCTTTAGCTCGCTCTTCTTGAGTCCCTCGGTCTTGCCGAAGATCTTCTCCAATGCTCCTCCAGTATACCAAAACCCGCCCCTGGCCCTAGATTGAAAAAGGTGCGCTGGCTCGTTTTGGCCCTCCTCCTAGTCCCGGCCATGGCCCAACCGGCCTACGGCTGGATCGTGGTCCTGGGGGCGGCCCAGTACGGGGGCAAGCCCTCCCCCGCCCTGGAAAGGCGCCTCGAGGCGGCCTTGGCCCTCTACCAAAGGGGCCTTGCCCCCAGGGTGGCGGTGGCGGGGGGCAGGCTCCCCGGGGACCGTTACAGCGAAGGAGAGGTGGGCTGCCGCTACCTTAGGAGTAAGGGCATACCCCGGGAAGCCCTCCTTTGCGAAACCCAAAGCCAGACCACCTACGAGAACCTCCTCTTCCTCAAGCCCCACCTTTCCGGGCGCATCCTCCTGGTCACCGATGCCCCCCACCTGCCCCGGGCCCTTTTCCTGGCCCGGCTTCTGGGCCTAAAGGCGGAGGGCCACCCGGTGGAGGGACCCTACCCCCTGGGGTACTGGCTGAAGGAGGCCCTTTACCGCCTTTGGCTCTACCTGGGCCTGAAACCCCTCCCCGGAGGGCACGGCCTCAGGAACCCCCCTCCAGATGCCTCAAGGAGTCCAGGTACCCCTGCAAAAGGGCCTTGAGTTGCGCCACGAAAAGGGCCTTCTCCTGCTTAGCCCGCTCCACCTCCCCCTTCAAGCGCTTAAGCTCCTCCGCCGCCTCCTTGAGCACCTGGTCCTTGGCCGCCAGGGCCTCCTTCCTGATCAGCTCCGCCTCCCGTTCCGCCTGGGCCTTGAGCTCGCGGGCGATGCGCTCCGCCGCCACCACCGCCCGCTTCAACTCCCCTTCCGCCTCCTTCAGGCGGGCCACTTCCTCCTCCAGCGCCCTAAGCCTTTCCTTAAGTCCCTCATTCTCCTGGATGAGGCCCTCCATGACCTCGGCCACCCGGGCCAAATAGCTCCTCACCGCCTCCTTCCGGTAGCCGCGAAGCCCGGTGGGAAACTCCTGGTAGCGAACATCCAAGGGAGTTAGGTCCATGTGCACCTCAGTCTACAAAAAGCGCACGGCCCACCCGCACCATGGTGGCCCCCTCCTCGATGGCGATGGGGAAATCGTCCGACATGCCCATGGAGCGCTCGGGAAGGCCATAGCGGTCGGCGAGCTCCGAAAGCCTCCGGAAGATGGGGCGGACCACGGCCTCAGGGCCCATCGGGGGCACGGTCATGAGGCCCAGGACCTCCAGGTGCGCCATCTCCCGCACCCGGGCCAGGGCCTCGGGCAGTTCCTCCTCCAAAAACCCGTGCTTCCTTGGCTCCCGGCCCAGGTTTACCTCCACCAGGACCTTAAGCCTCATCCCCGCCTTCTCCCCCACCCGGTCCAAGGCCTCCGCCAGACGCAAGGAGTCCAGGGAGTGGATGAGGGCAAACCGGGGGGCGAACTTGGCCTTGTTGCGCTGCAAGGGGCCGATGAGGTGCCACTCGGCCTTCAAGACCTCCATCTTCTTTAAGGCCTCCTGTACCCGGCTTTCCCCCAGGGGGAAGGAACCGTAGCGGAGTACCTTCTCCCGGATCTCCTCCACGCTCCTCCCCTTGGTCACCGCCACCAGGCGCACCTCCCTTGGGTCCCGCCCGGCGCGACGGCAGGCGGCCTCCATGGCCTCGAGGACCTCAGGAAGCCCCATGGCCTAAAGCTCGGCCAGGATACCCCGCACGAAGCGGCGGAAGATGGGCCCGGTCTTGGCCGCCACCGCCAGGACCTCCTCCTCCGTGGCGTGGTGCTCCCTTTCCGGCACCGCCATGTCCGTGATGGTGGAAAGGCCCAGGACCCTGGCCCCCAGGTGCCTTAAGGCGATAACCTCGGGAACCGTGGACATCCCGATGGCATCGGCCCCAAGATCCCTGAGCACCTTCAGCTCGGCCCGGCTGGCGAAGCTGGGTCCCATGAACCAGGCGTAGACCCCCTCAAAGAGGTGGAGGTCCTGCTTCCTGGCCACCTTACGGGCCAGCTCGATGAGACCCGGGTCATAGGCCTCGAACATCACGGGGAAGCGGGGGCCCAGGCGCTCGTCGTTTTTCCCCCTAAGGGGATTGGTCCCGGCGAAGTTGATGTAGTCCAGGTGGAGCATGATCCCCCCGGCCTGGAACCTGGGGTTAAGCCCTCCCGCCGCCGAGGTGAGGATGAAGGTCTTGGCCCCCAGGAAATACCCCACCCGCACGGGGAAGACCACCTCCTCGGCGCTATAGCCCTCGTAGTAGTGGACCCGGCCTTGGTAGACCAGAACCCGCTTGCCTTCAAGCTCCCCTAGAATCAGCCTCCCCGCATGCCCGGGGGCGGTGGAAAGGGGAAAGTGGGGGATCTCCCCATAAGGGATCTCCGCCTCCTTGGCCACCTCCTCCGCCAAGGGGCCAAGCCCCGAGCCAAGGACGATCCCCACCTCCGGCACAAACCCGGTCTTGGAGCGGATGTAGGCCACGGCCTCCTGGATCTTGTCGTAGACTTCCATGACGAACATTCTACTCTCACGCCCTCTTCACCCACCTCTGGTAAGCTTTCGGCCATGAAGCGGCTTTTTGCCCTGGCGTTCCTGGGCCTTCTGGCCCTGGCAGCCCCCATCCGCGAGGTGGCGGTGGAGGGAGGCGACCCCGTCCTCCAGGCCCTGGCCCGGGCTGCTTTGCCCTTCGGCGCAGGGGATGAGCCAGGGGACCTCGAGGAGGCCAGGAAGGCCATTCTGGCCACCGGCTACTTCCAGCAGGTGGAGGTCCGGCTGGAAGGGGATGTCCTCTGGGTCCGCCTCACCCCCTACCCCCCCATCGGCCAGGTGAGGGTGGAGGGCAAGGCCTTCCCCCAAGAGGCCCTCCTGCGCTTTCTGGAACAGAACTTCGCCATCGGCCCGGAGGCCACCTATAACCCCATCCGGGCCGGGGAGGCCGCCAAAGCCCTGGCCGAGGCCTACCGGCAGAATGGCTTCCCCTTCTCCCCCAAGGTGGAGGTGGAGGCCAAGGAGGAAGCGGGCAAGATGGCCCTCACCTTCCGGGTGGAGGAAAGCCCGGAGGTGAAGGAGGTCCGCCTTACAGGGGTGAGCCTTCTACCCGAGGCCGAACTCCTAAAGACCCTGGAGCCCCTCAAGGGCCCCTTTGACTTCGCCAAATACCAGGAGGCCTTAAGGGCTCTCGCCGCCCGCTACGAAAAAGCGGGCTACCGCTTTAGCGGCCCCGATCCCCAGGGAAGCCGCCTCGAGAACGGCCTCCTCACCGTGGCGGTGCGGGAGCTTAAGGTGGTGCGCATAAAAGGGGAAGGCCTGGACCTCACCGGCTTTCCCTTACGGGTAGGGGACTACCTCCGCTACGACCTCCTTCTGGAAGGGGTACAGGCGCTTTCCAAAAAGCTTTCCCGGGTGGTGAACTTCAACCTCACCCCCGAGGGGGAAGGGGTGGCGGTGGAGCTAGCTCTCGGCCCGGAAGGCGGGGTGATCGAGCGGGTGGAGATCAGGGGCAACACCGCCTTCCCCACGGAAACCCTCCTGGCCCTCCTCCGCCTAAGGCCGGGGGAGGTCTACACCCCCGCCCTCGCCCAGGAGGACGCCCGGCGCCTCGCCAGCTACTACCAGGAAAACGGCTACGAGGTGGCCGACGTGCGCTTTGGCTTCCAGGAAGGCGTTTTCCGCCTGCAAGTGCTGGAGCTCAAGATCGGGGGCTACCGCCTGGAGTGGCAGGGGGACCACCGCACCCAGGAGGAGGTGATCCTGAGGGAGCTTCCCAAGCCAGGGAGCCTCTTCAGGGTGGCCGCCCTACGCCAGGGTATCGCTCGCCTCATGGCCACGGGGCTTCTCTCCGAGCCTCCTGGGGTGCGCCTGGCCCCTGGAGAAAAGGAGGATGAGGTGGTGGTGGCCCTCTCCCTGAAGGAGGCCCGCACCGGGCTCTTCCAACCCGCCTTGGGCTGGAGCTCCTTGGAGGGGTGGTCGGGAAGCGTCTCCTTTAAGGAGATCAACCTCTTTGGTCTGGCGCACCAGGTGGGAGCAGACCTGGCCTTTATCCAGAACGACGCTAAGGACAACCTCTCCCTCTCGGTCAGCTACGCCATCCCCTGGCTCTACCTGGACTACTGGGACCTTAAGGAAGTGCGCACCAGCCTTTCCTTCAGCCTCTTCTCCACCCCCATCGGCAACAACAAGCTCCTGGACGGCAGCACGGACACCGGCTGGGAGTACACGGAAAGGCGCACCGGCATTGGGTTCTCCCTTTCCCGTCCCTTCTCCCAGGAGTTGGAAAACCTGCGCCTATCCCTGGGGCTTTCCGCCAGGCGGTCGGCGTATGCCCTCGAGGTCTTTGATCCCAACGCCCCCTGCGACCCCGCCGCTGGCTCCAGCGACCCCAAGTACTGCGACGGCAGCGGCTACAAGAACCCCAGCCTGGCCCAAAGCCTTCTCCCCACCCCCGGCTGGACCCTGAGGCTGGACACCGGCGTCACCTACACGGACGTGGACAACCCCCGCTTCCGCACCCAGGGGTACGAGGCGGGCCTCAGCACCGGCCTCGGTCTTTCCTTCCCCGACACGGGGGGGCGGAGCTTCTTCGTGCCCCTGGTGGCCACGGGCAAGACCTACTACGGCCTGGACCAGGAGAGGCGGCAGGCCCTGGCCTTCCGCCTCTCCGCCGGCACCCTCTTGGGCTTTCCCCCGGAAAGCGAGCGCTTCTTCCTCTCCGGGGGTGGGGCCGAGGCCTTCCTCCTCAGGGGCTACGAGGACCGCAAGTACGGAGGGCTTTCCTTCGCCACGGCCAGCGTGGAGTACCGCTACAACTTCAACCTCTCCCCCCAGGGAGGCACGAACCTCTACGGGATCCTCTTCGCCGACCTGGGGCTTGCCGA
>Ga0101945_1003121_pt1 | contig 10031 bp, 5 predicted proteins | sample DewCreD2012metaG_2_FD_75246 | JGI IMG/M metagenome (GOLD analysis project Ga0101945, IMG submission 75246) | Hot spring sediment bacterial and archeal communities from British Columbia, Canada, to study Microbial Dark Matter (Phase II) - Dewar... ... | reverse complement strand
GTTTAAGCACCAGGTAGCGAATGACGCCCGTCCCGCCGGTGCCGCGCAGCAAGAGCACCAAGGAGGCCTTATCGCTGATGCGGCTGACAATGACGGTTTTGCCCAGGTACTCGAGGTTCAGGCTTTGCACCGAGGAGAGGTGGTATTTTTCGCCCATGACGCTGCTGATGGAGAGCAGGGTGTGTATGTAGGTGGCCAGCAGATCGGGTTCATCCAGGGTTTGGCCCAGCCAGGCTAATAGCTGGCCGCCGCTACCCACGACAAAGACGCTCTCAATCTCAGGCTTATCCAGAAAGGGCTGTAGTTCGTTGAGCAGGGCCTGCGATGAAGGGGTTGGCTGTGGGTCTGTGTGTACTGCCGGCGCCGGCGGTGGGGGAGGGGGTGCGGGGGGCTGACTAACCGGTGCGGTGATGGGTGGCAGCGGTGCTGAGGGCTGGTTTGCAACCGGGACGGCCTCATCCCTGGCTTGATTTGACTGCTTGGCAGCGTTGAGGGCACGTTCAATTTTGGGAAAGAGGTCGTCGGGTGTAAACGGCTTAGAGACTACGTCGAAGGCCCCTGCCTGCTGGGCTTGGGTGACCACACTCTCGTTGATGATGCCGGAAATTAGAATGACGGGGATGTTTTGAGTTGAGGCCTGCGTTTTGAGCATCTGGCATAGCTCAAAGCCGCTCATACCGGGCATTACCACATCGGCGATAACCAGGTTGGGGGCGTGGTGATTGATCGCATCAAGGCCCTGCTCGGCCGACTCGCTGGTGGTGACCACCAGGCCGCGCGACGACAAAAGCTTCTCAAGCACCTTTCGCACGCTGGTGCTGTCGTCAACAACTAAAACTTTGGATCCTTGCATAACTACCCTAATGGTAGAGCTATCTGCGATGGGGTGTGGTGATGTGTGACCATCACGCCGTGCTTAGGGTAAGCCATCTGGTGTACGAACATGGTGAGTTCTGGAGGAGGCCACCCGATCAATTCGCAGTTCTGCCTTGTTGTTCGCTGATGAAGGGTGGGATTGACTGTGCAGGCTGTTTACCCGGCGCCATTGCGGTTCATAGGGCTCGAGCCCTGGCCAAAACACCCGCCCAAAGGCGGGCGCCGGGCTGGTTTTTATGCAGCATCAATTGATGCCTTGCTGGCGGTGATCCATCTCGACAGCCATTGAAAGCAGCAGTTGGTCGGTGCTTTTGCGAATGGTGATGGGCTCCAGGAAAAAATCGGCTTCGGTGAGGGGTTCAAAGTGGAAATGGCCGCTGGGCCGGTTTTCAACCTGAAGCAGCAGGTGCAGCACAGCATCTTCACCGCTCTTGCCGGCGTACTCGGCGTGGATGAGCTGCCCTTTACTGAAGAGCCAGCTGGCGCTCTCCCCCTCGACCTCGACCCGAAGCCGGCCGGTTTTGGCCGATTTAGCCAGCCACTGGGCCAGTTCAAACAGGCTCATGTCGCCCAGTCGTCCTTGTATACCCTGGGTTGCCGGGTTGGCAGCTTCGGGGGCGTGGGTTTTACGGGTTAGCTCGAGGATAAGCTTATAGGCGCTGCGCACCACTTCAGCCGCTGGGGTGTCGGGGGGCAGTACCAGGTCGAGGTCGCCCACTTTGGCCGGGGTGGTGTGATCGAGCAAAACAAAAGGAACCAGAGCAAGCTGTGGGTCGGAGCGCACCATCTCGAAAAACTCGGCACCTGCCAGGTCGCTCAGCGAGGCTGTGCTGACAATGACGTCGGGTCGGTGGCGTTCCAGAAGGGTCATGGCGTAGAGGGCGCTGTCCTCAACCTGGACATCAAACCCCGACAGCACAAAGCTGTCTTTGAGCGCGACACCACGCTTGGGTTGACCGGTCAGGATCAGGGCTTTCATCGATAAATCTCCTTTTTCAAGCGAGCCTCTTGGAGCATATGACTATATCTCTTGCAAGAACCGGCCCAATTCTACCTCGTCGGCGGGCTTGGTTAGATAGGCATTTGCACCGAGTTCAACAGCGAGGTCGCGGTGTTTGGTTGAGGCTCGAGTGGTCAGCACCGCAATGGGCAGGTGGGCCAGGTTGGGGCGGCGTCGCACCTCCTCCAGCAGTTCGAAACCCGACATGCGGGGCATCTCGAGGTCGGTCACCACGGCCTGGAAAGGTTGCTGCTCTAAAAGCTCGAGGGCTTCCTGTCCGTCCGCAGCCGTGACAACCTGATGGCCGGCTTTGCGCAGCATCTGGGCCACCACTTTCCGCACCGAGAGTGAGTCGTCAACCAGCAGAACCGGCAGGCGCCGGTTGAGCGAGGCTTTGATGGGGGTTTGGGTGGGCAGGGTGGTGTTCAGGCTGAGGAGACCGCTGGGGCTCAGTACCAGAATCACCTGGCCGGTGGGCGAGACGGTGGCGCCGATGAGGTGGGGTAGTTCGGAAAGAGGGCCTGGGAGGGGCTTGACCAAGGCCTGTTGCAGGCCTATAAAGCGCTCGGCAGCCAGGGCAACCAAGTTGCCACCGCGGCCTTCCACCACGGCCAGCGCATACTCTTCCGACTCAGCCGGGGGTAGCCTCAGCAGCTCGCCCAGGTGCTTGATGGGAACGGCCTTCCCTTCGTAGGCCACCTCGTCCTGGCTGGCAGGCGCGGTGAGCAGGGTGACCAGGCTTTCGCGGGGCAGGGCCAGGGTCTGCCCGCCGGTTTGCAGCACCAGGATGTCCGAGACCACCAGGCTTTGCGGTATGCGTAAGCGAAAGGTCGTGCCCAGGCCGCTGTGGGTTTCTACGGTTAGGTCGCCGCGCAAGCGGCGGATGGTGGTTGCGACGGCATCCATGCCCACCCCGCGTCCGGCCACATCCGAAACCACCGGAGCGGTAGAAAGGCCGGGGAGGAAGATGAGTTCCAGGGCTTCCTCCGGGCGCATGTTCTCTACCTGGGCCTGGGTGCGCAGGCCCTTCTCGACAGCTTTTTGCTTGACGGCCTCGAGGTCGATACCCCGCCCGTCGTCGCTGATCTCCAGCACCAGGGCACCGCGCTGCGGCTGGGTGCGGATGGTCAGGGTGCCCTTGGGTGTTTTTCCGGCGGCGAGGCGTTCTGCGGGGCTTTCAATTCCGTGAATTACGGCGTTGTTGACCAGGTGGAGCAGCGCCTCTGAAAGGCCGTCGAGCAGCACGGAGTCGATCTCGACCTGCTCCCCTTGAAAGAGGAGCTGTACCTGCTTTTCACCGGCGATTTGTTGTACCTGGCGGGTGAGGCGCTGGTAAAAGCGGCCGATGGGGATGAGCCGGGCCCGGCCCACCTCGTTGCGCAGCTCTTGCGAAAGTTTGCCGAATAGCTCGGTTTCCTGGCGGAAGGCTTTGATCTGCTCGCTGAGGCTGTTGCGCACCTCGGCCAGGTCGCTGGTCATCTCCTGGATGGAGCGGGCCAGGATGTTGAGGTCGTCGTAACGGTCGAACTCGAGCTCGGTAAACAGTTCCTGAACGGTTTTGCCCAGGGTGCTCTGGGGCTGGGATGCCTGGGTTTCCTGGGCCAGCGAGAGCCTGGGGTTGAGGTAGCGGGCCTCGAAGTCGGCGGTGGTGCGCATCAGCCGCTGGCGGGCCATTTCAAGGAGCTGATCCATCTCCTCGAAGCGCTGGGCCAGCAGCTCCAAACGCGAGCGGGCCACCAGGGTCTCACCGGCCAGGTTGAGCAGGGCATCGAGGCGCTCGAGGCTCACCCGCACCGATGCCGTGCTGCTGGGACGGGTTTGTGGAGCAGGGGTGCTGGGTGGGGCCAGCAGGGCCAGCCGGTTTTGCAGGTCGATAAGCTGCTGGTGGAGGGTTAGAGCAGCCTGGGGATCTTTGCCCTCGGCCACCACGAGCATCTGGCTCAATACCTGCGAACCTTCCAGCACCAGGTGGGCGATCTGCTCACTCCAGGGGGTCTGGCCCTCGCGTACTGCTACCAAGAGATCCTCGAGCTGGTGGGCCAGGGCCCCAATCGGCTTGCAGCCCACCGAGTAGGCCGCCCCTTTGACGGTGTGCATCGCCCTGAACAAAGCCCGCAGGTGCTCGCCGTTTTCGTCGCCGGTTTGTAAACCGGTCAGCGCATGGGTTACGTGATCGAGGTTCTCGAGGGTTTCGGGGGCGAAGAACTCCCAGAACTCGGCGTTTTGCCGATAGAATGCCTGCAATTCTTCCACCACCCCCCCCGGGGTCTGGGGGGAGGCTTGTGGGGCCTCCTCGGGCTCATCGCTAACGAAGGCTTCGGGGTTGAGCGCGGCCAGCTCCTGGATTAGAGCAGCCGCTCCCAGACGACCGAGCTCGAGGCCCACGCGACCTTCCTGGCCGTGAATGGCGATGTTCTCCAGCGCAGTGGTGAGCACCGCTGTAAGCTGGCCTACGAACTCGACCACCTTGGCCTGCTGCTGCTCGGTATAGCGGGGGGCGGCCTCCAGGATGCGCTCAGCCAGGGCGCCCAGGTTGGCGATCTGGGGAAAACCGTACAACCCCGCCGAGCCCTTGAGGCGATGGGCCATAACCACCAGGGGTTCGTGGCGTTTGATGGCCAGGAACTCGGCGGCCTGCTCGAAGACCGCTACAGTCTCCCAGGCCTCTTCCAGAAAGCTTTGCAGCAGATCGGGTACGGTTGCGGCAGACATAGCAGCTCCTAGTCGGGCAGGCGGAAGCGACCCAGGCTTCTAGAGAGTTCCTGGGCCAGCACCCGCATGGCCTCCGCGGACTGACGGCCTTCCTGGCTTTCGGCCCCGGTCTTTTGTGCAGTCTGGGTGATTTTTTGCACCGCCTGATCGACCCGTTCCACCACGGCCACCTGGCTCTGGGCCAGGCCCGAGATTTCCTGGGCCAGGCTGGCCGATTGCTCAGCCAGTCGGGCAATCTCCTCGAGGCGGCTCCCGGCGCTGTTGGCTGTGCCGTAACCGGTCTCCACCTCGCGCACCCCTTCGCGAACCAGCTCCACCACCCGGCTGATATCGGTCTGTACCTGCTGCACCAGGTTGTTGACCCGGCTGGTCTCGCGGGCTGAGTCTTCGGCCAGTTTACGGATTTCCTCAGCGACGATGGCAAAGCGGCGGCCCGCGGCCCCGGCCCCCGCTGCCTCGAAGGAGGCGTTGAGGGCCAGCAGGTTGGTTTGCGAGGCGAAGTCCTCGAGCACCTTGGTGATGCTCTCGATCTCAGCCGAGCGTGCGGCCAGCGCGGCGATGTTCTCGGCGATGGCCTGCATCTCCTTGCGGATATCGCTCATACCCGAGAGGGTCTGGGTCACCGCCTGGCGGCCTAGCTGGGCCGACTCGAGGGTGCGAAGAGCGGCTTCCGCGGTGATGCTCGCGCTTTGGGCCATCTGCCGGATGTTCTTGGCGGCAATTTGGGTCTGGTGCTGTACCTGGCTTACCTCCTGGGCCTGTAAGAGGGCCCCGGAAGCGATAGAAGCGGTGAGCTGATCCATCTGCATGGCGCTCTGGCTGACCGACTCGGCTGCTTGCTTGACCTCCTTGAGCAGTTGCGCGATTTCCTCAACGGTCAGGTTTACCGCATCCACCACGTTGCCCAGCACATCGTCGGTGACCTCACCGCGCTCGGTAAGGTCGCCCTGGGCGATTTTGGTAGCCACATCCAGGAAGCGGCGCACGTTTTCCTGAAGCCGCAAGCCGCGCTGGCGTTCTGCTTCTTGCTGCTCCAGCAGGGTGCGCAGGGTAAGGATGGACTGGTTCAGGGTTCTACTGACCAGCCCCAGCTCGTCGTTGGAGCGCAGGTGGGCCAGGGTGGAAAGGTTGCCCTGCCCGATGTGCTGGGCGACCCGTGTGAGCTCCTGCACCGGGGCCAGAATCGAGCGCAAAACCCCTACGATCAGCCAGAGGGATAACATCAGGGTGGCCACCACGATGAACAGGCTCAACACCTGCCCGTTGACCAACTGCCCTAAGCGCTGATCGAGCAGGTTGTTGAGCTGGTTCAGGGCGGCGGTTTGTACGGCAAAGTAGGCCTCAATGGGGCGGCTAAGCTGATCGAAGTAAAAGGTGGGCTCGAGGCCAAAACGCCTGCTCAGTATCTCCCGGCGGGTCAGCTCAACCGCCGACTCGGTGATGGCCCGGGCCGCGCCCACCTGCTCCTGCAGGCTCTCGCCCAGCGAGGGGTTGCTGGCCAGGGCGTTCTGTACCGAGCGCTCGAGGGCTGCCGTCACCGAGGCCACCTCGCCGAAGCCGGTGCCCCGATTGACCAGCGAGGCCAGAAGCCCGTTCAGCCGTCTTTCCTGCTCTGCGGTGAGCTGCTTGGACTGCAAGACCGTGGCCCCGATGCCCTGTATCTGGCTCAGGGTTTCCATGACCGGCGGCAGGCGGTATACCACCGAATCCACCAGCCAGTAGCTCTGCACAGTTGGGTCTAGAATCAGGTTGGAACCGATGGCCATCTGCTCGTATAGCCCCAGTAGCTGCCCGATGAGCCGGGTGTGGGCTTGAAAGCTTTGTGTGGGGCTATAGCGCATGGCCAGCAGGGTATCCCAGTCGGTTCTGATGGCAGCCAGCCTATCCCCAATGCCGTAAGGGTCGCCTTCGGTGCGGTTCATTCTGTCGAGCAATTGCAGGCTGCGGCTGATCTCCTCGGCTTTTTGGGAGCGCGGCACGACCAGTTCCTGGTTGCCCGAGAGGGTGGCTGCGCTCATGCTGCGATGCTCGGCCATGGCTTTGATCAGGCTGCCGGTGCTTTGCAGGAAGAGCACCCCCTGCTTTTCGGTTCGCACAAAGTTGATGTCTCTTTGTTGCTCAAATACCAGTGCGAACAGCAGGTAAAAAATGGGCAGCAGCAGGGGAACGACCAGCAGTGCCAGCTTGTAAGGGACGCGGAGGTTGCCAAAGAACCCGGTGTAAGGGGCCTCGAGGGCCTCGGCATCCACCCGCACCTTGCGGCTCTGGGCGCCCAGGAGGCCCACCTGCTTGATTTCGACCTCGCGAAGCTCGCGTTGAAGCGCCATAGTACATCCCTTTAGGCAGGCAGCCGGAAGCGGGTCAGGCTTTGGCTGAGCCGCTGGGCCAGGGCCTGCAGCTCCTCGGCGGTCTGACGGCCTTTACGGCTTTCCTGGTCGGTTTGCAGGGCGGTGTCGTAGATGTCCTGCACCACGCTGGTCACTTCTTCCACGCGGGCCACCTGCTCCTGGGCGGCCTGGGCTACGTAGCGGGCTGCCTCGGCGGATTGCTGGGCCAGGGCTGCGATCTGCTCGAGCTTGCTTCCGGCCTCGGTGGCAATGCGGTAGCCTTGCTCCACCTCGCGGGTACCGCCTTCTACCGAGATCACCACGCCTTGAATCTCGGTTTGAATGCCCTTGACCAGCAGGTTGACCCGCTGGGCGGCCCGGGCCGAGTCCTCTGCCAGCTTGCGCACCTGGTCGGCCACCACCGCGAAACGGGCCCCAGCCTCACCCGCACCGGCCGCCTCGATGGCGGCGTTGAGGGCCAGCAGGTTGGTTTGCTTGGCGATGCGCGAAATGGTATCCACCACCTCGGAAATTTCCAGCGAGCGGTCGGAAAGGGCCTTGATGCTCTTGGAGATGCTCTGCACCTCGCGGCGGATGTTCTGCATACCGCTGAGGGTGTTTTGCACAGCCCCCTGACCCTCCAGGGCCGCTTCTTTAGCCTGCATAACCAGTTCGGAGCCCTGCACAATCTGCTCGGCCATGCTGCGGATGGATTCGGTGGTGTCGAGCGCCTCGATGCGGGCCCGGGCTGAGAGCTCGGCCTGCGACTCGGCTTTCTCCTGCACGCTTGCGGAGCTCTGGGCCATCTGGGCTGCACCCCGGTTGACCATCTCGGCGGCGGCCTGCACCTGCTTGAGCAGATAGGCGATCTCCTCGACCGTCAGGTTTACCGCGTCGACCACGTTGCCCAGCACATCCTCGGTCACCCGCCCGCGCTTGGTCAGATCGCCCTGGGCGATGTCCATGGCCACGTTGAGGAAAGCGGCGATGTTTTCTTGCAGGAGCTGGCTCTGGCGAAGCTGCTCGGCGTCGGCCTCGGCCTTGGCCTTGAGCTGCACCACCGTGTCGTTGAAGGTGCGGGCCAGCGAGCCCAGCTCGTCGGAGGACTGCACGGGTACCTGCACACCCAGGTCGCCCTTGCGCAGCCGCATGGAGGCGTTGAACAACTGCCCCAATGGGCGGGTGATGGAACGCACCACAGCCCCCACAATCCCCAGCACCAGCGTCACAGCCAGCGCAATAATCACGAACAGTAGGGTCTGCTCGTGTTGGAGCTCTTGCCAGGTTTGAAGGGTGTTGTTTTGCAGCACCTGCAGAGCGTTTTGCTGGAGCTGTGCCACGCTGGCGTCGATCTGGTTGAAGGTGCTGGCGTACTCGCTGGGGCGCAGGGTAGGCCGGGCGGTAGCCAGAATCGAGTTGGTTACGAAGGAGTTGATAAAGCCGGTCTCGGTGAAGACCTGCTCAATTTCGAGTGTGATGTCTTCCAGGCCCCGCACCTGCCCCGACCGGCTCTGGGCCAGGCTGAGCAGGGTGCTCTCGGTTCGCCTGGATATCTGCTCGAGCAGGTTGATGATCTGCTCCCGCTCGTAGATGAGCGCGGAGCCTCGAGCCAGCACCTCCATACCCAGGAAGCGCAGCTCGGCCAGGGTCTCGCGCAACTCGGGCAGGTGCCGCAAGGTGGTTTCGGCTAAGAGGAAAGACTCCTCGCCGATGTTGAGCAGCATCCCCGAGGAGAGGCTTAGCTTTTCCAGGGTCTGCTGTAATTGCACCATCATCTGGTGGTGCATTTCGAAGATGGCGTTGTTACCGGCTGCCTGGCTCTGGTTTTTGATTCCCGCCCACCTTTGACTGAGCTCGGAGATGGACTCGCCGATGCCAAAGCGGTCTTGCATGGTCTCGTTGAGTTGAGCCAGTTGGGCTAGCGCGTTATCCACGTCGGCAGCTTCTTTGCTCAGGTTGCTTCTGAGGCCCAGGCTTCGATCGTCCAGGAGGTAGCGCCGGTGTTCGTGTAATTGCTGGGATACCGCATCGAGGGCCAGCGCAAGCTGGTAACCCTGTAGCTGGCTATACAGCCGTTCGTTCTGGCGTTGCTCGAGGGAGAAGATAATGCTAATGGGTACGAAGCCTACCGCCACAAACGCCAGCACAATCAGGAGCAGCTTTTGCCAGATCTTAAGCGAACCCAAAAACCCGCCGGTCGGCAGGAACTGTGTGGGGGCGGCTGGCCTGGGGCGGCGCACGGGGCGCACAGCAGTTTTTGAGCTGCGCTGGGTCATGCTTCAGCCTCCTGGGCCTGTTCTGTGGGGGCCTCGAGCAGGGATGAAATGAACACCGGTAGCCCCAGCACCACCACCGCAAGCAACACGAAGATATTGAGTGTGACCAGGCTGCCGCTGGCGATCATGTTGTGAATCTGGGTGGTGCCGGTGTCGGTAAAGCGCGCGGCCAGCATGGCGGTGTAGTGCATGAAGGGGATGGCCAGCCCGGTGACGGTGGCGGTGGCTAGATTGCTGAATGGAACCCGGCTCAAGACCGGGCTGACCAGCATCCACATACCGAAGGTGCCCAGCACCACTGCCACCAGAACTGAAAGCACCACCAGGGCTGGGTCGAAGGTGAGCTGGGCATCGAGGCGCATGGCAAACATGCCCACATAGTGCATGGTTCCGATGCCCGCTCCCAGGAAGAAGCCGGAGCCCAAAATCTGGCCTGGGCCCACATTGGGTCGGCTGATCAGATGGAACGCGGCGGCAGCCCCCAGGATGGCAAAAAACATCGAGACCAGGGTGATAAGCGGATCGTAAGAGACCAGCTTGGTGATCTGGAGGGCGGTCATGGCTGTGAAGTGCATGGCCCACACCCCCAGCCCGTAGGTGGCGGCCCCCAGCCACAGCCAGTTTTTGCTGGCGTGGGCTTGTCGCAGGCGGCTAATGATAGCTAGTGCGGCATACGACGCAAAGATCGCGATAAGAAACGAGGCCCCGACCAGCCAGGGGTCGTGGCTCATGGGAAGGTGGGTTTGTTCCATATGGGACTCCTTTGGCGTACGAATGTTCGCTGCTCTTGCAGGATGGCCTGGTTCAGGTGAACGGGGTGGTTCGGATTGCCGGGGCTGG
>Ga0101945_1003120_pt1 | contig 10039 bp, 3 predicted proteins | sample DewCreD2012metaG_2_FD_75246 | JGI IMG/M metagenome (GOLD analysis project Ga0101945, IMG submission 75246) | Hot spring sediment bacterial and archeal communities from British Columbia, Canada, to study Microbial Dark Matter (Phase II) - Dewar... ... | reverse complement strand
ACAAAAGCTGCGAAGTGAACGCCCGCAATCCCAGAATCTGCGTCACGTTTTGCGCATCCCAGCCCTCATTCAACATACCTACGGATACCACGCATCGGACGAATCTGCCCGGTGGGTCGCCTTCGCCTTCCCATTCGGTTTTGCCAACGGTATCCACCGTTTTGCGCAGGCGTTCGGCGGTTTCCTGGCGCGTTTCGCCCTCTACCGCGCTTTCTGCCTCTTCCAGCAATCCCGTGTCGATGCGGAAGGTCACATCGCCTTTGAGATCTTCGACAACCCTTCCGCCGGCGATATGCTCATATACCAGCCGGGCAAGGTCGGTGTTGTCGCACACCACAATCATAGCGGGGGGAACGGGCGAACCCGCTTTTTGAAACTCGTTAAAGGTTTTCTGCCATTCGGAAGCGAGCATTGCCAGGGCGCCCTCCGCCTCGCGCAGCACCGATTCGGGTTTAGCCCGTCGACGAGCGGTTTGTCGCTCGGAGGCAGGAAGTCGCTGGTTAATGTACTCCCAGAGACGGAAGTACTTGGGGATTATTGCCCCGGTGTTGTCATCTACAGGCACGCGGGGTATCTTGACGATACCGCTCTCAATGGCGTCCACCAGCCCAAAGTCCGACACAATCCAGGGGAACGGCGCTCCCTCCTCGTAGCCGCTACCTTTGATGTAGAATGGAGTGGCGGAGAAGTCCACACAGAAGTTGATGCCGCGTACCGCGTTGATCTTATCCAATCCGGTCACCCAGACGGTCGCTTCCTCGCGTTCGGCGATTTCCTCTCTGGAGAGCTCCGCCCGCAATTCATCTGGCAGCGGCGAAGGGCGATAGGCATGGTGTGCTTCGTCGTTGATGACCAGCAGGTTGCCTTTGTTGCCCAGCTCCTTCAGCACCCGTCGGCAGAAGGCGGCGTCACCTTCCACCCCCCGTTGCACCACGCTGCGCGAGCGACTGTCGTCTCTGGGCTGGAACAGGTGCCAGTTGGTAATCTCAAACTTCCCCTGCTGCAATCGCTCCATCATCCCGCGCGGAACGAGGTCAAACTTCTCGTAGTAGCTATTGCGCTTCCACGGCAACAGCACCTGCAATCGCTCGCGGATGGTCAGGTTGGGGCAGACCAACAGCACCGCATCGGAAAATCGCCGGTCTTGCGGGTTCGCCAGTTTGTTGAGCACCTGCCAGGCGATGACCATGCCCATGACCACGGTTTTGCCCGAACCGGTTGCCATCTTGCAGGCGTAGCGGGTGAGCGCGGGAGAAGCCCCCACACCAGCCCTCCCCGCGAGCGGGGAGGGAGTATCTTTGGGGATTTCGATACCCTGCTTCTCTGCCGGCGAAGTTTCCACCAGCCAGATGAGCGTCTCGACGGCTTCACGCTGGCAAAAGAATAGCTTGCGCTCCCGCTCGGGGTTGTTCCAGTGATTGAGCAGCTGCCGTGTGATGGGTGTGACGCCGGGGTAGCCCCGCTCGCGCCACGCCTTCACCCGCTCGCGGATGGTGTTGACCAGCTCCAGCGGCACAAACTCCTCCTCGAACATGGACAGCTGTTCGCCGCGCGTGCGGGGCTTCAGGTAATAACCCGCCGGACGACGCCCCTCCGCCAACACAGACTGCCCCTCACGATAGTCCCAGTAGCGAGAGGGTTCCTCAAAGGGCGAGTTGATGATGGGATTGTCAACGAGCATCAGACATCGTCTCCTTGCCGCATGGCATCTGCCCGGCCCATAACTCACCGGTACCCCTTTTCTTCCAGGTCCACCACCCTTACCACCTCATTCCCACGAAAATCTATCACCTTCACCGCGATGCGTTTGTGCTCGCCCAGTTCGAACGGGAACGAGACGGTGCCGCGCATCTGTTCAAATACCTCAGGGTCTATATGCGCCTTGAGGGCGCGCTGCAGTTTCTCCCAGGCGTCGGGGTCGCCGGGGAAGAATGCCTGACAGATGTGGAAGGTTTTGCCGTCATAATCGGTGTCCAGGAACCAGGCGGCAACGTCTTCGCCACGCGCGCTGTGCACCTCGCCCGTCAGCGGGTCGTAGATGTCCACGCCGAGCAGTTCAACAACATAGGTCTGCCCCTCCCCAACCCGCCCCGCAGGCGGGGAGGGGGTAGTGCGTACATCGGGTTGGCCAAACACGGTGAAAATCTGGCTGGCACGGGTGGTCTTGAGCAAGTCGCCTACCAGCACGTCGGGCGCAATGCTGGCAAAGTGCACCTGTAAGCCTGACACCGGCGCCTTTTGAATGAGGGCTTGAGCCTCGGGGTCAAAGCTGAACCCGGCAAAGAGCAGGACGTGATAGCCATTCATCTTTGCCACTGGCGTTGCCTCCTGCACCTGATGCGCCGTAACCGGTCCGTGTTGAGGTCCGAACGAAATGGCTACCCGCAGTGTCTTGCCGTTCTGTCCGGTCTCGCCCTCTGCGTGCAAATAGCCGATGCTCAGCGGACGGAGATTCTGCAGTTCCATCTTCTTGCCGCCAGGGAAGAGCACACCGCCCTGTTGCTTGAGCAGGTTGATCATCGTGGTGAGGTAATCGCCACCGCGGTCGGAGACGCGACCTTGCTGGGCAGACACAAGGTCTGCCTCTGCAGCCTCCTCAAACTGTGGAATGGGCGCCTGCGTGGGGTCTTCCACTGCGGGGACAGGAATGGCTTCCACGGTGAAGGGACCGGAGACGCGCACTACCCCGCGCACCACCCTGGGACGGTCGTACAGCGTCTCCTGCGGCGCGTTACGCTGGATGCTCTCGTCGATCTCCTTGCGTTTGGCGCGTTTGGCTTGCCAGAAGCGACGCAACGCCTCTCTGGCTGCCTCCGGCCAATCCTCGTCTGGCACCGGTTCGGGCACATCCGAAAGCCGCTCCCAGCGGTGGCCGGTCTGTCGATACACGATATCCAGCAAAGGCGCAGCCTGGTCTTCACCGCTCAAACTGGCGGAGCGCTTCAGCTGCAGAAGCCGCCGATAGGCGTCTTGCGCTTCACCTGGCCACACGGGGTGAGGCACTTCCCTTGGCACTTCCCACTCTTTCCAGTGCTTGTCCAGCGCCGCGTTGAGGTCAGCCAGCGCGCGGTCAATCTCGGGTTGATATTTGTCGGCGATGGCGTCGATCTCGGTGTTCCTGGCGATGCTTTCCAGAGTGATATGCGGAACGGTTTCGTAGATGAAACCGCCGGCGGGACCACGCTCCGGTTCGCGCAGTTCGTAGTAATCGAACCTCGCGGTCATCAGCCTCTGACGGGCGATAGCCAGCGCGACGCGCGAGGTGTCGCAGGTAATCCACCTCCTGCCCCACTTCTCCGCGCAGTAGGCGGTGGTGCCCGAACCGCAGTTATGCACCACGCATACTTCGGTCACAAAAGAATGCGCTCCCTCTACCTCCAGGTCGTATACCTCTTCTTCGGAGTGTTCTAGCTCAACCTCTGTAATGCGGACAGGGATACGGTCGGGACCATAGAAGAGAATATCTCCCTTTTGCAACTCTCTTGCCTCTATCCATTGGGCATACTCTATGGAGAATTGTTGTGTGCAGGCTTCCCGGATAGCGCTGCAAACACCTTCTAAGTTGCGCATTACCTCCGCAGCTGGGATGCGCAACACTTTCAATCCGAGTGCGTGCATGACATCATCTCGCGCCTGATCACGCTCGGCAGCCTCTTGGCTACCATGAGCCATTGCTCCGTCCACTTCCACCACCAGCGCCGCCTCACGGCAGTAAAAGTCGGCGATATATGGACCAATCGGATGCTGGCGACGGAAGGTAAATCCCACTCCATCTTTCCTCAAGGCGTTCCACAGCCTGCGTTCGGGAGGGGTCATCTCCTTGCGCAGTTCCCGGCTCCTGCCTCGTAATATCTTCGGTATACCCGACCAGTCGGCGTGACCGCCCAGGCTGTGGGGGCGTCGGTGAGCCAGCACTTTGTGGTCAGCAGTGAGCCATAGAGTCCGTTCGCAGTGTTCGTGCCGAACGCCCACCATCAATCCCCGATAGGTGCGTCGGATAGTGCGAAGGACACGGTGAAGCAGTCCATCATGAGCCAGCACGTAATCGCCGGGCTGGATGGACTCGATGGGGAGGAGGATAGCCCCCCTGTCGTCCCCCCGCAAGCGGGGGGAATGGTCAGCCCCCCTGTAGTCCCCACGCAAGCGGGGGGATGGATCAGCCCCCCTGTAGTCCCCCCGCAGGCGGGGGGAATGGTCAGCCCCCCTGTAGTCCCCCTGCAGGCGGGAGGATGGATCAGCCCCCCTGTAGTCCCCCCGCAAGCGGGGGGACGAGTCAGGCCAGCTATCATCCTCCAAGCGGGGGGACGAGATGGCTCCCTCCCCGCGTGCGGGGAGGGCAGGGGTGGGGCTAACCCACACCCCCGTCCCCCTGCGCACACACGTCGGGTCAAAAACCAAATCGCCCGGGTCGGTGGTCATCAGAATGCAGCGTTCGATGACTTTTTCGGCAGTCTGAACCGAATAGACCATATTGGTTGCCCCAAGCGTATCGGCCCACAAATTGTTTAAGTCTTGCACTGGGAAATCAGAAAAGAGCTGCTTGTATCTCGGGATGTTGCCAGACGCGACCAGTCTATCTGCGGCTATAAGTCTTTTCATGCCTTCAGGGTTAGTCCGCCAGCTCTTTGCTTGAGCGGGATAAGTTGTGCCGGCGAATTCGAAGTCGAACATACAGGTAACTGTGTATCCCGACGACTTCAAATCGCTCGTTGTAAATGGCTGAACATCCGGTGCCAATAAACGCGGATTGGCGCGCTCTTCCGACCTCATCCGCCTAGAAGAACCATCGGGCATGTCGAGCCATGTGTAGGCTGTTTCCTCACCAACATCCTTAGGCACGAAAAGCTGACGGTACTTGTAGGTCGCTTTGTCCCGAACATACCAGAGCAAGACATCGTAGATTCCGGGCAGTCCTGCAGCTCCCAGAGGCAGCGTCTTCCTAAACGCTACCACCGCCACAAAGTTCTCCCTCCCGAATACCTCATCCAGCAGGCATCGCACCAGGTGCAGGTTCTCGTCGTTGATTTGCACGAAGATGGAGCCGCTTTCGGTCAACAGTTCCCGCGCAAGAAGCAGGCGGTCGCGCAGGTAGGTCAGGTAGGAATGGATGCCCAGTTTCCATGTGTCGCGGTAGGCTTTAATCTGCTCCGGCTCGTGGGTGAGGTCTTCGTCCTTGTCCTTCACATCCCGCCGGTCAATGCGCGGCTGGAAGTTGGAAGCATACTTGATGCCGTAGGGCGGGTCGATGTAGACCATCTGCACCTTGCCCGCCATGCCCTCTTTGACCAGCAGCGAATTCATGACCAAAAGGCTATCGCCCAGAATCAGGCGGTTCGCCCAGCCCACCTCGTGCTTGTAGAACTCGATCTGCTGGTCGGCAGGCAACGGCGTCTCGCCAAATAAATCCAGTTGAGCAGGCTCCGGGCGCCGCACCGCCCGCAGGATTGCCTGAGTGGAGATGCGCTCGTGGATATGCAACGAAACCACGTCCACCTCGAAGCTCGTGTGCTCCGCCTTGCCCGCCCATTGCAACTGCGGGTCCAGATGCGGGTCGTAGGCGTACGTGCGCGTCTCCTGCTGGCGTACTTCGTAGGTGGGCGCAAGACCGACAGGCGGATTGTTGCGTCGGCGCGCCTCGGCATGGCGAAAGTGCTCCACAGGTTCTCCGGCGTTCTGGTTTTGTCTCCCGCGACGTGGCATGGTCAGTTACCTCGCACAGTGATTGACCATATGTTATCACAACCCCTGCGAAGCGGTCAATCACCCCCTCTACCCTACCCCATCCCCCTGCCGATAATAGGTATGGTCACACCTCTGGAGGAAACACCTATGGATGAACATCGCCCCGTTCGTGTGCTGATTATCGATGATTCGGTGGTGATTCGGCAGCTACTGAAGGAGATTTTCGCGCGGGAAGGCGGGATAGAGGTCGTCGGCACCGCCAGCGACCCCATCGAAGGCTACGATAAAATCGTGCAACTGAAGCCCGACGTGCTGACGCTGGATGTGGAGATGCCGCGTATGGACGGCATCACCTTCCTCGAGAAGCTCATGCGCTCGCACCCGATGCCCGTGGTGATGATTTCCACCCTCACGCGCGAGGGCAGTGAGGTCACCCTGAAAGCGCTGGAGCTGGGCGCGGTAGATTTCATCGCCAAACCCACGCAGAGCATCTTTACCGGCATGGCGACGCTGTCGCACGAGATAGCCTCGAAGGTGAAAGCGGCAGCGCGGGCGCGGGTGCGCCCCAAACAGGCACACGTTGCCCCATTGGAGATGCCCCAGGCGTCCATCAAACGCGCGACGAGTACGAACCGGCTCATCGCTATCGGCGCGTCCACCGGCGGACCGGAGGCGATTCGGCAGGTGTTGCAGGCGTTACCTCCGGAGGTGCCACCCATCGTTATCGTACAGCACATGCCGCCCGTGTTTACCCGCTCCTTTGCCGAACGGCTGGATAAGCTGTGCGTGGTGCGCGTGAAAGAGGCTGAGGACGGCGATGTGCTGCAACCCGGACACGCCTACATCGCTCCCGGCGATTACCACCTGCAGGTGGCCCGCAACGGCTCACAATATCGCGCCAGAGTGGTGCAGACGGAACCTGTGAACCGCCACCGCCCCTCGGTAGATGCGCTGTTCGATTCGGTCGCGGAAGCCGGAGGCTCAGCCACAGTAGCGGTACTTACCATCGCGCAGGACGAGGAGACCTGCGTGGTGTTCGGGATGCCCCGCGAGGCGATACAACTAGGTGGGGCAGAGTTCGTGCTACCCCTGCCCCGCATTGCGCACAAGGTGGTGGAATTGCTCGCGGCGTGAGGGCTACTCTATCCGCCCGTACTCCTCCACGAGGTCGCTCACCATCTTTACCCGCTCGATGATGCCGTCGGGCGGTACCTGGTCGCACACACACAGCATGAAACGCGGGTCGTGCTTATACAGGCGAATGGCTTTCAGCACTATCTCCTTCAGCGTCTCCTCGCTGTACACCGGGCTGAAGTAGGCGGCGGGCACGCCGCCCCACAGGATGAGGTCGGGACCGGCGAGCGTGCGGAAATCCTCCAGCGGCACATCACCCACCGGCGCAGGGGTCAGCGACTGCGCACAGTCCACCCCCGTCGGTCCCACATACGGCAGCAGGTTTTTGAATGTGCCGTCGATGTGCACGAAGATATATTTGCCCGCCCTGTGCAGTTGCTCCGCCCGCCTGCGGTAGTAGGGCGCATAGTACTTCTGGAAAATGCGCGGGCTGACCACCTCGCCCGTGATGTTATCGGGGAAGTACACCAGCGGCGCGGGCGCGTTGCAGATAATCTCATACATCGGGTCTTCCGCGGCGGACATCACCTCGATGGTCTCCTCTATCTCCTCCGGCGCGTCCGCCAGAGCGTAGCTGGCGTTGGTCACCCCCATCCAGATGACGAACAGGTTCGCCATCGGCGTGCGGTTGGGCATGGAAGCGGCAACGCCCCAGTCCCCGAACAGGTCGATAATGCGCTGTTGCTCGGTGTAGTCGGGTATCAGGTGCTGGTGCTGGAAGATGAAGCGCAGCACCTTCAGGTCTTCAGGGGTCTTGACGGGATACTCCCGATACGCCCAGCAGTAGGAGTTGGGTTCGAACTCCTGCACCTGTGTCAGCGTGCCCACCGGCGTCACCCAGCTCGTGCGGGTGCGCACCGGTTTGCCGTCGGCGTCACGCTCTTCCTCCACCAGAACCCGTACATCCTCGTACTCGGTGCGCCAGGGGCAGTTGAGCAGGTGTTCATGCGCCCCGACGTTCAGGTCTTCGTACAGGTGTACCACGCCGTCGCCGCGATACCTCTCCGGCAGCGTCCCCTTAATCACCTCAGCACTGTACCAGTAAGTCAAATCGGCGTACCAGGGCATCACGTCCGGACGCTTGCCCTGAAACACCGCAAGAAGCCTCTCTTTATGGGTCATCTTTTGCCTCGCGTCTCTACAGTTTGCACCGATAGCTTCTGCACGGTAAACCGCTTTCCCTTGCGATGGGTGTTGAGGTACATCGTGTTGCCTCTTTGCTGTGGATATGCTATCATGCCTCTAAATTGCTGCAACGGTGGGGGTGCCGAGAAAGGATGGTGTTTGTGCGCAAATCGCTGCTTTTCCTGTGGTTATTGATTGTATCAGGATGCCGGATGGCGCTGCCGCAGGAGATGGACTTCTCTCACGCGGTCATCACCGGCAACTATCGCCAGTCGGCGATTCACCGCATCGCAGCGCGAGAACTGCAGCGTTATCTTGCCAGCCTGAGCGGAAACCTCCTGCACATGGAAGAGCGCAAGTATCCCTCTACCTATCCCGTAGCAATCCACCTCCTTTCAGAGGACACAGGCATTCCCTTGACTGTCGAACTGGTTCGGATGGGGCTGTTCCGCAACCGGACCGAAGCGAAAGAGCAGGTGCGGCGATGGTTTGGTGACGCATGGGCAAGCGAGGACGCCTTCCTGCTAACTGCTTATCGTCGAAGCGGTCGTTGCGTGCTGCTCATCATCGGCCGACAGCCGAGGGGTGTACTGTACGGGGTCTACACTCTGCTGGAAAAGCTGGGCGTTGGATTTACCCTGGGGGGAGATGTATTGCCGCCCAAACGGGTGCACCTTCGTCTTGCGCCGTTCACCCAGCTCTGGAAGCCCGCCTTCGCCATACGCGGTAGCCTGCCCTGGTTCAACTTCCTGAACAGCCCCACCACGTGGAACATCGAGGATTACCGCTTCTTCTTTGACCAGATGGTGAAGATGAAGGCAAACTTCGTGGGCTTCCACAGCTACGACTTCGAGCCGTTCTGCGCCTACCGGTGGGAAGGCAAGCTGACAGGTGGCGAACCGCTGGTTACCTCCACCGATTACAACTGGGGACAGGTACGCGGTTTAACCACCGCCGAGTTCGGTTTCGGCACCGGAGAGAGCTTTGAGGAACCTCGCTTTGGTTCGCGCGCTACACTGGAGGCAAGCAACCGCGAAGAGGCTATCCGCCGGGCACAGAAATTGCTCGCCGATGCGCTGACGTACGCAAAGAAGCGCGGGCTGAAAGTGGCGCTGGGCTTTGAGCTGCACGGGGACCCCACTGACCCGCTGACGCAGCACCATCTGGAAGCGCGCCTGCGTGCACTCCTCCAGCAATACCCTGTGCTGGACTATGTCTGGTTGTGGCAGGCGGAGGGGTTAGGCAGCGGGAGCCCACTTCCCCCGCCCCAGTCGCGCTTGAACGTCCTGCGTGAAGAGTGGCGACAGCATTTTGCCTATCTGGGCGACGAACGCCGTATCCATGAAGCCACGCGCATCACTGCCTATCTGCTGCTGGCACACCGTATTCTCAAAGCCATCGCCCCGCAGAAACGGCTGGTGGTCGGCGGCTGGGGCGGCGACCGCTGGATGCGCTTCTCGGACTTCTTCATCGGCATGGACAGGATTCTGCCGAAGGATATTATCTTCAGCGCGCTGGATAACATCGACCCCGCGTGGGAACCCGGTGTCGCACAGGCTTACGGCAGGCTTTCCCCGCAGCGGCAACGCTGGGCAATCCCCTGGTTCGAATCCGACGGCGGCGGGCTTCGGCGTGACCAGTGGGCGCCGCAGTGCAACGTACATCCCTTCTCGCGATTACTGCCGGACGCGCTACATAAAGGATGCCAGGGCATACTGGGCATCCACTGGCGCACACGCGAGGTGGAAGACGTTGCCGCATTCACCATGCGGTTCGCGTGGAACCCGCAGATGAGTGAGCAGGCTTTCTGGCAGGATTATACCCGACGTTGCTTCGGGGAGAAACGAGCCGCATCGATGGCGCGCGTGATGCAGCAACTGGATTCGCTGGGACCGCGCTGGACAGGCGGCGCAGGCCAGGTCGAGTGCGGGAGCTTTCAGTGGTTCAGCGACCCGGCGCGCCTGCCCAGCCAGGCCAATTTGCGCACCCTGCAGACGGTTCGAAACACGGTTGCCAGCCTGCACGCCCAGGCGGTGCATGAAGGGGCGACAGCTTACGCGGAGAGGCTCCGGCAGCTACTTACGACCATCGACTGGGT
>Ga0101945_1003112_pt1 | contig 10061 bp, 9 predicted proteins | sample DewCreD2012metaG_2_FD_75246 | JGI IMG/M metagenome (GOLD analysis project Ga0101945, IMG submission 75246) | Hot spring sediment bacterial and archeal communities from British Columbia, Canada, to study Microbial Dark Matter (Phase II) - Dewar... ... | reverse complement strand
CACCGGAGCGGACCGCAGGGGCGCGGTGGGCGGCGCTCCCCCCACCGATGCGCATCGAGTAGAATGGGGAGGTGGGCGTGACGCCATGGCTGGGCTGTGGGTGAAGCGGCAGCCAGGCGGGGGTAGCTCAATGGTAGAGCATCTGCCTTCCAACTAGGGCCATCGAAACGGTGTGCACGCAAATCTATTGAGCACGCTTCCCCGCAGCGAAATCCGTCCAGTTAGATGCTGTTTCCCTGCGATTCAGGCCCACGCGGACGCGGCTTGGGGCCACGTTTGAGCTGGCCGACCCCGCGCCAGCGCTCCACCTCGGCGCGGGGGATGAGCCAGAGGCGCCGGCGGCCATGACCGATTGACTCCCCGCGCATCAGACCGCGGAGGAGCCGCTTGCGGATGGCGTGGGCACTGATGCCCAGCACGGCGGCCGCCTCGTCCACGGTAAGTAAGTCTCGTTCCTCCATGGCCTCACTGTAGCATCGGCCACACCGGTTTGTCCCCCCTGTTCGAACAATCCGGTGAAACGCGACCGACCCTAGCGCCCCCGGCTTGACAGATTTGTCTTACACGTGAGATATTTATCCTGGGATACCTGAGGAGGTGCGAACCATGCTGATGGAGCAGGCGGTGATAGTGAGGGCAAGGGCGTACCGGGTGATCCCGGTACCGCACGCAGCGCTGGTGAGCAGCGCCAGACAGCAGGGAGGATGGCACGTGGTGCGCGACGGCCAGTGCGATTGCCCTAGCTACCTATATCGGCGCCACTGCGTTCACCTGGATGCGGTAGCTGCCGCTCCCAGGGTGCCAGAGGTGGTTCTGGGTCCGGCAAAGCCGACGGAGCGGCCCCTGTGCCGCGAGTGTGGCCGGGAGCCGGCGGCTACCGGTCGGCAGGAGTGTGCGAATTGCCTGCTGTACGGCCGCTGAGGCTCTTCAGTAGGCCACAGTACCAACGACACGGCATGTGCCACGACAGCAGGTGAGGTGATCTCGATGCCAACGCTAGTCAAGAAAGACGGGTACGAGGAGCGAACGATCACCGTGCGCTCCCTGGCCTTTGGCGTGGCCAAGAACGGCGCGCGGTACGCGCGGGTGCAGGATGACCGTGGGGTGCTGTACTTCGCCTGGAACGGGGTGGTGGACCGCCTGGAGGAGGGGACCGTCTACCGGGCGGCGGTCGACGTGAGCGGCGACCGCCTGCGCCTGGTGCACGTGGAGCCGTTGCCGCCCTCCCACCTGCCACCGCAACCCTCTGCTCCCGCACCGATACCCGCGCCGGTGGCACGGGACTCCGGCACGGCGGACCGGCCCCGCTCCGGCGTGTCGGAGCTTCGGCACGGTGAGGGGCTCGACCCCGGCCTATCCTGCCGGGACCGCGAGCTGGCGATCATCAAGCAGAGCTGCATCAAGGCCGCCTGCGAGCTGTACGCCGTCAGCGGAGACGTGGACGGTGCCCTGCGCGCTGCCGGCGCCCTGCTGGCGTGGGTGCTGGGCTAGCGGGCGCGCGGCGCCCACGCTGTAGCCGGGGCATTACGAGCAGGCGTGATGGCCAGAAAGGCGCATTCACCCATCGCGCCAGCGCCGTGGGTGCAGGGCCGGTCACGGCTGCCGCCGGGACCCCGGCCCCAGTCTGACGTGCCGGACCACGTCGGTGCGATACCGATGTTCACACCGCTCCTGGCCGATCCTTCACGCTCCCACTCCGAGACTGCGGCGGTCGACGTGCCCATCGAAAAGCCACTTCCCGTGCCGGATTCCGTCCCGCATGCGCCCATGACCGCTTACCGCTCTCCCAGTTCACGTCCCCCTGCCCTGCCGGTCTCCCGGACACTCCGGAAGACTGTTAGCCCGCCGATGTGGTGCCATATGGTGCCATCACACCGCCAGGCACGTGGCTGGGCACGGACCACTGAGCGATTGCCTCTGTCGCTCCCGCCCTCGCATCTACTCGAGCATGGCGCTGGGGCGGATGGTTCGGTCGTTGCTCATCCGAACGGCACTCGTTGCCGGGCACAACGGGGTTCTCCGCGCTGCGTCATGAGGAGGTGAACGTGAAACCGTACAACGGCTTCTCCCCCCGCGCACGGCGTGCAGCCTTGACCTGGCTGAAGCGGGAGTACGCTGCCGGCCGGCGCACCCCGCCCACGGTCTGCGATGCCTGCGGCCAGCACGAAGGCGTGATCGACGCGCACAGCGAGGATTACTCCACGCCGTTTGGCGACCACATCGGTCGGTACGCGCTCTGCTACCGCTGCCATATGGCGGTGCACTGTCGGTTCGGGCGAGGCTGGCGTCAGTGGGATGTGTACCGCCGGCTCATCGCCGCAGGGGCCGTGCTCCGCCCCTTTTACACCCGTAGCTTCGGGCGGTTTGCCGCTGAGCATCTCGTCCCAGCGGACCCGTCAGCGGCTCTCCGCCGCGCCGTGGTGCGCTGGCGCCAGCCTCCCCCTCGGCTCATTCTACAGGAGATCGCCTCCGGAACGAGGCCGACTGTCAATCTGAGACCAACGTGAGAGCAATGAAAGGCTCCAGGGAACACTCTCTGGTTCGGGATTGCGGTCCTAGCACTCGCATGTGAGCTCAGAGATCCGTTGACGGCGTAACATCTTGCCGGCCCTGGCGGCTGCACTTGACGTGGTAGCCTAGCTCATGGCGGCGCACCGAATCAAGCGACACGACCGGCATCACTGTGGGCGGACGTAGCCAACTGTCGTGTAGGGGCGATGCGCTGAGCCGATAAACGCTCAACGTGCGCTAGTGGTTAGAGTCCCCGCGAACCGCGGATTTAGTCACCATGTTAGACCAGTTCATGGGCTACCGGACTACATCACTGCTCCTAGTAGCAATGCCGCTTAGGCGGTTTGTGGCCCGTGTACGCCCGACGCGGCTTAGCGCCCTTCACAACCGACAGATCGCGGACTCTCGCCCGGGAAGGGGACACGCAGGCGCAAGGGTGCCACCGCTTGGGCGCGGACGCTCACGCTCGCCCCTGCCCCAGCCCCGGCCCCCCGCCGCTGCACCACCCCCTCCACCACCAGAAACGGCTCCCCCCGCAGCACCGCCCGCTGCCGCGCGTACACGGCCGGCGACACCACCACGTTCACCAGCCCCGCCTCGTCTTCCAGCAACAAAAAGAGCACCCCCCGCGCGCTCTCCGGCCGCTGCCGGCTCACCACCAGCCCCGCCAGCCGCACCCGCGCCCCGTGCGGCCACCGCTCCACGTGCCGGCTGCTCTGCACCCCCTCGCCCAGGTGCGGTCGCAGGAGCGCCAGCGGGTGCAGCGTGGGCGACAGCCCCAGGGTCGCCTGCTCCGCCACGAGCCGCTCCCACGCCGTAAACGGCCGCAGCGCCACCATGTCCTGCGTCACCGGGAGCGGCAGCATCCCCGGTCGCGCCGGCTGCGGCCGACCCCGCCGCCTCGATCCGCCCGCACGCGCCGCGCTGCCCGCAAGCAGCCCCAGTTGCCACAGGAGCTCCCGCCGCTCCAGCCCAAAGCCGTCGCACGCCCCCGCCAGGATGAGCCGCTCCACCACCGCCGGTGCCAGCCCGGTGCGCTGCAGCAGGTCAAACAGGGAGCAAAACGGCCCCCGCGCCGCCCGCTCCGCCACCACCGCCGCGGCCGTCGCCAACCCCAGCCCGCGCACGCTCGCCAGCCCCAGCCGCACGCGGTCGTCCCCCTCCACCGTGGCGCGCACCTCGCTCCGGTTGAGGTCGGGGCCCAGCACGCGGATGCCGTGCCGGCGGGCATCGCCGACCAGCACCGCCGGCGGGTAGAAACCCATGGGCTGGTGGTTGAACAGGGCGCAGTAGTACTCCGCCGGGTACGCGTGCCGCAGCCAGGCGGACTCATACGCCAGGCGGGCAAAGGCCAGGGCATGGCTTTTGGGAAAGCCGTAGGCGGCAAAGTCCAGCAGCTTCTGAAAGATCCGCCGCGCCACCCCCTCCGGCACCCCCCGCGCCGCCGCCCCGTCCCGAAAGCGCGGCCAGTGCACCGCCACCGCCTCCCGCGCCCGCCGCCGGCTGAGCGCCCGCCGCAGCGCCTCCGCCTGCCCCGCCGTGTACCCGGCCACCGCCATCGCCACCTGCAGCACCTGCTCCTGGTACAGGATCACCCCCAGCGTCTCTTCCAGTACCGGTTGCAGGAGCGGGTGGTCGTAGCGCACGCGCACCGGCTCCCCGGCCGCCAGCCGCCGGCGGGCTTCCAGGAACGGGCGGAAGGCGCCGCCCTGGATCGGCCCCGGCCGCACGATGGCGACCTGGGCGGCCAGGTCGTCCAGGGTGCGGGGTCGGGTAAGGGGCAGGGTCTGCATCTGCGCCCGGCTCTCCAGCTGAAACACCCCCACCGTGTCGGCGGCGCTGAGGCGGGCGTACACCGCCGGGTCGGCGTAGCCCAGGCGGCTGAAGTCCGGCCGACGGCCGTGCCGGTCCTCGACCAGCGCCAGGCACTCGTCCACCACCGAGAGCATGCCCAGCGCCAGGAGGTCGACCTTGACCAGCCGCGCATCGGCCACCGCGTCCTTGTCCCACTGGATGAGCCAGCGGCCGGGCATGGCGGCCGGCTCCAGGGGCACGACCTCCGCCAGGGGGCCGGCGGACAGCACTATGCCGCCCACGTGCTGGCTGACGTGGCGCGGGAAGCCCGCCAGCTGGCCGGCAAGGTCGACGAGCTCGCGCCACCCCGGCGCCTGCACCCGTCCGGCAAAGGCCGGCAGGCGGGCCATCTCCTCGGCTAGCCGGTCGGCCGGCGCCCACGGCTCGCTCTGCCGGGCCAGGCGGGCCAGCTCGTCGGCCGGCAGCCCCAGCGCCCGGCCCACGTCGCGCACGGCGGAGCGCAGGCGGTAGGTGGCAAACGTGCCCACCAGCCCCACCCGCCCCGGGTAGCGCTGGTACAGGCGCGCGATGAGGGCCGCCCGGATGTCGCGGGGGAAGTCCAGGTCGATGTCCGGCACGGTGGCCAGCTCCTCGGTGAGGAAGCGCCCCAGAAACAGCCGGTGGCGCACCGGGTCCACGTGCGAGAGGCCGATGAGATAGCAGACCAGCGAGCTCACCGACGAGCCGCGCCCCCGTCCCACCGGGCGCACGTGTGGGGGCAGGGCCGGGTCGCGGCCGCGGAGTTCGTGCGCCACCGCCGTGGCCAGCTGCAGGAGGTCGCGGTAGGTGAGGAAGAAGCCGGCCAGGCCGTGGCGGCGGATGAGGGCCAGCTCCTCTGCCAGCCGCTGCTCCGCCTCCCGGCGCAGGGCCTGCTCGAACGGACCGTAGGCGCGGTCAAGCGCCGCCCGGCAGAGGGCGGCCAGGTAGCTGTCGGGGGTGTGGCCGTCCGGGGCGGGGTAGTCGGGGAAGGCGGTGCGCAGGTCGCGGTACAGGTGGAAGGCCCGACACCGCGCGGCGATCTGGCGGCTGGCGCGCACCGCCTGCGGGTAGGCGCGGAACCGCTCGGCCACCGCGGCTGGGGCCTGGAGGGCGAACTCGGCGTTGGCGCGGCGCAGGGGGTGGGCGGCGTCGAGCGTGGTGCGGTGGCGCACGGCGATGAGCACGTCGTGCAGGCGGCTGCGCTCGCGCACGTGGTAGTGCACGTTGGTGGTGGCCACCACGCCCACCCCCAGCCGCTCCGCCAGGGCTACCAGGGCGGCGATGCGGGCCGTGTCACCGTACACGCGGTTGTGCTGCAGCTCGATGAAGAAGTTGCCAGGACCGAACCAGTCCCGATAGCGGCGGGCGGCGGCCTCCGCCTCTGCCCAGCGGCCGGCCTGCACCAGGGCGGGCACCGCGCCGTGGCGGCTGCAGCCGGAGAGGGCAATGAGGCCCGCAAGCTCGGCCGGGTCCTCGACGGGCAGGGGGAAGCCTGCCCCGGTGGTGGCCGGCCCGTCGGCGCCGGGGAGCGGCGCGGCACGCGTGCGCAGGGCGGTGATCAGGCGGCAGAGGTTGGCGTAGCCCTGGGCCGACTCCACCAGCACGGTGAGATGGTGGCCGTCGGGCAAGGTCAGCTCCGCGCCGGTGATGGGGTGGATGTCGCGCAGGGCCGCCTCGCGGGCGAACTCCATCGCCCCGTACAGACCGTCGTGGTCGGTGAGGGCGAGGGCGTCGTAGTCCAGCGCCGCCGCCCGCTCCAACAGCTCGGCAGGGGTGGACGCCCCCTCGCGCAGGGAGTAGCAGCTATGGCAGTGCAGCTCCACGTATGGGGAATCCACGGCCGCCCTCACCTCCGCCGCGACCGTGCGGTCGGAGGCTCCCGTCGCGGGAGCGGAGCGGACGTCGGCGCTCGCTGGGCGTGCGGGTCGAAAGGCGCATGGTAGGGCTGGAGGTACCAGCCGCCGTGCACCAGGTCCTCAAACAGGGTGAGCAACCGGCCGTCGGCCAGGAGCAGGCGCAGGTAGCGCCGGGCCAGCGGCCGGCGCCACCACTCATCTTCCACCAACCACTCGTCCACCACCGCGGCCACGGCCACCGGGCCGTGGCGCAGGGTGACGGTGCGGGGCGTCGTCGTCCCCGGTCGGCAGGTCACCAGGACGGGGCGGGGCGGGGTGAGCGGTCGAAGGAGCGACCCGTCGCTGGGCTCAGACCTAGCTCCGCCGGGACCAGGGCGTAGCGGCGTTCCGGGATGCGGGACCATGGCTCGACCTCGACGATCTGCAGGATGACGGGGCGACCGAACCGGGCGCGGAGCTGGGCGAGCGTCGCCGCCAGCCCCTGCCTCTGCCGCAGGCGGGTGGGGGCGGGGAAGAGGCGGGCCTGCACGCCCACCTCCCGGCCGAGCCCGTGCAGGGTGAGCGCCAGCGCCGTCACGGCGGCGGGGAGGGTCACCCCCTCCAGCCGGGCGGCCAGCGCCCGGTGCAGGTGCTCCGGGTCGCGCGTGGGCGCGGGGAAGGCGACGGTCCAGCGCTGCTGGGGACCGGTCGCCAGGGTGGCGGTGAGGGTGGCGGCGCGGGCGGAGCGACCGGCCCGCTCCAGCGCCGGGAGCAGCCGGGTGAGCAGGGAGCGCAGGCCGGCGTGGAGGGCGGCCTGCCCGGTGACCGGCTGGGGGAAGGCGAGGCGGGCGTGGCACCGGGGCGGCGGATGGTGCGGCGGGATGGGCCCCTCGGGGTCGTGGCCGTGGGCCAGGTCCCAGGCCTGGCCGCCCGCCGGCCCGAACTGGGCCAGGAGCGCGCCTTTGGGCAACGCGGCCAGCGCGCCCACGGTGCGGAGGCCCAGCCACGCCAGCCGCTCCTGGAGCGCCGGGCGCAGGCCGAGCCAGTGCAGGGGCAGGGGGGCGAGGAAGGCGGCGGTGGCGGCCGTCCCCGGGGCCACGACGGCCCGGCGCGGGCCGCTTGCGGCGAACGGCGGCGGTGGGAGGGGCGGGGTCTGGCCGGGTGGGGCCGGTGGGGCGAGCCGGGCAGCGGCACGGGCGGCAGCGCGGCTGTCCGCCACCCCCACACGCGGGACCAGCCCGAGGGCGGTCTGGACCGCCTGCTGGAGCCGCTGGGCCAGGGCCAGCTCGGCCGCCGGGTCGCCGGCCCCGGGCAGGCCATCCAGCCCGACGAAGGCACAGCCGGGCGCCGCGCCGTCGACCAGGGGGCTCACCCGCGTCAGCGCGGCGTGCATCCGCGCGGTCGCCCGGGCGCCCTGCTCGACGGGGAGGGGCTGGAGGACGGCGTCGGGGCAGCGGGCGAGGGCCTCGGGCACGGGCATGCCGGGCCGTACCCCGGCGCGGGTGGCCTGGGGGGAGCAGGCGGCCACCACCGCCCCGGTCGGGGTCCGTGTGGGGGACGGGGCCTCGGTCGTGACCACCACCGGCCGACCGCGCAGGTCCGGCCGGGCCTGCAGGACCAGGGCCAGGGGCAAGCGGGGGATAAGCACACCGGCCACGCGCACGGGTTGCCTCCCTGGGGCAGCGACAGTCGCCCCGAAGTAGAACAAACGTTCCTGTCTGGCGTCAATGAGGACGTGACACGTGGACGGCCGGTCGCGGTGCCGTACGGTTAGCGAACATGCGATGCGGTCAGCGGTGGCGGCAGTTGTGCGATCCGTGGTGACTTGGCAGGCAACTGTGACCACCTGGCCGTGCCTTACCCCGACTGCGCGTGCTCAACGCCTTTCGGCATCAGAGGTCTCTGCACTGCAAAGCTACTTCGCCTTCAGCCGCCAGCAGGCGTGCTCAACGCCTTTCGGCATCAGAGGTCTCTGCACACCCAGCTCGCGGCCACCGGCACGGTCGCATCCGGGTGCTCAACGCCTTTCGGCATCAGAGGTCTCTGCACCCGCGATCGTGGAGCTTGCCGCCATCCGCGAGTACAAGTGCTCAACGCCTTTCGGCATCAGAGGTCTCTGCACGCGGAGGGCTTCCGCCCGGCCACGGCCGAGGAGATGTGCTCAACGCCTTTCGGCATCAGAGGTCTCTGCACATGGATGCTCGCGGGCGTACTGCGCCCAATCCACCGTGTGCTCAACGCCTTTCGGCATCAGAGGTCTCTGCACGTTCGCGCTGCCGTGGAGCTACGCCCACACCGGAGTGCTCAACGCCTTTCGGCATCAGAGGTCTCTGCACGGGCTTCAAGGCGGCACTTGACGGGCTGTGGGCCGTGTGCTCAACGCCTTTCGGCATCAGAGGTCTCTGCACGGGATAGCTCGCCCCAAGCCCCCACACCACCGCGTGTGCTCAACGCCTTTCGGCATCAGAGGTCTCTGCACAATCAGTAGTCGTCCTCGGCACCGTGGGCAGTCCCGGTGCTCAACGCCTTTCGGCATCAGAGGTCTCTGCACGGCGTTCAGCGCCGCCAAGGGCGCGCTCATCGATTAGTGCTCAACGCCTTTCGGCATCAGAGGTCTCTGCACCCACCGCTCCCAAAGGTGGCTCAAGAACAACTTCACGTGCTCAACGCCTTTCGGCATCAGAGGTCTCTGCACGCGGTGCAGGAGCTGGTGCGCGTGATCGAGGGCCTGGTGCTCAACGCCTTTCGGCATCAGAGGTCTCTGCACGAACGGTCGGTCGTCGAGGCGCAGGTACGCGTCAAGGTGCTCAACGCCTTTCGGCATCAGAGGTCTCTGCACGGTGCTGCGCAATGACCCGGCGTACCGGGACGCGAGTGCTCAACGCCTTTCGGCATCAGAGGTCTCTGCACCTGCGGGTGCAACTCTGCTACCCAGACCGGCGCCGGCGGGAGTGCTCAACGCCTTTCGGCATCAGAGGTCTCTGCACTGGCAAGCGCCGAAACAATGAAGTGCTCGAACGCTAGTGCTCAACGCCTTTCGGCATCAGAGGTCTCTGCACGGCTCCTCCCGCTCGGGAACGCTAGCTTTGCACGAGTGCTCAACGCCTTTCGGCATCAGAGGTCTCTGCACACCCTGTTGATTGACACTGACCCTCAAGCGGCTGAGTGCTCAACGCCTTTCGGCATCAGAGGTCTCTGCACCGGCCGCTGCCGGTAGCGTGCCGGCATGGCCGAAGTGCTCAACGCCTTTCGGCATCAGAGGTCTCTGCACTGCTGTAAGCACGACCAAGCACACGGCCATCGCCACGTGCTCAACGCCTTTCGGCATCAGAGGTCTCTGCACGGCCATCGAGCGCGACCTGCGCCCGGTGCAGGACGCGTGCTCAACGCCTTTCGGCATCAGAGGTCTCTGCACCGACGACGCCCAGGCGGCTCGCCGCCAACATCGTTTGTGCTCAACGCCTTTCGGCATCAGAGGTCTCTGCACGCTGTACAGGACGTATGGCAGGGCCCCGTCCTGCTGTGCTCAACGCCTTTCGGCATCAGAGGTCTCTGCACTCGGGCACGGTCAGCGGCGGCCGGGTGCTGGCGTGGTGCTCAACGCCTTTCGGCATCAGAGGTCTCTGCACGGGCGGACGCGGACGATGGAGCAGCTCGCGGCCGAGTGCTCAACGCCTTTCGGCATCAGAGGTCTCTGCACCGGGTCATCGCCTGGTCGATGGCCGTGCTGGCCGGGTGGTGCTCAACGCCTTTCGGCATCAGAGGTCTCTGCACTCGTACAACCACCGGTCGACCCACAGGACCTCGCTGTGCTCAACGCCTTTCGGCATCAGAGGTCTCTGCACCGTTGCCCCTCCACGCCGGCGCGCAGGATTCGCGCGC
>Ga0101945_1003103_pt1 | contig 10117 bp, 7 predicted proteins | sample DewCreD2012metaG_2_FD_75246 | JGI IMG/M metagenome (GOLD analysis project Ga0101945, IMG submission 75246) | Hot spring sediment bacterial and archeal communities from British Columbia, Canada, to study Microbial Dark Matter (Phase II) - Dewar... ... | reverse complement strand
CAGGCTCAGGCGAAGATGAGGCGCGAGAGCGCCCCTCTCCACCCTGGCAACCCGGGTTCCCGAAGGGCTACCGAAGGGAAAGGGCGCTTCCAGCGCCCTGGGCAACCTCAGCCAGGCCGTTGACGGCCTGGCCCACCGGGCTCCCGATGATTTTGGGACACACCCGTTGCATTTTACCAACTCGCCCGTATAATAAGGCTGACCACCCAATCTGTCAAGCGGAGGAACTGCCCAATGAAAGCGCTCTGTTTCCACGAACACGGGGAACTGGACGTCCTGCGGTACGAGGAGGTGCCGGACCCGCAGCCAGGGCCGGGGCAGGTACTGGTGCGGGTGCGCGCGTGCGCGCTGAACCACCTGGACATCTGGGTGCGCCGGGGATGGCCGGGGCTGAAACTCCCGATGCCCCACTGGTGCGGCGCGGACATCGCCGGAGAGGTGGCTGCGCTGGGGGAGGGGGTCTCCGGATGGGAGGTCGGGCAACGGGTGGTGGTGGACCCCGGCGTCTCCACCGTTGAGGACGAGTACACCCGCCGGGGGGAGGACTCCGTCAGTCCGGGGTACGTCATCCTGGGGGAGCAAATCCGGGGCGGACAGGCGGAGTACGTGGCCGTCCCGGCGGGCAACCTGATGGCGATGCCGGAGGGGTGGGACTTCCCTCAGGCGGCGGCGCCGCTCCTGGTCTCCCTGACGGCCTGGCGGATGCTCATCCACCGGGCCCACCTGCGCGCAGGCGAGTCCGTGTTGATCATCGGCGCCGGCGGCGGGGTCAACTCTATGGCCATTCAGATCGCCAAACTGGCCGGCGCCACCGTCTATGCCCTCACCTCCACCGAGGAGAAGATGGCCCGGGCGAAAGAACTGGGGGCAGACGTGGTCCTCAACTATCGGGAAGACCCCGACTGGCCCAAAACCCTCTACAAACTGACGGACCGGCGGGGGGTGGATGTGGTGGTGGACAATGTGGGGCGGGCGACGCTGGCCCAGAGCATGCGGGTGGTGGCCCGGGGCGGCCGCATCGTCATCGTCGGCAACACCTCCGGCCCGGAGGCCCAGATAGACATCCGCTTCATCTTCGGCAAGCAGATCAGCATCATCGGCTCCACGATGGGCAGCCACCAGGACTTCCGGGACGTGATGGCCCTCATCTGGGCCGGGAAGTTGAAGCCGGTGGTGGACCGGGTGATGCCCCTGGCGGAGGGGAAGCGAGCCTTTGAACTGATGGAGCGGGGCGAGCAATTCGGCAAGATTGTGCTGGTGCCGTAGAAGAAAGGTGACAGTCACCTTGAGGGTGACTGTCACCTGTTTTCACCGGATGGATTTGAACCCGCTGCCGGTCAGGATGACCACCACGGTCCCCTCCAGGCGGGGCCGGAGGGAGTCCAGCGCGGCGACGGCCAGAGCGGAAGTCGGTTCCACGAAGAAGCCCTGATGGGCCAGGCGCTCCCGGGCCGCCAGGGCCTCCGCATCGGAGACGGCCAGGACGGCCCCGCCGCTGGCACGGACGGTCTCCAGAATCGCCCGCCCGCGCACGGGTGCAGCGATGCGCACCCCCTCGGCCACCGTCTCCCCCTCCGGGACGGGGAGGGGGTCGGCGGCGCCGGATTCCCAGGCGGCGGCCAGCGGCGCGCAGGCCGCCGCCTGGACCCCGAAGAGGCGGGGCATCCGTCCCCCCAGTTCGGCAAACCCCTGGGCCAGCCCCAGCAGCAAACTCCCGTGTCCCACCGGCAGGACGACCGCGTCGGGCAGACGGCCCCCCAGTTGTTCCCAGATTTCATAGGCAGCGGTCTTCATCCCGGCATGGATGAGGGGATGATAGACGTGGCTGGCGTAGACGGCGCCCGAGGCCGCGGCCTCCAGCACGGCCCGGGCGGCCTGGCTGCGGGGGCCGGGCACGGGGACCAGTTGGGCACCGTAGGCGGCAATCTGGGCCTGCTTCACCGGCGAGGCGTGGGCCGGGACGTAGATGGTGGCGCGGATGCCGGCGCGGGCCGCGTAGGCCGCCAGACTGCACCCGGCGTTGCCCGACGAGTCCTCCACCACGTGGTCCACCCCCGCCGCCGCCAGCGCCGTCACCAGAACCGTCGTCCCCCGGTCCTTGAAGGAACCCGTGGGGTTGAGGAACTCGCATTTCAGGAGGACGGGGAGGTCCCCCCAGCGGGCCTCCACCAGCGGCGTCATCCCCTCCCCCAGAGTGACCGGGGGGACGTCCGGCGGGAGCGGCAGCGCGTGCCGGTAGCGCCAGAGGGTGCAGTCATCCCGCCGGATTTGGGCTGGGTCCAGCGTGGGCGCGCCGCGCAGGTCCAGCGCCCCGCCGCATTCGCAGCGGGCACGCGTGGGGTCGGGCGGGTATGTCCGATGACAGAGAGTGCACTGAAAGTCCATACTCGCTTCTTGTTCGTTCGTAGTCAGGCACGGCTACGTATGCAGGATAAATCGCTCTAAGGCGAAATCCGCACTTTGCTTGCCGTATGGGGCTATACCCTCACCCCTCCCCCAGCCCCTCCCCTCTCCCGCTCGCTTTCAGCGGCGGGAGAGGGGAGGGGAAGTGATTTATCCCCCTCTCCCCCGCCGCGAAGCGGTGGGGGAGAGGGGGACAAAGGGGGTGAGGGGGGCCAAAAGCCGCTTGAGCGCATCAGGTGTGGATTTTGCCCTATAGCGATACATCCTGCGCTACGCCGGTGCCGCATTGATGATATGTAGGGGCAACCCTTGCGGTTGCCCCCAACACGGTTGCCCCCTGGCGCGGTTCCCCCGATGTCATTGCCCCTGGCGCAGATGCCCCTGATGCTCAGACGTACAAATCGTTGAAATAGTCTATCAACAGGGCATCCGCCAGGGAGTCGGGGAGAAGGTCCAGAATCTCGTTGATGAGGGCCAGTTCCTCGGGCAGTTCCGTCCCCTTAATGCCCACCGTCCCCATTAACTGTCGGAAGGCCTCCTGGGGGTCGGGGCTCTGGAGCGCCCAGGCAACCATAGCCCGGACGTTCTCCGTATCAATGGGCGTGGCCCGCTTCACCTCCTCCACCGCTTCCCGCAGGTCCGCCAGCAGCGCGTCCACCTGGTGCGCGTTTCCGTAGTTCACCGAGATATGTAGACTGCGCGGGGTGACCGGGGTGGAGGGCTGAGGCTGGATGTACCAGCCCCGCCGGGCCATCGCGTCGGCCAGTTGGAAGAGGTTGATCTGGTCGGACGTAAAGGAGAAGAGGCACATCGCCGGTTCCCCCAACACCCGCAGTTCCGGTATCTCGTTGATGCCCCGGATGAGCCGCTGCGTCGCCTCGTGCACCGTCCGGACGATGTGCAGGAAGCCCTCCTCGCCCAGGTAGTTCAGCACCGCCCACGCCCCGGCCATGGGCCCGCCCGATTTGGTGCTGAGAATGGTGGTATTGATGAGGATATAGCCGGTCGTCTCGGCGCAGGCAAATAACTGGTAGCGGCGAATCTCCTTGTTACGGTAGAGGACGGTGGAGGCCCCTTTGGCAGCGTAGCCGTACTTATGCAGGTCGGCGGAGATGGAGGTGACGCCCGGCACCGCGAAGTCAAAATCGGGGACGGGATACCCCATTTTGCGCAGGAAGGAGAGGTAGAACCCACCCACGCAGGCGTCCACGTGGAAGAGCAACCCTTTCTCCCGGGCCAACTCTCCGATTTCGGCGATGGGGTCTATCACCCCCTGTGACCAGTTGGGGGCCGAGGCAACCAGGAGGATGGTGTTGGGGGTGATGGCGGCCCGCATCGCCTGGGGGTCTACCTGGAACGTCCGGGGGTCCGTCTCCACCACCACGGGGCGGACGCCCAGGTAGTGGGCGGCCTTGTGGAAGGAGCCGTGAGCGGTAATGGGGAGCACCATTTCCGGTTGGGTCACCTCGGGGCGGTGGGCCCGGGCCCAGTCCCGCGCCGTCTTCACCGCCAGCATGTTGCTCTCCGTCCCGCCGCTGGTGATGTGGCCGACGACGTTCTCATCCCCCCGGAGCAGGTCGGCGACCATCCGCACCACCTCCGTCTCCAGCCGCAGCAGACTGGGGAAGACGGTGGGGTCCAGAGCGTTCTCGGTGAGGAACATCGTGTAGGCCCGGTGGACCACTTCGCGGACCTCGTCCCCCGGATTGTAAACGTAGGCCCAGACCCGCCCGGCCTGCCAGTCCAGGTCGCGGGCCTTGAAGCGCTCCAGTTCGGTCAAGATTTTCTCTTTTGGACGACCTTTCTCTGGGAGTGGCATGGTTCCTCCTGATAATTCAGCCGATGGAAATCGCCCTCCCTGGCCATTTCGTGCCAGGTGTCGGCCTGCCCTCACCCCTCCCCCAACCCCCTCCCCTCCCCTCTCCCGCCGGGGCAGGAGAGGGGAGGGGGTGGCGGCGCAGCCGCCGGGGGTGGGGTGAGGTCGGCGAAGGCCGACCATCGGCCGCAGGCCCGGGAAGGGTGACTTCCAGTCACCGCGAATAGTCCCTCCTGCTACTCGCTACCTGGAACAACCGCCTCCTGCACCGGCGCGCCCAGAACCGCGCGGATCCGGCCCAGGGGGTACCGGTACATGCAGTAGGCGATGATGAGGCAGGCGATGATGGGGGTGATGCCGATGAGGAAGCGGATGCCCCAGACGGCGCTGGCGGGCTGGACGTCGCTGCCGGCGATGTATCCGGCGGCGGACATCACCGCCGCAAAGAGCACCCCCTGGGCGGAGAAGGCCAGTTTGACAATGCCGCCCGACATCCCGAAGAAAACCCCTTCCCGTCGGTAGCCGTGCCGGGCCGCGTCATCGTCAATAACCTCAGAGATGACCGGGAAGGGCATAATCATAGACCCCGCCAGCCCTGGCGCGACCAGGATGGTGCCCAGGAATCCTGTGTAGAAGTCCCGCGCGAAGGTCAGCAGGAGAAACGCGGGGATGAAGACGAAACTGGCCAGAATCCATGTTTTCCGATACCCCAGGCGGGGGACGATGGGCCGCCAGAGGAGCACCGACGGGGCGGTCAGCAGAATCGGTACCCCCAGCAGAATGGCCTCCACATCCCCCGGATTCATCCGCATCCCGAATATTTCCGTCGGGCCCACGATGCCCAGGGCATACTTGCGCCAGAAGGGGAGCGTCGCGCCCAGGACCAGCCAGATGTACTCTTTGGCCAGATTCGCCCCCAGGAACCAGCGGAAGGGGCGGCTGGAGAGGACAATCTTCAGGGCCTGGATCAGGCTAACGGTGTCCTCCTCACCGACCAGAGGTTTCTCCCGAATCCCCAGGGCAGCGACCAGATACCCGGCGGCGACCAGCGTGCCCATGATGGCGCCCATCCAGACGTACCCCACCGTCTCCGCCAGGATGGGCGCCAGGATGTAGGAGAGCAGCAGGGCAACGACGGCCATCACCTCCCGGGTGGCCGAAAGGTCCACCCGGTCCCGCATCGTAGGAGCCACCTCCGGGAAAAGAGCGTTGTAGGCAATGATGGTGAGGCTGTAGAGGGTGTCAAAGATGAAGAGCATCATGAAGAAGTACGCGGCCAGCACAGTGGGATTGTGACCGGGGGGCGTCCAGAGGAAGAAGAACGAGAGGCCCAGAGGGATGGCACCGAAGAGGACATAGGGGACGCGCCGGCCCATCGGCGTGCGGGTCCGGTCGGAGACCTGGCCCATCAGCGGGTCATTGACGGCATTCCATAACCCGTAGACCGTCCAGATGATGCCGGCCACCGCCGCGTTCAGCCCCAGGATGTCCACATAGTAGAACTGGATGCGGTTGCCGAAGACCTGGTAGGCGATGGTGTTGGCGAAGTTGCCCATGGAGTAGCGGACGTGGAATAGGGTACGTCGGATTATCATCATGTCATGGTCCTCCTCTCCTGGCTGGGATTTATAAAAAGCACCCACCTTCGCCCCGATAGGTGGGTACCTGACCGACAATCTCCCCTCCGCGCAGCAGATAGAGTTCGTTAAACCGCTCGCACAATTCCCCCGCTTTTGCGTGCTGGAAAAACAGCGGGTCACCCAGACGCAACTCCGGGCAATCCCTGGGCAAGAGGAGGGGTGTGGAAACCTCGCCTGCTCCCTCCAGGGGCAAATAGCGAAGGCCAGGAGGTAGAACAGGAATAGGAACTTTGTCCGGCCCTGCGGGTCCAGAGGCCACGTAGCCGCCCCCCTGGCAGGCCACCATGCCGGGTGCCGGTCGGCGCACTATCTGAAGAGCGAAGAACGCCGCCGGACGGTAGGAGACCTGGGCAAAGTGGTGAAACAGCGCCGGCGCGTAGAAGCCCGACCCTACAGTGACTTCTGTCACAGAGGGATCCTGGAGAGTGGAAATCAGACTGCCGCTCCCCCCGCCGTTGACCACCCTCAGTTCCACCCCGGCCTCCTGCAAAGCCTGCACAACGGCGGCCCGGCGGCGGGTCAACTCCCGCACTGACCGCTGCTTTAGTGTCCGCAACAACCAGTTCTTCAGTACGGCTCCTGGCAATGCATCCTGTATCCCGGCGATGTGGCCTTCGTAGCCCATCAGGGAGTCTATCCGGACGCCTTCCAGGTGCTGCGCAAACTCCGCCAGAGCCAACGCCTGTTCCGGAGTACGAATCGGGCTACGCCGCAACCCCAGATGAATCGGCAGGCCCAGGGGCCGGTATGCCAGGTCCACCTCCAGACAGGCGGAAATCACAACCCCAGCCTCTTTCCCGGCCCGTGAAAGAGCCTCCAGGTGCTCCAGGCAATCCACCATCGTGCGGACCGTCTTCCCGGCCCGGGTCAGGTCAGCCAGAATCCGCAGGTCGCCCGGCTGGACCGTCGGGTAGGCCAGGAGAAAGTCATCGTGCCCCTTCTGAGCCAGCCAGGCTGTTTCCTCGGCGGTGAAGGTGAGGAATCCCTGGAAACAGGGGCCGCCCAACTGAAAAATCCGCACCATCAGCGGCTCACAGCGGATGGACTTCGTTCCAATGCGGACCGTCTTACCGGAACCCTCCACCTGCCGGGCCACATACGCAATGTTGGCGTCAAAAGCGTCCAGGTCCACAAAAGCCAGCGGAAGGCGGCGCCCCTGGAAGACCGCCCGCCAGGCCTCATAGCGCTCATGGGTGAAATAGGACTCACGCAAGTTATGCCCCCTATTCCAGAGTTTTTACGGCTTCCCGGAATGCTCTCACCGCCTGTTCAATCTGCTCCGCAGTGACAACGAGCGGCGGAATCCAGCGGACGGTGTTATCCCAGGGGCCACATGTGAGGAGCAGGAGTTGGCGGCGGAAGCACTCTTTGACCACAGATTTCGCTACATCGGTAGCGGGTGTGCCATCCGGATGGGTGAACTCCGCCGCAACCATCAGGCCCAACCCGCGCACATCGCCGATGAGGGGACACTCCGTCTGTATTGCCCGCAGTTGCTCCAGCAGCAAGCGCCCCATCCGCGCCGCGTTCTCTACCAGCCCCTCTTCCCGGATGACGCGAATGGTCGCCAGCGCGGCTGCGCAGGCCACCGCGTTCCCCCCGTAGGTGCCGCCGTGCGAACCGGGAATCCACCGCTCCATCAACTCCCGCCGCGCGGCAACGCAGGAAAGGGGGAGGCCGGAAGCAATACCCTTCGCCATCGTCATCACATCCGGTTCTACGCCGAAATGTTCTACGGCAAACCACCGACCTGTGCGACCGAAGCCGGACTGAACCTCATCCACGATGAGGAGAATACCGTATCGGTCACAGATGCGGCGCAGTCCTTTCAGGAAACCCGGCGGGGGGACAACATATCCCCCTTCCCCCAGCACCGGCTCCACCAGCATGGCTGCCGTCTCCTCCGGGGCAGTCTGAGTCTTCAGCAGAAATTCCACTTCCCGCAGACAGAAAGATTCCGTTTCCTCCGGGGACCATCCGTACCGGTACGCGTACGGGTACGGAGCAACGAAAACGCCGGATGGCAAAGGCTGGTACCCGGCCCGATAGATGGTTTTGGAAGTGGTCAGGGCCATCGTCAGCGCAGTCCGGCCATGAAAACTCCCCTGAAAAACAATGATGTTGGGTCTGCCCGTGGCGTGACGGGCCAGTTTGACCGCCCCCTCAATCGCCTCCGCACCGCTGTTGGAGAAAAAGAAGCAATCCAGGCTCTGGGGGACAATCGCCCGCAATTCTTCCACCAGGGCCAGCAGCGGAGGATGATAAACGATGTTGACCTGTCCGTGAATGAGACGACCCGCCTGCTCTCGGATCGCTTCCACCACTTTGGGGTGACAGTGGCCGGTGTTGGTCACGCCGATGCCACAGGTGAAGTCCAGATAGCGGGTGCCGTCCCGGTCGTAGATATACGCGCCCTCAGCCCGCTCAGCGACAATCGGGGTGTATCGGGGCCAGACAGGGGAGATCAGATGTTCTGCTGTATCGGGGGAAACGTGTGAACCCATTGCCTCCTCCAGTCGGAATGGTGGCATACGGCTTCGGACATTATACTCTGTTCCACAACGAGGACAAATTCGCCCCGGTTTGGTTTTCTTTTTTCTCCCTATTCGCCACCCGGTGCGATGGCCTCCTGGACCGGCGCGCCCAGAACCGCGCGGGTCCGGCCCAGGGGGTACCGGTACATGCAGTAGGCGATGATGAGGCAGGCGATGATGGGGGTGATGCCGATGAGGAAGCGGATGCCCCAGACGGCGCTGGCGGGCTGGACGTCGCTGCCGGCGATGTATCCGGCGGCGGACATCACCGCGGCAAAGAGCACCCCCTGGGCGGAGAAGGCCAGTTTGATAATCCCCGCGTTCATCCCGAAGAAGATGCCCTCCCGGCGGTAGCCATGGCGGGCCGCGTCGTCGTCCACAATCTCCGAAAGGACCGGGAAGGGCATAATCATAGACCCCGCCAGCCCCGGCGCGGCCAGGACCGTCCCCAGGAGCCCCATGTAGAAATCACGGGCGAAGGTCATCAACAGGAAGCCGGGGATGAAGACGAAACTGGCCAGAATCCAGGCCCGGCGGTAGCCCAGCCGGGGGACGATGGGCCGCCAGAGCAGGAGCGACGGCGCGGTCAGCAGAATCGGCACCCCCAGCAGGATGGCCTCCATATCCCCTGGATTCATCCGCATCCCGAGCACTTCCGTGGGGCCCAGGATGCCCAGGGCGTACTTGCGCCAGAAGGGGAGCGTCGCTGCCAGGACCAGCCAGATGTACTCTTTGGCCATATTCGCGCCCAGGAACCAGCGGAAGGGCACGCTGGAGAGAACGATTTTCAGCGACCGCAGCAGGCCGACGGTGCCCTCCTCCTCCAGCGGACGCTCCCGAATCCCGATGGTGGAAATCAAATATCCAATGGCGACCAGCGCGCCCATGATGGCCCCCATCCAGACGTATCCCACCGTCTCCGCCAGGATGGGCGCCAGGATGTAGGAGAGCAGCAGGGCGATGACCGCCAGCACTTCGCGCGCCGCGGAGAGGTTGACCCGGTCCCGCACCGTCGTCGCGATTTCCGGGAAGAGGGAGGTGTAGGCGATCCAGGTGAGGCTGTAGAGGCCGTCAAAGATGAACAGGATGATGAAGAAGTACGCGGCCAGCACGGCGGGGCTGTGTCCTGGGGGCGTCCAGAGGAAGAAGAACGAGAGGCCCAGGGGGATGGCGCCGAAGAGGACGTAGGGGACGCGCCGGCCCATCGGCGAGCGGGTCCGGTCGGAAATCTGGCCCATCAGCGGGTCGTTGACGGCGTTCCAGAAGCCGTAGACCGTCCAGATGATACCCGCCACCGCCGCATTCAGTCCCAGGATGTCCACGTAGTAGAACTGGATGCGGTTGCCGAAGACCTGGTAGGCGATGGTGTTGGCGAAGTTGCCCATGGAGTAGCGGATGTAGAAGAGGGTGCGTCGGATGCTGTTCATGTTCCTCCTTTCTGGCTGGGTTGAAGTTGTAGGACAACTGCGAGCAGTTGTCCTACAAAACTATTGCGCTGACTGAAGTCACCCTTCCTGGGCCTGCGGCCGATGGTCGGCCTTCGCCGACCTCACCCCACCCCCGGCGGCTGCGCCGCCACCCCCTCCCCTCTCCTGCCCCGGCGGGAGAGGGGAGCAACCGTATTGTCTGTCAAACTGGTGTAACCGGCGGGCCGAGTGCCCCACAGTTAACCAGCAAGTTCAAGGCACCATTTCCGGCGATCCCGGACCATCGCATTGAGGATG
>Ga0101945_1003087_pt1 | contig 10175 bp, 6 predicted proteins | sample DewCreD2012metaG_2_FD_75246 | JGI IMG/M metagenome (GOLD analysis project Ga0101945, IMG submission 75246) | Hot spring sediment bacterial and archeal communities from British Columbia, Canada, to study Microbial Dark Matter (Phase II) - Dewar... ... | reverse complement strand
CGACTCTATCATCCGGAGCAGTCTGAATTTGCTGAATTGTAAGGGTGTTTAAATAAGCAAAGTTAGCAAGGACATAGAGAGTTATTACCAAGCCTGTGCCCAAAGCTAAAGAAAGCGGGATATTCCTTTCTGGATTTTTAACCTCTCCGGCCGTGAAAGTTATGTTGTTCCACGCATCTGCGGAAAATAATGACCCTACTTGAGCTACACAGTATGCGACTATAAATCCCCAAAGCCCACTATTGACAGTAACCTCAGGAAGAAAATCTGCAAAGTAATCAGGTTTTATAGTTGCCGGATTATGGGCTACAAACAAGTTCTCCCAGTTATAAGCAAATGTTCCTGCGGCTCCTCCAACGAAAATCCCTAGCAGTATTAGAGCAACAAGGGCTAATGTTTTCGCTGAAGTAAAGAGATTTTGAATCCACTTACCAAGTGCTAAACCCTGAGTGTTCAAGGCCGTTAATAGGACTATCATCAGTATCGCAATCAGTTGTTGGGTCGAAAGCGAAATAGCATAATTCGAAGACAAGTTGATAGGTGAGATTACGTAGTTTTCAGCCGAAATCCAAGGAACTAAAACACCTAAAAATCGAGCAAAAGCGACAGCTACAGCCGCGATAGTACCAGTTTGTATAACCAAAAATAATGTCCATCCGTACAAAAAACCCCACAAAGGTGAATAACTCTCTCTGAGATAGACATATTGGCCACCAGCCTTTGGCATCATCGCAGCAAGTTCTCCATAGCTTAGTGCTGCGAAGATTGTCAATAAGCCAGTTATGACCCAAGTCAGTAACAATCCACCCGGAGAACCTGTTTGCCTAGCGATATCTGCAGATACGATGAAGATGCCAGAACCTATCATCGAACCTGCAACAATCATGGTTGAATCAACTAAACCTAGTCCACGAACAAAGCCTTCATCCGACTTCTCTAACTTAATAGCTTCAGCCGACATAACCAAAATCCACAAAAATTAGGCGAGATAATCGTTTCAGATATTACACTTTACCTTGAGATTTGTCGAGTCAACAGATAACATTTCTTTAGCCCTTTCTTCAATTTTTTGTCAAGTCTATGAGTCTAGGAGATATTCCAAGCGCACAATTCCGCAAGTACGGTCATGAGATCATCGACTGGATCGCTGATTATTTCGAGCAAATAGAAAATTTTCCAGTTTTATCTCAAAATAAACCGAACGAACTCAAAAACTCTCTTCCCGTCACTGCTCCTGATCATGGCGAGAATTTTGAGGAGATTTTCGCAGATTTTCAAAGATTGATCCTGCCAGCTGTTACCCATTGGAATCATCCCAATTTCCATGGCTTATTTTCTACCTCAGCATCTGCAATTGGCGTATTTGCTGACATGCTGGCCTCTGCTTTTGACATGAAAGCAATGCTCTGGAGAACCGCTCCAGCCTCTACAGAGCTAGAGCAAGTTACGACGACATGGCTCCGAGAAATGCTAGGATTACCACCAAGTTTCGATGGGATAATCTATGACACCGCATCGATCTCCACACTTCACGCCTTGGCAATGGCACGGCAACGTATCGCCCCTGAGACTCGCGAAAATGGGTTGCTCGACTCTAATCTCCCTTCTTTCCGTCTTTATTGCTCTGAACATGCTCACTCTTCAGTTGATAAAGCTGCCATAATTATGGGATTCGGGAAAAAATCAGTAGTTAAAATTCTCACTGATGAGCTGTTTAGAATGAACCCCGATCTCCTAAAAATGAAAATACAGGAAGACAAGGCAAAGGGATATCTTCCATTTTGCGTAGTGGCTACCATTGGCACAACATCCACAACAAGTGTTGACGAAGTAAAAACAATCGCCGACATCTGTCATAAACACAATCTTTTTCTTCATGTCGATGCTGCTTATGCTGGGGCTGCTGCGATATTACCTGAGATTCAACATCACTTCGAAGGATGGCAAAATGCAGATTCGATAGTGATAAATCCGCACAAATGGTTGTTTACTCCATTCGATCTATCGATTCTCTATGTCAAGGACATGAGTCTATTAAGGGAGACTTTTTCTCTCGTTCCAGAATACCTAAAGACGACTGAGAATGTCATGAATCAAATGGACTATGGAATTCAACTGGGTAGGCGCTTTCGTTCACTAAAGTTATGGTTCATTATTAGATACTTCGGCAAGCAAGGAATGCAGCAGCGCATACGTGAGGACTGTCGATTAGCACGTTTGCTGGCTGAATGGATCACTAATTCAGACAATTTCCAGCTTTTAGCTCCGGTAAACTTTGCATTAGTCTGTTTCAGGGCGTTTGTTGAGAATCTATCTGAAGCAGAGCTAAATACACTCAATGAAAATATAATGAACACGATAAACTCAAGCGGTCAGGCCTATATCTCTCACACAAAGCTTGGAGATAAATTAGCCCTACGAATCTCTATAGGCAGTTTAAGAACGGAAGAGCGACACTTGAAAAAAGTCTGGAAACTACTCAATGACGCATACCAGGAAAGTCTCAATTTACTTTCTCATAAATCATCAACCTGATGACCCACTTAAAACAAATCAATCGCTCATCCCAGCAAATCTGATGATCTAAATCCAACACAAGCCAAATCTTAATCAATGCTAATTGAACTCTTCAGATTTTACGCAGCTCTAATCGCCTAAAATCTCCTTTAATTATGCCGCTTAAACTAAAAGCGCACGACTGACTTGGAGATTAATCCGTTTAAGTAAGATTTTTGATGACAAACAATGTTTGTTGTGTTAAGCTTTTTTCTGGCTCTATACTTTCAGAGCTGAATTCATCACATTCACAAAGCCTATGGACAAACTCAACGAATATCTCCAAAAAGTCGTTTCCTTAAAAGCAAGTGAATTGCACTTAGAACCAAACAAAATACCCTACGTTCTGGTTGCTAACGATACAAAGGAAATAGATTCGGCTCCAATCTTGGGCTCGCAAATTAGCGTGATGATTTTTCCGCTCATACCTAATGATGTTAAGTTTGAATTACCGAATAAAACTGAGGTAGAGTTTGAAATTCCGCATAAATTCGGCAGATTCAGATTTTTAGTGAAAAAATCGCCACTGGGTTTCAATGTGACTATCCGTCCTGCCGCAATATCTGAGTCAAACCAAAAAACTTCAAATGAGTCCCTATCATTTGCCGGACAAGCGACTACTAGTCAATATTCGAACACGGAGAATACTAATCATAATTCGTTTCACAGAGCAGATATCCCAAAGAGCTCTATTCCTCAACCAGAGATAATCATCGAAAACCTGGAAAATACAGAAGATGACGGGGCTGAAGATTATAAAGTCGAAGTAACCTCGCTGAATGATCCAGAGTTTACAACTAAATTCTCAGACAATGCGACATACGAACCACCTTTGCGTCCCCAAGAAATTTACTCATCCTATGACGAGATAAAAATTTCTCAAGACGCATCGAAAGGACAAAAAATGACAGAAACGACAAATGCTGCAGGTATTTTCGTACAAGGAAGCGATCCAAAGTCGCAAATGGAATCCATGTTTTATAAATTAAAAGAACTCGGAGCCTCGGACCTACATCTTTCATCAGCCGTCGTTCCGATAATAAGAAAAGATGGAAAGATAATGCCTCTTCCGGGTTTCTCTAACGCCCTCTCCTCAGAAAAAGTAAAAGAGCTCTTGCTCTCGATAATGCCCCAGAAAAATAAGGATGAATTCAATGAAAGAAATGACACAGATTTTTCCTACGAAATCCCAGGAGTTGCCCGCTTTCGTGTTAATATATTCCGCGATAGAAAGGGTATGGGAGGCGTTTTTCGCCTCATACCGACACAGATAATCTCACCAGACCAATTAGGTTTACCTAAAGCGGTTACGGATTTGTGTTTTCTACCAAAAGGTCTAATAGTCGTGACAGGACCGACGGGCTCCGGAAAATCCACTACACTTGCCTCACTGGTCGATTTCATAAATCAAAATCGCGAAGATCACATAATTACCATCGAGGATCCGATAGAATTCGTTCATGAAAATAAAAAATGTCTCGTAAATCAACGTGAGGTTCATAGTCATACCAGAAGTTTCAAAGATGCACTCCGTGCCGCACTGCGAGAGGATCCTGACATTATCTTGGTCGGAGAGATGCGTGACCTTGAAACAATTGCAATCGCAATAGAAACTGCAGAGACCGGCCATCTAGTCTTTGGAACACTTCATACATCCTCAGCAGCTAGCACTGTCGATAGAATCATTGACCAGTTTCCTTCAGACCGTCAACAACAAATCCGAGTCATGCTCTCTGAATCCTTGAGAGCTGTAATCGCTCAAACATTACTTCCAAAAAAAGGTGGAGGTAGAGTAGCAGCATTTGAAATACTAATAGTTACCCATGCAATTTCGAATTTAATCCGTGAGGGAAAGACTTTTCAGATACCATCTGCGATGCAAACCGGCAAGTCCATAGGTATGGTCACTCTCAACGATTCGCTGCTCGAATTAGTCAAGAAAGGAATAGTTGAACCTCGCGACGCTTACCTAAAGGCGGTAGATAAAACAGGATTTGAAACGCTACTACAAAAAAATGGTTTCAGGATCTAAACAACTTAAACATGAGTCTGACCACAAGTAATATCAGGCCATTTTTTAATTACTTAACTGCTTTGATTCTCCATAAATTCCAGTATAGGAAATGCTGGCTTCAGCTTACATCCCGAAAATTACTATAAAAATCAAAGGCTCGTCAATCTCATAAATGCTCCAGTCAATCCGCATCGCATGAAACTGATGAAAACTAGCCTTAAAGCTTAATGTGGTTTCTTCGCAACATCATTTTCGTACTCATAAATATGGCCTTTTGAGAATAGAATCTCGTTAAATTACCTGATCTGAGAGTCTAAATCGTTTAAACTTGATAGAGTGCATCAAATCTCGTCACGTGAGAGAAATAAATCAAAAAAATTACAATCTAACCGAGAGTTGAAATGCATTTTAAAATAGTTTTAGTTAAACTTTTGTCTTGAAATATTTAACGAGCTGGGGAAGTTTTATGGAATTTGAAAACAAAACTGTAGTGATAGTTGGAGCCGGCCGTGGCATAGGCCGCGCTGCAGCCGAGATTTTCTCTGATGCAGGAGCTAACTTAACGATCTGCTCTAGAAACTTCGCAGAATTAATGGAGCTTGAGTATAAGTTAAACTCAAAGGGCAATCAAAATGTTCTAGCGATGGAAGCTGATGCCACCGTCGAATCCGATGTCAATGTTTTGATCAATGAGACTGTGAAAAGATTCGGCGGAATCGATGTGTTAATTCATGCCGCTGGACTTGGGGTCATTAAACCTTTTGCTGAACTGACACTGGAGGATTTCCAAACCAGCATAGACTATAACCTTAAAAGTGCCTTTCTAGTTTTAAGGACGTCCCTACCAATAATGGCGCAAAGAAAGGCTGGTAAGGTAATCGTCATCCCAGGGGTTTTGGGAAAAGCACCTATGGCTCAAGCCTCCGTTTATTGTGCGGCAAAATATGGGTTAACAGGTCTTATTAAATGTCTAAAAGAGGAATACAAAAGGTTCGGAATAAAATTTTCCCTCATGTATTTCGGAGGCGTTGATTCGAATTTCTGGGATAACATAACGACAATGAGGGTGGATAGATCAAAAATGTTGACCGTCGAGGACGCAGCTAAAGCTATCTTCTTTGCAGCCACACAGAATGATAACGCAGTGGTGGCTGAAATAGCGATGATGCCAGAAAGTCATCAGCTCATATGATGGCTTGATTAAACATCACCGAATCTGATACTTTTGGTTTGTGTGGGAATTACTTCGGTAGAATCCATTCTGAAATGATTTGAATTTTACTGAATAAATGCTTAATCGTCGAAAAAAGTGTTGAGCTGACAAGTATCGAGGAGGAGTTATGTTTATAGATAATTTTCGACGAGGAGAAGGACAATCGAAAATAAACTTAAGCTCCAAACTTGCTGCTAAACTAGCCGATTTAAGTTGGAAGGCATTTCAAGCAGTAAACACGGCATTGCCCGAGGGTAAATCCATACATCCCAAATGGGCACCAGCTCCTCTCTTAAAATCTTATGAGAGAACACGCCCTCCATTAGGATTTCCGCGAGAAACAGACTCCTTATGCCCGAAATGTGTGAAGATCGTTCGTGAGGCAGTAATTAAAGGTGAGATACCTCTCGAAATACTGATGTTTTCACATCCTGGTGAAATAAAAGCTCAACTAATTGAAGAAGATGGAAAGATATTTATTCGTAAGACCTGTCCTACACATGGATTTTTTGAGGATATTCTAGCCACTGATGCAGAGTTTCTTAAAAGAATAGAATCTCTTTTCCTCGGTCGCGATTTCAGGACTGCAGATGACGCCCATATACACCATCACGGAACTTCCAATATAAAATTCGGCAGAGGTGCTGTCTTAACTGTCGATTTGACTAATCGATGTAACATGATGTGCAATCCTTGTTTCATGGATGCTAATCAGGTCGGTTACGTTCACGAACCTTCTTTTGAGGATATAAAGGCAATACTCGATAGAGCTGTCAGCTTTAAACCGCGTCGTCAAATCATAATACTCTTCTCTGGTGGTGAACCAACACTATCTCCGCATTTTCTCGATGCCGTCTCATATGCTAAGAATATAGGATTCTACAGAATACTCGCTGCTACGAATGGAATTCGCTATGCTGAAGATATAGAGTTTTGCCGCAAAGCGAAAGAAGCAGGTCAACACGGCGTCTATCTTCAATTTGATGGGGTTGGAGAGGAAAAGAACAAGCACAGAGGCGTCGGGAATTTGTTCGATGTGAAACTAAAAGCCATAGAAAATCTCTCCTCAGTTGGGATAAAAATTACTTTAGTAACTACGATAGTGAATACCATTAACAATGACTCTGTTGGTGACATAGTTCGTTTCGCCGCAGCTAATATCGATAAGATTCAAACAATAGCATTCCAACCAGTCAGCTTCACCGGTAGGGACGAAGATATTTCAGATGAAAACCGCAGAAAATACCGTTATACTCTATCTGCTCTAGCTCATGATTTGCAAAATCAACTAAAAGACCTTGTTGACTTGCAGCCATTGAGAGATTGGTTCCCTCTCTCCTCGTATTCAGCTTTCACAAGTGTCATGGATATGCTACAAGGCGCTGACGCCCCATGGGGCTGGTCAGCCTGCAATTGTCATCCTAATTGCGGAATCTTTACTTTAGTAGTTGTCAACAAAAAAACTGGTGAGATGAAATCCTTATTTGAGTTCTTCGACTATGAACAATTCATGAGAGACGTAACAGTAATCACCGACACGGCTCGTGGTAAAAAATTAACCATGGCCCAGCTGGCCATGGCGATAATGCGAAATTATAAGCCAGAAAAAGCACCAAAAGACTTCCCTATTTCCCAAATAATAAATCTCTTTAAACCTTCCTCGACGAATGCCAATTCTGATCGTAACGATCGCATGAAACAGCCAACCTCGGATGCTGACCTATGGAGAGTGCTCTGTATTGAAGGGATGTGGTTTCAAGATCTTTATACATATGACTTCCGCAGGACAGAAATGTGTGTTATTCCTTACGGCACTCAAGAAGGCGAGATAAGTTTCTGCGCTTATAATACTGGTGTTGGGTGGAGACAAATAATTGAGAATATGCACAAGACAGCTTCAGTAGCTGAGTGGTACAAAAATCACGGTAGGCATCCGGTCTATGCAAAAGGAAAGAGAGTGCCAGGTATCCAGAAAGCTAAATCAATCGTACTACCTGTGATTAACAAAATACCGAGTGAACAGGAAAAAATCTCACCGTATTTGATCGATGAGGATTCGATCAGTATGCCATTTCAAGACAGGATGCTTGTCTAAATTAATTCCGAGTGATGATAGGAATCCTTTATCTGCCTGATCGCACGGCACAAAGCCTTAATTTATTCAATGCGCTGATAAGGATTGCATTATTTATTCCCAGTTATAAGCTTCTATGACAGCCAGACACTCCTCATAAAAAACTCGCCGTTTTTCATCTTGATAAAAACCGCGAGTTCCATTCGCGATAAGTAGCGACGCGCTTAGAGGGTAAGTATCCAACTGTCATTTAATGCACACGGTAACGACTATCCATCAGTATGAGAGTGATTTCAGGACTCTGCTTGTCTAAGCACTTTTCAAATGTTTACTATACCAGCTCCTTCAGGAATTTATCGAACTTTATCTTACTTGCAGCTAAAACCGCAACCGCCATCAGCACCACAATTGACGCTTCTAGCATTTCCACGTCCACAAGTGTTTTTCGCAAGCTCAACACAATCCCGACAGGATGTTCGTGTAAGTGCGTCATCTCGAATCAACGTCAAGCTATATTTATTAGCGCCTTCGAATTCTGAATTAACATCGAAGGTAACTCGCACAATATCACCGGAAATTTCCTCGATCTTGCCTGATTTAACTGAAGGCCAGATATGTTTTCCAAAGACTCTGCCATCTTCCTTATAAGCTGTTAAGATTATCCCAGCTCGCGCTAAAGAGCTTTCAGATGACTTTGGGCAGTTCAAATGAAAGTTGAAGCTTTTCTTGGAAATCGTTATTGCTTTTAATTATGAAGTTAGTTAATTTTGCAGCCTGTACGCTAAAGGAAGCCGCATCTTGCGTTTCGACAGCAACCTCTTTTACAATAGCCTTCTTTTGCTGAGCTACCAAGAAGTTTGTTAACAGCAAAATAAACGCTAGCCCGAATAGCCCTTTTCTAATCATATTTTCTTACCTCCAATTCCCTTACTTTTACATTCCAGGACAAACCTGTTGAACTACTATTCACTATAGTAAAAAAAATTGCTTGTCAACAAATCTTTTAGAATCAATATAATTTTCGGAAGTAAAAAATTTTGCTCTTCTGAAAATCACATAGAGGCCGTCAGATGTCAGCTTGGAGAAGAAGAAGTCCTTCACATGACTTCTGCTAAACATAGAAACTATACTCCGGCACGAACCCTGAAGAGTTTGCCTGAGAACGTGTGCGAAGATGTATCACCAAAGCGATACTCTCCAGACTAAAGCGGACCGAAAACACAAGTTCAGGCGCGTGTTGCGGAGCTCGCAGAAAATGTCACAGACCGTTTTGTATTCCGTCCTCTGGCTATGCCCGATGTTAACCTTTGTCAATTTAGTTATTTGTCAATTTAGTTATTAGCAGCAATCAAAGAATGCAACAAAACGAATTGCCCCTCAGTCAAATCCTTTGAAAATTTTCTTGAGTGGTGAAAAGTTTTCTACTATTCTAAGATGGAATGCCGTGAGGGATTATGAAAAAAAGATGCTTAGCTTCTTTAGTGTTGATGTTATCGGTTCACTTTAGCACGCTCACACCCTTTGTAATCAAAGGGCAAGGTACATATGATGAAATACAATCTGCGAAAGAAGAAAAACCAAAAGGTTTGAAATTCAAGCTTTCAGAGGCAGCTGGTGCCGTCCAAGTAAAAAAAGAGAGCCTCCCGCTTGTCGAAGGTGAGAAGCTTTCTGAAAGCGAAGTCAATTTGCTACTGAGTCAAATACCTCCGATAAAACCAGAAAAGCCCTCTGATTTTTCGATCAGAAACCAAACTCTACCCGCACCTAAAAGTGGCAAAACTATACCTATCAACTTCGAACCATCCCTTGATAAGACACCACCTGAGGAAGCACCGAGAAAACCGCTGGAAATAGTTCGTTACTCTCCCGAAGGAATTGTCTCAACAGTCGGAGATCTTTCAGTTACGTTTTCTCATCCGATGGTACCGGTGACCTCCCAAGAACAAGCCTCTCAGATCGTTCCAGTAAAATTTACACCACAACCCAAAGGTAAATGGCGTTGGCTCGGGACAAAGACTTTGATTTTCGATTCAGAACAAAGATTCCCAATGGCTACCAAATTTACAGCAACAATCCCTGCGGGCACGAAATCTATCAACGGCCACACTTTACAGAAAGATTTTACATGGACCTTCACTACCCCACCACCAACAATTACTCAAACTTTTCCTACTGAAGGTTCAAAGACTAATAGAAATCCTCTCGTATTCATTGCATTCGATCAAAAAATCGACCCAGAAGCAATGATAAAAAGCATTTCTGTTACATCCAAAGGAAAGCTCTTTCCCATTAGACTAGCCACAGAGGAGGAAATCTCG
>Ga0101945_1003085_pt1 | contig 10179 bp, 9 predicted proteins | sample DewCreD2012metaG_2_FD_75246 | JGI IMG/M metagenome (GOLD analysis project Ga0101945, IMG submission 75246) | Hot spring sediment bacterial and archeal communities from British Columbia, Canada, to study Microbial Dark Matter (Phase II) - Dewar... ... | reverse complement strand
TACGAAACGGCTCGACAAGGGCGCGCCCCTCTAATCCCTCTAACAAATAGTACGCTTGCAGTCCACTATCCCCTTTGGCGCAGATAACGAATTGCGCCCCACGCCACCTGCTCGGCATCGGGGCTGTAGTCCAGCGGCTCCACCGAACACCAGCCCCTGTAGCCCACTTCGCGCAGAGCGTTCAGAATCGGCGTGAAATCGGTCGGTCCGAAGCCCGGCGCCCGCATGTCCGCATCGTTCAGATGCACATGGCGAATGTAAGGCGCGAACCGGCGAATCAGTGCAGGCACATCGTCGGTCTCGCTGAGGGCGCCTTTCACATCCAGCAGTGTGCCCAGACAGGGGTGTCGCACCTGCTCCAGAATCGCCACCGCCTCGCTCAGCGTGTTCAGCACATCGGTCTCGGCAGGAGGTAACGGCTCCAGTAAAATCATCACACCTGAACGCTCGCACAGGCGCAACGCCGGCTGCAGGGTATCCAGCCACAGCTGCACCGCTTGGGCAGGTGTGATGGTGGTTCCCTCACCGGGACCCTCTTCCCTCTGGAGAGAGTGTGTGGAACGCTGTTTGGGCGAGCCGAACACCATCAGGGGCGCGCCCACCGCCTCAGCGAATAGCACCAGTTGCTCCAGGTAGTGGGCGGTGCGCTGGCGCACGGCGGGGTCAGGGTGTGCCACATGCAGATCGTCGTGCCCCCATAACAGCATGTGCAACCCGACAATCTCCAGCCCGAAGGTATGCGCGGTACGAACAATGGCGGCGCGGGCGTCTCTGTTAAGCTGCTCCACCGAGCGCGCGAAAGTGGCGGGCGCCAGCTCCACGCCCTCATAGCCCGCCTCCGCCATCAGCCGGCAGGCGGCCTCGAAGCTCAGGTGCCCCAGCACCTCGTTGCAAAGCGCGTATCGCATCGACATGAGCAACCCCAAGAGCCATCTTTGTCTTTCTATCTCAACAGGTATACTCCTGCGGGTGAAGGGTCACTGCCTGGGATTGGGTTTGCTACTGGGGTTGCTCGGGACGAGCTGCGCGCGATTTCCCTCCACGCCGGCAGGCGTGGGCGTGCGGCGCCTGGTGGTTGAAATGCAGGTGGCAGGGCACATCCGCCCCGAATATACCTACTTTGTGCTGTTTAACCTGAGCAACGACCCAACAGGGCAACAGGGGCCCGTGCCCGTGGTGCGCCCGCCATGGGGCAACGGCTTCGCCGCCGGGAGGTTCACTCATTTCATGCGCTACGACGCGCTTCAACCGCAGGGCGGCTACGGTCTCTATCGCGTAGTGGATGGTGCGAACCTCTCAGTGTTTCAATATATTGGAGCACCCCGCCTGTCGGAGCCAGTGGGTACAAACGGCAATCGACTGCGCTTCGAGATAGACCTCACCCAGTTCATCGCGGATCCCGACGAGGCACGCGCAATGGTCTATGTTCAGGTGAATTTTATTGCCACAGACCGAGTGCCGCTGGACCCAAACGACCCGACCCCTAAAGCATGGGACGCGCTGGGCGACAGCCGGGTGGAGGTTAATCGATACCTAAATATTCGTCTCGATCAGACCCGTATCTTCCGGAATGCCGACACGGGCATCGAGGTGCCGAACGATGTGGCAGATCCCGATTTGGACATTGTGGACTGGCGGATAGAGGTACGCACGCAATGAAAGAGAGCGTGCTCTCACGGCTGGAGGTGATGCGCGGGCTTCGCTGGGCGAATTGGGACGCCGTTTTTTTCACGCTCTATCTGGCGTTGACGGGCGGCGCGTTCCAGATCGGGCTGGCACGCTGGCTGGGTGCGAACGACCTCTGGTTGGGCATCATCACGGCGGTCCCGTCACTCACAGGCGCAATCCAGTTCCTGACCGCCTATCTGGCGGATGTAACGCGCAGTCGACGGGTGCTGGTGTTGCGCTACGCACTCTGGTCGCGCCTGCCGTGGGTGCTGATTGCGCTCCTGCCCCTGATGAACGAGCAGCTACCACGCAAAGAGCTGTTTGTTGTGCTGCTCATTCTCTCTTCGGTGTTCGGCTCGATCGCCGCGCCGGCGTTTCTAGCATGGCTGACCGACTTGGTGCCACCTGACCAGCGAGGTCGCTATTTTGGCAGGCGCAACATGATTCTGGGGCTGGTGGCGGCGGCTGCGGCAGTGCCCCCCGCGCTGTTTCTGGACCAGGCGGTGAAATACGGGCGATTCTCGCCCGCGCTGGGCTTTGCGGTGCTGTTCGGGTTAGGTGCGCTCTGCCTCTTCCTGTCGCTCTGGTCGCTCTCGCGCATGCCCGATGTGCCCCATGAGCCGTCAGCGCAAAGGGGTCTGCATGGACTGCTTACTTTCTACCGAGAGCCGTTCCGCAGTCCCAACTTCCGCAACCTGCTGATGTTCAACCTAACCTTCATCTTCGGGCAAATGTTCGCGGGGCAGTTCTTCACGGTCTATATGCTGGAGCAGATTCGGATGCCCTATCTCATGGTGCAGGGGGCGGGACTGATTGCCGCGCTGTTCAGCAGTCTGGGCATGCCGTTCTGGGGCTATCTGGCGGACAAGTTCGGCAATCGTCCCCTGCTTTTGCTCTCGGGCACAGGGGTCGTGTTTTTGCCGTTCTTGTGGTTTCTCACCCATCCGGAGCGGTATCTGTGGAGTGTGGGCATTATTTACGCCATTCAGGTGGTGGCGGGCTTTTTGTGGGCGGGGGTGGGTTTGACCCAGTTCAATCTGAATGTGGCAGTAGCGCCGCGCGAGCAGCGTGCGCTCTATATGGGCGCGCTCTCGGCGATTGGGGCGATGGTGGGTGGTCTGGCGACCCTGTTGAGTGGTGCCTTGATGGAATGGATGAAGCCCTTTGTGCCTGACCCGACGCGATTCTTTGTGCTGTTCGGCGGGGCAGCGCTGTTCCGCTTGCTTGCGCTGCCGTGGCTCACACGAGTGCATGAAGCCCACGGCGTATCGACAGGCTATGTCTTGACCCAGCTTCGCTCGTCGGTGCGTCCACGCGGATGGCTCGCGATGCGCCAGCTGCGTCGCGCGGACGAGGCGAGCCGCCTGCAGGCAGTGCGCATCCTGGCGGAAGAGAAGACCGCTCTGGCTGTGGAGGAGCTGGTGCAGGCGTTGCGAGACCCCTCCAGCGAGGTCCGACGGGAGGCGGCGCGCGCATTAGGCGAAATTGGCGACCCGCGTGCCCTCCCAGCCCTGCTGCAAATGCTCCATGACCCCACCAGTGATATTGTGGCGGAATGTGTGGAGGCGCTGGGCAAGATCGGCAGCCCCGATGCCCTCCCCCACCTGATCCCCCTGCTCCAAGCACAGCGCGTGGAGACGCGCCTGACCGCCGTGCAGGCGCTACGCCAGATAGGGGATCCACGCGCCCTGCCCGCTCTCATTGAGCGGCTCCAGCAATCGCCTGGACCGCTGGAGCAATCACGCCTGCTGGAAACGATCGGGCATCTGCTGCCCCATGCGGAGGACGAACTCCTGCGGCGGACAGAGGTGCGGGCGGTGCTCGTGCTTCGACTCTCGTCGCCTCATCCCGAAGTGCGTAGCGAAGCGGCGAACGCGCTGATGAACCTGCCCAAGGAACCGCCGCTTGCTGACGCGCTGCGCGAGCGGCTCCCGCACGAGCCGGAACCCGCGGTTATTGCGGCGCTGGCGCGGGCACTGGCCCATCACGGCTCCGCCGAGGACATCCCACGGCTTGTCAGTGCGCTTGCGCGGGATAGCTCCTCCCTAATGCGTCAACAGATTGCTCTGGCGATGGCCCATCTGCTGCAGCGTGATACAACGCTGTACGCGCTGCTCACGGCGGACGAAATGACACGTGACCGCCTTGTCGAGCGTGCGCTCGCACCCCGCCTGCGCGAGTTGCCTGCCCTCTCGGATGCGCTACGTGCCTACGCCTATGGCGACTACAGCTCCGCGCTGCAGACCCTGCTCAACGCGATGCCACACCACCCGCGCCTGCACTGGTTGCGCCAAGCACCCCCCACGCTGGAAACCTGGTTGCTTGCCGTAAGCCTGATTTAAAAAGCGCAACGAAGGAAACACAACAGGAAAATCGCGCTGCACCCAGAAACAGAGAAGCTCATGGAGGAGGTGCTGAAATGACAAGAACGGATTCGGGACAGCACAGCTATAACCGCCAGTGGCTCTTTATCGCCAGCTGCATCGCGCTGGTAACCACAGCGATGGCGTTCTCCATCCGTGCCGACATCCTGAAAGAGTTCGGGGTCGAGTTCAATATCAGCCACGAGCAGCAGGGACTGGTGAACCTGATGGGCATCTGGGGCTTCCCCATCGCCATTCTCATCATGGGACCGCTCTGTGGCGTGGTCGGCATGGGACCGCTGTTGCGCTTAGCGGCAATCGGGCACATCGTGGGCACGATCTTGACCATCCTTTCACCCCAGTTCGGCTTCCCGATGCTGCTGGCGTCCACCTTGCTGATTGGGCTGTCCAACGGCACAGTGGAGGCAGTCATCAACCCACTCATCGCCACCATGTATCCCGACGAGAAGACGCACAAGCTGAATGTGCTGCATGCCTGGTGGCCGGGCGGGCTGGTGATAGGCGGCTTGCTGGCGTATGTGCTGGGCGAGCTGGGCTTCGGCTGGCAGGTGAAGATGGCGACCATCCTCATCGCGGCGCTCATCTACGGCATCATGATTATCGGGCAGAAGTTCCCCCCAACCGAACGCGCCGAAGCGGGCGTGCCGATGAGGGAGATGTTCAAAGAGATTCTGCGCCCCTTCTACCTGGTGCTGCTGCTCTGTATGTGTATGACCGCTATCACTGAGCTGGGACCCGACCAATGGGTGGGTTCGGTGCTGACCGACACGGTGGGCATTCGCGGCATTCTCTTTCTGGTCTACACAGCAGGACTGATGTTCATCCTGCGCCAGTTTTTTGCGGGCGTGCTGGTGCGCGCCTTCACACCGCCGGGCTTGATGGCAATCTGCTCCATCTTCGCGATGATCGGGCTGTTCTGGCTCAGCTATGCGTTCTCGCCATGTCTCGCGTTCGCTGCAGCCACGCTCTTTGGCATTGGCAAGACCTTTTTCTGGCCCACGATGCTGGGCATCACCTCGGAGCGGTTCCCGCGCGGGGGTGAGTTCCTGCTTGCTGTGACGGGCGCGACCGGCATGATCGCGGCAGGCATCGCTGGACCGGTGATGGGCGCCATCTACGACCACTACACGATTCAGCATTTGCCCCCCGAAGTGGCCCAGCTGGTGGTCATCGACGGCAAATATAGCCCTGAAGCCGCTGAACGGTTGACCGACCCAACCCATAAGGCGGCACTCGCTGAGGCGTTGCGACAGGGCGCAGCGATGACTTTCCGATATGTCGCCATTCTGCCCGCCATCCTCTTTGTGCTGTTCAGCATCATCTATCTGGTGTTCAGGGCACGCGGCGGCTACCGCCCAGTCAAGCTTGAGGAGCTGCGCTGAATCAAGAGACCAAACGGGTATCCTGCATGCCGTCGGACAGCAGCATTCTGTCCGACGGCTTGTATATGAGAACCAATACTGCGCTGGACGCTTATCTACAGCCGCGCCTGAAAGCGATTGAGCAGGCCCTCGATCAGTGGTTGCCTGCACCGGGGGCACATCCTCGCCAGCTGCCGGAGGCGATGCGCTATGCCACGCTGGACGGCGGCAAGCGGTTGCGTCCCATGCTGTGCATCGCGGCGGCAGAAGCTGTGGGAAGCACAATGCAGCAGGTCCTACCCACCGCCTGCGCTCTGGAGTTAATCCATGCCTTCAGTCTGGTGCATGACGACCTGCCTGCGCTGGACAACGATACCCTGCGCCGGGGCAAGCCTACCTGCCATGTGCAGTTCGGGGAGGCGATCGCGATCCTGGCGGGTGATGCCCTGTTTGCGCACGCCTTCCATCTGATCGCGCTGCAGGCGGAGCACAGCCCCGCCGAGCGTGTGGTGCGCGTGCTGCAACTGATTGCTGACGCGACCGGGGTGGATGGGATGGTCGGAGGGCAGGTGGAAGACATTCTTTCAGAGCACGAACCCGTATCGCCCGCAACGCTTGCCTATATCCACTCGCGCAAAACGGGCGCACTCATTCGTGCCTCCGTGCTATCGGGCGCAATCCTGGGCGGCGCAACCCCCGAAGCCGAGCAGGCACTGCACGCCTACGGAACCGCGCTGGGACTGGCGTTCCAGATCGTGGACGATATCCTAAACGAGACGGGCGACCCAGCGCGTCTGGGCAAGGCGACAGGCACCGATCGCGCTCGGCAGAAGGCAACCTACCCGCGCCTGTACGGGCTGGACGCCTCCCGCGCACGCGCCCAGCAGGAGTTGCAAAACGCACTCGACGCCCTAAAACCCTTCGGCGCGGAAGCGAACCCGCTCCGCTGGCTGGCACACTATATCGTCGAGCGGGAACAATAGCCCATCGGCAGGATTCGTGTCGGCTCAATCGAATCGCATCCCGTATGAAACAGGACATCTGCTGGTGGTGCTATCAAGGGCGCGTGGAACCAAAACGACTGATCGCCGAAGCGGCGCGAATCGGCTATGCCGGCTTCGAACTGGTGCCCGAACCGCTCTGGAACGAGATACGCGCAGCGGGGTTGCGTCTCATCACGCACGCCGCACACGGCACCATCGAAAACGGATTGAACGACCCACGCAACCACAGCCGCATCGAGGACGAAATCCGCGCCAACATCGACAAAGTGGTCAAGTACGAGATCCCCATTCTTATCTGCTTTTCGGGCAACCGGCGTGGGCGACCCGATGAGGAGGGGATCGAACATACGGTGGCAGGTCTCAAGCGCGTCGCGCCCTACGCCGAGCAGAAAGGGATTACCTTAGCCATCGAAATTCTGAACAGTAAGGTCGACCATCGCGACTATCAATTTGACAGAATGAGCTGGGGCTTGCGCGTGGTGGAACTGGTGAACTCACCCCGCGTGCAAATCCTGTATGACATCTATCATGCCCAGATTATGGAGGGTGATCTCATTCGCACCATTCGCGCTCATCACGACAAGATCGCCCACTACCATACGGCAGGCAACCCCGGCAGAAACGAGATCGACGAGACACAGGAGATCAACTACCGCGCCGTGATGCAGGCAATAAAGGGGACAGGCTATACAGGTTTTATTGGGCAGGAGTTCATCCCGAAAGGGGATCCGCTTTCTGCCCTGCGTCGTGCCTACGAGATCTGCAATGTGTGAGGCAGACTCCACGATGACGAAACGTGACACGGTGGCGGTCTCGTGGGTGCTGGTCGGCATCGGCGTGGGTATCGCGGGAGGACTCTGACTCCACCAGGCAGGTGGCGAGCAGCCTCCTCTGTTCCAGACGGTTAGCCTGGGCGCAGACCTGCTGCGCAATCTAATTTATGCTGGCAGCGATTGGCGCAGCGGGTATTCCCAGTGCAGGGCTGTTCACGATGGTAATCGTGCTTCAATCGGTCTACCTATCGAAGGCATCGGGCTGATCCTGGCTGTAGACCGCCTGCTGGCCATGGTCCGCACCATGGTCAATGTGGAGGGCGACGCGGTGGGCGCGGTGATAATGAGCCGATACATCTGAACTGGGCCACTACCCCCTGTTCCTCCCCCACCCGCCAGAGGCACCGCTGGGGGTATACTCTGGGGCAGAGGTGCAAGATGAGTAAAGAGGCTGTGCGATCGCCCGATGCGCCTGCGCCCATCGGTCCCTACTCGCAGGCAGTGCGTGTCGGCAGCTGGGTGTTTATCTCGGGACAAATCCCTGTGGACCCGGCCACAGGCGAGATTGTACCAGGCGGTATCACGGCGCAAACTCGTCAGGTACTGCAAAACCTGCAAGCGGTGCTGACCGCGCTTGGTGCAAGTCTCGACAGCGTGGTGAAAACCACCATCTATATGACCAACCTGAACGAATTTGCGGAGATGAACACTGTCTACGAAACCTACTTCCACCCACCCTATCCTGCGCGAGCAACGGTGCAGGTGGCGGACTTGCCACGCCACGTGCTAATCGAAATCGAGGCGATAGCCTATATTGAGTAGAGGCTGCGCCCATGATACTCAATTTAGGTGAGAACCATGCAAAAAATGCTGATTGGTGGTCATCTGATCGGGTCGAACGAGTGGCTGGAGGTCGTTGACCCGTATCGGGGTGAGGTGATCGATCATGTCGCGCGCGGCGGCGCGCCCCATGTGGATCAGGCGGTCAAACTGGCACGCCATGGCGCCGCGCAGATGCGCCTGATGTCCCTTGCCCAGCGGGCGACCATTCTGCGACAGGTGGCGACCCTCCTGCGACAGGAGTTTCAATCGCTGGCAGCGCTGCTGGTGCAGGAGACAGGCAAGCGCATTAGTGAGGCACGCGCCGAAGTGGACCGCGCCATCACCCTGTTCGAAATGGCGTCCGAGGCCTGCATGCATCCGCGTGCCTATCAATTCCCGCCCGAATCGTTCACCGATGGCGCGTCACGCTTCGGCTTCTGGGGGCGTGAACCGATGGGCATCGTGGGGGTCATCCTGGCGTTCAACCTCCCGCTGGCACACGCGGCACAGAAGGTGGCGCCTGCCCTCGCCGCAGGGAATGCCGTGATCATTAAACCCTCACGCGAGGCGCCCCTGACCGTGTTGCGGCTGGGACTGCTGCTCTATCGGGCCGGCGTGCCACCCGAAGCACTAAGCGTCATCACGGGCATCGGGGAGGAGGTCGGGCAGGCAATGGCTGCCGAACCCGAAATCGACCTGCTCATGTTTACCGGCAGTCGCGAAGTGGGGCAAGCCCTGGCCACGCTGGGCGGCGCAAAGCGCATCGAAATGGAGCTGGATGCGATGAGTGCACTGGTCATCACCCCCTCTGCCAACCTGCAGGCGATGGCAGAACTGATCACCTGCTGCGGTTTCACCCTCAGCGGACAGACCCCCACCGCCATCCAGCATGTGCTGGTACACGAGCACATCTATGACGCGCTGCTGGAACAGCTGGTGCCGATGGTGCAATCGCTGCAACCAGGCGACCCACTGGAGGAAAGCACCACGCTTGCCCCCCTGATTAACGCACAGGCGTTGCAGCACATCGAGGAGTGGGTGCAGGAGGCAATAGAGAACGGCGCGAAAGTGCTTACAGGGGGACGAAGCCTGTCACCTTTCTATCTGCCCACGCTGCTGCAGGATGTGCCCACCGAACTGCGCCTCTACCGTGAAGCGGTGTTCGGACCAGTGATAATTCTGCAACCGTTCCGCACCCTCGACGAAGCCATCGCACGGCTCAACGAGTTCGAGATCGATCTGCACGCGGCGATTTATACCTGCGAGCTGGAGGAGGCGTTCGCCTTCGCGCGAGGTGTGCGTGCTGTCAGTGTGCATATCAACGATTCGCCCGCGTTGCACTTGGACCCGATCGTGCGACGCGACCTGCAGGAACATCACATGTGCTTTGAGGATATGCTCCAGCGTATCGAGCGGATGAGCGTGCCCAAATATGTAGGGTTTGGTGTACTCCGCTGATGCCCCTCATCCTACCCTCGCCCCCGAGAAGAGAGGGTTCACTGGGGATGGGTAATCTATTTCTGTGATTGAGCAGGCGATCGAACGGTTGCGCGAAGCGCTGCGCGGCACCCCTTATGAGGGCAAGGTCTATCTGGTAGGCGGCTATGTGCGCGATAAGCAACTCGGACGCCCCCTACCCGCCGATCTAGACCTCGTGCTGGAAGGCGACGCGCTTGAACTGGCGCACTGGCTGTATGAGCATGGAATTGCGGAGCATGCGCCCGTAACCTACCCGCGCTTCGGCACGGCGAGAGTGACCATCGCAGGTGTGCCCATCGAGCTGGTGACGGCACGCGCCGAATCGTATCGTACCGAGAGCCGCAAGCCTATTCAGGTCCACCCCGCCACTCTGCAGCAGGACGCCCTGCGACGCGACTTCACGATCAACACCCTGCTGGAAAACCTGCACACAGGCGAGCTGATAGACCCGCTTGGAACCGCTCTGGCGGACCTGCAGACACGGCTCATCCGCACCCCACGCGAGCCAAAAGCTACCTTCTATGAGGACCCACTGCGTATGCTGCGAGCCGTGCGCTTCGCCGTGCAACTGAACTTCGATATCGAGCAAGAGACCTATCAAGCCATCTGTGAGGACGCCTATCGCCTTGCTATCGTCAGCAAGGAACGCATCCGCGACGAGTTCACCAAAATCCTGGAGCAGTCGGAC
>Ga0101945_1003084_pt1 | contig 10184 bp, 9 predicted proteins | sample DewCreD2012metaG_2_FD_75246 | JGI IMG/M metagenome (GOLD analysis project Ga0101945, IMG submission 75246) | Hot spring sediment bacterial and archeal communities from British Columbia, Canada, to study Microbial Dark Matter (Phase II) - Dewar... ... | reverse complement strand
CGTGGTGGCGGCCAACGCCGCCGACCCGGCCGCCCTCCAGTACCTGGCCCCCTACGCCGGCTGCGCCATGGGCGAGGAGTTCATGGAGCAGGGCCGGGACGCCCTCATCGTCTACGACGACCTGACGAAGCACGCCTGGGCCTACCGTGAGATCTCCCTCCTGCTGCGGCGGCCCCCCGGCCGCGAGGCCTACCCGGGCGACGTCTTCTACCTCCACTCGCGGCTGCTGGAGCGGGCGGCCAAGCTGGCGCCGGAGTACGGCGGCGGCTCCCTCACCGCCCTGCCCATCATCGAGACCCAGGCGGGCGACATCTCCGCCTACATCCCCACCAACGTCATCTCCATCACCGACGGTCAGATCTACCTGGAGACGGACCTCTTCAACGCCGGCATCCGCCCCGCCATCAATGCCGGCCTCTCCGTCTCCCGCGTCGGCGGTGCCGCCCAGACACGGGCCATGCGCAAGGTGGCGGGCGGCCTCCGTCTCTCCCTGGCCCAGTACCGGGAGCTGGCCGCCTTCGCCCAGTTCGGCACCAGCGAGCTGGACGTGGCCACCCGCCGCCAGCTGGAGCGAGGACAGCGTCTGACGGAGGTCCTGAAGCAGCTCCAGTTCCAGCCCCAGAAGCTGTGGCAGGAGGTCACCATCATCTACACCGGTATCCATGGCTACCTGGACGACGTCCCCGTGGCCAAGGTCCGGGACTTCGAGGTGGCCTTCCATCGCTTCCTGGAGAGCAACCACCCAGAGATAGTCCAGGCCATCGAGGAGAGCAAGGACCTGACGCCGGAGACCGAGGAGGCGCTGCGGGCGGCTATACGGGAGTTCAAGGAGACGGTGCCCTACTAGGAGGGAGCGCGGGCGGCCGTCTCCCCCGGCCGGCACGACATGGGCTAGACTAGGGGCGTGTCAGGACGGGAGGTAGACAGGACTGAGGAGGTATGAGACGCGGAGGGACGAGGCACTGTCAGCGCCGTCAGCAGGTAGAGCGTAGGTCTCTTGCAGGAGGGGAGCCATGGTAGACTACAGCCGCTATCAGTTCCTGAAGGTAGAGAAGGACGGCAACGTTGCCATCGTCACCCTCAACCGGCCCGAGGTGCTGAACGCCATCCACGCCGCCCTCCACCGCGAGCTGGAGGACGTCTTCGTGGACCTCAACGAGGACCGCGAGGTGGGGGCCATAGTGCTGACGGGAGCTGGCCGCGCCTTCTCCGCCGGCGGCGACGCCCGTGCCATGTCCGACCGCACCCTGGACGAGGCGCTGGGCGGCGGCGCCTCCCTGCCTCTGGGGCGGGCGCGACGCCTCATCCTCAACATGCTGGAGGTGGAGCAGCCCATGATCGCCGCCGTCAACGGGCCGGCGGCGGGGCTGGGCGCCACCATCGCCCTCTATTGCGACATCGTCGTCATGGCGGAGGGCGCTCGCATCGGCGATACCCACGTCCGCATGGGGCTGGTGGCCGGGGACGGTGGCGTCCCCATCTGGCCCCTCCTGGTGGGCATCAACCGCGCCAAGGAGCACCTGATGCTGGGCACCCTGCTGGACGCCCGAGAGGCGGAGCGTATCGGTCTGGTGAACCACGTCGTCCCGCCGGACCAGCTCATGCCCACCGCCCTGGACCTGGCGCGGCGGCTGGCCAACGGCCCCCGCAAGGCCATCCAGTGGACCAAGTTCGCCCTCAACAAGTGGCTGCGGGACAGCGTCAATCTGGCCATGGACACCTCCACCCTGCTGGAGGCCATGACTATGGCCAGCGAGGACCACAAGGAGGCAGCGCGCGCCTTCGTGGAGAAGCGGGAGCCCCGCTTCACCGGGCGCTAGAGCACCTGTCCGGCCATGGCTAGCCTGAGGCAGATCCGTCGACGCATCCGCTCCGTCCAGAACATCGCCAAGGTCACCAGGGCGATGGAGCTGGTAGCCGCCTCCAAGATGCGGCGCGCCCAGGCGGCCGCCCTGGCCGCCCGCCCCTACGCCGAGCGGCTGCGCTGGGTCATAGCCGACCTGGCCGAGACCATCCCCCTCATGGAGCCGGAGCGGCTCCACCCGCTGCTGCAGCGCCGCCCCGAAGTGCGGGCCGTGGAGCTCATCCTCATCACCCCGGACCGCGGCCTCTGCGGCGGCCTCCCCACCAACATGAACCGAAGGGCCGGCCAGTTCGTCCTGGAGCAGGGTAGGCCGGTGCGCATCGTCGCCGTGGGGCGCAAAGGGCGGGACTTCTTCCGTCGCCTGGGGCAGAACGTGGTGGCCGAGTTCATCGGCCTGGGCGACCGCCCCGCCTATGAGGACGTCCGTCCTATCGCCCAGATCGCCATCCAGGACTACATCAACGGCGAGGTGGACGAGGTCTATGTCCTCTACCCGCTCTTCGTCAGCACCACGGTGCAGCGGCCTGAGGTGGTGAAGCTCCTGCCCGTGGAGCCGCCCCAGGAGGCGGCCACCTGGGGGATAGACTACATCTACGAGCCGGACCGGGAGACGGTGCTGGCGGAGCTCCTGCCTCGCTACGTGGAGCGTCAGGTCTACGAGGCGGTGCTGGAGGCGGTGGCGAGCGAGCAGTCCGCCCGCATGGTGGCCATGCGCAACGCCACCGACAACGCCAACGAGCTGATCCGCGAGCTGACCCTGGTCTACAACAAGGCGCGCCAGGAGACCATCACCAAGGAGCTACTGGAGATCACCAGCGGCGTGGAGGCGCTGGCCGCCTCCCGCGCCTAGAGGAGCGAAGACCTACCTCAGAAGGGGGCAAGGTAGATGGCCAAGGGAACACGGGGACGCGTAGTGCAGATCATCGGCACGGTGGTGGACGTGGAGTTCCCGCCGGAGGAGCTGCCGGAGATCAACAACGCCATCGAGATCGACGCCGGAAACGGAGCTAAGTTGGTGGCCGAGGTGGAGCAGCACCTGGGCAACAACTGGGTGCGCACCCTGGCCATGGGCAGCACCGACGGCCTCCGCCGCGGCGCCGAGGCGGTGGACACCGGGGCGCCCATCGCCGTGCCGGTGGGGCGGGCCTGTCTGGGCCGCCTCTTCAACGTCCTGGGGGAGCCCCTGGACAACCTGGGCGAGGTGCAGGCCGAGGAGCGCTGGCCCATCCACCGACCGCCGCCACCCCTGGAGGAGCGGACCACCGTCCCCCAGGTGCTGGAGACGGGCCTCAAGGTGATAGACCTCATAGCTCCCTTCACCAGGGGCGGCAAGGTGGGCGCCTACGGCGGCGCCGGCGTGGGGAAGACCGTCATCATCATGGAGCTGATCCGCAACATCGCCACGGAGCACGGCGGCTTCTCCGTCTTCGCCGGCGTGGGCGAGCGCTCCCGCGAGGGGAACGACCTCTGGCACGAGATGCGGGCCTCCGGCGTCATCGACAAGACAGTGCTGGTCTTCGGCCAGATGAACGAGCCGCCCGGCGTGCGGGCGCGCGTGGGCCTCACCGGCGTCACCATGGCCGAGTACTTCCGCGACGTGGAGGGACAGGACGTCCTCCTGTTCATCGACAACGTCTACCGCTACATCCTGGCCAACATGGAGGTCTCGGCCCTTCTGGGCCGCATGCCCTCGGCCGTGGGCTACCAGCCCACCCTGGCCACCGACATGGGCGAGCTGGAGGAGCGCATCACCTCCACCCGCCGCGGCTCCATCACCTCCTTCCAGGCCATCTACGTCCCCGCCGACGACTACACCGACCCGGGTATCGTCACCACCTTCGGCCACCTGGACGCCGTCATCGCCCTGGAGCGCTCCATCGCCGAGCAGGGCCTCTACCCGGCGGTGGACCCCCTGGCCAGCTTCTCCCGCATCCTGGACCCCCGCATCGTGGGAGACGAGCACTACACGGTGGCCCGCGAGGTGCAGCGAGTCCTCCAGCGCTACAAGGACCTGCAGGACATCATCGCCATCCTGGGGATGGAGGAGCTCTCGGAGGAGGACAAGATAACGGTCATGCGGGCCCGCAAGATCCAGCGCTTCCTCTCCCAGCCCATGTTCGTGGCGGAGGCCTTCACTGGCCGGCCGGGCCGCTACGTCCCCATCCGGGAGACGGTGCGGGGCTTCAAGGAGATCCTGGAGGGCAAGTGGGACCACCTGCCCGAGCAGGCGTTTTACATGGTGGGGACCATAGACGAGGCGGCGGAGCAGGCGGAGCGCATGGCCAAGGAGGCCGCCGTCTAGGGAGCTGTCATGGCCAAGCTCAAGGTAGAGATTATCACCGCCGAGCGGGTGGTCTACTCCGCCGAGGACGTGGACCGGGTCACGGCGCCCGGCGTCATGGGCGAGCTGACAGTGCTGCCCCGCCACGCTCCCCTCATGACCATGGTCCAGCCGGGCCTGCTGCGCATCGTCCGCGGTGGCGAGGAGGAGGAGATGGCCATCCACGGCGGCTTCCTGGAGGTGCGGGACAACCGCGTCACTGTCCTGGCCGACGCCGCCGAGCGGGCCGAGGAGATAGATGTAGAACGGGCGGAGGCCGCCCGGCGCCGCGCCCAGGAGCGACTGGCCCAGGCGCACGTGGAGGAGATGGAGCGGGCGGCGCTGGAGGCGTCCCTGCGGCGCGCCCTGGCCCGCCTCCGCGTCGCCGAGCGACGTCGCCGCCGGGGCGCCGGCCCGGGGCCGGCGCCGGGCAGGTGAGCAGAGGGGCATGCCCTTGCGGCCATCCTCCGCTGCCAGCGTAGGGCGGGCCGAGGGCTTCCTGGCCATCGAGGGTGGCAGGCCCCTCAAGGGCATCGTCCACGTGAGCGGCTCCAAGAACGCCGCCCTGGGGGCTATGGCCGCTGCCCTCCTGGTGGAGGAAGAGTGTTACCTGGAGAACGTCCCCAACATCGGGGACGTGGCGGCCATGGCGGAGGTGCTGCGCAGCCTGGGTGCCCGCGTGGAGGAGGCCGGCCCCCATCGCCTGCGCATAGACGCCAGCCGCATCCACTCCCTATCGCCCCCATCTGAGCTGGTGGCCAACCTGCGGGGTAGCTTTCTGGTGATGGGGGCGCTGCTGGGCCGCTTCGGCAACGCCGCCTGCGCCCCGCCCGGGGGAGACGTCATAGGCCAGCGTCCCATAGACGTCCATCTGAAGGGGTTCGAGATGCTAGGGGCGCGCCTGTGGCGGGAGGGGGACAAGTTTGTGGCCCGCAGCGAGGGGCTACGGGGCGCCCGCCTCTTCCTGGACTACCCCTCCGTCCTGGGCACCCAGAACCTGATGCTGGCCGCCGCCACCGCCCGGGGGCGGACGGTCATCGTCAACGCCGCCGCCGAGCCGGAGGTGGTGGCCCTGGCCGATATGCTGAACCAGATGGGGGCCTGCATCAGGGGCGCCGGCACCCACACCATAGAGGTGCAGGGGGTGGAGCGGCTGCGAGGGGTGACGCACCGCATCATACCGGACCGCATAGAGGCCGGCACCTTCGCCATCGCCGCCGCCATCACCGGGGGCGATGTCGAGGTGCGGGGGCTGGTGCCGGAGCACCTCTGCTCCCTCGTCCACAAGCTGCAGGAGGCGGGAGTGGAGGTGGAGGAGGGAGAGGACTGGCTACGGGTGCGGCGCCGCGGCGAACTGCGCCCCCTCACCATCCAGGCCCTCCCCTACCCCGGCCTGGCCACCGACCTGCAGGCGCCCGTGGCCGCCCTCCTCACCCAGGCCCGGGGCGTCAGCTACGTGCACGAGCGGGTCTTCGACAACCGCCTGCTCTACGTGGGGGAGCTACGCAAGATGGGGGCGGAGGTGGTCACCACCGGCACCACCACCGCCATCATCACCGGCCCCACCCCCCTCATGGGCGCCCGAGTGCGCGCTCTGGACGTCCGGGCCGGGGCGGCCCTCGTTCTGGCGGGGCTGGTGGCCCGCGGCCGCACCGAGATCACCGATATCTACCACCTGGAACGGGGATACGAAGAGCTGGACGCCAAGCTGCGCGGCCTGGGCGCTGTAGTGGAGCGGGTGGTGGCCTAGGCCGGCCGCTGGCAGCGGACAGGGGGCGGCAGAGAGGACTAGGAGGTAAGCCCAGATGCTGGCCAAGTGCATCGGCGTCGACCTGGGGACAGCCAACGTCCTGGTCTATGTGAAGGGCCGGGGCATCGTCATCAACGAGCCGTCCATCGTCGCGGTGGCCCTCAGGGACAACAGCATCGTGGCCGTGGGCCGGGAGGCCCGGGAGATGGAGGGACGGACGCCGGAGGCGATCCAGGTGATCCGGCCCATGCGTCACGGCGTCATCGCCGACTACCTGACGACGGAGGCGATGCTGCGCTACTTCATCGGCAAGGCGGTGGGGCGCTTCTCCTTCGTGAAGCCGGAGGTGGTCATCTGCGCCCCCGCCGGGGCGACGGGCGTGGAGCGACGGGCGGTGCAGGAGGCCTGCGAGGCACGCTACAACCTGATCATCGGCGACCGCACAGCGGAGGAGATCAAGATCGCCATCGGCACCGCCCTGCCCCTGGAGGAGGACATTTCCTACCAGGTGCGGGGCCGCGACCTGATAACCGCCCTCCCCAAGACCATCACCATCACGGCCAACGAGGTGCACCAGGCGCTGCAGGACTCCCTGCAGGCAGTGGTGGGGGCGGTGCGCGCTGTCCTGGAGCGGACGCCTCCCGAGCTGGCCTCGGACATCGTGGACCGCGGGATCGTGCTGGTGGGGGGAGGAGCGCTCCTGCGCCACATGGACCGGCTGCTGACGCGGGAGATCGGCGTCCCCTGCTACGTGGCCGACAATCCGCTGGAGTGCGTGGCCCTGGGCGCCGGGATAGCCCTGGACCACCTGGACCTCATCCGGCGGGCGATGCCGCCTCAGGAGGAGTGGGCGGTGGCCCTCTAGCCGCTCACCTGGCGGGCGGTCAGGCTGCCCTCGCGCTGCTGCTTCAGGTAATAGGTCATCCCCTGGAGCACCAGGACGGGGTCTATGCGCCGTATCTGGACGCCTTTGGGGACGCGGGCGGTTATGGGGGCGTAATTGAGGATGGCCCGGACGCCGGCCCGCACCAGGCGGTCTATCACCTCCTGGGCCGCCCGGGCGGGGACGGCAACGACGCCTATGTCCACCGGCTCCTCGGCCAGGACCTTCTCCAGCTCGGCCACGTCCCGGACGATGACGCCGTTGGTCTGTTGGCCGATGATGGCGGGGTCGCTGTCGAAGGCGTGGACGACTCGGAACCCCTGGGAGGCGAAACCCTCGTAGCCGATGATGGCCCGTCCCAGGCGCCCCACGCCCACCACAGCGATGCGCCACTGCCGGTCCAGCCCCAGGATCTGGCGCAAGGCCTCCCGCAGGACGCGCACGTTGTAGCCCCGGCCCTGCTTCCCGAAGCGACCGAAGTAGCTCAGGTCTTTGCGGATCTGGGCTGGCGTCACTCCCAAACGCTGCCCCAGCTCCTGCGAGCTCACCACCTGCCGCCCTTCCTGCTCCAGATGCTCAAGCGCCCGCGCATACAGGGGAAGCCTGTCTATCACTACCGACGGTATGTCCAATTCCCCACCTCAGCACCAGGTTGGATAGCATTTTTCAATGTCTAAACAATTTGCCTTTTGTGGGATATATAACACTAGCCCCGTCCTGGGTCAATAGGGGACAGGACGCCCCTTAGGAAGCTCTCGATAGCCGCCGCAAGCTCTTCCGGTCTCTGCAGCGGGACGTCGTGCACCGTGTCCTCCAGCCACAGCACCCGCGCCCGCGGCAGGAGCCGCTGGGCCTGGCGCACTCCCTCCTCCTTGAGGAGGAGCCAGCGCCGCTCTCGCTCCCGGCGCGGCTCCTCCCGCGCTGCCACCAGCAGCACGGGGCAGCGGACGTGAGGGTAGAGCTGGGAGGGCCGCTGTTCGTATAGCCCCTGCAGGACGCGTCGATGGTTCTCGCGGCGCAGGCGAGGTCGGATGGTGCCATCCCCCTGCACCTCCACCAGGGAGCGGGCCACCTCCTCCACCGCCGGCGACCAGAAGGAGGCGTAATAGAGGCGGCCCTGGGCCAGAAAGGCGTCCAGGGTCAGCCCGTCCAGGCGCGGCGGGGCCAGCTCTCGCCAGACCTCCTCCCAGGGGAGCCAGGACGAGAGCTCGAGGAAGCCTCCGTCCACCAGCACCAGGGCAGGGAAGGGCCGCCTCAGGGCGCACTCAAGCGCCACGTGGGCGCCCCAGGAGTGCCCCACCAGGACGGCCGTCTCCATGCCCAGCGCCTCCAGGGCGGCCAGGACATCGCCGGCCACGGTGGGGAGGTCGTACCCCTCGTCCGGCTGCTGGCTGAGTCCGTGCCCCCGCAGGTCCAGCCCCACGACGCGAAAACTGCGGGCCAGCCGGGGGGCCACCATATCCCATATGCGGCAGGTGGAGGCGAGGCCGTGGAGAAGCAGGACGGGGTGGCCAGAGCCACCCCAGTCCCGGTAGTGCAGGCGGAGGCCGTTGACCTCCAGGAAACCGTCCCCGCTCATGGGGTCAGATGCGGTGCAGCTCCTCCACCAGGCGCTGCAGGGTGCCCTCGTCCAGGCCGGCCCCGCGGGAGGTCAGCCACTCCAGGCTGATGGTGGTGGCGACGCCGCCCCAGCGCTCCTTCACCTGGGCGGCGATCTCGTCCGGCGTGCCGACGATGGCGAACTCCTGCAGCATTTCGTCCGTTATCTCCTCCGCCATCTCTCGCCACTTACCCTCCAGAGAGAGCTGGTGCAATCGCAGCCCCAGCTCCTCCCAGCCGTGGACGCCCAGCACCCCGTGGTAGGTGCGCGTCGAGCCGTAGAAGGCGATCTGACTCTTCACCGGCTGCTTCGCCTTCTCCAGCTCCTCCCGGTTGCGCCCCACCACAAAGAAGCAGGAGGCGACGATGTCTACGTCCTTCAGGCTGCGGCCGGCCTTACGGGCGCCGGCCTCCATGTTGGGCAGGATGACCTCCCGCGTGTACTTGACGGTGTTGAGGGGGTGGAGGCGGACGCCATCGCACAGCTCCCCCGCCAGGCGACACATGTAGGGGTTGACGGCGGAGATGTAGAGGGGAACGTTAGGATGCTCTATAGGCCCCGGGTTGAACATAGGGGTGATGAGGGTGAACTGATAGTACTTGCCCTGGAAGTCCGCCCGGGCGCCGGTCTGAAAGCTGTTGAAGATGGCCTTGAGGCAGAGGAGGTATTCCCGCAGGCGGGGGCCCGGCGGGCCCACCCAGGGGGTGGAGTAGCGCCGCTCGTTGTGGCCCTTGACCTGAGTCCCCAGCCCGAGCTGAAAGCGCCCGCCCGAGAAGTGTTGCAAGTCCCAGGCGATCTGGGCGGTCACCATGGGGCTGCGGGGGAAGGCGATGGCCACCGCCGTCCCCAGGCTGACCCGCTGCGTGTGCTCGGCAGCGATGAGGAGGGGGAAGAAGGGATCGCGGCCCGTCTCCGCCGTGGTCAGGCCATCGAACCCCAGGTTCTCCGCCCGCTGCGCCGAGGCGGCGATGTCCTTGATGGTGCGACCAGTGACGTACGTTTCGACTCGCATCTCTCCTGTCCTCGGACTGTCAGATTTTGCCTTCATTGTGGGCCGCCGGGCGCTCCCTGGCAAGAGCCAGCGCCGCACAGGTGCCAGGCCCGCCCCCGACAGTTCTCGTAAGGGCAGGTCTGCTCCTCTCGTCACCCGTACTAGGCCCCCCTACCGGCCACCCTGACGGCGAAGTACAGACCGAAGGCGAGCAGCAGGACAGCGAAGGGCTGCCGCAGTCGCCACCTCTCGAAGCGCAGAGATAGCCTGGCCCCCAGGAGAGAGCCCACCACGCTTCCTATGCCCATCTGCAGGGCCAGTATTGGGTCGATATGGCCCAACATCCCATGCACAACTAGCCCGGGAAGGGCGATGAACGGGGCACAGGCCAAGGAGGTAGCCGCTGCCTGACGAACGCGGGCGCCCAACATCCACACATAGAGGGGGACCAAGAGAAAGCCTCCGGCATTGGCCAACAGCCCCGATACGAACCCCACTCCTGCGCCCATGGCCACCAGCAGCCAGACCGGCGCCCCATGCCACGTTCCGCCTCCCCTGACAGCCGAACAGGTCAGGGCAGCGGCGCTCCGCCACAACTGGGCAGCCGACAGCAGCATGGCGGTGGCCACCAGCAGCATCACCAGGTCGACAGGTGCCCAGCGAGTGCACACAGCCCCGGCCGCCGCTGCTGGAGTGGCCAGGGGAACGGTCCAGCGCACTGCTCGCCAGTTGACCATCCCGTGCCGGTGAGAGATAACGGTGCCGGCTGCGGCTGT
>Ga0101945_1003079_pt1 | contig 10201 bp, 5 predicted proteins | sample DewCreD2012metaG_2_FD_75246 | JGI IMG/M metagenome (GOLD analysis project Ga0101945, IMG submission 75246) | Hot spring sediment bacterial and archeal communities from British Columbia, Canada, to study Microbial Dark Matter (Phase II) - Dewar... ... | reverse complement strand
ATGCCCCCCTCCGCCCTGGACGGCCTGGAGCTGGGTTCCTGGCCGCGGAGCTGGGACCTCACCTCCGACTCTCTGGCCGCCCGCGCCGCCTGGCAGCATCGCGCCAGCCGCCTGATCCTGCTCAAATCCGTGGACGTTCCCCCGCAGACCTCCTGGCAGGAAGCCGCTGAGCGCGGCTGGGTGGACCGCTTCTTCCCCCGCGCGGTCGCAGGCGCCCCCTTCCGCATCGAGACCGTCAACTTCCGCCGCTGGAACGCCGAACAGCCGTGATACCTGGCGAACCGCCGTGCCCCCCGGCCCGCCTGGTGTCAGGGAATCGTCACCTTTCGCCGTAGCCGGCTCACCCCCATACAGGTCCCGTGAGAAATCCTGCTTATCGAGATGTAAAATAAACTTTATCCAAACAAAGAATATCTGTATATATCACAGAGAGGATCGGCACAAATGTTAGCTTTCAGACGGGGGAGGCTTGGCGGCGGCGGAGGACGCGGATTCCGGCGGTTTACGCTCAGCGGCCACCCCGTCCAGATGAAGCAGCCGCTGCACCGCTTCCCACTGGGGATCGTGCAATTCCAGGCGCAGCATCGCCTGCTGCTGCCACTGTTTCGTCACAGCGTCGATCTTTTGACGGAAGGAGCTTGCCAAGTGCTCCACGAGGCGGCGGCGCGTGAACCCCGTCAGGGCGATCATGGCAATCAAGGCCACGGGAATCACACTGAGAATGAAGCTGGTGAATATCATGGAAAAATCGGGACGAGGGAAATCACTCCATGATACGGGTTCTCCGCGAAAGACTTGCCATAGAGTTTCAATGTATTGCCGATAGATGACCACAACAGGTCCAGAGAAGAAAAAGAGAAAGGCGAGGGTAGCGAAGAGGGCGAAGAGCCAGGGGGAGCGGCGGCGGGCGGTGTGCTCGGCTAACGTCTGCTCCAGGAGAGAGCGGCAGCGGTTTTGGAACTCGTCTAGCCCGGCGATACGGACCTTAACTTCTTGGTAGGAATCCTGTTCCGGTCGGACTTCCTCGTCGCGCCAGGCGGCCAGGGTCTGCCGCAAGCGCTGGAGCGGCACGGCCAAGGCTTCGCGGGCCTGCTGCTGGAGATACGCCGCCAGGGGTAGCCGCTGCCGGGCCATAGCCTTCCCCATCGTGCGCACATTCTTCCAAGATTGCCACACCACGGCGACTAGTGATGGAATACTGCCTGTCAATGTAAAAATCAGGCGATCCCAAGCATTGGATGTCAATATAAGAAGTCCTAAGATGGAACGATAGGGGAAACACCAAGGCGGTGTATAGTGGAAGATATGGGCGCGGAGGCGGACGCGCACCAGGGCGGCCAGGGGGACATCCTCACCGAACATCTGGCGGGTCAATTGCGGCGGGAGGCTGTAGAGGGTGTCGTCGATCTTGGCCAGGATCGGCTGAAGGCGCTGGCGGAACTCCTCCAGATGTTGTTCAACGCTGCGGCGGAGTTGCTCGTGCCGGGCGTGGATTTCCGCCTCCAGCGCCTGCTGACGCTGCTGGGAATCCGCTAAAAGAGGCGTCAATGTATCCTGCAATAATTTCTGTGTGTAAGTGATCGCTTGATTAGGATCATGAGGGGCATAGCAATCCGCATCGGGAATCCAGAGGGGTGAGAGGAGACGGGTGGCGGGGGCAGCCTGCTGCCAAAGCTGGTAGTGATGGAGAACATCCTGGTAGGTTTGTTCGCGGGGCTGGGTCTGTCCCGGCTGATTGCGGAAGCGGATGGCGGGGAGGACGCGGGCAGCCGGAAGCTGGCGGAGGAGTTGCACCACACCGGCGTCGCGGAGGGATTCCTGAGGCAACACGAGGATTTTCAGGGCGGCGGAGGCCAAGGCCCGGCGGTGGAGACGCTCCGCGGCTTCCCCATAGGTAGAAAAGCCAGGGGCATCGCCCAGGCAGTACGGCACGCCCAAATCGAGCATCTGCTCGGCAGAGGCGGGGAGATACTGCTCCCCTTCTTCCCGTTGCGGCGGCGGCTGGGGGCCGATCCAGAGCAGATGGGCCGAGCGATCCGCGGAGTTCTGGCCGCTGGGAATGGCCGAGCGCAAAGCGGGATCGCGCAGGAAGCAGCGGGCCAGCCACCCTTTGCCAGACGCCGTGCGCCCCAAAAGCACCACGGGCACCGCCACGCTTGCGGTCCGCGCCAGCAGCAATTGCGCCTCCTCCAGGGCCTGGCGGCAGAGCTGCCGGATGGCCGGCGCCGGCGGATGGTCCCCAAAAACCTGCTGCACCGCGGCCTGCACCTGGTCGCACCACTGCCGGAGTTGAGCCAGCGCTGCCGAGGAAGCGGAACGCGAAGGGGGAGCAGACATGGCCGGTTCCTTTCACCCACGAGGAATCACGAGAGCGAGCGGCGGGCGTTTTCCCAGGCTTGGCGGCCTGGACCTGTCCACTGCCATAAGCCGATGTCTGGCAAGGGGTGGCACAGGCGCAGCGCAGGCACTTGGACCTGGGGTAGCGTCAGCGTGCGCCGTTGCTCGCCTCGCCCAAAGGTCACGGTCAGCGGCTGGTCATCGAGGCGGTGCGGCAACCCGAAGGCGTCGCAGGCCAGGGTGAAAAACGCCGACAGATAGGGGAGCGAGTTATGCTGGATCAGGCCGGCGTAGAAGACGGCCAAGGCCGCCCCCGTCCCGATCGCCCCGACCGTGAGGGCGCCCAGGCCTGGAATGGCCGAAGCCACCGCCGCGGAGAAGGAATAGCCGGCCATGAGTGTCGCTCCGCCGTCAATCGCCGCCGTGGCCAAGCCCGCCACCGCTGCCATGCTTCCCAGAATCGACAGCGCGCTGCGCCAGCCTACCCCTGCCGGGGCATGCCGCCAGAAATCCTCCGCCATCGGCCGCAAATCCGCCTCGCTGACCTGATGCTCGAAGCGCCTCAACTGCTCCAGCACCTCCTTCCAGAGATACTCCAATCGCTCCATCGGCCAATCCGCAGGCACCCACCGCTGCTGGAGACTGCGCTGGGCCAACTCCGCGGCATCCACAAATCCCCCCGCCCAATGCTGCAAGTGGCTCCGCCATTGCTCCGCCTGGTGTCTTAATCCTGATAACGGTATCATCTTGCGGACCAATTCCACACCGCTGTGGATTCTGTCATGGAACCAATTCGCCATCTTAACATACCAGGGGGCCTGTTCCATGATGACTTTGTTGAGCTTTTCCTGGAAGGCAAGATTGTAGATTTGGATGGGTTCGCCGCGTTGATCCTGGAACAACTCCAGGCAGAATTGCAGCAGGCCCTGCCAGGCGGAGCGGGTGGTCTTTTCGCACTTCTGCCGCCAGGTGTCGAGGCTGTCCAGAAGGGCGGCGATCTGCTGGCGGAGTTCTGTCACTGCCGAGTCAATCGCTGCTTTTTGCAACTCGGCCGGCGGAAGCTGCTGGAAGAGAGCTGCCAATCCCACCGTGGCCGGTGCGGCGTGAGGATCAGCGGCGGTGTTGGCATCGAGGCGGAAGAACACCGGGGACTTTCCCGCCTCGTCATTCGGCAAAGAGGCTTTGTCCTTCTGCAAGGAAGCCGGTGTGTATCGCTCCCAATTGGGAATATCAAAGTCCATAGCAACGTAGATGTCCTGGATATGGTATTTTTCACGGATTCTTTGGATATCCTCATCTTGAAGAATTGCGGATAAGGCATCCGGTTTGGGACGGACTTTGTTAATGAGAAGAAAGATGGGGACTTGAGCCATGACTTGGCGGAGGCGGTGGAGGAACTCTCCGACGAGCCGGTCGCGGACCTGACTGCGTTCCCAGACCAGGAGGAAGGCGGAGCAGAGGCGGGCGGCCTGGGTGACAAACTCTAGGCGGCGGTTGGGCGGGGGCGAGGATGAGCCAAGGAGCGCCGCGGGGGAAGCGGGGGGATGGTCCTCGGTCTGCACATCGGGGCAATCGAGCAGGGCGAAGTGCTGGAGCTGCTCGTCGTAAGCGACGAGGGGGACGGGGATGAGCGCAGGGTTTTCCCGTCCGCTACGGTACTGCTGGAAAGCAATCTCCGGCTTCTCGTGGAGCGGTTCAGGGGCGTGGCCGTGGGCTTGGGCCAGCCAGCGCAGGAGGGCTTGGTAGCGCTGCTCGTCCTGCTGCCAAGCGCGGGGGAACCAGTACACAAAGCGATGCGTGCCGAAGGCCTCCTCCAAGCCGCGGGGCAGACGGCAGCGTCCCGCCGGACTGAGAAAGCGCGCCACCACGCTCGACTTGCCGGCGTTGAGTTCCCCCACCACGCCGAGGATGGGCGTGGCAGCCATCTCCAGGCGCTGGCGGCACAGTTCCGCCTGGGCATCCACTTCCTGCAAACGCTGCCGTTGACCCAGAGCGTCCAGAGCCTGCTCCAGCGTCCTCACGATCGGCGGAGGCGGGGCCGTGCGCCCCAGGATCGGTGCCTGGCGCAGCTTCTGCCACTCCTGCAAAACCCCTTCGAGACCCTCATGCCGGTACATCGGCGGAGAAATCCTATCGGACCCAGAGACACCCTTGGGAAACTCTTCCACAAAGTTCAGTCAGAAAGGTTATTATGCTGCATGGCCGGCAACATACAAGCGTATGGTGCACCGTGCAATCCGCCCCGGGTAGTGAAAGGCGGAGACGGAAGGCGGCGGTGAAAGGACAACGGAGGGCAGCGATAGAAGGCGAGACGGAAGGAGACGGAGGGCGGCGGCGCAAGGACAAACGGCGGGAAAACCGGAGGGCGGGCTTTCCCCGCTGCGCCGGTGTAGCCAGCGGCCACCTCCAGCCGCGACAATGACTCATGACGGAGGAGAACGGACGCTCCAGGACGGAGGCAACGGAGGAGAACGGGCGCTCCAGACACCCTGAGGAGGAGCGGGAATGAACCGGAGGCACAGAGCCGGACTGCGGGGCGAGGGGGCAGGACGAGTGCGCAGCGGGGGTCCCCAGGTGCAGCGGACCTTGGGGTTGGCGATGGTACTGGCCTTGGGCGGGCTGCTGGCCGGACTCGCGGGGCATCGGGCCGAGGGGCAGGCGCCGCCGAAGTCCGCCGCGGGGGAGGACTGGGGCCAGGCCGAGGCGCGGTACCTGCGCAACATCCGCCAGGTGACGTTCGACTACGTCCGGGCCGGGGAAGGATACTTTTCCCCCGATGGGAGCAAGATCATCTTCCAGGCGGAGGAAAAGGGGACGGGCAATCCGTTCTATCAGATATTCGTGCAAGACCTGGCGACCGGGCGGGCCATCCGAGTCAGTCCGGGGGTGGGGAAGTGCACCTGCGGCTACTTCCGACCCGATGGCAAAAAGATCATCTTCGCCTCGTCCCACAGCGACCCCGACGCGCGCAAGCACCAGGTGGCGGAACTCCAGCGCCGCCTCGAGGAGCAGAACAAGGGCATCCGCCGGCGTTACTCCTGGGACTTCGACCCGCACATGAAGATTTACGAGGCCAACGTGGATGGGAGCGAGCTGCGCTGCCTGACGCCGCAGGCCAAGGTCTACACCGCGGAGGGGAGCTATTCTCCCGATGGCCGGCAGATTGTGTACGCCGCCGGCAAGGCGGGGGACGTGCAGATTTACATCATGAATGCCGACGGCAGCGGCGCCCGCCAGATCACCCACACCCCGAATTGCTACAACGGCGGCCCCTTCTTCAGCCCCGATGGCAAAAAGATCATCTTCCGCGCTGACCGCCAGGAGAAGGACCGCCTGCAACTTTACGTGATCAACGTCGACGGCACCGGAGAAAAACCATTGACCCGCAACAACACCTGGGTCTACTGGGCGCCGTTCTGGTACAAGGACAGTAAGCACATCATCTTCACGGCGGCGGACCACGCCAATGAGTTCGTCCGTCCCAATTACGATCTCTACTGGATGAACATCGAGACGGGGAAGATGACGCGGATCACCTACGCTCCGGGTCAGGACGTGCTGCCGGTGTTCAGTCCGGACTACCAGAAGGTGCTGTGGACGAGCAGCCGGGATGGCCGCAGTTCTCCGCAGTTGTATCTGGCGGACTTCACTCCGCCGGAGGATTAGGCGTTCGGTTCTTCCCTCGGAGGTCAGGGCCATACGGCGGCCAACACCCAGAGGCGGAGGAGGGAACCGCGGTTAGCTCTAGCAGATGATCGGCGGACCGGGCGGGGTCTGACGGCGGAGTTCCTCCCATTCCTCCCGCACCTTGCGCAGGCCGAGGGCGCACAGCTCGAATTGCTCGCTCAGGCGACGGAAGAGTCCGGCCTGTTCCTCGTGATGTTCCGCCTCTTCCAACCGGCTGGTGATGAGGTAGCTGCGCTTGCCCTGGTAGGTGTAACTGACCAGGGCATCCTTGACGGCTTGGCGGCGATGCTGATCCAGCGCTTCGGGATAGACGCCGGTCCAGAAAAGGGCGAAATCGCCGATGTGGCGGTAGTATTCGCGTTGGGTGCGCCCTCCAGCAGGGAGCTGCTCCGCTTCGAGAACCATATCCACCAACTCGGTCAGGGGCCGGCCCGCCGCACTGCGCAGGCGGTAGATGGTGTCGAAGTGAATGAACCGGGTCAGCAGCAAGGACAGATAGTCGGTCAAGCGCGGGTCAGCCACACCCAGATGGGCGAAAAAGGCGTGTTCGGTCAGTCCCGAAAAGAGGCGGCGCAGCGGATGGCCTTCTGGTGGCTCCCAAAGGATCATGGTTCCCGTCCCGTGACATTCCACCCTGACGCACAATCTCCCGTAGCTCCGAGAGTCACAGTTCCGCTCGGCCCTGCACCGACCGGAGTCCTTGACGGTTTGTACCATTTTACCCTCTTATCGTGCAAGAGAGCGGCCCTTTCCGCCATTTTTCCACCAGCATTTCCCAAGCCGAGGGGAAGGACTTGCCGGACTCACGGCTTGGAAGGACAAGCCTGGCTCCGAGTCTGGCTCCGCCCCGCCGGTTCCCACGGTCGGACAGCCGCCTCGCCGCCGGACACCTCCCAGTGCTATCGGGAATCGGTCCATACTGACGTTGATCACCAGGACGGGAACCAATCACCAGGACGGGAACCAAACAGAGGAAGCGGCGTGGGCGGTGGCCGGTGCCAGAGCTTCCTAGCGGCGCGGTAGAAGGGCTTTTTGGTTGCACAGGGGTAGGAACGGGGATTAGAATGAATAGCGGTTGAAACCATCCCCCCGAACGGGACGGCCCGGTGCCGCGGCAGAATCTGGACGTGCTGCGGTCTGCTTCCCGCCGAGTGAGGCCGTCCTCTGGTGGCTGCGATCAGTGTTCCTTTGCAGGGTGGACGAGAAGGAGCGGTGCCATGCGAAGTCAGGCGGTACCGAGGGCAGAGGTTCTGGGTGCGGCTGTGCTTCTGGTGGCGGCGGTCTGGGCCGCAGAGGGGCTTTGGCAGGCCAGCGTGGCGGCGGATACCCCGGCGGCAACCCCCGCTTCCTCCCCGGCGGTTCAGGGGCCTTCTTCTCCGGCATCCCCGCCAGCTTCGTCCCCGGCATCCTCCACCTCGGCGACTTCCGCTCCTGCCGGGAAGACTGTAGCCAAGCCGGCGGCTTCCCCACGCCCCCGCAAGGTGGACTTCCAGCGGGACATTCGCCCGATCCTGGCCACGCACTGCTATCCCTGCCACGGCCCCGATGGGAACGCGCGCAAGGCGGACCTGCGGCTGGATCGGCGGGACGATGCGGTAGCGGCGGGTGCCATCGTACCGGGCAAGCCGGAAGAGAGCGAGTTGTGGCGGCGGATCACCGCGAGCGATCCTGCGGAGCGGATGCCGCCAAGCGGGGCCAAAAAGCCACCCCTCACGCCGGAGCAGCTCGAACACTTCCGGCAGTGGATCGCCGAGGGAGCGGTGTACACGGAGCACTGGTCGTTTGCCAAGCTGGAGCGGCCGGCGGTGCCCGTGGTGCAAGGCGTGCGCGACGTGCAAGGCCAGCCCTGGCCGATCCGCAATGCGATCGACGCCTTCCTGGCCTACCGCTGGCAGCAGGAGGGAGTGGCCCCCTCGCCGGAGGCGGACCGGATCACCTTGATCCGCCGCTTGTCCTTCGACTTGCGCGGCCTGCCCCCCACGCCAGAGGAAGTCCAAGCCTTCCTGGCGGATCGCTCCCCGGACGCTTACGAAAAGCTGGTCGATCGCCTGCTGGCTTCGCCCCACTACGGGGAACGCCTGGCCGTCTGGTGGCTGGACCTGGTCCGCTACGCCGACAGCATCGGCTATCACAGCGACAACCCGATGAATGTGTCGCCGTACCGGGATTACGTCATCGCGGCGTTCAACAGCAACAAGCGGTTCGATCAATTCACCATCGAGCAACTCGCGGGGGACCTGCTGCCGCAGCCGAGCCGGGAGCAACTGGTGGCGACGGCGTACAACCGCCTGCTGCAAACGACGGAGGAAGGCGGAGCGCAGGCCAAGGAGTACATCGCCAAGTACGCGGCGGATCGAGTGCGGAACTTCGGCCAGGTCTGGCTCGGCGGCACGCTCCTGTGCGCGGAATGCCACAATCACAAGTACGATCCGTACACCATGGTCGATTTCTACTCCATGGCGGCGTTTTTTGCGGACATTCAGGAAGCGGCGGTGGGGCGGCGGGAACCCGGCATGCTGGTGCCGACGCCGGAACAGGAGCGTCGGCTGGAGCAGTTGCGGCAGGAGGAAGCGGCGGCCCAGAAGCGCTATCGCGCCGCCCTGGGGCTGATCCCCGCGGCAGCCCTGCGCCGGGAACGGGAAGCGTGGCAGCGAGCCGAAGCCGCCCGGAGCGGACTGGAAAACACCATCCCCCGCGTGCTCATCACCATCAGCGGCCCGCCGCGCACCGTCCGCCTGCTCCCCCGCGGCAACTGGCAGGATGACAGTGGGCCGATCATGGAACCGAAAACACCGGCCTTTTTGCCCCCGCTGCCGCCCCTGCCCCCCGGCCAAAAGCGCTACACCCGCCTGGACCTCGCCCGCTGGGTCGTCGCCCCGGAAAACCCCCTGACCGCCCGCGTCATGGCTAACCGCCTCTGGAAACTCTTCTACGGCCGAGGAATCGCCCGCTCCCTGGAAGAATCCGGCACGCAAGGGGAATGGCCCACCCACCCGGAACTGCTCGACTGGCTCGCCGCCGAGTTCCAGAAAACCTGGGATGTCAAACACCTCGTGCGCCTGATGGTCACGGCGACCGCCTACCGGCAAAGCGCCCAGGAACGGCCCGATCTGCGCGAACGCGATCCGCTCAATCTGCTCTGGGCGCGGCAGAACCGCTTCCGTCTCGATGCGGAGTTCGTCCGGGATACAGCCCTGGCCATCAGCGGCCTGCTCGTACCCCAGATCGGCGGGCCGAGTGTCAAGCCGTACCAGCCCCCCGGCTACTGGGCCGCCCTGAACTTCCCGCCGCGGGAATGGATCAAGGACAGCGGAGACAAGCAATACCGCCGCGGCCTGTACACCCACTGGCAGCGGACCTTCCCCCATCCGGCGATGGTGGCCTTCGACGCTCCCAGCCGGGAGGAGTGCACCTGCGAGCGGCCCCGCTCCAACATTCCCCAGCAAGCCCTGGTCCTGCTCAACGACCCGGAATTCGTGGAAGCGGCCCGCGCCTTCGCCCAGAAAGCCCTCGCCGAAGGCGGACCGGACGACGCCCAGCGCCTCCGCTGGATGTTCCGCCGCGCCACTTCGCGCGAACCCCAGGAACCGGAGGTGCACATCCTCCGCGAACTGCTCCAGAAACACCGCCAGCATTACCAGGCCCAGCCGGAAGAAGCCCGCCGACTCCTGAGCGTCGGGGACCATCCCGTTCCCCAGACCATCCCCCCGGCGGAAGTGGCCGCCTGGACCAGCGTCGCCCGGGCCTTGCTCAACCTCCACGAAACCATCACCCGGCCCTGACGACGGGAAGACGACCTCATGCCCCAAACACGATGCGCCGCCCCACAGGCCAACCCACACGGAGACGGAGAGAGGATGGAGCCATCCCACCCCGCCGTGACAACATGACAACATGACAAGATGACCAGCATGAAAAGATGTGATGACAAGATAGCAAGGCGAAAAGAGGCCTAATTTTCGGAGAACTGGAAAAGCCGTCGGATCAACGTCAACGTTGCGGAGGCAGGCCGAGGTGTGCACCGATGACGATCGGGCCGAGCCGGTTCGCCTCAGCCCTGCGTAAGGGAGGTCCGGGATGATGATGCCGATGCAGCAGTTGCAACAGGTCCGTTTGTTACAGCGGCGGACGTTTCTGGCTCAGACCTGCCGGGGTATTGGGGCGGTGGCTCTGGCCA
>Ga0101945_1003074_pt1 | contig 10222 bp, 11 predicted proteins | sample DewCreD2012metaG_2_FD_75246 | JGI IMG/M metagenome (GOLD analysis project Ga0101945, IMG submission 75246) | Hot spring sediment bacterial and archeal communities from British Columbia, Canada, to study Microbial Dark Matter (Phase II) - Dewar... ... | reverse complement strand
CAGCTCGCTGGACAAACCCCCGCGCCCGTTGACTCCGGAAGAAAGGGCATTTTTAGAGCGGCTCCACGGTGGAAGAAGTTTCGAAGGGGTGAAAGTGGACGAAGGTTTTCTCTTCGACTCCTGGGTTGGTGGCGTTGTGCGCTCGGACAAGGAAATCAACGTCCAGGGCGAGTTCTCTCTTATGAATGAGAAGGAGCAACTTGCACTCCTCGCTCACGAATCGACCCACATTGTCCAGCGGCAACTCGGTACCCTGGATAACTTTCGTGGTGCCTTTGCACACGCGTGGGCCCGGCTGACTGGGACCGACCTCTACGCCATCCCCGCGGACTTCAAGGGGTCGTTCTTCGACCTCAACTTCGAGCAGCAGGCCGTGGTGGTGGAGAACGCCGCGCGGATCAAACTCGACTTACCCCTCAACGGTTACGGCGCCGCGCTCGGGAAAGTGAGAGTGTTCCAGTTATACAAGGAGTACCTCGAAACAGTCGCACCTCGTTAACGAAATTCAGGAGGCGTTCCATGCGTGCATTACCAGCGCTCTGCGTGTCCGTTGCAGCAACACTCACTCTGGTACTTTGGCGCGGCATAGCGCACGGGACGGACCTCGGGCTCACGATATACCAGCTGGAGGTAAGCGGTAGCCTTTCCTCGGGGATCGTGTTGACCGTAAAGCACCGTTCCGGGCGTCCCTTCTTCATCCAGGAGGTTCGAGTCATACAGTCCTACCGCTGGCCAGAGCCGCCGACTCCACCGCCGTGGATCCTGCGCCCTCCGGGTGCCGGGAGGTGGTACTGGCGTGCTGAAGGCAAATCTGCCCGTGCGGCCGTACACACGATACAGTACGGGCACCCGCCCGCCGGCCTAGAGAACAAGAAGGGTCCGCACCCGCTGGAGCCAAACAAGGTCTATTATGCAGAAGTCTTCGCCCGTGGACCATCTGGAGGGCCTCTACTGTTCGAGCTCAGGGGAACCGGGGGATACGAGTTCGAACTAGACGAGCACGGGGTAGTGAAGAAGGCATGGTGAACCGGACCGAGGCCGGCCGTGACCATCCGGCGTAAGTCCACCGGCATGACTACGGCGGCGACCCGACGTGATCGGAACTGCGCACTGCTTACGAGCCTGTAGCTCCCCGGCGCGACAAAGGAGCCCGAACATCGAGGATGTTCCCTGCTTTCACCGGTTCGCTGTGCGGCCGCGCTCCCACCAAGACCATGCTTTCGCTGAGCCGTTGCCGTGGAGCCGTCGGGAGTGCCACCGCCATAGCCGGCCCCGGAACTCGATGCGCGCACGAGAGGTGCTTCGCGGACCGCCTCTGCCAGCGGCACGTACGGCGTGGTGGAAGCTGCCCACAACGGGATGTACGCCAGCGCCGTGGTGGGAGCAATACTGCTGGCGGTAGCGGCTTACTCGCTTCTCACCGGCGGAGCGCGGAGCGGAGAGCCTAAAGCTGGAAAGGATTCCCGAAAAGGTCTGGAGGGGCAGCAGTTTGCGAACAACCAAAAGGGTGTGGTTCTCAACGATGCGGGCGGCGGCGAGGGTTTCTGGAGCGACTATTTCGAGGTGCGGCCGGAGAACGGTGACGGCTACCTCACGCTCGGGGAGGCGAAGTGGCAATGGCAGAATGGGAAAGGAGCACCGGTCACCGTGGATGCCGATAAGCTCGATCTGTCTGCATTGCGCGTGAGCGATTTTCCGAGAGGCCCAGGTTCCGTTGAACCCTTCGCTTTGCCTCGCTGGCGGGACTTTATCGTCCACGGGACCGTAAGCGTGCGGCTGAACCCGAACTCCACCGTTTCGATCTTGCCTAACAGGTTCAATTTCGACCTCAAGCCGTGGTCAACCCACTTCACGCGCAACGTCTACACCGTCGCCTTGCGTGTCTATGTGGGCAGCGGTACTCCTTTCCCCGTGCATTTCAGGGGCACTGTGACCAGCGGTCCGTAGGATTTGCCACAACCAGGATCGCCAAGGTCGTGGGAGCGATCGTTGGAGTGACAGTTGGGGCCTAGGCGTTCTTCTTCATTACCGCGAAGCCCACCACGAAGGACCAGGCGCAAGCGATTGCAGCCAATGAGGTTCGTCCTGGAGAGCAACGTCGCTTTGATCCGTCCGCGTTTCATGACCCGCCCCGTTCCCCATGACGAGCCATCCCCATGCATTTCAGTGGACGTATAACGACAACGCTGGACACGGTTCGGCTCTTGGTCTTCATCGACGAGTACGGAGCGGCCGAACTTACGTGGGAATGTGACCTTGAACGTCTTCGCAATCGGAAAGGAGCACCGGTCACGGTGGATGCCGATAAGCTCGATCTGTCTGGATTGCGGGTCGGCGACTTCCCGGAGGGCCCAGGTTCGACGAGACCGTTCTCGCTGCCTCGCTGGGCGGGCTTTCATTGTCCACGGTACGGTGACGACGAAGCTGAATCCCAACGGGACGGTGGCCGTAAAGATGGACACTTTCGACTTCGACCTGAAGCCCTGGTACGGCAACTTCACACGGAACGTGTACACGCTTGCACTGCGGGCCTATGTTGGCCCGGGGACACCGTTCAACGTCTACTTCCGGGGCACGATTCCGATCGCTACGTGAGGCAACCACATGATCAGGAGAGCCATGAAGATCTTGGGTGTGGTCATCGTGCTGGTCGCGAGCGCGTGGGTCGGGCTTTTCTTGACGGCCAAAACCGTCACCCTAGAGGAGGCCGAGCAAATCGCGATCCAGAAGGTCCAGCGATCCGCCGAACGGCTCCGCTTCAACGCCGCTGTGTTTCGAGGCCCTGAGTTAGTCGACGTACAGCCTTGGGGTTATGCTTTCCGGTGGGTGTTTTCCGACGCGGAGGGAACCGTCGAGATGTTGGTCTGGGTGGACGAATATGGAGGCACTGAGATCTCGTGGTCGTGGGAGGGAGACCTGGAGCGGCTGAACACGCGGCAATGACGGGGACCCTAGCCTGAGGCGGGAATGGATTCTCGCTACGCATGACCGTTCACTCTCCTACACCCGGGCGTTGCGTGAGCTTCGAGCGTTCGAGGAAGATATCGAGGACCCGGAGAGCACGGCGTTTCCCGCGCGTCCCGAGCTGCTAGATCTGCTGCAGGCGGCGGTGTAGCCGACGGTTGGCGCGTTGAGCGCCCCAGCTAGCTGATCGGCGTCCATCCCCGAGCAACGCATCCGGAAATTTGAGGACACGCGGAGAATTTTCCGGCTACCGAGGATCTTGTGTTCCCGGCTCCGCAGTTGGCCTCCTTGCCCGCCGGATTCGTGGCTGACCCTTGGCAGCGGATTCGAGGGCGCGGCTCCGAAGGGCGGAGCCCGATGTTCGTGACGTCCTGCGCGGTTTGTGAGTGTTCTCTGGCCCCGATTTGCCCGCCGGCTGTCTCCTGTGGCAGCGGCCGACCTTCAAGCCCCGCAAACTTTCGTGCGTGTCCAAAATTGCGTCTTCGTGCGTGTCCTAAATTGCGCACCCAGCGTGCGGCGCACCCAACGGGCGACCCACCGGGTCGCCCCTACACTGCGCGCCGATTGGCTGCAGGATCGTCTGAGCCACGGGCGTTTCCCGGTGGTGTAGGGCCACGGCGGAGCAGTGCCCTCAAAACCATCGGCAGGACCTTGGTGCCCATTGCCACGTTCGCACCACGGACATCGCGAGGCGTTGTAGGGGCGGTTCGCGAACCGCCCCTACAGGTGGGTACGCCGGCGCGCCGCGACGTTCGGCGGCCCAACGGACGCGGCTCCACGCACGGGTGTAGGGGCGACGCGGTGTGTCGCCCTGGCGCCGTCGTGCACGCCGGCCCCACATCACCGAACACGTCCGCCCGTGTACACCGCACCCCAGGGGCGACCCACCGGGTCGCCCCTACATTGCCTGCCCGAAGGGTTTGCTCCGTTGAGGAAGCGGACAGAAAGCTGCCGGCTGTTTCCAACGAAGCAACAAAGAGACGCCTCTCCCTGCCAGGGAGAGGCCGGCGCGCAGCGCCGGGTGAGGGTCGGTTGCGTCGTGGATCGACGTTCGACCCACTCCCTCACCTTTCATCCTCTCCCTCGCCCTATCCAGGGCGAGGGAGAGGAGTCGACGTGGCTTGGTGCGGCGGAGTGACGGTTTGCACATCGCAGTTGCACGGCAGAGAAAAGACGCCTCTCCCTGGCCAGGGAGAGGCCGGCGCGCAGCGCCGGGTGAGGGTCGATCCTGTCGTCGCGCGACCTGTGAGGGTCCACGTCGTCTGTGATCCCGCCCCGCGCCTGGCAGCGGCGATTCCATCGCGGTAGATCGCCGTGGCACCGTCGTGCACACCAGCCGCATGTGCCCCAACGCGGCGACCGTACGTGCGCCGTGCCCCACGGGCGACCCACCGGGTCACCCGTACATTGCCCGCCGGTGGAACGCAGGATCGTCTGCACGACGCGCGTTTCCCCTGATCCGCGGGCACGCCGGTGCCGTGCCCCACTGCTCGAGGCTCAACGGAGCCGGTCTCGGACATTCTCTTCCCACTTCCGGGTCACTTCCGGGACGAAGATCCGCTTGGCTTTGCCCAGAAGGTCCCTGATCTGCTCCTCCGTCATCAGCGGCAGGAAGTCGGAAAGCAGCCGGTCGTACGCCTCGAGGTCATGGTAGCCGCCGATATAACCCAAGAGTCGCTCCAGGTTCTCCTCGGTAACGGGCAGGTTCTCGATAAGGCCAGTCACCACCTCGAAGGCCTTGTTCAGCGCCTCATTCGCGACCCCTTCAAGCTCGTCGTCTTCTTCGTAAAGCATGATGTGGTCGAAGATCCTTTCCCGGATGGCCTCCAGATCCAATCCCGCGTCCAGCCACTGCCGGATCTGAGGCTCCAGTTGCTCCCACCCCGGGACGCCTTCCCGGAACACGTCGCGGACTAACTCGTCACCATTCATCGGGCAGCACCTCCAGAAGATCTGCCGGGTCGAGCCCCTCGGACCACCGGGGATCGCCCACGAAGACCCGGCCCTGGCGCACCGTCCGGACTACGCCCAAAAAGATCCGACGGCTCAGGTTATTGAGGTCGAGCCACTCGTCGTCGTCTGCGCGCACCTGGACGAACCCGGCGGGCGAGCGCCGATGAGGGTGGAGTTCCCCAGCCTGGATTTGCCGGCGGGTTTCTTCCAGTCGGGGGCGATTCTCCTCAAAGAGGCTCCGGTCGAAGACGGGCAGGACGGCCCGCTCCCGGTACAGGACTTTCGTCCCCGGTCGGATCCGGTTGAGGGGGACCGGGGTGGGGTTCTCCCGCTGCGCCTGCTCCCGGCGCAGCCTCCGGACGAGGGGCCGCGTGGCCTCGTAATGCCACAGGTAGAGGGCGACGAGGGCTCGCCATTGCTCCTCCTCTGGCCAGTCCTCCGTCTCTTCCGGTACAACGCCCTCCTCCTCGAAATACCGGCGCCACTTTTCGGCCAGGAGATCGAGTAGCTCCCGGTCGGCCGCCTCCAGGCCTCCCAGCTTGAGGATGGCCCTGACGAGGGCCACCTGGACCTGAAAGTCCTCCTCGGCTCGGAGGCGCTCTTTCAGGCTAGCGAGTACACCTGGGTCGTTTCGCAGAGTGCGAAAGCGGCTGAGTCGCTCGGCGGCGATGGTCCGGATCCGGCCATCGGAGGCTTCCTTCAACGCCTTCCAGAGCAAAGCCAGCCTAACGAGCTGTTTGATCATGGCATCCCTCAACTGCCCGTTTCGATAGAGGAATTAGCTAGCAGCGTGTCAGAGTAACGGCGCAAGAGGGTAGAGTAAGGAGCCAAGTTGGGCAAAGGAGACGAGCGCTTCCTTACGGAAGGCTCCGTGCGCGCGGCACCAGTCGCTGCCGACGACAGAGGTCAGGTGTGCGATGAGACGCGAAGGGCTCGGATGTATCGCATTGGCCCGTGAACAGGTGGAGCTTAGCCCGCCACAGCTTGAGCACATTGTGGTTCAAGCAAATCAGCGCCCACTCCGCACTGACCTTCGCCAACCCGCGAAACGCAAAGCGGCGAAACCCGCCCTCTTCGATCTGTCCAGACACCGGCTCCACATCGCCTTGCGCCACTGGTACACGACCTGCCCGGCCGCCGTCTTCAACTTCTCCAGCATCTGCCCGACCATCCCGCCACCCGCCTGAGGAGTGGTCGCTACAGCGCTTCTCTTCAGCCCGCTGCCGTGCTTCTGCTGGTCCAGCGACACATAGAGATCCACGCCGCTTCGCCTCACCTCGGTCAGCTGCTTGGTGTTGCAGTAGCCCGCATCCGCCGAGACCTTCTCCGGAAGCCGTTCGCCGCTGGCCTGCACCTTCTCCACCATCGGCCTCACTTGCTGCTAGTCGTTGGCTTCTTGCATGACCAAAGCCGCCACGATCACCTGCGCCGTGGCGTCTACAAAGAAGTCTCGATGTCACGTTTTGGGCTCGCGTGGGCAGAAACGTTCCGCTTGACGCTATGAAATGGTCGTGCATAGTGACGTGCCGGTTCGGCGCGAGGCGCACGGCCAGGCAGGAAGCGACGATGCCATCGACGGAAGACTCTCGAACTTGACGGCGGCGGCAGAAACGGGTGTGCCTACGTCATCCGGCGAAACACTACCGCGGGTTTCAGCTTCGGGTGCGATGGGGACGAAGGGGGGCAGCCCCCCTACGGGTATAGCGTCAGAGAACGCAGCCCTTTCGACCTGCCACCACGGATGGAATGGGAGTCCTTCTAGCATGGGAGGGCGCACGGTGAGACAGTTCCGAATGGTGACTGGAAGGATGCGTTGTAGTTGGAGTTCCTTCTTCTGGGGCGCGCTGCGCTCACCGAGGATCGTGCTGCGATGCGTCATGGCGGCGTTGGCGTTCGCTTGCGCTGTGTTCCCACCGGGGACGGCCAAGGCGGCAACGTTCGTGGTCAATAGCTTTGCAGACCGGATCGATGCGGCACCAGGAGATGGGGTATGCGGGGACCTACTAGGCTTGTGCACGTTACGCGCTGCGATTACCGAGGCGAACGTGTCGCCGGCGAACGATGCGATCACCTTCGCGGTGAGTGGAACGATTGTATTGCTTGCCACGCTGCCGGAGGTGGCCGACGCAACCACGGCGGGAACCTTAGAAATCGACGGAAGCGGGCAGGTGACGGTGAGTGGGAACGACGCCGTGCAAATCCTTTCGGTAGCGAACGGAGGCAACCTCACATTGCGCAACATTCGGCTGGAACGGGGGCGCGCAGAAGGCGACGGCGGGGCCATCTCCTCGGGCGGTACGCTGACGATCGAGAACTCTACCTTCAGCGGGAACGTCGCGGGGAACCGCGGCGGAGCCATCAAATCCTCGGGCCGGCTGACGATCGCAAACTGCACCTTCAGCCGGAACGTCTCGGGGGAGGGCGGCGGGGCCATCTCCTCGGGCCCGCTGACGATCGCAAACTGCACCTTCAGCCGGAACGTCTCGGGGAACGACGGCGGGGCCATCTCCTCCGGCGGTACGCTGACGATCGAGAACTCTATCTTCAGCGGGAACTCCGCGGAGGACGACGGCGGGGCCATTAAGTTCGAGGACACGCTGACGATCGAGAACTCCAGCTTCAGCGGGAACTTCGCGGGGGGGGACGGCGGGGCCATCTCCTACCACTACGGCGCGCTGACGATCGCGAACTCCAGCTTCAGCGGGAACTCCGCGTCCTTTGGCTGGGGGGGCCATCGAGTCCTTCGGCCCGCTGACGATCGAGAGCTCTAGCTTCAGTGGGAACTTCGCGGGCGGGGACGGCGGGGTCATCTTCTCCTACTTCGGCCCGTTGACGATCGAGAACTCCAGCCTCAGCGGGAACTCGGCGTCGCATAATGGCGGCGCGATCGCCCAGGCGACTGGCCTGTTCCGGGCTGTGGGCGCACGCGTCTTGGGGAACCAGGCCGGCGCAGAAGGGGGAGGCCTCTACCTCGCAGGAACGGCGGACATTCGCGCCTTGACGATCGCCCGCAATACGAGCCGCCGTGGCGCGGGAGTCTTCAATACGGGGGGCCTGCAGCTCGTGAACGTGACTTTTTCGGAGAATGCTGCCACGCAAGAGGGTGGAGCCTTTTACAGCCAGTCCGTCGCCAGCTTTACCGGCATCGTGTTCAGCACATTTTACGCGAACACCGCGGGTGCTCGCGGCAGTGCCATCTTCGACGAAACAGGCTTCACCAGGGTCAAGAATTCGGTTGTTGTCGGCTCGGGTGCCGCGAGCAACTGTTTTGGTGTGTTTTCGTCCCGCGGCCGCAACTACTCGACCGACGAGAGTTGCCCTGGGTTTACCGTGGCTGCGCCGGATGCGCTTCGGCTGGGACCGCTTGCCGACAACGGAGGGCCAACGGAGACCCACGCGCTGCTTTCGGGCAGCGTGGCCATCGATAGCGCTCCGGACTGCAACGACCTGGAAGGCGGGGCAGTCACATCCGACCAGCGCGGCGCATCGCGACCGTGGGGAGCTAGTTGCGACGTCGGCGCTTACGAAGCCGGCGCGCCCGCGACCCCTTTTGGACCAACACGGACGCCAACGCCGACTTTTCTAAGTCCCTTCCGCACTCCCACGGAGACCGTTACAGCTACGCCCAGGCCCACGTGCCCCGGCGACTGCGGCGGCGACGGGCAAGTGACCATCGACGAACTCGTCACCATGGTGAACATCGCCCTCGGCAGCAGGCCTGTCGCGGATTGCTCGGCGGGCGATACAAACGGTGATGGCGAAATCACCATCGACGAGATCATCCAGGCGGTGAACCGAGCGTTGAACGGGTGCTGAGCGGCTGAGGGCCATGCCGCTGCATGGAGCGCAGAGGCGCCCCTGCAACGGCGAACGTGAGGTTGGGCCCCGTTTGGGGAGTGGCGACGCGACGGTGCTCTGGGATCTACACCAGGTTGCGCGCAGCCGTGTTCGCGCAGTCGCCGTGGCTCCGGGCGCCGTAGAGGCGCTTCGCGAACCGCCCCTATCTGCCTGTGCAACCGGGCGCCCACGAAGTTCCTTGCTACAACGCACGGCGCTCTACGCACGGGATGTAGGGGCGACGCGGTGCGTCGCCCTGGTACCGTCGTGCACGCCGGCCCCACATCACCGAACACGTCCGCCCGTGTACACCGCACCCCAGGGGCGACCCACCGGGTCGCCCCTACATTGCCTGCCGGAAGGGTTTGCTCCGTTGAGGAAGCGGACAGAAAACTGCCGTCTGTTCCCAACGAAGCAACAAAGAGACGCCTCTCCCTGCCAGGGAGAGGCCGGCGCGCAGCGCCGGGTGAGGGTGGATCCTGTCGTCGTGCGACCTCTGAGGGTCCACGTCGTCTCTGTCATCCCGCCCCGCACCTGGCAGCGGCGATTCCATCGCCGTAGATCGCCGTGCCATCGTGCGCGATGGTCCCACATAACGCGACGCCGCGGTCCCGCATGCGCCGCACCCCCCGGGCGACCCACCGGGTCGCCCCTACATTGCCCGCCGGTAGGGTGCAGGATCGTCTGCACCACGCGCGTTTCCGCTGATCCGCGGGCACGGCTCCGCCGTGCCCGTGCCAAAACCGAAGAATCCCGCAGACCGTTTTCCCGATCCATGCCTACCGCGATCCGATTCTTCAAATGCATCAGCACCAAACGCATCGATGCGGGTACGCCGCGCGTACCGGTCCGGCAACCCAACGATTACGAACACATGCCGTAGGGGCGGTTCGCGAACCGCCCCTGGTGCTGTTGGTAGAGTGCGTGTCGCGGCGCAGGGTGTCGGCGGAATGCAGATTCGTGCGCGCTACGCCCGTCTGCGTGCCTTGTACGGGCACGGCGGTGCCGTGCCCCTACCAACTCTTCGGAATGAGCAATCGGTAGCGGCAGGGCTTGTGCCCGCCGCGGGAAAGCGTGCCTCCGTGGCCAAGAGCGGGGCTTGTACCCAAGCGGGCTGCGGGTGCGACGCACGTAGCTTCACACGCGGGCATGTACGGGCGCGACACTGCCGTGCCCGTACCGTCTCTTCGGAACGACCAACCGGTACGGGCAGGTTCCGAACCCGCTCTTGTATGCTCGTCGCCTCACCAGCCCCGCCACCGACTTCCCACATCGCGGGCGGCGACTTGGCGGCACGGTAGCTTTTCGGTAGCACGAACCGAGAAAGCGTCGCTAAATCACGCGACCGTCCTTTGGTGGGCCTCGGTGTTTCCGTGGGTTAGAAGCGCGCCCTGGCCGATTCGAACGGCCGACCCCAAGATTCGTAGTCTTGTGCTCTATCCAGCTGAGCTAAGGGCGCGTGAACTCT
>Ga0101945_1003062_pt1 | contig 10267 bp, 10 predicted proteins | sample DewCreD2012metaG_2_FD_75246 | JGI IMG/M metagenome (GOLD analysis project Ga0101945, IMG submission 75246) | Hot spring sediment bacterial and archeal communities from British Columbia, Canada, to study Microbial Dark Matter (Phase II) - Dewar... ... | reverse complement strand
CGGCGCAGGAACCGGTAGATGGTGGCCGGGGCGAGGTTCCAGCCGCCGTGCGCAGGATGGGCCAGGTGGGCACTCACGCGGGCTGGGCCCCACGTCGGCCACGCCAGGGCCACCGCCAAGATAGCCCGTTCGGCTTCCACGCTCAGGGTGGGAGGCCGACCCCGGCGCGGCCCGGGGCGCTTGGGGTACAAACCGTCGGACCCGTAGGCCAGGTATCGTCGCCGCCACCGGTAGAACAGGGTGCGGGAGATCCCGAACTCCCGGCAGGCCTGGCTCACGTTGCCCAGTGCTTGCGCCCGGGCTATCACCCGCAAGCGATAGGCGTGTACACTGGCCTCGAGGGTCATAGGCGGTCCTCCCCGTCACCCCATGAGGGGTTGGTGTCCAACGGGAAGGATACGTCACATGACCCTCTTTCGGTGTCAACAGAACTTTGAAACAGTTCAGTCTAAGGCGCGCTCGGTCTGGGCAAGGACCACTTGGGCGCGCCGTCCCGTTCGCGCAGCGGGCGGCGCCGGTCGGAAGGTTCCTCCGATAAGGGCACACCCGGGGAAACCCGGCGTCGCAAAGTCACGGGCCTACCGCCGTCCCTGGCCACGGCCGCCGGACTGCCGAAGAGGCTGGCAGATCATCCGGCGGCCGTGTCTTATCTGGCCGCCGGGCGCACGGTGTCGCCGCGGATTGGCGCGGCGACGGTACACTGCCGGGTCGAAAGGAGGCGCTGGGATGCGCTGGAAGGCGAAGATGATCAACTTGCTGGTGACCCTCCTGGCCCTGAGCGCCCTGCTCGTGGCGATCGGCGCCCAGGGCAAGTGGGAGCCCTGAGGCCCGACGGCGCCACCACCCGCTGCCAGCCTGTGCGGCCCGCAGCGGGCGGACAGCACAACTGAGAGCTCCTGGGCGCTGACGGCGGCGCGCCGCCCGTAGCGGGATGTTCCTGCTCGGCGTCCTCGTCCTGGCCCTGGCTGTGGCCCTGGTCCGCAAAGGCGGCCTGCTGGCCCTCGCCGGCCACCGCTGGCGGCTGCCGGTGCTGCCGATTGCGGCCGTCGTCCTGCAGGTTGTCGGCTTCCTGCCCGACGAGGCCGCATCGGAGGCGGGGCGGGCCTTCGCCGCCGCCATGCACGGCTTCTCTTACCTTCTGGCCGCGGCCTTCATCTGGACGAACCGGCGCACGCCCTGGCTCTGGTTGATGGCCCTCGGCCTGGCGGCGAACGCAGCGGCAGTTCTGGCTAACGGAGGGTTCATGCCGGTACCGCCGGGGGCCGCCAGCGGAGCCGCCGCCCAGGTCGCAGCGCGCGGGTACTACAACAACGCGGTGCTGATGACGCAGGATTCCCCCCTGTGGTTTCTGGGTGACGTCCTGACGATTCCCTCGTGGTGGGGAGGGCGCTGGGCAATAAGCGCCGGTGACGTGCTAATCGCCATAGCCACCTTCGGGCTGGTGCAGCGCCTGATGCGGCCGGCAGGCCGCGGGACCGGCCTCCTGCAGGGATGATCCCCCGCCTGCGTCCCGTCATCCTGCTGGTCACGGCGGGCGGTGCGGCTGTGGCCGGAGGAGCGCTGCACATCCTGCTCGTCCGCATGCCTCCCGTCCTGGAGACCGGGGTGTTGTGGTACATGACCCTCCTCGTGCTGGCCATCCTGAGCGAGGTGCGGCCGGTGCCCTTCATCCTGGGCCGGGCCACCAAGGACGAGAGCTTCAGCATCACCATCATCCTGCTCGCGCTCTTCGCCTTCGGTTGGCCTGCCGCAGTCCTGCTGGCGGTGGCGGCGGTGGTCGTGGCCGACGTGCAGGCCGGCAAGCCCTACTACAAGGTGCTCTTCAACGGCTCTATGTACGCCCTTGCCACCGCCGCGGCCGGCCTCACCTACCAGGTGGGCCATGGCTACCCCGTGGTGGCGAGGGGGGCTCTGCCGACCATCTGGGCCGACACCGCTATGCGATTTGCGGCCGGGGGCGTGTGGTACCTGGTGAATGTGGCCCTGCTCATGCTGGTGCTGGCCAGGGTACAGGGGGTGCCCCTGGTCCAGATGTTCGCCTGGGGGCTGCGGGACTCGGCCGCCGTGAACCTGGCGCTGATCTCCGTCGGCGCCGCCATGTCCCTGCTCTGGGAGCTCCACCCGGTGGCGCCGGTGATCCTGGTGCCCGCGATCCTCATGGCCAAGTCCGGCTACCAGGGTTACACCCGGCTCCGCACCGAGGCCGAGGCAATGCTGGCGGCGCTGGCCGACATCCTGGACATGCGCGACCACACCACCGGCAAGCACTCCCAGCGCGTGGCCGAGATGAGCTACGCCGTCGCCCGCGAGCTGGCCCTGCCGGAGGAACAGGCCCTGGCGCTGCAGTCCATCGCCCGGGTGCACGACGTGGGAAAGGTCGCCGTCCGTGACGCGGTGCTGCTGAAGAGCGGCGGCCTCTCGCTGCAGGAGCGCCAGGAGATACAGTCTCACGTCGAGGCCGGAGGGCAGATCCTCAGCCACCTCTCGGTGTACAAGCCCCACCTGCCCATACTCATGCAGCACCACGAGTGGCTGGACGGGAGAGGGTACCCATACGGGCTGCGGGCGGAGCAGATCGGAACAGGAGCCCGCATCCTCGCCGTCTGCGACGCCTACGACACCATGACCTCCGAGCGTCCCTACCGGGCGGCGCTGCCCAGGGAGGCGGCCATGGCCGAGCTCTACCGCCACACCGGCAGTCAATTCGACCTCCAGGTGGTGGAGGCCCTGGAGCGCTGGCTCGTTCGGGAACGCCGGCTGCGGCCCGACTGGAGGTTGCTGGCGGCTCCGTCCGCAGTGGCGCTGCTGCCGGCGGCCGGAGGTAGCGGAGGAGCCGGGCTAGAGCAGGGCCAGGCTGGCGAAAGAGACCAGGCCCGTGGAGTCTGGAGCCTGCCCGTACCTGAGCAGGCGCCCCCGTACGGGCTCCAGGATACGCAGGGCCACGTACACGGCTGAGAGCGCGTCGATCCGCTGAGGGTTTCCCTCCGCGCTCACCACCTGCCAGAAGGCCTCGGCGTCGCCGCGGACCACGGCCTGCAGTGCCTCGCTGTCGCGCACCGACGTGCGGGCCTCCAGCACCGGGCCCACAGGCTCCCCGTCCCCGAAGCGCGGGCCGACATGGCTGAAATCCACGCCGGCGACGACCGCGGTACCCTCCCGCGCTTTCGCCAGGTCACTCAGGGCCTGGATGACCCGCTCCACCTCCTCCACCTGCCGGGGCGATCCGCCTCCCGCCCACTGCTCCAGGTGGGAGACAAGCAGCGGAACGATGCGGACGGGCCGGTCCGCCAGCGCGTGCTGCAGGAAGATTGCCTGGAATTCCAGGGAGTGCTCGCTACGGTGCACCGTCTCCCACCGTGTCAGGTCCCCCACCCGCGACTCCAGCTCGGCGACCGCCGCCTCGTCCACGGCGAGGACGCCAAGGGGCGTCTGGAAGGACTTCCGGGTGAGGACGAACGGCTCCGGAGGCCCGCTGTGGGCTACGCCCAGGAGAAGGACGGTGCGAACCGGCGCCGCCGCCAGAGCAGCGTACGCCCAGGCGTAGCACCACCCTCCGCGGAGAGGGTCGATGTGCGGGGCGACGATGCCACGCGGGACCAGCCCGGCCAGCTCCTCCCGGTTGACCTCGCCCATGTACCGTTCCAGCTCCTGCCGCAAGAGCGCGGGGTCGGCGGGGTAGGCCCGCCCGGCGTGGTAGGCCGGCCGCAGGGGGGCGGCGCGGAAGGCTTCCTCCAGCGCGCGGCGCCGCTGCTGGAAGGCCTCGGACTCCAGGAGGCTGAGGCGGTCCAGCTCCTGGAGCATCCGTGCCAGGTCCCAGGAGAGAAGCAGGTCGCCGCCGGTTCGGCGGGCGTACTCCGCCTGCACGTCCACCACATCGCGCCGTCCGTCCAGCAGGGTGGCCACCAGGTAGAGCTGGGGCGAGAGGAGCACGGTCTCCTCTACGAACCCTTCCGGATCGCGCACGGCGACCATGTGGCGGCCGTCGTGCCGCACAGGGACCATCTCCACGGGGCGCAGACGGGGAAGCGGCATCGCCGTCAGCTCCGAAAGCCGGCGTTTTTGATTGTACCCGGAGGGGGCGCTAGTGCGGTCACTCGTAGCGCAGCGCCTCGATGGGGTGCAGGCTGGCAGCCCGCCAGGCGGGGTAGACGCCGAAGATCACGCCGACCAGAGCCGAGAAGCTGAAAGCCAGCACCACCACCGGAAACATCGAGGCCGGGGCGGGCGCGCTGTGCAGCAGGCGCAGCGAGATCTCCCAGGAGATGGCCAGGCCCACGGCCGTGCCCAGGATGCCTCCCACCAGGCTGAGCCCCACCGCCTCCACCAGGAACTGCGTGAGGATGTCCAGCCGGCGGGCCCCGATGGCCTTGCGGATGCCGATCTCCCGCGTCCGCTCCGTCACCGAGACCAGCATGATGTTCATGATGCCGATACCGCCCACCACCAGGGAGATGGCGGCGATGCTGGAGAGGGCGATGGTGAGGATGCGCAGGATGGCGGAGAGGGAGGCCAGGAGCTGACTCTGGGTGAGCACGGTGAAGTCCTCCTCCCCGTGCTCCCGAAGCAGAATGCGCTGCGTGTCGCGCGCGGCGCGGGGAACCGACTCCACGTCGCTGGCCTTGACGAACAGGAAGGAGACGTAGGTGATGTTGAAGAGCTGCTGCGCCGTGGGCAGCGGAAGGTAGGCGCGGTCGTCCAGGTCCACTCCAAGGATACTTCCCTGCGCCCGCAGGACGCCCACTACCTCGAATGCCCGCCCGTTGACGGTGAGCCTGCGACCCACCGCCTGTTGAGGCACCCGGTACAGGCGCGCCGCCAGCGTGGGGCCCAGTACGGCCACCCGGCGGCGTCGGGTCATGTCCGCCTCCTGCAGGAAGCGCCCGGCCTGCAGGGCCAAGCCGCGTACCGCCAGCAGCCCGGGCCACGTACCGATGACCGTGGTGGTGGTGCGCCGGCCGCCTCCGCTCACCTCCACGGAGGTCTGCAGCATCGGCGCCACGTCCGCAACCGACGCCGCCCCCCTCCGGATCGCCAGGGCGTCGGAGGCGGTGAGGGTGAGGCGAGCCACCTCGGTGGGGAAAGGTGAGTCCTCCTTGGCCTTCCCCGGCAGGACCCAAAGGAGGTCGGGCCCCAGGCTGGTGAACTCGCCGGCGACGCTGGAGCGGGCGGTCTGGCCCACGGAGACCAGGGCGATCACCGCCGCCACGCCGATGATCACGCCCAGCATGGTGAGGAAGGAGCGCAGCTTGTGCGTCCGCAGGGCTTCCAGGGCTACGGCGACGCTCTCAAGCAGGTCCATCAGGCCAAGGCGGCGCGGGCCGGCCGCGGGTCAAAGACGGGCTCGTCTCCCACGAGCCGGCCGTCGCGCAGGTGCAGGATACGGCGGGCGTGCCGGGCGACGTTGGAGTCGTGGGTGACTACAGCGATGGTCATGCCGCGGGCGTTGAGGTCCTGAAAGACCGCAAGGATCTCCTCGCCCGATCGGCTGTCCAGGTTGCCGGTGGGCTCGTCGGCGAGCAGGATCGCCGGGGTGTTGACCAGCGCTCTGGCGATGGCCACCCGCTGCTGCTCGCCTCCGGAGAGCTCCTGGGGGGTGTGGTGCGCGCGCGGGACCAGCCCCACCTGCGCCAAGGCCTCTAGCGCCCGCCGCCGCCGGTCGGCGCGGGGGACCCCGGCGTAGACCATGGGCATCTCCACATTGCGCAGCGCGGTGTAGCGTGGGAGCAGGTTGAAGGTCTGGAATACGAAGCCGATGCGGCGGTTGCGCACCTCCGCCAGCGCGTCGTCGGGCAGCCGGCTGACATCTGCGCCGTCCAGGAGATAGGTGCCGGAGGTAGGGCGGTCCAGGCAGCCGATCAGGTTCAGCAGCGTGGACTTACCCGAGCCGGAGGGGCCCATCACCGCCACGAACTCCCCGGCGGCGATCTCCAGGCTCACGCCCTGCAGGGCAGGCACGGGCACCCGTCCCGTGCGGTAGACCTTGGTGATCTCCCGCAGCGCCACCACGGGTTTGGCGGAGGGAGGGCTCACCGTCAGCGCACCGCCAGGACGCGCACCTTTTGGCCGTCACGCAGCCGCCCCGCCTCGCCCACCGCGACCAGGTCCCCCTCCGCCAGGCCGGCCAGGATCACGATGAACTCGTCGTTGCCTTCCCCCGTGCGCACCTCCCGTCGCCGCAGCCGCCCGCCCTCGATGAGGAAGACGTGGGGCGTCCCGTCCTCCGCCGAGGAGTGCACCGCCTCCGCTGGCACTAGCAGCGCGTCGGGAATCGCCCGCAGCAGCAGCCGGATGTCCACGCTGGTCCCCACGCGCATGGCCGCGGCCCCCTCCAGGTCGATGCGCACGCGGACGGTGCGGGTGCCCAGGCGTACCTCGACGGCCTGCCCGATGCGTGTCACCCTGCCCCGGAAGGTCCTCCCGGGATAGGCGTCTGCGGTGATCCGGGCGCTCTGGCCGAGGCGGACCTGCCCTATGTCCGCCTCGTCGACGTCGGCGGTGACCCAGCCGGATGAGGCGGCCAGCGAGGCCACCGGGATCCCGGGGCCGACGGGCGATCCTGGGGTCAGGTAGACCCGCGTGACGGTGCCCTCGAAGGGCGCCCGGAGCTGCGTGCGAGCCAGCCGGGCGGCGGCCGCGCGCAGGGCGGCCCGGGACTGTGCCACCCTGGCCCGCGCTGCGGCCCCGGCCGCCTCAGCCTGGCGGACGTTGGCACGCGCCGCCTCCCACGCCGCCTCCGCCTGCCGCACCTGCGCTTGCGCTGCGGACAGGGCCTCGGGGCGCGCGCCCGCGCGCAGCAGATCCCGCCCCGCCTCCGCCTGCCGGTAGCGGGCATCGGCCGCCTCGGCCTGCGCCTGGGCGGCCTCAAGCTGCGCCCGGCTGACTGCGCCCTCACCGAAGAGCTGGCGGGTCCGTTCCAGGGAGCGGCGCGCCTCCTCCAGGGCCGCCCGTGCGGACTGAACCGCCGCATCGGCCCCCCGCAGTTCGTCGGGACGGGGTCCGGCCCGCAGTTGTGCCAGCGCGGCCCTGGCGGCGTGGACGGCGGCCCGGGACTGCTCGGCCTGCCGCACCGCCGCGTCGACGGCCGCCTCAGCGCGCGCCGCCTCCTGGAGGGCGAGTCGCAGCCCCGCTTCGGCCTGTTCCACCGCCGCGCGGGCCTCATCCTCCTCCACCGCCGCAATCAGGGCGCCGGTCGAGACGAACTGCCCCTCCGATGCGGCCACGCGGGCGAGCCTGCCGGGGAGGTCGAAGGCCAGCTCCACGGTCTGCGTCTCGAAGATACCCGTGACCGGAAGCACCACCTCCAGCGTGCCCCGCCGGATGCGTGCGCCCTCCACCTCGCTAGTCGGTCGGGGGAAGACCTGGCGCAGCGACCAGACCAGCCCTCCGGCTGCCGCCGCAAGCACGACGAGCGCGACCAGACCCCGGCTTCGCATCAGCCCAGCCTCTCCCGGCGATGTAAGGGGCTTGACATATCGGCCCACCCCATGATACCGTCCCGCTTCGAATGTACGCCGCGGGAGACGGGCATGGATAGGAGGGGGTCAACCGCATAGCGTGCGCCGGGCTCTGCCCGGCGCTTTTTTGTGCCCTGGAGCGCCGCGGCGGCAGAAGAGACGAAGCCCGAAGGGGGGATGCTTTGTGCGTGACCTGATCGAGTTCCGGGCGGCCATCGCCGACGCCGTCTTTGCCTTCGCCCGCCGGGAGGGGTTCGTGGAGGTGGACACCCCGGAGATCACGCCGGGGACCGGTGCCTGCGAGAACGTCCCTACCGTCTTCCGCCTGGACTTCCTTGGCCGCCTGCAGTTCCTGCGACAGACCGCGCAGCTGGACCTGGAGGTGGCCGTGATCCGCTGGGGGATCCCCCGCTTGATCACCCGCGGCCGCTCCTTCCGAGCCGAGCCCAGGGCAGACGGCCGCCACCTCTGCGAGTTCCTGCTCATCGAGGCCGAGGCACGCGACTGGGAGCTGAAGGACCTGGTGGCGCACGAGCAGCGGCTGGTGCGCTGGGTCATCGAGACCGCCCTGGAGCATCCGGCGCTGCCTGAAGGACGGCGCAGCCGGCTGGAGCACGACCTGCGCACCTTCCACGTCATCAGCTACGCGGAGGCGATCCGAATGCTGGATAAACCATGGGGCGAAGACCTATCCGCCGCCGACGAGGCCCGGCTGACCGAGAGGCTGGGCATCGTCTCGGTGGTGCGTTACCCTAGAGAGATTAAGTTTTTCAACATGCTGGACACCCGCGGTGACGGCGCAGCGACGGTAGAGTGTTGCGACCTGCTTCTGCCCTTCGCCGGGGAGACCTTCGGCTCCTCCGCCCGGGAGTACGACGTGACCATCCTGCGGCAGAAACTCCTCACCTCGTCCATGTACCGGCAGCTGCTGGACGCAGGCGGAGCACCGGACGTCTTCGAGCCTTACATTCGGCTGCTGGAACGCAACCCTGTGCGCCGCGCTGGGTACGGGCTGGGCTTCGACCGCCTGATCCAGTACCTCTGGGGGGCGGCGGACGTCAGGTCGGTGATCCCCTTCCCTGTGGACGCCCGCTACGGTCTCTCCTACGCCGCCGTTTCATGAGCGCGGTGCCGCCATCCAGCGTGGCCGGCCCCGCGCTGGATGTGACCATCGCCGGGATCCGCTTCCCCACGCCGGTGCTGGCGGCGGCGGGGCCGCTGGGGTTCGGGCGGGAGGTGCGGGGTTTCGTCGACCTGGGGGCCTACGGCGGGTTCGTCACCAAGTCGGTGACGCTGCAGCCGCGGCGTGGCCATCCTCGCCCCGACATGGTGGGGGTGGCGGGCGGCTGGCTCAACGCCCTGGGCTTGCCCAACCCCGGCGTTGCGGGATTCATCTATCGGGACCTCCCCTTCCTGCGCACACTGGGGATCCCCATCGTCGTCAGCGTCGCCGGGAAGACGGTGGAGGAGTTCAGGCGGATTGTTGAGGTGTTGGAGGGCGAAGAGGGGGTGGCGGCGGTGGAGCTCAACATCTCCTGCCCCAACGTCCGCTCGGGCCGACTGTTCGGCAGCGACCCCGCTCCTGCCGCGGGGCTCGTGGCCGCGGTGCGGCCGCTGACGCGGCGGCCGCTCTTCGTCAAGCTTGGCCCCCTGACAGCGGACATCGCCGCGGTGGGGAGGGCCGCCGCGGACGCGGGCGCGGACGCGCTTTGCTGCGTGAACACGCTCCCCGGGCTGGCCATCGACGTGGAGACGCGCAGGCCCCGCCTGGGAGCAGGGCCGGGCGGGCTCTCCGGGCCGCCCCTACGGCCGCTGGCTGTCTGGAGCGTCTGGCGCGTGGCCAGGTCCATCCCCGTTCCGGTCATCGGCGTAGGTGGGGTGCGCACCTGGGAGGACGCGGTGGAGTTCCTGCTGGCCGGCGCATGGGCGGTGGCCGTGGCCTCCGCCGCCGCCGATCCAGAGGTCCCGCAGCGGATCACCTCGGGGCTGCGCGACTACATGCGGCGGCACGGGTTGGCCGACGTCGGGGCGCTGGTGGGCAGGGTGGAGGGGCTGGAGGGGGTTGAAGCGGATGGTACCTGAACTGGTGGTGGCCCTGGACGTGCCCATGCTGCAGGAGGCGCGGCGGCTAGTAGCCCTCCTGCGGCCAGCGGTGCGCTGGTTCAAGGTGGGGCTGGAACTGTTCACCGCCGCAGGTCCCGCGGCCGTGGAGGCGGTGCGGGCGGAAGGTGGGATGGTCCTGCTGGACCTCAAGGTGCACGACATCCCGCGTACCGCCGCCGCCGTGGTTCGTGGCGCGGCGCAGCTTGGGGTGGATGCGCTCACCCTGCACCTGGCCGGCGGTGAGGCAATGGCGGATGCCGCGGTCGCGGCGGGGCGCGCCGCAGGCGGACCGCGGCTACTGGGCGTCACCCGCCTGACCAGCGAGCCTGGGGCCCTGATGGACCTCCCCCGCGCCGCGGCGGCCATGGCAGCCGGCGCCGCAGAGGTGGGGCTCGATGGGGTAGTGGCCTCCGTGCACGAAGTCCCCGCGATCCGGGCGGCCTGCCCGCCACCCTTTCTCATCGTCGCCGCGGGGATCCGTCCTTTGGGTACCCCCGCCGACGACCAGGCGCGTGTGGGCACACCCGCGGCGGCGGCACGTGCCGGGTGCGACCTCATCGTCGTCGGCCGGCCGGTCATCCGCGCGCCTGACCCGCTGCAGGCCGTGGCCGCCATCAAGGAGGAGATGGTGTAGGGCTATGAGAGGGAGGCATGTGCTGGAACAGGCGAACATGGTGGAGCGCGGACACTTCCTGCTCAGCTCGGGGCTG
>Ga0101945_1003058_pt1 | contig 10272 bp, 9 predicted proteins | sample DewCreD2012metaG_2_FD_75246 | JGI IMG/M metagenome (GOLD analysis project Ga0101945, IMG submission 75246) | Hot spring sediment bacterial and archeal communities from British Columbia, Canada, to study Microbial Dark Matter (Phase II) - Dewar... ... | reverse complement strand
TAGATACAGCAATAAATTATCGTTTTCAACGAAGCGAGAGAAACATTGGAAAAGCGCTAAGTATTCTGAGGGAAAGAGGATTTAATAGAGAGGAACTCTTCGTATGCACGAAGGCTGGTTACTTGCCATTTGATAATGAACCTGCCTGGGATGTGGATGATTACTTTGAGCAGAATTTTGTAAGTAAAGGATTGGCGTCTTTTGAGGATTTGGTTGGAAAAAGTCATTGCATTCGTCCCGAATACCTGCAATCTCAGATTGATCAATCCCTTGAAAACTTAGGTCTCGAGGGAATCGATCTTTTTTATATTCATAATCCAGAGTCTCAATTGCAGGCAGTTGATAGAGAGACTTTTGAAAATAGGTTGTTAAAAGCTTTCGAATTACTCGAAAAAAATAGAAGTGAAGGTAAGATTAATTTCTATGGAGTTGCTACCTGGAATGGTTTCAGAATCTCGCCGGAGAAAAGATATTATCACTCCATGGAAAGCATGGTCAATCTCGCAAAGCAAGTAGCTGGAGAAGGACACGGATTCAAATTCGTTCAACTGCCTTACAATCTATCGATGCTCGAGGCTTATCTATCAGCGAATCAGCCATTAGAGGGAAACTACGTCACTCCATTAAAAGCCGCAGAGGAGTTGGGAATCAAGGTTATTTGTAGTGCTGCTTTGTTGCAAGGTAACATAGTAAACAACGTTCCTGAGGAAATTCGCCGACATCTCGGCGATAGCCTGACCGACGCAATGGCGGCTATACAATTCGTGCGCTCAACGCCCGGCGTTACAACCGCATTAGTGGGGATGAGCCAAGTATCTCATGTTGAGGAAAATATGAGATTAGCTAAATTTGATGTTTGTGAGTTAGGGACCTTTCAACGACTTTTCAATCTTGCAGAATTCGGAGCCTAAAAATGAGGATTGAAAATTATTCTCAGTTTTGGGAATTTTACGTTCAGGAACATAGTAAACCAATGACCCGATTGTTTCATTTCATTGGTACTTTGATAGCTAGTCTACTTTTTGTAATTATTCTATGGAAAGGTTCATGGTATTACTTTCCAGCGTGTCTACTTGTAGGATATGGTTTCGCTTGGTTCTCTCATTTCTTCATAGAGAAAAATAAACCAGCTACCTTCAAGTATCCTCTTTGGTCATTTATCTCGGATTACAAAATGATGTTCTTAATGCTATTAGGCAAAATGGATGAGGAAGTAAAGAGAATCCTTGGAAGTTGATCATTATGAAAAGACAATTACTAGAGTTCATGCGTGCTATAGGTAATGATGCTGTTGCTATCATACCGGCAGCTCATGAAAAAACCCGCAGCTACGATACCGAATATAAATTCAGACAAGATTCAGACTTTTTCTACCTGACTGGATTTCCAGAGCCCGATGCAATTGCTGTTATATCGCCATCGGACAAAAAGCATCCTTACGTTTTATTTGTAAGGCCACGTGACCAAGAGATGGAGATATGGAATGGCCGTAGGGAGGGAATAGATGGAGCAGTCAAAAACTATGGAGCGAGCAAGGCTTATTCAATAGATGAATTCGAGAAAAGAATGCCTTCATTTTTGAATGGCAAAGAGAAGCTCTACTATCGTTTCGGTGTTGATGAAAAGTTAGACCGGCTCATTTTACAGTATCTTTCGCTGCAGAGATTTAGGCGGTTGAAAACACCATATCCTCCTCACACAATAGTTGATCCGACGATCATCATTGGCGAGATGCGGCTTCACAAAACACCTGAAGAAATTCAAATAATGCGTAAGTCCTGTGATATTGCTGCTGCAGCCCATATAGCAGCCATGAAAGCCGTTAAGCCTAGCATGACAGAAGCTCAAGTTGAGGCAATAATTGAGTATCACTTTAGGATGTCTGGGGCATCCGGTCCTGCTTACAATTCTATTGTTGGTGCTGGGGCTAATGCCACTATACTTCACTACGTAGAAAATAACGCAGTTTTAAAGGACGGAGACCTGTTGCTAATCGATGCCGGGTGCGAGTATAAAGGCTACGCTTCAGATATTACTCGTACATTTCCGATAAATGGCAGATTCAGTAAAGCGCAGCGAGAGGTTTATGAGGTAGTGCTCGAGGTACAAAAAGCATGTATCGAGGCCACGAAGAAAGGGGTGACTGTGCAACAACGCCAGGAGCTCTCCATCGAGCTTCTTACAGAGGGCATGAAAAAACTCGGATTACTCAAAGGAAATACCAAAAAATTGATCAAAGAAAGGGCCTATGAAAGATACTATATGCACGGCGTAGGGCATTATTTGGGGTTAGATGTTCACGATGCTGGTAGATATTTTTTGGATCAAGAGGCTACCGAATCCAGACCATTTGAACCTGGTATGGTTTTGACTGTTGAGCCAGGAATTTATGTTCAGCCTGATGATAAAGACGCACCAGCTAAGTATCGTGGAATTGGTATAAGAATTGAGGATGATGTTTTAGTGACAGAGAAGGGAAATGAAATACTGACCTCGAAAGTTCCGAAAGAACCTGAGGAAATTGAAGACTTGATGAATTCATCGAAAGAATGAATGATTCTTCGGCTGGCTCTAGTGTAAGCCAGAGCAGTAAATTTCTTGTCGAATCACTCAATATCTGAATTAGGAGTGAGACGCAGACGAGTCGGGAACGGAGACTTTGTTGGTTAGTATCCTTATACTCATACAATTTCTCTGCCATGCTTTTAGGCTTTATGTATTAAAAACCGATATAAAATCGATGATTTATTAATCATGAATGTGTAATGGTCGTAAGCGAGGAAAGTAATGGGTTTAAGTAACATTTTAATCACAGGAGGCGCTGGATTTATAGGCTCTCATCTTGTCGATGCATTGGTCAAAGAAGGAAAATGGCAAGTATTCGTAGTCGATAACTTCAATGATTTTTACTCGCCAAAAATAAAACGCGGGAATGTATCTGCTCACGTGGCAAATCCTAGGTTTCATTTATATGAAGCTGACATACTCGATAGATCATCATTAAGCAGGGTATTTAGTGAAAACAAAATCGATGTCATAGTGCATCTAGCTGCGTTAGCTGGCGTCAGACCATCGCTTCTTGATCCGAATGCATACACAAAGGTGAATGTAGAGGGCACTCTAAACATGTTGGAGATGGCAAAAGAGTTTGGAATTAGACAATTTGTCTTCGGTTCGTCTTCGAGTGTCTATGGAGTAAATTGTAAAGTGCCGTTTTCAGAGGATGATAAGATATCTTGTCCCATCTCTCCTTATGCTGCCACAAAGGCTGCGGGTGAACTGATATGTCATACTTACTCCCATCTCTATGGGATCAGAGTAGTTTGCTTAAGATTTTTCACGGTTTATGGAGCGCGTCAGCGACCAGATCTCGCAATTCATAAGTTTTCAAGATTGATTTGGCAGGGTAAGCCTTTGCCGATGTTTGGCGATGGTAGTACTAAAAGGGACTATACATACATTGATGACATCATTCAAGGGGTCAGGAATGCAATAGATTATGATAAATCCGATTATGAAATTTTCAATCTAGGTGAATCGAGAACTGTCGAGCTGAGATACTTAATTGAACTGCTGGAGGAGAATCTCGGAAAGAAAGCGTTGATAGATAAAAAACCGCATCAACCCGGCGATGTGCCAATAACTTTTGCCGATATCTCCAAGTCCCGTGCCCTTCTTGGCTATAATCCACAGACGAAAATTGAAGATGGAATCAAGAAGTTTGTTGAATGGTTTAAAACCGAAGGTTTAGAAGCTTAGATATGAGCGCAAGAATTTTAGACGGGAAGGTCATAGCAGAGGCTATAAAGAGAGAGGTGATGGCTGAAATCGCCGAGCTTTGCTATAAACCATGCCTTGCTGTTATTCGTGTCGGAGATAATCCAGCATCGGCAGTCTATGTTGCAAACAAGATAAAAACAGCTGAGCAGGTTGGTATTCACTCGGAGCACCATCATTTTCCAGCAACGATATCACAAGAGAGTTTAGTTGATAAGATTAACGAATTAAATGATCGAGAAGATGTTGATGGTATTTTAGTCCAATTGCCATTGCCAACTCATATCAACGAACTCGAGATTTTGGAGAGAATCGATCCGAAAAAGGATGTAGATGGATTTCATCCTGTAAATGCGGGAAAACTTTTACAAGGTAATGAATGTCTTTCTCCTTGCACGCCAGCGGGCGTTATAGAAATCCTGAAGCGTTCGAACATCCAGATATCTTCGAAACATGCTGTGGTAGTCGGTAGAAGTAACATAGTTGGAAAGCCAATGGCAGTCTTATTATTACAAGAAAATGCGACTGTGACTATCTGTCATTCTCGTACTGAAAATCTCTCAGATATTACGAGGCAAGCTGACATACTGGTAGCAGCTATTGGAAAGCCGGGTTTCATAAGAGCCAGAGATTTGAAGGATGGAGTAGTGATCGCAGATGTAGGGATAAATCAAATAAAGGATGAAGCCATGTTACATGAATTTTTCGACGGCGAGGAATTAAGACGCAGGCTTGAGATCGTCAGGAAAAAGGGAGCAACCATAGTTGGCGACGTAAATCCAAAAGAAGCGAGCTACAAGGCATCTGCATTTACACCAGTACCAGGGGGAGTCGGACTCTTGACTGTTGCCATGTTAATGAAAAACACGTTAAAAGCTAGCAAATTACATCGGGAATCTAAGTAAGATTAGCTCTAAAATCGGTTAAGACTGTTTTACTATATCCAATAAATGGTTTAATCGAAAGTATTTCTTTTAGTACCAAAGTATTTCTTTTAGTACCAAAGAGCATCTCATTTGAGGAGTTGAGAATTATGACTTTTGATGAGTATCAAGAATTAGCGGCCTTGACTGCAGGCTATCCGAATAGAAAGGATAATTTACAATATCCTACCCTCGGATTAGCTGGCGAAGCTGGAGAGGTCGCGAATATCGTTAAAAAAATCCAGAGAGATTTTAATGGTATTATTACAGAGGAGATTCGCAATAAGCTTAAGGATGAATTAGGCGATTGTTTGTGGTACATAGCAGCTTGTGCCGACGAACTTGGTTTGTCGCTAGAAGAGATAGCGAGGCATAACGTTGAGAAACTCGCTGCTCGATATAAACTCTCACATCACACTGAAACTGATTAAATGTTTTAATATTTGTCTGATTTTCGGTAGTAATATCATGCGGTTTCGATTAGATTCTCTGCACGTGTTTCTATCAAATCTTCTAGCTTCCATGAAGTAGTGACTAGCTCTTCTGCTTGCTCCTTTGGCATGGGCTTAGCGATAAGATATCCTTGAGCATAATCACATCCGAGTTTTTGCAGACATTTTAGCTGTTTTACCGTCTCAATCCCTTCCGCAGTTAGTTTCATACCTAAGCTTTGGCCTAACAAAATTATGGCTTTTAAAATTTCCGGAGCCTCCTCTGCTTCATCGATTGCTGACACAAAGGATCTATCGATTTTAATCGCGTCGAATGGAAGTCGATAAAGTTGACTTAAGCTAGAGTATCCGGTGCCGAAATCATCAATGGAAAGTTTAACCCCAAGTTTTTTAAGTTCATTCAGGGATTTAAGCGATTGGTTTGGATTTTCCATTGCACTAGTTTCGGTGACTTCTAACCTCACACTCTCTGGTTTTGCTCCAGTTTTATTAATTATGTTCGCGACCTCAGATGGCAGGCTTTCCATTGCAAAGTGTTTTCCTGAGAGGTTAATACTGATGGTTAAGTTATCTCTTATTTTTTGCCATTTTGCTATCTGCAAGCAGGCTTCGGTTAATATCCAATCAGTCATAGGAATTATCAATCCGGAGTCCTCTGCGACTGGAATAAATTTAGCTGGAGATATAAAACCCTTAGTTGGATGTTTCCATCTCAATAGAGCTTCAAATCCTATTAGATCACCATCAACTAAGGAAATTATCGGCTGATAATGTAGTAAAAACTGCTTTTCCTTGAGAGCTATGGTCAGACCTCTTTCTATTTCTGCATTCTCTAAAAACTGATTTTTCAGCGTATCATCGAAAAAAGCCACGGGTAAGCCGTGCTCCTTTGCATAATGCATTGCTATATCGGCATCACGAAGGATATCCTCGGGGGTTTCGTGAAGCGGGTCATAAGCTGCAAGACCTATATGTAACTTTACGTCAATTTTATTTTTTCTGATTAGAAAAGGGCTGGATGTAATGCTTTTATGAATGTTTAGAGCTAATTGTTGAACTTTTTCTATAGACAGAGGATCGCTTATTACGACGGCAAATTCATCTCCGCCGAGGCGAGTTACCATGTCTTCGACGCCAACAACACGTTTGATTCTTCTAGCTATCAGAGAAAGAAGGCGATCGCCTATTGTGTGACCTAGATAGTCATTTATGTTTTTGAATTTAACTAAGTCTATAAAAAGAACATAAAAGCGCATGGAGGGTATTCGCTTACATAAAGTGAGCAAAAACTCAAGCTTTTCGACTAAGAATGTTCTATTTGGAAGCTTTGTGAGTGGATCATGGAGCGCATCATGCTCAAATTTGTTACGCTCCTCTATAACTCGTTCATTTTCCTCCTGAAGGATCTTATTTTCCTGCTCAAAAAGGACGACTTGCTCTTTGAGAGATTCGATGTCGCGCTTCAAAGCGGCGATTTTCATCAAACTTTTTTTCTTACTTTGCTTAAACCTCTCTTTACTTGGTGTTTGCTCGTTCAGAAGGTTTAAGGATAAAACGAAAGCAGAGATCGCTAGTAACAAAGTGAATATTATTTGAGTATAAAGCGGATTCAACACAAAGTTCAGAGGGATTAGTAGAATGGAAATTCCGATGATGAGGATAATCATTGATCTTATCTGTAACTTCTTCATCATTTCGAGTCTCGCTCCCAGGCTACATCTCTTTAATAAACTTTTGGTTAATTTAGTTTGGAATTAACCTTAGACGTTGCTTGCTCTGAATTTGTAAAACAATACTGATCATAGGTAAACCTAATTTCGCAAATAACTCTCCTGGATATATCAGTTTCCGTTTGATTTTTTCTTCTCTATGTTTTCCCTTCAGCAAAAACATGGAGAAGATAATTGATTCTCAGCGGGTTTATTTTTCTCCATTTTCTAAGGGAGAAAAATTTTGTGAATCAATTATAACTGATTTTTTCGCGATAAATCTAGTATTTATTCTTATGGCAATCAATTTTCTGTTGTGATTTCATTATGCTTTTTTTCTATTTTGCTATGTTTTATGAAGACAGCTTCAGTGAGATAAACATTGAGTTCGCATATGTCTTTGACATAATCTCCGATACGTTCTAAGTGTTTTGCTACGAAAAGAAGATGAGCAGCGCTGGTCGTGATAAGAGGATTTTCTATTGTCATCTCTATCAGCTCATTGAATACCCTTTTGTAGCATGCGTCTATCTTGTTGTCTTCTTCAATTACCTTTCTGGATAGAATTGAATTTTCAGAGGTGAATGCGTCCAGGGCATTTCTGAGCATGTCAGCCGCGATTTGTGACATTAGGGGAAGGTCAATGTATTTTTTTAGTTGTGGTTCATTATTCAGGATTATAGCTGCTTCAGCTATGCTCGAGGCGTGGTCTGCTATTCTCTCTAAGATAGGAGTTATCTTAGCAACGGAAATGACAAATCTTAGATCATGAGCTGCTGGTTGATGAAGGGCAAGTATCTCTATGCATAATCTATCTATTTCAAGTTCCATCTGATCTATGATGCGATCATCGTCGAGGACTTGCCTGGCTAGATCACTGTCTCTTTCGATTAGAGATTGCATGGCACGATGTAGAGCTTTTTCTGTAGTGCCACCTAGCAATAATACCTTGTCTCTCAAAATATTCAATTGTTGATATAAAATTCTTCTTTCCATTTTATCCGAATCTTCCTGTAATATAATCCTCTGTAAGTTTCTGGTCTGGGTTTGTAAAGATTTTTCTAGTTGGATTGACTTCTATGAGTTTTCCAAGCATGAAAAATGCTGTGCGGTCTGAAATTCGAGCCGCTTGTTGCATGTTATGGGTCACTATTACGATTGTATAATTTTTTTTCAATTCAACTATGAGCTCTTCGATTTTTTGTGTTGCGATCGGATCTAATGCCGAAGCCGGCTCATCCATCAATATTACCTCGGGTTGCACGGCGAGAGCACGCGCAATACACAATCTTTGTTGCTGCCCACCAGATAAGCCTAAAGCAGATTTATGAAGCCTATCTTTCACCTCATCCCAAAGTGCAGCATCTCTGAGGGCTCTCTCTACACGTTCCTCTAAATCTGTTCGATTTTTATGTAGTCTGTTTATTTTGATTCCGTAAGCGACATTCTCAAAGATCGATTTAGGAAAAGGATTTGATTTTTGGAATATCATTCCTACGCGCCTTCTGAGTGATACTACATCGGTGTCTGTAGCATATATATCTCTTCCGTCTAAGAAGACTTTACCTTCAACCTTTGTACCCGGAATAATATCATTCATTCTATTCAACGTCCGCAGAAACGTTGATTTACCGCAGCCCGATGGCCCTATGAAGGCTATTACTTCTTTCTCTACTACATCCAGGGATATTTCGTGCAGGGCTTTCGTCTTACCGTAGTAAAAATTGAGATTAGAAACACTGATTTTGATCTTCATCAAGCCTATATTTTAAATAAATCAAAGATGTCAATGGTTACATTATACTTAAATCAGAATTTTTTTCTTTTGATCATCGAAAGAAAATTAACATTTTCGTAACATTATATTAACAAAATCCTTTTATCCTAAGCCGTATAAAATAAAGTTCGCTAATTAAAATTTGGCCAAGGTTTCTTATGAGCATCGTAGGAGAGTTAAAAAGTGAGATCGCACTTGCTGTGTTTGCTGATGAGAAGTATATAGAGAAAATGAGTCCAGAACAAGCTGTGAATTTAATTCAGAAAATTCAAGAGGCACTAAATCCACTATCTGAAAACGAGGTGGCTGAACAATTTAACGATAGCAAAGATAACGCTTCTAAATCAGACATGAATGACTTTGGAGTTCGATAAACAGAAATCCAAAGCGAGTAAAGATTTTTAATTTTGTCCCCCGACTAAAGCCCAGATTTGCTCTGCTCCAATGGCTATCTGTGAGATAATTCTTGCGTTTTCATCTATTAGAACTGCTGATGGAGTTCCTTTCATTCCGAACATGTTCGCCACTTCTCTTTTTTCATCGATTAAAATAGGAGAGCGTAGCTTAAGATTGTTGTTTTTTTCGAGTTCATTAGAGGCAGACAATAGAATAAGGGCAGGGTCGTAGGGTTTTCTGTTTTCCTCCCATTTTCTCAGTTCCTCTAGCATTTCTTTACAAAAACCGCAGTTAGGACTCCAGTAGAGTAATAAAGTCTTTCTGCCTATGAACTGTCGAGAGTGGAACTGATTTCCGTGTAAGTCGGTAAGAGTGAATTCCGGAACATCAAGTCCAATCTTGCCGTCTCTTTCTTCGTTTCCTTCAGCAATAAATTCGGGTTGATCCTGAGATTTGAGCTGTGTAAGCAAATTTTTAATTGCTTTATCACCAGCTGCTAGAGCACTTCCTATTCTACCTTTATGACTTATGAAGACGGCCGTAGGAGTCCAACGACTCTTGAAAGCATCGGATATCTCAGTCCCTTTTTGCAAAATCAGATTCTCTTTTCCGTACTTGCTTATATTTTCCTCTATGTCTCCTGTGGAGATGATATATAGATTGAAGCGATCTCTGACTTCTTGATACCAAGCTTCGACTTCAGGAAGCAAAAGTGAGCAGGCTTCGCAAGATGGTTGCACAAACAGTAGAATCGTTGGCTTATTGAATAAATTTGTGGACTCAATATCCTGACCATCAGCATTTGTAGCCTTGAAGTATGGAACTGGTGAGCCGATGGGTAATCCCTCAGTTGGGTTAGTCAGCCCGATTTCAGCTGGATGCTCGTGAACTATTTGATCACTCAGAGTCAGCAATTCGATCCTGCGAATCATTTCGTTCTGCTTTTTTACGATTTCATTTAGAAAATTTGCAATCAGGACGAGCAATAAACTCATTAGCGAGGCAAAGATTAGAATTATTGATTGCTCCAGAGAGAGCATCAAAAGGTCGATATTCGAGGTTTTGTGGGGTTGTATGACAAGAAATATTGCTGGGATCGATAGAAGTAAGTTTCTATAGATAACTTTCGGAGATATGGGTTCGCTGTGGAGCGCTCCAAAGCAATGACAGTCTGCATTTTTGCCCTTTTTAATCTGGTAGGCGGTAAAAACACTGAAACCAAGGAGCAAGATAAGGGA
>Ga0101945_1001492_pt2 | contig 10291 bp, 6 predicted proteins | sample DewCreD2012metaG_2_FD_75246 | JGI IMG/M metagenome (GOLD analysis project Ga0101945, IMG submission 75246) | Hot spring sediment bacterial and archeal communities from British Columbia, Canada, to study Microbial Dark Matter (Phase II) - Dewar... ... | reverse complement strand
GAGCCGAAACTGGCAACGTCGACGCCCAACAGTTTGAGCTTTGCTGACAGGTCGCTGCCTTCGAATGTCCGCTTCTCCCCGCAAAGATTTGCTGCCAGGACCTCAGCCATTTCGTACCCAGGTGCCACCAGGCCGTAAATCGTCCCCCGATGTACAGCGACTTCGCCAATGGCGAAAATTCGCGGATCCGAGGTGCGCAATTCGTCGTCTACCACTACGCCACCAGCGGGACCGACAGTCAGACCCGCTTCGCGGGCGAGTTCGTCTCGCGGCCGAATCCCACAAGAAAGCAGCACCATATCGGCAGGCAAACGCGATCCGTCGGCAAACTCCACTGCTTCGACACATTGCTTTCCCACGATCGCCCGCGTGGCTTTGTTTACGTGCACGCGCACGCCCAAGGCTTCGATCTTTTCCTGCAGCAGGCGCCCCCCGGCCTCATCTAACTGCCGCGGCATCAAGCGCGGAGCAAACTCGACCACGTGCGTTTCCAGGCCTAAATCGTACACCGCTTTTGCCGCCTCCAAACCCAGAAGGCCACCGCCAATCACCACGGCGGAGCGACATCGTTCCGCGTAGGCAAGAATGCGCTCGAGATCATCGATCGTCCGGTACAAAAACACTCCGGTGAGCTCGGTTCCTGCGACCGGAGGCACGAACGGGAAGGAACCCGTGGCGAGCACCAGGACCGTCCACGACACTCGGCGTCCGCGGCTGGTCTCCACCTCTTGGCGCGTGCGATCGATGCGAACGACGCGTTCTCCAATGAAAAGCTCGATGCCCCACTCCTGGTACACCTCCGGTTTTGCCAGGCCGAGGCGAGTAGCGTCTCGATGCGCAAAGAACTGCGTCAGTCCCACTCGATCGTATGCTGCTCGTGGTTCTTCCCCAAACACCACCACACGCCACTGTCTCTTTGGGTCGCGCTGCCGAAGCGCCTCGCAAAACCGGTGGCCCACCATCCCATGGCCGACTACGACGATCGTACGCTGAGTGCTCATGGCTCTTCCCAGTGCACGGCTGGCCGGACCCGCACCGCGCACGCCTTGTAAGAAGGCTGCCGCGAGTACGGATCGAACGCTGCCTGCGTGAGCAGGTTCGTTTCCCGGTAATGCATGGGCATGAACACTTGGCCGGGTTCGACCGTGGGCGTGACACACGCATGCACCCGGACCTTGCTCCGGCGCGATTCGACAAACACGAGGTGTCCGGAGCGCACGCCAAAGCGCGCCGCGTCGCTCGGATGGATCTCGACGTACGCTTGTGCCGGGTACAACCGCTGAAGCACCTTTGCCTTGCCGGTACGGGTTTGCGTGTGCCATTGAGCCGCCGTTCCCCTCCCCGTGAGCAACAGCAGGGGATAGTCGGCGTCGGGAGGTTCCGGCATCGGGCGGGGCCACTCGAACACAAACCGCGCCTTTCCATCCGGGTGAAAAAACCGGCCGTCGGCAAAGAGGCGGCGGTGCACTGGCGGACGTGTACCAGCACAACGTTCCGGCCACGGCCACTGGATCCCCCCGGCCTTTTCGATGGCTTCGTAACTCGCGATTCCGGTAAAGTCGCACGGCTGTCCGCGGGAGAGCTCCCGCAAAATCGCGAACACGTCCCCTGGCGTTCGCCAGCGGCGAAACATCGGGCCCACACCCCATGCCTCGGCGACGCGTTGGAAGATGGCAAAGTCCGACAGTGCCTCTCCGGGAGGGCGGCGCACTGGACGGATCACGCCAAAGCGGCGCTCCGAATTGATGAAGGTGCCCCATTTTTCGCCCCACGCAGCCGCAGGAAGCAAAAGGTGCGCGCAGCGCGCGGTTTCGGTGGTGTCGTACATGTCCTGGACAACTAGAAACTCCAAACCACGGGCCAGTTCCTCGAAGTCTCGCCTTCCGATCCAAGAATGCAGCGGATTCGTTCCCACCACCCATAAGGCCCGAATCCGTCCCGCGGCGATGGCCTCGACGATTTCCGGATAGGCGTAGCCCGTCGTGCTCGGAATCCGCTCTACGTCGATCCCCAGGATTTCCGCTACCTCCTGCCGGTGCCTCGAGTTTGCAAACTCCCGGCCACCCAACAGGCAGCTGGTGTTGGCAAACAGCCGAGAACCCATCGCGTTGCACTGCCCGGTAACGGAGTTCGCCCCGGTCCCCGGTCGGCCAATGTTGCCGGTGAGCAACGCAAGGGCGATCAGTGCTTGGGCTGTGCGGGTGCCCTCGTAACTTTGATTGACACCCATGGTCCACCAGAACGACACGCGCCTGCTCGTGCCTACAAGCCGGGCCAGTTCGATCAGCGTACCAACGCCGACACCCGTTTCTTGTGCCACGCGCTCTGGCGGGAACGCAGCAACCGCAGCAGCGAACTCTTCCAGTCCCACCGTGTGCGCCGCAGCAAAGGAGCGATCGTACCATCCTTCGCGCAACAACAGGTGCGCGAGCCCGTAAAACAGCACGAGGTCGGATTTCGGTCGCAACCGTACGTGTAAGTTCGCCGCCAAAGCGGTTTCCGTCGTGCGGGGATCGATCACCACCAGCGCCTTCAGCCGCTGGTTGCGCAACACCCTTTGCCAGAGAATCGGGTGGGCGATGGCGAGATTCGCACCCACCAATACGATGACCTCGCTTTCTTCTAAGTCCGCGTACGTGTAGGGCGGAGCGTCGAACCCAAAGCACTCCTTGTACGCCACCACCGCGCTCGCCATGCACTGGCGCGTATTGCCGTCGCCGTGCAGCAGCCCCATGCCAAACTTGGCGAGCGCTCCAAGAAAGGCCAATTCCTCGGTGGGGAGTTGGCCCGTACCCAGGAAGGCGACAGCGTGAGGGCCATAGCGCTGCTGCACTTGCCGAATCCGCCTGACAAACAGCTCGATGGCATCGTCCCACGACAACCGCCGCACGCGGCCCTGCTCGTCGCGCATCCAAGGATGCGTTGCGCGGTCCGGCGCATCGAGGACCGCAAGAGCTTGCCAGCCCTTGGGGCACGCCTTGCCCATGTTGACCGGGTACGCGCGCGTGGGAGAAAGGTTGACCGCTTTCCCTCCGCGCATGTGGGCGTCCAATGCGCAGCCTGTGGAACAGTAACCACATACGAGCGTTGCAACAGCTTCAGGCCGCAACCGGGCAGGCACCTGACCCAGTCCGTATCCACCGTCCACCCGAGCCAGCTCCTCAGCAAGGCGGCGTGGCCTCAACCACCGACGCAAGCCCATGGGGATCATCTCTTGGACCCTCCTCGCCCCGGGGCCACACCGGAGCGGAAGAACAGCGTGCGTTCGACTAGCTCCCCTGCAAGCAACAACGCTGTAGCCGCCGCCGTACCCGCTGCGGGCAGCGGTGCCCCGGCCCGCTGGGGCAACAGCAGCAACACGGGCAGCACCACGCCTCCGAGCCAACCAAGCAGGAAGCGTAGGACCGTCCACTGGTACAGCGTATCGAGCAACAAGAGCGCTGCTTGTCCGAGAGGGTCCCCGGGGCCCCGTTTCCGCGCAAGGAAGATTGCACCTTCGGCCACCAATTTCCCTGCCGTGCCAGCGATCAACACAACTGCCAAAATCCGGAACCAGCGAACCGTCTCGGCACTGGCTGGACCGTGCGTGGTGATGGCCATGCACAGCAGCGTCGCGGCACTTCCCAGCACCACCGCCGACAGCACAAAGCGCACCGCGACCCGCCGTGCATTCCAAAGTGGCCTCGCAGTGCGATGGTAGAGCATCACCGAGGACCACAATCCCACTGCACCCGCCGCCGGCGTGCCCAGATCCCATGCCTGGCGCATGGCGGGGCTCAGGGCAGGAAGGAGGCCAAGTTCCTGCGCCGCGGCGCCCGCCGACAGCGCGGCAAACAGGCCGAAGGCCACCACCTCGCGGCTCAGCCAGGAGTGCCCGACACCGAGGATCGCCCGCCAGGCGCGCAAGGGACGTCCAAGGTGCAACACGCTGGCGCCGAGAGCGAGGACTGCCGCCCCGAGGGCAAGCGCCGCATGAATCCCTGCCCACGAAGCTGGCGTTGCGCCAGCGTGCTGCACCATCTGTCCGGCAACCACCGCGCCGACCGAAGCTTGGGTCAGCACCAGCATCACGGCAAGGGGAAGGTGCGCCTCTTCGGGTCGCAACCGCTCGAAGTCTGCGAGCCGCGCTCCTTCAGGCCACTTGCGCTTGCGGTACACCGTTGCAGGCTTCGTCAGGCCAGGATGGGTCGCATGCGGGAGAAAATCTCCGCGTTCGGCGCGCGCACGAACTTCGGACGTGGTCACCAAACGCACGCGGATCGCCTCGTTCGGACATCCTTGAACACACGCAGGTGCTTCGCCGCCGGCTAAGCGATCCACACAGAGGTCGCACTTCCGAACAATTCCTAGCCTCGGCACGTACTGGGGGGCGCCGTACGGGCACGTAAAAGTGCAGTACCGACAACCAATGCACAGGTCGTCCAAATGGCGAACTACTCCTGTGCGGGGATCTTTCACGTACGCATTGGCGGGGCAGCCGTGCATGCACCCGGGATCGAGGCAGTGATGGCAACTGCTGGTCACGTGTTGCAGTCCCCCTGCAGCATCCTCGGCACCCACTACCAAGTCGACACTGCGCCAGGCTTCTCCAGGATCGAGCCCATTGAGGGCGTGACACGCAGTCACACATGCCTTGCAGCCAGTGCAGGCGTCGAGATCGACCTCGAACGCATACTGCTCTCCGGAACTGGGCGCCCGCAATGGAATCGGGTGGCGATACACTCCGCTCGCCGGCAGCGCGGCGCGCTTATGTAGCGTGGCAAACGCTTCCACCGCCGGGGCACCGAACACGTGGTTCGCATCTACGTTCGTCTGGAGCTGCACGCAGCGCGCATGGTGCAACCTCTTTGCCAACGCTCGTGCGACTTTGCTGTTCCCCCTGCACGCCACGGCGCTGTCCCGCGGCTGTCCCTCACGCAGCAGGACTGGCCCCGGAACTGTTGCCTGGCAAGCACCCGTGCCGGCAGGGCGGCGGGCACACGAACCCTGAGCTGCGAGCCGACGCTTGGCGCGTCGATTGCGACGGGCAGCAAACCGGAGGTGGATCTTGTGACCGAACAGGGGAAAGCGCAACGCATCGAGTTATTTCGCATCGATACGGCGCCCATGCGTGCATTCCATCTTACGTGGATCGCGTTTTGCGCCGCGTTTTTTTCTTGGTTCGCGGTGGCGCCGCTCATGCCGGTGATCCGCGAGGATTTGCAACTCTCGCCCGTGGACGTGAGCGACAGCATGCTCGCCAGCGTGGCAGCGACGATTGTCGCACGGATCGTCGTCGGCACCTTGTGCGATCGCTTCGGCCCGCGACGGGTGTTCACTTGCCTGTTGGTGGCGAGCGCTGCACCGGTAGCGGGCATCGCGTTCGTGCAAAGCCCCGGCGCGTTCATCCTGGCGCGCTTTGCCATTGGCATCGTAGGCGCCTCCTTCGTGGTAACTCAGTTTCACATGACCCAGATGTTCGCCCCCGCTGTTTTAGGTACGGCCAACGCGGTTACTGCTGGCTGGGGCAACTTGGGCGGCGGCTTAGCCCAGGTAGCCATGCCTGCCCTCCTTGCACTGGCAGTTGCGGCTGGCTTTTCCGCCCAACAGGCCTGGCGCGTCACGATGGCAGTACCCGCTGGCCTGCTCCTTTTGTGTGCGGCCGCGTACTGGAGGTGGACGACCGATACTCCCAGCGGCAACTGGGTTCCACGGAAGCGCGAAGGTGTCGGGAATCGCTCTGCCCGGCCCTGGGCGGGGCTCGTTGCAGCGGCTGCAGATCTGCGCACGTGGGTGTTGGCGCTCGCCTACGGGCTCTGTTTCGGTGTGGAGCTCACCATCCACAATGTGGCTGCACTGTACTTCGTCGACCGGTTTGGGCTCGGATTACAGCAGGCGGGTTTTTTGGCGGGCATCGTCGGGCTCGCGAACGTATTTGCACGGGCGGCTGGCGGAGCCGCCTCGGACTCCTTGGCCCGCTGGCTGGGTTTACACGGGCGAGTTTACTTGTTGTTTGCGGTCCTCGCTGTTGAAGGAGCTGCGCTGGCGGCGTTCGCACAGTCGAGCAACCTTGGTCTCGCCGTCGTCGCTCTGGTGATCTTTGCCTTGTTCGTGAATTTCTCGACCGGCGCGACATACGGAGTGGTGCCCTTCCTGCACCCCACAGCCGTCGGCGCCGTGTCCGGGTTGGTGGCGGCCGGGGGAAACCTAGGCGCGGTCGTTGCCGCATGGTTGTTCCGTGGCGCAACCCCGCTTGCCGACAATTTGCTTTTGCTGGGCTCTGTGGTTGTTCTTCTCTCGCCCCTCGTGTTGCTCGTCCGCTTCTCTCCCGCGGACCAGCTCTCCCACTCACGCGCACTGCAGCCCGGATTTTTCCGCACCCGTTCGCTCACTTCGGAGGCGGCTCAGGGTCACGCTTCCGTTTGACCTGTCATGCCTCCAAGGATGCACGACAAACGGGCACCTGCCCAGCGCCGCAGCAACGCATGACGCTGCCTTTGCCGGATAGAGCCCGATTCCGGCGTGGCACCGGATTTGCCGTTCTCGGATACGATGCGGTTCGATCCTGAGCGACTCTTCGAAGACATTTTGCGCGCCGCTACCGAGGCCAGCGGCGGCGCACGCGCGCATCTCTGGATTGGCTGTTCCGACGACGGAGCAACGCGCCACTGCGTTGCCAGTTACGCACCTCGCGACCGGCAAGCAGAGCCCACGGATGCACACTTCGAAGCCAGGGCTGCTGGAACCACACCCATCACCTTGCCAGGCAGCGTTACGAAACAGGAATGCGACGTTCCCGTGCTACGGGTCTCGTTTGCTCTCGGGCAAGGACTCGCTGCAGAACTGGAAGTCTATGGCAGCTCGATGGGCACGTCGCCGGCCCAACTCGAAGCGAAGGTGCGCGAGCGCCTTCGTGATTCCATACCGGCGCTGACGTGGGCTTACGCCTTACAGGAATCGCATCGCGAGAAAGAAGCCCTCCTGGCGCTGGTTGCGGCAAGCCGAGAACTGGCATCCAGCTTGGATCTTCGCGACGTGCTCGACCGCGTCGCCTCGCAAGTGCGCCGCACCCTCAAAGCGAAGCTGGTTTCGATTCTGCTCGAGCGCGACGGCGTTCTGGAACTTGCTGCCGCAGATGGGGCGCCGCAGGCGTATCTCACCCGTGGGCCGCTCCCCATTGCGGGCTCCGTCGCTGGCAGAGTGCTGCAAACTGGCATGCCGTCTGTGATCGAGGACGTACGCTGTAACCCTGATTTTCTCTCTAGCGACCTGGCTGTGAGCGAAGGACTGTGTACGCTCGTGTGTTTGCCGCTGCGCTCCCGGCAGCGGAACCTCGGTGTGTTGAACGTGTACACCGGCGAGCCCCGCTCATTCCGGCCACAAGAGGTCGACGTGCTGTCGCTGCTCGCGCAACTTTCGGCGGCAGCCATCGAGAACGCCCGCCTCTACCGAGAGGCTCTCGAAACCGGGGAACACCTGCGCGAATCAGAAAAACTGGCCGCGCTCGGCCGTTTATCCGCGGGTCTCGCACACGAGATCAAAAACCCTTTGAACACCATTGCGGTCCTCCTCTACGCCATGCGCCAGCAAGCAAATGGCAACGCCCAGACGCTGGCCGATCTCCAGGTCATCGAAAGCGAGGTACAGCGGTTAGTTTTGTTGGCCGATCAGTTCCTGGAGTTTGCCCGCCCGCGGCCTCCAGAGTTTCGTCGGCAAGACGCTGGGGAAATTGTCGAGGAAACGCTCTTGCTCGTACGGGCACAGGCAGCAAAGGAGCGGGTCCGCATCGTTTGGGGAGCGCGCGAGCGCCCAGCGCTGGTGTGGGCCGACGGAGCACAACTGAAACAAGTCTTTCTCAACCTGACCCTGAACGCCCTGCAAGCCATGGCTGGCGGCGGCACCCTCACGGTGGCCGTGCAGCGGCGCACCGGCGGCATCGCCGTGGAGTTCGCCGACACCGGCCCGGGAATCAGTGCCGCACTTCGGCGGCGCATTTTTGAACCGTTCTTCACCACCCGACGTGGCGGACACGGTCTCGGTTTGGCCATCTCGCTGCGCATCGTCGAAAACCACAGTGGCCGGCTGTGGATCGATTCCGCACCCGGACAAGGAACCAAAGCAACCGTATGGCTACCAGCATGAAGCCGAGAATTTTGATCGTCGACGACGAACCCAACGTGCACTACTCGTTTCAGCGGGCCCTGGCCGAAGACTTCGAAATCCACTCCGCGTTCGCCGGCGAGGATGCAATCGCCATCGTAGAGCAACAGCCTGTGGACGCGGTGCTTCTCGACGTCCGCTTGGTGGATGCCGACGGTCTCGCGTTGCTCACACGCTTGCGTGCGGAACGCCCCGACCTTCCCGTGGTCGTGATGTCGGCTTACGCCAGTACCGACATGGTCATCCGAGCGACAGCCCTAGCCGCCCGGGATTTCCTCCCCAAGCCTGTCGACGTTCCGACGCTGCGGCGGCTGTTACACGAGATCGTCTCGCGGCAGTCAGAGCCCGCCGTGGCACCATCACCCAACGCAGGGGTCGGACAATTGCTCGGGCACAGTCCCGTGATGTTGGAGCTCTACAAACAAATTGGTCGCGCCGCGGCGACCGATGCCACGGTGCTTGTCACCGGCGAGAGCGGCACCGGAAAGGAACTGGTTGCCCGCACGATTCATGAGCACAGCCGGCGCTCCTCAGGGCCGTTCGTCGCTTTGAATTGTGCAGCAATTCCGGCGGAACTCCTCGAGGCGGAACTCTTCGGGCACGAGAGAGGAGCCTTCACGGGCGCAACCGCGGAACGCACGGGCAAATTTGCCCTGGCTCACGGGGGCACCCTACTCCTCGATGAAATTGGCGATATGGCACTCCCCCTCCAAGCCAAGTTGCTGCGTGTGCTGCAAAGTCGAGAAGTGACTCCGCTCGGCGCCAACACACCTCGGGCGGTCGACGTGCGGGTCATCGCCAGCACGAACGCCGACCTCGAGGAACGTGTGCGCCGCGGTGCGTTCCGCGCCGACTTGTACTACCGCCTGTACGTCTTCCGCATCGAAGTGCCGCCTTTGCGCACCCGAGGTGCCGACATTCTCTTGCTTGCGCGCACGTTTTTGCTCCGCGAGGGGGAACGACAAGGCCGCACGTTGATTGGCTTCACTCCGGACGCTGAAGCGGCCCTCTTGCACCACCCTTGGCCAGGCAACGTGCGCGAATTGGAAAACACCGTGGCGCGTGCCTGCTTGCATGCACCGGGCAGCTTGGTTGGAGCGGAAGATCTGCAGCTCGGGCCGCTGATGTCGGTCTTCCCCCGCGCCACGAACAACAACGACGCTTCGAGCTGCGAATTGGCCTTCCGCCAAGCCCTCCAACAGTTCGTCGCCGCAGCCCCCCAGCGTTTGTACGATCAGGTGGAATCCCGTTTGATCGAGATCGCCTTAGAACACGCCGGTGGCAACCAAGTGCGTGCCGCACGTCTGCTGGGCATCTCCCGAAACGTCCTTCGCAATCGGATGCACAAGTACAACCTGGGCCGCCGCCAGCCTGCGCATCTCGTACCGGGCAACCTCGAGCCACGGTAAAACGCTGCCATGCGGCTCGGGCGCCGTCGCCAGCATCCAACGACGACACCGCCCGAAAGAGCCCACAACGCGGCAACAGTCCGGGGCGTCTTCGCGCGCGGCGTGCGACGAACGCAGTCGCGCGCTGGGCGGCCGACCCACGCAAGGCAGGAACGAACCCAAAGCACGGTTCCACGGCACGAGCGCGCCCGCGCGGGCAGCAGGGAGGCGGCGGCTCTCCAGTTGTGTTCGCGTCGCGACTTCCGGGTGGAACAGCAGGCTCAGCGCTGGAGCAGTTTTTGCGCCGCTTCAGCGAAGGCCTTCGCCGCTTCCTCGTTTTCCGGTCGGGTAAGGCTTTCCACCGGCGCGGGGATTTGCACGCCGCGCTGACACGCCGGCCGCGCTGCCATCCGGTCCATCCACTGGCGCAAGTGGTCGAGTCCTTCGATGTTCACGCCGGACCATTTGTACGTGCGCACCCAAGCCCAGTTGGCAATGTCCGCAATGGAATACTCGTCAACCAAGTACTCGCGACCGCGCAGACGGGTGTCCAACACCTCGAACAGGCGCCGGCACTCGTTTTGGTATCGCGCAATCACAGACGGGATTTTCTCGGGAAAGTAGCGATAGAAGACGTTCGCTTGTCCCATCATCGGACCGATTCCCGCCATTTGAAACATCAACCACTGCAAGACCACCGAGCGTCCCTTCGGATCGCTCGGCATCAGCCGCCCGGTTTTTTCCGCCAAGTACACGAGGATCGC
>Ga0101945_1003051_pt1 | contig 10303 bp, 5 predicted proteins | sample DewCreD2012metaG_2_FD_75246 | JGI IMG/M metagenome (GOLD analysis project Ga0101945, IMG submission 75246) | Hot spring sediment bacterial and archeal communities from British Columbia, Canada, to study Microbial Dark Matter (Phase II) - Dewar... ... | reverse complement strand
GAACTCCTGCAGGAACCCGTTCTCGAAGATGTTCACCTCATTCAGGTTGAACCCGCGCCAGAGCTTCGTCCCACGATTGCCCACATAACGAATTTCAATCGCCATGTCGCGTGTCAGCTCGCGTTGCCAACCGAAGGACCACGACTGAACGTACGGCGTGCGAATGTTGGGATCGAAGGCGAAGAAGTTGCCCGCGATAAACGTGAACCGCGACATGGGCGTGGGGAAGCTGAAGCTCGTCGGATCTTCGCGGAAGGCCGGCAGCCGATCCCGCAGAAGGAGTCCTCCGAGCGGGAAGTCCACGCCCGCCGTCAGCGAGATGGATTGCGTCAGGCCCGGATTCCCACCGGCAAAGGTCGTGAAGTGATTGAGCCCTTCGCGCGTGTAGGCGATCGAGTAGCTCCCGCGAAAGACCGACTTGCGCTCACCGCCGAACAGGAACCGGAAGAAGGGATTTTCGAAGCTCGGATTCCAGGCCAACCCGAAGCTCGGGGCCGGGTTGATGAAATCGCGGCGGTAGATGTTGCGCGAACGCTGATCAATCTGTGGGTCCGCGACGCCTCGGAAGACGCCCGGTCGGAACAAGTTGCCCACGCCCGAGATGCCCCAGAGGTCTTCCATGCGTGGACTCGTGTAGATGTCGTTGGTGTTGATCGCCGCGCCCTGGAATTCCCAGCGCAGGCCGTAATTGAGCGTCAGCCCCGACGTCACGCGCCAGGAGTCCATGAAATAGAGACCGAACTCATCCTGCCGCGCCCGCTGCACGAGCGGAGCCAGATGGACGTATTGCTTCGTTCTCTCGTCCACATTGCGCGTGCCGGAGACGCCGGAGATGCGACCGGTCAACAACGCATACAGCGCCAGTGCGTTCCCCAGATCCGTCGAGCTGATATTGGGCAATCCCGCCTGAAGGGCCGAAGCGACGGGATCCCCGCTCACCACTCCGAAGGAGACCGTGGGAACGCCCGCCCCGCCGAAGGAATTGTCAATGAACCCCACGCGCGTGAACGTTCCACCAAAGGTCCAGGAGTGTTTGCCGCGCACGAGGCTCACATTGTTCTGCAGATTGTAGACCGGCGTGTTCCGGCTCGACGGCAGGGCGCGCGACGTCCCCGCAGCTCCCGGACGCGCATGGAGGCTCTGGAGGCCAAGCGGCCAGAGGATGCGCACGCCCGCCGGATAAATCTCCGGTCCCGATTCGGGGAAGAACTGCACCGGTGCCCCCTGAACGCCGAAGCGGAACTCATAGTTGATGCTCGGCGTGACGGTCCACTGAAGGGCCGTCGTCACTGCAAAGCGATTGGAGTATTGCCCCGCCGGCTTGCCCAGACCAGGGAAGGTGGGATCCATCGAATTGAGCGTGTCCGGGAAGGAGGAGAACCAGTTGTAGTGCCAGATGCCATGCCACCGCAGCTTGTCTGTGATGTGATAATCCATGCGCAACGTGGGGAAGCGCCGCACTTGCATGCTGGGCGCTTCGAAGCGATACCGCTCGCGGAAGAGATCGAACGGGCTGATCGCCCCGCGCGCTCGCGCCGCATCAATTTGTCGCAGCATATCTCCAATGGTGGGATCAATGGTGCCGGGGAAGCCCGCTGCTCCCGCGACCTGCAACAGGTTCACGGCACGCTCGGTGCCGTCGGTGCCCCGATAACGGAAGATGCCCTGCGCCGCTTCCCTGGTGAGGATCAGATTCTCTCGCGGACGCGATTCCGGCAGGCGGAACTCCTCGTAGTTGAAGAAGAAGAAGATCTTGTTCTTCCAGATCGGGCCGCCCACATTCCCACCGAAGACGTTGAGCAAGTTTCGAGGTTTTCGCAAACCGAGCACGTTGTTGAACCACGTATTGGCATTGAGCGCGTCGTTGCGGTGGTCCCAGAAGATCAGCCCGCGAAAATCGTTTGTTCCGCGGCGGGTGACGAATTGAATCTGGACGGCTCCTTCTCCCGCAGCGTCCGCGCCCACGCCCGCCGTCTTGACCGTCACTTCCTCGACGGCATCGAGTCGCGGGCGGACGATCGTGAACATGCCGCCGCCAAAGGCGCTCTTGAGCAGGTTGTCCTGGATGTTCACGCCATCCATTGTGATGTTGATGGCGCCTTTGGGCAAACCGAGGAACGTGCTCTGACGCGCCGTCCCACCCTGCTGCGCTCCGGGCATCAGCAGCGTGAAGTCGAGTGTATCGCGATTATTCAGCGGAAGCCGCCGGATGACGTCGCCACGAACCGTCGTCTCAATGGTCGTCGTCGTCCGCTCCAATACTTCGACACCGCCGACGACCTCGACGGCCTCAGCGATCTCGCCGACCTGTAAAGTCACGACGACAGTCGTCGTTCGCCCCGCGTCGACCTTCAGGCCAGTGAGAACCGTCGTCTTGAATCCCGGCATGCTCGCCGTGATCCTGTAGGTCCCCGCCTGGAGGTTCCCAAAAACGAAGCCTCCATCAGGCCCCGTCTTTTGTGCCTGTGTGGCTCCGGTCGCCTCGTCTTGCACTTTCACTTCAGCGCCCGGCACAACAGCCCCGGTTGGATCCTGCACGAGCCCCGTGAGCTGTCCAACGGGGCGCACCTGAGCCGGGACCACCGAAGCCCACACTAACACTCCCAGCACGATCATCACCGTTAGGCTCTTCGTGCGTAGGCTCTTCGTGCGATTCATACGCTCACCTCCATAGTGTGTTCCGGCAATGAGCCGCCGCTTTTTGAATAAGCAAGTCTCGTGCCATAATGCCCTTTGTGCCTTCGTCGAGTGTGTAAGATTTTGATGATCAGCATTTTGAGCCCATATTCGGCGAGAAGAAGGTGGTCCGCGAAACGCCTCGAATTTCCAAATTTTCGGAAATTTCTTCCAGAATTTCGGAAATCGTCCGAATGTCGAGTAGGTCTTCAGGTGGATGATCGTCGAGCGTGCCGCGTAGGCGACCAAAATGAGCCTCGGGCGAACGCAAGCGAGCCCTTTTGCAAGTGACCCGCTGCCGCCTCAGACCCGCGAAGCGGGCGACCGAAATGAGCTTTGAGCGAGCACGAGGCGAGCCCTCTTGTGGTTGCCCCACTACCGCAATTGAGCTTGCGAAGCTGGCGACCGAACGTAGCCTAGGGCGGGGGCGAGCGAGCCCTAGGACAGGGGGGGCCTCAAATCCCTCATCCAAGCCCCCGAAGGGAGCGGCCCATTTGGTCATTCCCATCGCCCGGTGAGGACGCCTCGCCACCACAGACCAAACCTCGCCATCGGTTCGATCGCTCCGCTTTGGATCGGTCCCCCGGCGCGTTCGATCCGAAATCCCGATGTCTCGCTTCCACATGGGCCATTCGCGCGCGCAGACGGCGACAACATGAATTTTGAGACCTGCAACAGGCGACCAACGTGAGCTTGGGGTGGTTGAGCGCGAGGGAGTATGGCCGTCAGCGGGCCGTCTTGATGAGGAGGAGAACCGAGGTCTTGATCAACGCGACTCCGAGGATCAAGGCCTTCATGACGAGGTCTTCGGCGACGAAGAGGGCCAGGTATCCCAACATGCTCCATCCGAGCGCGAGTGCGACGATCTTTGTCTTCAGTGGGAGGGCTCGACGTTCGATCAGTGGTCCAACGGATTCTCGGTACCAAGATCGGCTCGCGAGCCATCGGTAGAGACGGTCCGAGCTGCGCACGTAGCATGCGCTGGCCAGAAGGAGAAAGGGCGTCGTCGGCAATCCGGGGACGAAGATACCGATGACTCCCAGAACGAGCGCCATCGTGCCCAGCACGATCAAGAAGGCACGCCACACTGGATGTCGCAGACGCTGCTTGTGATCCGATCGGCCTTGCATGCGGAGAGATTGTATCAGATCGTCCGCTGTGCGCGGAATTCCAAAGACTCGTGCGCGGCGAAACGTCCCTTCGCTCTCAGCGGGAATGGATGCTCTCGCGTCGCCCGCCCTCTTTTTGCGCAGGAGGGCGCTTCCGTCTAAAATGGAACTTTTCGGGCGGTGTTGGATCAATCTCCTGTAAGGCGTGTGTCGGAATGTGACGAGGTCGAGGAGGGAAACGTGGCGAGGGTATATGTGTATGAAACGGAAGCCGTGTGGGCGGGCGAGCGTCGGTTGACCGTTCACACTTCGGGAGCACGAGCGCTTGAAGTGACGTCTCCCCCGGAGTTTCACGGAGAGGAAGGGGAGTGGACGCCGGAGACGCTCTTCGTCGCCTCGGTCAGTGCGTGTTTCGCCCTCACATTTCTCGCGATCGCGCAGTTCTCCAAATTGCCCATTGTGAGTTTGCGGGTAAGCGCGCAGGGGAAGTTGGAGAAGGTCGAGGGAGTGGGCTACCAAATCACGGAGGTTCTCATCAAACCAGTGCTCACGATTCCATCCGAGTTTGATCGTGAGCGCGCCGAGCGGCTTTTGGAGAAGGCCGAACGGAACTGCTTCATCTCGAATTCGATCAAGGCAGCTGTTCGGCTGGAGCCCGAGGTCGCCGTCTCGGCGTGAGGACATGTCCGATCGTCGGGAGGAAAAAGATGAAGGGGCGAGGGCATGAGAGCCAGAGAGCTCGTGGACGATTGGTCGCCTTCCTCGCGCTCCTGAGCTTCGGGGGAACGTGTCTGTGGGGACCGGTCACCCAGGCAGTCGATTTCGTTCAGGTCGGGCGCATCAAGGGAAGAGTCCTTGCTGTGACGGCCGATCGGCGCGAGCCCTTGGCGGGCGTGCTCCTGGTTCTGAGCGGCGAATTCCTGCCGGGGAAAGTGACGCAGACGATCAGCGACGATGAGGGGAACTACAGCTTCGGCGATCTCCCGCCGGGGGACTATGTGCTCTCGGTGGAGCTGGAGGGATTCGAACGGTTCGCGCAGAAGATCATGGTGCCGCTTGGCGCCGTCGTGGACGTCACGGTGGAGTTGAAGCCGAAGGCCGTGCGCGAGGCCGTCACGATCACGGCGGGCGAGGATGAGCTGCGTCGGATCGAGTCGCACGTTCCCGCGCAATTGGGCGCGCCGCTTTTGCGCAATGCTCCGCTGGTGAACGAGAAGTTTCAGGATGCCTTGCCGTTACTGCCGGGCGTCGTGCGCGGTCCCGATGGGCTGTTGAATGTGAAAGGCGCGCGCGCGACGCAAAGCGGCATTCTCGTCTCCAGCATCAACGCCACCGATCCGGTGACCGGGCAATCGGCCATCGAGTTGCCGATCGAGGCCGTCGAGAACGTGCAGGTCTACTCGAACCCCTATTCGGCGGAGTTCGGGAAATTCACCGGAGCCGTCACGGCCATCGAGACGCGCGCGGGGACCAACGAATGGAAGTATCTGCTCACGAACTTCATCCCTCGGCTGCGAAAGCGTGCGGGGACGATCATGGGGATCGAGTCGGCGACGCCGCGCTTCGCCCTGAGCGGACCGATCCGGCGGGATCGGCTCTTCTTCTTCCAAGGGCTCGAGTATCGCTTCGTGCGCACGCGCATCCCGAGCCTGCCGGATTTGCAAAACGACACGCGACTGGAGTCATTCGACGCATTCTCTCGCTTCGATGCAGTGCTCACGGCGACGCATCGCGTGACGCTCATCGTTTCGATCTTCCCGCAAAAGCTCGATTTCGTCAACCTGAACACGTTCAACCCGATGCCGACTACGCCGAATTTCCATCAGCGGGGGTGGTTCGTCGCCGCGCATGATCAGTTGGCTTTTCAGAATGGCTCGCTCTTGCAATCGAGTTTCAGCCTGAAGGACTTCGACGTGGACATCTACGGCAACAGCCCGCCGCCGTTTCGCATCACGCCCAACGGCAACGCCGGCGGTTGGTTCAATCAGCAGCACCGAGCGAGTCGGCGGTACGAGTGGGTGGAGGTCTATCATCTTCCGACGATCTCATGGGGGGGACAGCATGCGTTCAAGCTCGGGGGCCAGGTCGCCGTCAATACGTTCACCGGGCTTGATCGAAACGGATCCGTGCACATTCTGCGCGCCGATGGGACATTGGCGCAATTGGAGACGTTCCTCGGGGAGGGACGGCTGCAGCGTCGGAACACCGAAGTGACCTTCTACGGGCAGGACAAGTGGACGATTCATCCGCGGCTGACGCTCGATTGGGGGATTCGCTATGATCGAGACGGGATCGCGCGGGAGAACAACATCGCGCCGCGCGTGGGATTTGTGCTCCTCCCCTTCTCCGATCCGCGCACGATCGTGCGCGGGGGCGTCGGCCTCTTCTACGACAAAGTCCCGCTCAATGTGGGCGCTTTCGAGCGCTATCAGGCGATGCAGGTCGTGCGCTTCGGTCCCGATGGGGAGACGATCCTCGACGGGCCGCGCGTCTTTCGGAACGTCGTCGAGGGGGGACGATATCGTACGCCGCGGAGCACGGCGTGGAGCGTGCAGGTGGATCGCGAGCTGACCCGGCGCGTGCTCCTGCGCTTCGGCTACGAGGAGCGACGCTCGCGTCGCGATTTCATCTTAGAGCCGGTGACGCCCCCAACGGGAGAGGGCTTCCTTGTGCTCAGCAATCGCGGGCGCTCGCGCTATCGAGAGTTCCAGATCGTCGCCCGGCTTCGCGTGCAAGAACGGCACGATCTCTTCCTGGCCTACGTCCGCTCGCGCGCCGAGGGCGATCTCAACGCCTTCTCGTCCTACATCGGCAACTTCCATAACCCCATCATTCGGCCGAACGAATATTCGCGATTGCCGTTCGACGCCCCGAATCGTCTCCTGTTGTGGGGGGATGTGCGGTTGCCGTTCGACCTGTTGCTGTCACCGGTCGTGGATTGGCGCGACGGCTTCCCCTTCTCGCTCGTGGATGAGGAGCAAAATTTCGTCGGACCCCGGAACCGCGGGGGACGGTTCCCGCGCTTCTTCTCCCTCGATCTGCAGATCACCAAGGGCGTGACCATTCCCTTCCTGGGGAAGAAGTATCGAACGCGCATCGGGGTGAAGATCTTCAACGCGACGAATCATTGGAATCCGCGGGATGTGCAGAACAACATCCACAGTCCGGCGTTCGGGACGTTCTACAACAGCGTGCCTCGCACATTCCGCGGGAAGTTCGAGATCGAGTTCTGAGAGGAGACGATGTCGGCTCCCGCGCTCACCGTCAATGCGGATGAGGAGCGAAGCCTTCGGTCCGGCGCGCGCGGAGGGAGCACCCGTCGTGAGGTGCTCGCTCTCGCTCTGCTCGTCCTTCTGGCCTTCGGCCTGCGCGTCGTTCGGTTGGACGCCGTCGGCGTGAGCGAGGATGAGGCCCGGAAGATCGCGGCCGTCGAGGCCTATCGGCGCGGCGATTTCACCCCGAACGCCGAGCATCCGATGCTCATGAAGTCGCTCATCCTCATCTCCTTCCTCGCGGCTGAGTGGTGGAATCGAGCGATCGCGGTCGCTCAGCCCGATTGGCGCATCGCTGAGGAAACGGCCCTGCGACTTCCGAACGTCATCGTGGGCGCGTTGACGACGATCGTCCTCTTCCTCTTCGCTCGCGAGCTCTTCGATCGCGTGGTGGGGTGGGTGACGGCCATCCTCTGGGCGACGGGCATAAACGCCATTGCCATCAATCGCGTGGCCAAGGAGGATACGCTGCTCGTCTTCTTCATGTGGTTGGCCTTCTTCTTCTTCATGAAGGCGAAGCATGAAGGACCGATGGAGACGGCCCGACGCCAGTGGTTCTATCGGTTGAGTGGCGCGAGCTTCGGGCTCATGCTTGCCTCGAAATACTTCCCGCACTACATGGGGCTCATCTTCCTCTACAACTATCTGCGTCCGCACGATCGGCAGACGAATGCTCCGCTCGGGCGTCGCGCGATGATGGGATTCTTCCTCGCCTTCTTCTTGGCGTTCATCGTCCTCAATCCGATGCTCTTCCATCCGGAGACGCTGCGGTATCTGGCCGTCTATCTCACGGAGACGACCGTTCCCCATCACGGATATGAGATGATGGGAGAGCTGTACTACAACAATGCGTGGAAGTTCGCGAATCGCACGCCGCTCTATTTCTATGCGCTCTTTCTGGCGGTGAAGGTGCCGCCGCCGGTGCTGCTGGCCTTCGCGATCGGTCTCGTGTGGATCGTTCGTCGGGCGTGGTCTTCCGGGAAGTCGGAGGAGATGGCGATGATGGGAGGAGCCCGAGAGCGCGCTGCTCAAACGGGGGGGCTGGCTCTCGGCGCGGCGCTCCTTGTGGGAGGGGGCGTGCTCGTGCATTTCACGCCGATCGTGTATCGGGTGGCGGCGTTCGCGCTGGTCTCGTTCCTTCTGGCGCTCGCGCTCGTGCTTGGTGGGCGGAAGGAGGAAGGTCCGTTCTTCTTGCGCTTCATGCTCGTCTTCTGGTTCGTCCCGTACACGCTCTTCGGGGCGAAATGGTTGCGGTACACGTTGAGTCTGATGCCGCTTGTCTATATGACGGCGGCCGTGGGGATTGCGCTCGTCATCCGCGAGGGGGTGCGACGGATTCGGCGCGCGCCGTGGCGACGGGCATTCGTCGCGTTCGCGTTCGCGCTCTTCCTCGGTGCGCCGACCTGGGCCGCTGTCCACGCGAGTCCGTACTATGCGCTCTATGTGAATTGGATCGGTGGGGGAGAGGCCAAGCGAGCCTACTACTTCCCTCATGATGAGATCTACGATGCCGGATTGCGCGAAGCGATCGGCTTTATCGCGGCGCGCGCGCCGTGGGGCAGCCGCATCGGACACGACGCGCCGGAAGTCGTTCGGTTCTACACCCGCCGATTTGGCCGCACGGACTTGGTGGGCATCGAACTGTCCGGTCCCGAATTCACGCTCGCGGCGCAGGCGCGTCCGCTATATGTCGTCGTCCAGAAGGGGCGTCGGTATTTTGAGAACGAACGGTGGTTGGATGAGCTGGAGCGGCACTATCGTCCGATCCTGGAGGTGCGCGTGGCGGGCATCGTGACGACGAAGGTTTATGAAGTGCCGGCGCGCGGGACGTGAGGCCTGGAATTTTGAGGCCTGGGGCGCGATCCTCGCGCGGGGAGATGGTCTCTTGTCACGGGGACTTGCTAAAATTAGCCTCGATGCGATTCGAAACTTTCGAACAGGAGGACGTCATGGGCAAGGACACGTTGACGGTGATTGACAATCGGACAGGGGAGAGCTATGAGGTGGGGATAGAGGGGGGGGCGGTGCGGGCGGTGGAGTTTCGGCGGGTGAAGGTGGGGGAGGGGGATTGGGGGTTGCTGGTGTACGATCCGGGGTTTCAGAACACGGCGTCGTGTCGGAGTGGGATCACGTACATAGATGGGGAGCGTGGGGTGTTGTTGTATCGGGGGTATCCGGTGGAGCAGTTGGCGGAGCGGGGGAGTTATTTGGAGGTGGCGTATTTGTTGATTCATGGGGAGCTGCCGACGCGGGAGGAGTTGGAGGCGTGGGAGTGGGAGATTCGGCATCATACGATATTGCATGAGAGCATCAAGAAGTTCATGGATGGGTTTCATCATGATGCGCATCCGATGGGGATTTTCATCAGCACGGTGGCGGCGTTATCGACGTTTTATCCGGAGGCGAAGCGGATTGAGGATGCGGAGGTGAGGCGGAAGCAGGTGGTGCGGTTGTTGGCGAAGGTGCCGACGATTGCGGCGTTTGCGTATCGGCATTTGCGGGGGTTGCCGTATGCGTATCCGGACAATGAGTTGTCGTATGTGGGGAATTTTTTGAACATGATGTTTCGGGTGACGGAGTTGCGGTATCGGCCGGATCCGGTGTTGGAGCGGGCGTTGGAGGTGTTGTTCATTTTGCATGCGGATCATGAGCAGAACTGTTCGACGCATGCGGTGCGGAGTGTGGGGAGTTCGCGGGTGGATCCGTATTCGGCGATTGCGGCGGGGGCGGCGGCCTTGTATGGGCCGTTGCATGGGGGGGCGAACGAGCAGGTGGTGCGGATGTTGGAGGAGATCGGGTCGGTGCAGCGGGTGGGGGCGTACATTCGGCGGGTGAAGGCGGGGGAGGTGCGGCTGATGGGGTTTGGGCATCGGGTGTACAAGAGCTACGATCCGCGGGCGCGGATCATCAAGCGGATGGCGGAGCAGGTCTTTGAGGTGACCGGGCGCAATCCCCTGTTGGACATCGCGTTGGAGTTGGAGCGGATCGCTTTGGAGGACGAGTATTTCGTGAGTCGGCGGCTGTATCCGAACGTGGACTTCTATTCGGGGATCATCTATCAGGCCATGGGCTTTCCCGTGGAGATGTTCCCGGTGTTGTTCGCCATCCCCCGCACCGCCGGCTGGATCGCTCACTGGCTCGAAATGCTGCAAGACCCCGAACAGAAGATCGCCCGCCCCCGCCAAATCTACATCGGACCCCCACGCCGCGACTACGTCCCCATCGAAGAACGAGAAAAGCGAACGG
>Ga0101945_1003046_pt1 | contig 10318 bp, 10 predicted proteins | sample DewCreD2012metaG_2_FD_75246 | JGI IMG/M metagenome (GOLD analysis project Ga0101945, IMG submission 75246) | Hot spring sediment bacterial and archeal communities from British Columbia, Canada, to study Microbial Dark Matter (Phase II) - Dewar... ... | reverse complement strand
GGCGATCCAGGACACCAAGGTCCGGTAGCCGGCGAGACGGAGGCGGCCAAGTGGCGTCGGAACGGATGAGCGCGGGCGAGCAACGCCGCACGGCCCGGTCACTCGAAAAGTCGCTCGAGTCCACCTGCCGGGGCCTGCGGCTGTTTCTGGAAACACTCGAGCGGTCCGGTATGCGGGAGGCGCAGCACGCCTACCGCGAGATGCAGCTTGTGCTGCTCCAGCAGCGGCTCTGGGCGCGAACCTACCGCCGGGCCGAGCTCGACCCGCTTTGGCGCAAGCTGGCCGAGACGGCCGGCGCGCTCCACGAGATCTTTGCCGGCTTTGCGGCGATCCTGGAGCCGCTCCGATACCTCGAGAGCGTCGGCGAGCCGGAGACGGCTCCAGCCGCTCGGGACCGGCCGCCGGCGGGCGACGAGCTTCACGAGGCGTTGCTGAGCCGGGTGGGGTTTACCCGGCGGGAAGTCGAGCGGCTCAGCACCGGCGAGGCGGCTGCGATCGAACGGCTGGTCAAGGCCGGCGTGTTGGAGCCTCGCGGCTGGGGCCGGGGCAGGGCATACCGGTTGACGCCGGCCGTTCGGCGGCGTCTGGCGGCGCAGCTTGCCCGCATCCCCGTTGAGGCGGGCCGGTTGCCGGAAGCGGGCAGTGGAGAGCGGTGATGGCCGGCCATCTGTTGCTGTTGAACTTTGGGACTTATGCCGAGACGAACCGATTCAAGGCGCTGGCGGTCGAGCGTAAGTTCCTGGCAGCGGATCTCATGGACGTGCACCCGCCGGGGGAGCTTCAGACGCCCGGAGGCGTTCGCAAGGTGCGACGAGCCGGCGCCGGCGAAGCCTACTCTTTCTACGGCCTCAAGGAGGACGTGTGGGGGGCGAAGCTGGCTGACGATACGCCGTTCCAGGAAGCCTTCCGGAGATGGATGGAGAGGGTCGTCCAGCCCGGCGTTCACTGCACCTATCTGACCGGGCATCACTGGCGCGTCGGCGACCGGCACATGTTTCTCTCCTGGGATGTAAGCACCGAGTACTTTCACGCCCGCATCGACACCGAGGCAAGGGTCCTGGAGTTCGGCATCTCCGACGCGCGCGTCTCCGTCGACGTCAGAGACGTCTTCAATGAATGTCGGCTGGTGGTCGGCTTCGGATGCGACATCGCCTCAGGCATCAATTCGGCCGCCTACCAGGCATTTTTCGGCGGCTCGGCCATCATTTTGGGATGGGAGCGCTCGACCGCGACGCCGAGGGCCGACCAGGAGTCGGTCAACACACGCTTTTTTGAATACCTCGACGCCTTCGTCCAGGAGCAGACGGAAGTCCCGGTCGAGGATCGTCTCGAGTGGTTCCATCACAACCACCCCATGGAGTTGATCCGCGCCTGGGGCCACGCGACGAGGAATTGGCTGCAAGAACGGGCTCGGGCGCGAGATCACCAGGGGAATTTCTACAAGTTCGAGGTGGACAAGGAAAAGGGCAGCGTCGAGCCCGTCAAGGCCTGAACGGCGCCGGCCTTATCCCCGGGCGCGCTCGAGGGCGCGCCGGACCGCCGGCGTGGGATTGTCGATCTCCTCGGCCGAGCGGATGGTGATGGTCGGCAGCGCGTTGTGCTCTTCGTGGATGCGGGCGCGCAGCTCCTCGGCGGCGTCGCGGCCGCCCAGGCGCGAGTAGCCGAACGAGCGGCAGATTTTGCCGAACAGAAAGTCGTTGAGCGCGCAGCCGCCGGTGCGCTCCAGGCCCTCGATGTTGCTGTGGCCGCTGCGGAACAGATGCACCTGGGCGAACGACAGCCCCGGCGCGATCGCCTCGTTCAAGCCCTCGCCGCCGACGCTCAGGCCGGAGCCGAGCGCCCCCACTTCGTGAATCAGCCGGTTCATGCCTTCCGAGCTGGTCATGCCCTCCACCAGCGCGTTGTGCAGGTTCGCCGTCACCAGCGTCACGTCGATGAAGACGGCCTCCAGGCCGTGCGCGCGGGCGTTCTCCTGGATCCGCTCGCAGAGCAGCGACCGCCACATCGCCAGCCCCGGATGGATCTTCACCATCACCTTCTTGTCGCGGAACCGCAGCCGCGCGGCGTTTGACTCGGGAACGCCGATCGAGCGCTGGTTCACCCAGCTCCAGCCGTACAGCCTCTTGGTTTCGACGTCGCGGTACTGAAAATCGCGCAGTCGCGTGTAGACCGGATGGTTCGGATCCGTCTCGACGCTGTTGAAGTGCGGCAGCACGTGGAATCCGAGCTGCTTTGCCTGCGCCAGAAACTGCCGCGCGGCCTCGCTCGGCGTGTACGTCGGGTAGTTCTCGTCGTAGGGGTCGGTCCGCCAGTTCGGCAGGTGGATGAGCACTTTCGCCGGGTTCACCTTGCGGGCAAGGCTTTCCAGCACGGCGATCTCGGTCGGGCACCAGGAGATCGCCATGGCGAGCTGGTGGATCCACGGCGCACGCCGCTGCTCTTGCTTGGCCAGGTCAAAAGCCGCCCACAACCAGTCGCGGTAGCGCGCGGCGGGCGTCTGCCAGCCGCCTCGATAGACGTTGATGCGCCAGGCCAGACCGCCGGCGGCAAGGTTGTCATCGATCGGGCCGTAGGCCTCGGAATCGAAGCCGAGCGTGTAAGGGTCGTCGTCGAGGCCGACCTGCAATGTCTTGTAGCGATAGCGGTTGTCCTGGGTGTGCACCCAGAAACCGCTCCCGGCTCCCTGGAGGATCGCCAGGCCGGCCTCCCAGCCTTGCGGCCACAGCCAGCGCGAGTTGCGGATCAGCGGATCGGGAAGCTCGAGCGCGACGCCCTGATAAAAGGGCGCCACCAGCCGCAGGTCGCGCCGGATGCCGGCGATCGTGTAGCGGCAGGCGCGCACCCCGGGGCGGGAGGAGTAGCCCGACGGCTCCAGCACCAGATCGCCCGAAACCGGATCCACCGAGATCCGGATCAGACCGTCGCCGTTCCAGTTGTCGAAGCGCACCTCGGCGCACGAGGGAGTAATCGAACGCGCCGAGATGTTGCCGAAAAGCTGCTCGCCGAGGTCGACCGTTTCCCGGCCGCGGTAGACGAGCCGCAGCGCGTCGAAACGCGAGCGGTCGAACGGCTCGATGAACTTCTCGCCCGTGATCTTGCTTTCGAGCGACGTCAGGAAACCCTTCTCCAAGGTGGCGCGGAGCGTCCCGGACTCCGCATGCACCGTCGCGTCCTGCTCCACCCTCACCTGTGCGAGCGCTGGTTGCGCTACGGAAACGTGGGCCGCCGCAGGCGCGGCGGCTGCGCCGCCGGCGCCCGCAAGGAACGACCGGCGGGATACCTCGAATGGCGGATTCATGACTTTGACTCCGATGCGGCGAACCGCCGCGCCGGTATTCTATCACCGGCGGCTGGTTGCCGCTGGATGCGGCGCCCGGCGCCCGGCCCGCGGGCCTCAGGCGCCTCTCGCCTGCCGGGATGGATGGAGAAGCCGGCTACGTCTTCTCAAGGTCCATGAAGTGGTAGGCGATCATGTGGCAGATCACCATATGGGCGTCCTCGATGCGGCCCATGTGCGCAACCGGCACGTGCAGGTGCAGGGCGGCCAGCCCGCCCAGACGCCCGCCGTCGCGTCCGGTAAGCGCCAGGGTGCGGCAGCCGATCGAGTTGGCGTACTCGACGGCGCGGACGACGTTCGGGGAGTTGCCCGAGGCGCTGATGGCCATCACCAGGTCGCCCGGCTGCGCGAAGTTCTTGAGCTGCTCGACGAAGACCGCCTCGTAGCTCAAGTCGTTGGCATAGGCGGTGATGGTGGGAACCGAATCGGTGAGGGCCTGGATCCGGAACCGAACCGGGCGGGCGAAGCTTGCGCCTTTGACCATGTCGCAGACGAAGTGCGAGGCGGTGGCGGCGCTGCCGCCGTTGCCGCACACGAAGATCGTCCGGCCCTGCTCGCGCGCCTGCCGGAACCACTCGATGGCCTGCCCCACCTTGTCGAGATCGATCGTTTCCAGCGTCCCCAAGAGTTCGCGCTGGTATTCCGCCGGAAAGTTCATGGCCTTCCCTTCCTGATCCTATCGCGAAGCGGCCAGCGCGAGAGCCCCATAGAGGACGCTGTCGTCTCCCAGCGCCGCCGGGACCACATCCAGCCGCGCCTGCGACCAGGAGGTGATCTGCCGGCGGAGCTCCGCGCGCAAGGGGGAAAACAGCGCTTCGCCCGCCTTGCTGATGCCGCCGCCGATGACGATCCGCGCCGGGTTGAGCAGCATGATGACGGCTTTGAGCCCGAGCGCCAGATCGACGACGTAGCGGGAGACGAAAGCGGGATCCTGGAGGAGCTCCTTGGCCGGGCGGCCGTGGTCACGCTCCAGCCACAGGCCGCTGCACATTCGCTCGTAACAGCCGCGCGCGCCGCACAGACACAGCGGGCCGTCCGGGCGGATGGTCAGGTGGCCCACCTCGCCCGCGTAGGAATCGGCGCCCCGCCACAGGCGGCCCGCCGAGACGATGCCGCCGCCGATGCCGGTGGAAAGGGTCATGTAGAACAGCGGGTCATAACCGACGCCCGCCCCGTAGACGGCTTCGCCGAGCGCACCGGTGTTGGCGTCGTTGTCCATGAGGCAGGGGATTCCCAGCTCGGCTTCGATCTCGGCAGCCAGCCGGACGTCGCTCCAGCCGCCGACGTGGGTCGAGAGCGCCACGCGCTGCTCGCCGAAGATGACCGGCCCGCCGAAACCGATCCCGCAGCGGTCGATGCGCGCCGCTTGCTGCCAGCTCCGGGCGAGGCGAAGAATTTGCTCCATCATCCAAGCCCGCCCGCCTTCGCGATCCGTGGCGCGGGATTCGCGCAGCCTCATGCGCTCGCCCTCAAACAGCGCCATCGAGAACTTCGTCCCGCCGATGTCTATCGCCAGCGTCAGCATGCCGCCGCAGCCAGCACCTCCTCGGGCGAGGCGGTGCCGGTGCCTTTCTTCATGATCGTGATCGAGGCCACGAGGTTGCCGAAGCGCGCGGCCTCGACAGGCGAGCCGGTGACCTTGAGCGCCAGCGCGGCGCCTGCCGAGAAGCTGTCGCCCGCGCCGCAAATGTCCACCGGATCCGCGACCGCACGGGTCGGCACCCAAGTCTCGCCTTCCGGCCCCACCACGAGCGCCCCTCGCGCCCCCTGGGTGATGACGAGCCAAGGGGCCTCGATGTGCCGCCGCAGCCGGCCGAAGTCGACCACGCCCAAGGCCCGGCGGCAGGCGGCCTCGGCCTCCTCGCGATTGGGCTTGACGATCACGCCGCGAAACAGCTCCGCCCGCATACGCGAATCGACCCAGAAAACTTTTTCCGGCGCCGCTACCGCGAGCTCTTTGACGAGCTGCCGCACGGCTTGGGTCACCACGCCTCCCTGGGCCGTCTCCGCCTGGTCGGACACCAGAATGACGTCGAAGTCTCGCGCGTGCCCCCGGAGGCGCTCGAGGACCTCGCGTTCCACCTCGTCGGGCAACGGCCGGTTGTTGATGAAGTCGACGCGCGGCAGGTCCTCGACACCGGTCTCGGCGTTGAGCAACTTCGTATAGGTGAAAGTCTGGATCCTTGCGCTTGAGACCAGCAGGTCCGCTTCGATGCCCCGGGCGCGGAGGGCGCCGGCGAGCTCGAAGGCGAAGCCGTCCTGCCCGATGGCGCCGAGCACCGCCGTCCTCCGGACGCCGAGCGCGGCCAGGTTGTTGGCGACGGTGCCTCCGGCGCCGGGCGTCACTTCAGTGCGGACCACCGCGATGCGCGCCAGCCCGGTCTCCCGCGACGGCTCCGCAGCCGCCGGATGGTACTCGCACCAGCGGTCCAGGCAGATGTCGCCGACGACCAGCGCCGCCAGCTTCCGCAGCCGCTCGAGGATCTCGCCTGCGTTCATTCGAGACTCCGCAACAGGCGCCATAGCGCCGGCAAGGTGGCGCGGTGCGGGCCGCACAAATAGTAACTTTCGCCCCCGTCGGCCACCGTGCGCACCAGGATGGTTTTGTGCGGGCGGAAGTAATAGCCGGGATCGGTCTTGTCGAGCTCCCGACGGATATCGCCCCGGATCGGCACCAGATCGAAGACGGCGGTGGTGAAATGCCGGATCGCGCGGCCCTCCTGGTGGGCGACGTTGCGCGCCATCGCCAGCGCCTTCAGGTAGACCTCCGGCGCCATGACGGCCGAGCCGAAGCTGAGCAGCACGCCCCCCTCGAGGCGTTCCACCGTGCGGGCGAAGATGAGGAAGTCGCGGTAGCTCGCCTCGCCGTAGGCGGCCCCATCGCAATTGGGGTGCTCGTGCACGATGTCGTAACCGATGCCGACATGCACTGTTGCGGGGATCGACAGCCGCCAGGCCGCCGCCAGGATGCTCAGGTCGCGATGCGGGAAGTCGCTTTCGGCGATGTGCCGCCCGACGTTTTCACCGAGACCCACCGAGCAGGCCGCCGCCTGGCGCACGATGTCGTTCAACTCGCCGGTCTCCCGCCACAGGCCGAATTCGCCCGTCGCGATGTAGCGGGCAACGCTTTCCGTGGTGGCGCCGATGCGGGCCAGCTCGTAGTCGTGGATGGCGCCGGCGCCGTTCATCGCCACATGGTCGATCCAGCCGCGCTCGATGAGATCGATCAGATGGCGGCTGACGCCGGCTCGCACCAGGTGTGCGCCCATCATCAGAACCCGGGCCGCCCCGGACCGGCGGGCTTGATCGAGGCGCGCCGCCACCGCCTCGAGCTCCGGATGGGAGAATTCCGGCGCCGGCTCCTCGAGCCGGAGCCACTGCCGGAGGGTCAGATCGTTCTGGCGTTCGGCGAGCGGTTTTAGCTTCAGCCGCGATCGGTCGAAGATCGGATACTTCGAACTCACTGAGGAAACAGCAGCCGCAGCAGTTGGTCGCGCTCGATGTAGTTCGGGATGATCAGATCCGCCCCGACGCCGGCCAGGCGGCGGCGCTTCCACTCGTTGACCTGCCGGCAGTCCGGCTCGTCGGTGGCCACGCCCACGGCCACGCCGCCCACCTGCTTGACATTCTCTATCTCGACATAGCCGTCGCCGAAGCCGAGCAGCTCGTCGCCGCGCGCCTCGGCGCTCGAGATGATGCGCTGGATGAGGATGGCCTTGGAGAAGCTCTTGTAGTCGTCGAGCGCCCCGTAGACGCCTCCGTCGAAGTAGCGCGTCAGTCCCAGGAGCTCCGCCTCGCGCCGCATGTAGATCTGATCGGTGCCGCTTGCCAGATACATCTTCAGGCCGCGCTCCTTGAGGCTTTCGAGCAGCTCGACGGAACCCGGAACCAGGTACTTCTCCGGCGGCGCGTCGCCCCGTTCGAGCTCGGCCACGCGGTCCTTGATCTTCTCCCAGAGCAGCGCCAAGTACTGATGTTTGTACTCCAAGGGGTCCTTGGGTGTGCCGCCGCGCTTGCGCACCTCCTCGGCCAGGGCGATCATCTGGTAGATGGTCTGCTTGCCGGTGAGGCGCCCCACGAACTCTTCGACCACCGCGCGCAGTTCGGCTTCGCTTTCGCCGGTCTTGAGCTCGGCCAGGATCTCCACCATCATCGGCACCATCACCTCGACCCAGCCGGAGCGGATCAGCGAAAGGGTGCCGTCGAAATCGAACAGGACCACGCGCGCGCGCTCGGCCGAGACGCCGGGCCGCAGACATTCGATCATCGCTTTCATCCTACGAGATCCCAAGGTTTTCGTGCCTTGCGGCCGAGCAGCCGGTTTGCCTCGGCATCCCCCTCGCATTCCTCCTTTTGCGCGTTCCAGACGAGCTTGCGCCCCGTAAGGTAGGCGATATTGCCCAAGTGAGCGACGGCTGAGGCGCGGTGTCCGAGCTCGATGGGCGCGGCGGGCTTGGCCAGGCCCCGGATGGCGTCGATGAAGTTCTTGGCGTGCTGCGGCGTGGCGTCCGGGACGTTCTTGCGCCGGGCGGCGATCCGGTCGCCCTCAGGAAAGATCTCATAGCCGATGCGCTCGGCAAAGATCGTGCCGTTGGTCCCATAGAAGGCCATGCCGTGGGGATGATCGTGCGCCCCGCGAGCCCTATAGTATTCCATCCCCGGCGTTCTGCCGCCGAGCCCGTGGGCGTTGAGGCTGCACGTTTCATAGGAGAGGATGAAGCCGGGGTACTCGTAGGTGACTTGCAACACGTCAGGCATCTCGCCGGCGTCGGCCAGCGCGAAGCGGCCCCCGGCGGCCGCGATCGTCACCGGGGCGTCCCGGCCCATGATCTGGTGGACGGTGTCGAAGCGGTGCGTGCCGAAGTCGGTGATGTAGCCGCCCGCGTAATCCCAGAAAAAGCGGTATGTGCCGAGGAAGCGCTTCCGGTTGAAAGGGACCCAGGGCGCCGGCCCGAGATAGAGATCCCAGTCCAAGCCGGGCGGCGGCTCCGAGTCCGGCTCGCGGCCGATCCCTTCCGGGTAGGTGTTGAAGTAGTTCCAGACGCGGACGAAATGAACGTGGCCGAGCGCGCCGCTCTGGACGATCTCGGCCAGCTCGGCAAAGTGCGGCGCCGAGCGCTGCTGCGTGCCCGTCTGGACGATCCTGCCCGTGCGCCGCGCCGCTTCCACCATGGCGCGCCCTTCGCGGATGTTGTGCGCCAGCGGCTTTTCGACATAGACATGCTTGCCGGCTTCGCAGGCCAGAATCGTGGGAATGGCGTGCCAGTGGTCGGGCGTGGCGACGAGGACCGCGTCCAGGTCCTTCTGCTCGAGCAACCGCCGAAAGTCGACGTAAGCCTGCGCCGAGGGGCCCGCCCATTCGCGCGCCTTCATTCGGTTCGGTTCCCAGACGTCCGAGACGGCGCCGAAGACCGCTCCGCCGGAGTCGCGCATGTGGCGCGCCACGTACATGCCGCGCCCTCCGCAGCCGATCAGGCCGACCACGACGCGCTCGCTTGCGCCCCACACGCGCCGCGCCGAGGCGGCGGTGACGAGAAAGCTCCGCCGTTCCATGGAACCATAGTAACCGCCGGCCCCGGCCCGCGCTAGAAGAGCGCGAGCTTGATCCGCAGGAATTTTTTCGGATTGGCCCGGAAGTCTTTCATGAGCTCTTGCATCTGCCGGGTGGTGCCGTTGAGCGATTCGTACAGTTGCGGATTCACCAGCAGTTGGCCGAGCGTGCCCTCGCCGGTGTTCACCTTTTCGAGCGTCTGATCCAGGCGCTCGACGACGCGCGCGATCTGCCGGTGCAGCTCTTCGTCCTTGAGCAGCTTGCCGGCCGTCCCCTTGCCGTCGTTGAGGTCGGCCATCAATTTCCGGGCTTCGCCGACGGTCGAACGCAGCTCCTCGTAGAGGGCCGGGTCCTTCAGGAACCTGCCCGCCGTCCCCTGCCCGCTCTCGATCTCCTCAATCAGCCGGTCCACCCGCGCCACGGTGGCCCGCACGTCGTTGTAGACGCCCTCGTCGTAGAGGAGCTTGCCGATCGTGCCTTCGCCGCGGTTCAACGCTTCGGTGAGTTTGCGCGCCTCGGCGACGGTGCCGTTCAGGTTGTTGTAGAGCGCTTCGTCTTTCAGCAGCCTGCCGATGCTTCCCCGGCCGCCCTCGACCTCGTCCAGGATGTCCGAGGCTCGCTTGACCAACCCCCGCACCGCGGTCATCACTTCATAGCCGGAGGCCACAACCTCTTCAAAGCCCCTCGTATCCAGGCTGGCGATCTCGCCTCCCGGCTCCACCGTCGTCTGCGCGCGCCCGCGCTTGATGTTGATGTATTTGGCGCCGAGGACGTTGAGCGCCGCCACCGTCGCAATCGAGTCGGTGGGAATGCCGCGGAGCGTCTCCCGGTCCACTTCCATCTCGACGCGGATCACCCGATTGGGGTCGGTCTCCCCGGAGAGCATCACGGTGCGGATCTCGCCGATGAGGATCCCGTTCAGCCGTACCGGGGAGCCGGGCGTGATGGCGTAGGAGTCGTCCAGGAAGGTGTAGATCTTGACCCGCTCCGCAAAGAAGCGCCGTTCGCCGGTGAGCAGAAAGACCAGAATCGCCAGCAGCAGCAGGGCGACGGCCGCCATGATGCCCACCTTGAGCTGGGCCCATCGAACTTTCTTCGCTGATGGCATGACTTGCTTCCTACCAGTTTCTCAGAGGTTTGACGAACTTTTTCACGTACGGATCGGTGCTTGCTTCAAGCCCGGCCTGCGAGCCTTCGAACACCAGGCGGCCGTCCCGCATCACCAGGAACTTGGTGTCGGAGGTCGGCTGCCGCCCGTCGGCGGCGAGGGGCTCGATCCGGTTGCTCGCCGGGTTGTAGCGGAAATTGGCCAGCAGATAGCCGTCCTGGTAGCGATGCGTCACGATCACCGTCGTGGTTTTCTTGGTGTCGCGCTCCTTGAGGATCAGGGACATGATGGTGTGGGCGGTGATCGGATCCAGGCCCGCCGT
>Ga0101945_1003044_pt1 | contig 10320 bp, 8 predicted proteins | sample DewCreD2012metaG_2_FD_75246 | JGI IMG/M metagenome (GOLD analysis project Ga0101945, IMG submission 75246) | Hot spring sediment bacterial and archeal communities from British Columbia, Canada, to study Microbial Dark Matter (Phase II) - Dewar... ... | reverse complement strand
ACGCCCCCCAGGTCAAAATGACGGCCCGTGGGGTTGCCCGCCGGGCCGTCGGTTTCGTGAATGGTCTCGCCTTCCAGTACCCCCCATTGACCTGCGTCGAACCGTACGAGCTTCATAGTGGCTCAAGTATACCGTTGCCCTAAGAGGCTTGCTGGCCCGCGACCGGGATTACACCATGCCCTGGCCGCAGGTGTTAGAGTCTAAACAGGTGATCTTGTGGCCGTCGGTGCCAACCCCACCTCGAGCAATCTACGAAAGGAGCTGGCATGAACGCACTCTTACTCTGGATTCTGGGCATTCTGGGCGTGCTTATTATGCTCTGGGGCCTCACCCGCCTACCGCGCGGTGGGCTGGCCTGGCTGGGCTTTGGTTTGGTGCTGGGCCTGGCTGGGCTGGGCGGGGCCTGGCTGCACCAGCAATACGGCACAACCATCTTCTGGGGGCTGGGCATCCTGGGGGTGCTGCTGCTGGTCTGGGCCCTGTTGAACCTCCGGAGCCGCCTGGCAGGTTGGAGCGCCGGTCTGGCCGTGCTGCTGGTGCTTACCGGCTTTGGCAGCATCGTACTGCTGAACAGCAGCAGCCCCAACCTGCTCACCTCGGGTACCATTCCCAACCCGCTCAACAACTTCCAAACCGACCCCGGCAGCGCGCCAGATGGCCCCACAACCAACCCCACGCCGCCGGCTGAGACCACCCCTGAACCAACCCCCACCCCGCCCGAGACCGATCCATCCCAGCCCGCAACCGAGCCTTCGCCGTCCCCTGCCGAGCCCGCCCCCACCGCGCCGGTTGCTTCAGGCAGTGTGCGCGAGGTCGACCCGGCCTGCCCCTGTCTCCTCAGCGTGCGGGTGAAAGCCCCCAACCCCACGGTGCGCATTCTGCAGGACGGTACCGAGGTTGCCAGCAGCAAGCTCGAGTACTCGAGCTTCTCGCTCGAGGCCGGCGACTACACCCTGCAGGTCGAAGCGCCCGGCTATCGCACCTTGAGCACGCTGATTAATGTGCCCAGAAACAAAAACCTGGAAGTAGAGCTGGCGCAGTAATTTGCTTGCACATTACACTACACCACAGTATGGTGTAGATACTGTGGGTGAAGTGAGTACACTCTGGCAGGTTCACCTCGAGACCCTCCGACCTCACCTGAGCGGACGGGATCATCGCGGTAAAAAAGGGAGTTTGCGCTGGCTGGAAGCCGCCGTGGCCGAACGCGGCGGAAGGGCTGGAACGGTACGCAACATTTTGTACAAAGATCTGGGTAGCCCCGAAGAAAAACTGCGGCTATTCGAGGTCATCTGCGATCTGTACACCGAATCGGGGCTGGAGGCCCCTCCGCTGCCCTCGGAGCTGGCCCTCGAGTCGGCCCGGCGGGCTTTGGGACGCGACAAGCGCCGGCTGTTTCGCCGCTTTGTGCGGGCCCTGGAGCAGGGCGAAAAACCCCAGATGGTGGTGGTGGGGGGCGCGGCCACCGGCAAGGGCGTGCTGCTGGCCGCAGTGGAGCGGGCCGTGCCGGGCTGCCTGATGGTCAACCTGGGAGGTGAGCTGGCCCAGCACCTCCACCCCCTGGCCGAAAAACTGGGGCTGGAGCTCGAGGGCATCCTCTCACAGCTCTCCCCCACCCAGCCCTACGCCCTGCAGGCCGCCCTGCAGGATGAGCTTCGCAGCGAGCTGGCCGGCGCCCTCAACGCCTGCGGGAAACCCCTGCTCTTGCGGGCCGAAAAAGAGGGGCAGATCGGCGGCCTGAGCCTGCGCGATACCCAGGGCAACCCGGTGGGGCTGGCGGCCTGGATCGAGCCGCTGCTGCGTCGGCTCACCATTCCTTTTCTGGCCGGGCTCTCCGAACCCCCACCCAACCTGGCCTGGCACCCGCTCTCGGCCCCCAGCCGGGCCGAGGCCCGCCGCTACGTGAAAGACCGCCTGCCCGATCTACCGCCCGAGCGCGTAGAGGCCCTGGTCAACCAAGCCGGGCGCAACTTTGCCGAGCTATCGCGGCTGGTGCTGCTAGAGGCCGCCCAGACCCAGGACAGCCCCTCCGCTTACAACCTGGCCCAGGACACCGCCCTGCGCCCCATCCTGTACGCGCTGGCTGTTCTATCGCCCGAGGCCGACCCTGGCATCCCGGTTCCCCTGCTGGAAAAGGCCATCGGTAAAGGCCTCGAGCACCTCTCCCAGGCCGAGCGGGCACTGCTGGCCCCCATGGGCGAGGGCAAGGTACGCCCGGCCCTGCGCAGCCTGCTACCCGAGGTACCAGAAAAAGAAGCCCGCAGGCTGCACACCCTGGCCCTGGATTTTTTTAGGAGCGATCTGTTCCGTCAGCTACACCATGCGCGCGGCGCCCAGCGGCTGGATAAGCTGCTCGAGCTGCTCTCACAAGACCCCAGCCGGCTCGCGCTGCTGCCCACCCTCTGGGTTGAGTCACAGTCCTGGCCCACCCTCGAGCGGGAAAGGCTGGCCATGGCGGTGGTGCGCTACCGGGCCGTGCTGGGCCAGTACGCCCACCCCGAGGCCCTGGAGGCCCTCGAGCTGCTCTTTCACTCCACCGACCCCGCGGTGCAGGCCTGGGCCAGGGTCAAGGCCGCCGAAGCCCGGGTAGACGCCGGCGATTTTCCCGCCGCCCTACAGCTGCTGCCCTCGCCCGAGACCCTTTCGGGCGAGATTGGGGCCGAGGGGCTTCTGGTCTGGGCCGCTGTGGAACGCTGGCAGGGCGACTACGCCCAGGCCGAAGCCTACGTCCAGCAGGCCCTCTCCCTGCCCATTCAGCCCTTTCTGGCCGACCGGGTGCGGCTGTGGCAGGGCCTGGTAGCCAAGGACGCGGGCCGTTTCGAGGAAGCCCTGGAAGCCCTGCGACAGGTCTCGCACGACCCCCTCTTAGTCGGGCGGGCCCGCTACCAGTCGGGCGACCTGCTCCTGCGCACCGGGCGGGTTTACGAGGCCGAGGCCCAGATGCGCCAGGCTCTGCAAGCCCTGGAAGCCTCGGGGGCGCCCCCCGAGGAGATAGCCCGGGTACGGGCTCGCTTTGGTACAGCCCTGCGTCGCATCGGCAACTTCGAAGAAGCCGAGCGCTACCTGTACCAGTCCATCCGCGAGGCCTCCGACGAGTTCATCCGGGCCCGGGCCATGAGCGAGGCCAGCGTGCTCGAGCTGGCTCGAGGCCGCCCCCTGGAAGCCCTGGCCCTCCTGGCCGAGGCCGAGGCCTACCTGCGCGAGGTACGCGAGCGCCCCGAGGAAGCCCACTACCGCCACCGCCGCACCCTGTACCGCATTGCCGTGGCCTACTGGGTGCGGGCCAGCGGACTACCCTACCTACCACCTTATGTGGGCGGTCAAAAAGCCCCCGAGAGCGTGAAAATCCTGCGTCAACTGCGGGAAGAGCTGCTCAGCAAAAAACTCCCCGGCGACCGCTACATCGCCTTGTCTATCGATGTGGCCCTGAAGCTCTCCTTGCTGATGCCGGCCCCCAAAGCCGAGGCCATGATGCAGGGCTGCTTGCAGCAAAGCGACCCCTATTTCCAGGCCCAGGCCCGCCTGGGCTACGCCGAAACCCTAGCAAGGCAGGAAAAGTGGGCCGAGGCGCTGGCCCAGGTGGTGCAGATTGGCGATCTGCAAGACCCAGGGGTGCAGAGCTGGAAGCTGGGCCTGGAGACCCAGGCGCTGCTGGGGCTGGGGCAGGAAGAGGCTGCCTGGAAAAAGCTCCAGACCTGTGCGGGCCTCCCGGCCCCCTACCGCGCCCAACTGGGCCGGGTGCTGGGCAAAATCTGGCCCGCCGAAGCCCTGCGCACGCGGCTCAAAACCCGGTCACCCCTGGCCCTGGACGACTGCCTGGCCCTGCACCTGAGCCAGGCCAGCCCCGCTCAGTGAAGTTCCGCCAGGAAACCCCGCAGGGCTGTGTTGAAGGCCTTGGGGTTCTCCAGGTTGCTCAGGTGCCCCGCCTCGGGCAGGATCAGCATCCGGCTATCGGGAATCTGGGCGGCCATCTGCCGGGCATCGGCGGGCGGGGTGAGGGTGTCTTCCTCCCCCACCAGCACCAGGGCCGGAACCGAGATGCTGGAGAGCAGCGGCACCGAGTCGGGGCGCGCTGCCAGGGCCTCGAGGCTCCTCGCCACCCGGCTGGGATCGGCCTCGAGCTGGGCCTGCCGCACCCGGGCCACCAGCTCAGGGCGGCGGGCGTGGGTGGTAACCCCCAGATGCCCCTTGAGGGTGGCCTCCGGGAAGAACTGCATCCCTTCCTGGCGGATACGCTCGGCCTGCTCCAGGCGCGAACGGGCCGCCTCAGGGGTGTCCGGGGTGGCGCGGGTGTCGGCCAGCACCATCCCCGCGAAGCGCTCGGGCTCGAGGTTCCACAGCCTAAAGATCACGTAGCCGCCCATGGAAAGTCCCACGAACACCGCTTTCTGCCAGCCCAGGTTGTCCATCTCGACCAGCACGTGGGCGGCTGCGCTTTCCAGGCTCTCGAACCCCAGGATGTCGGGGCTCAGAACCGGATGCCCTTTGACGGCCTCGAGCTGCCCTGCCCACATGGCCGGGCTGTAGGGAAAGGCGTGTAGCAAGACCACAGGAACCGACATACCCCCAGCATAGCCTAAAAAATAGGGTCAGGTTTCCCGTTCCAAAGCCCTCAGGGCCACCCGGTAGAGCGCCTCGATATCGGTCTCGCCGGTCTCGAGCTGCCAGTCGTAAGCGGCTTTGAGCATCTGGCTAAAAACTTTTCCCGGCTTGTGGCCCCGCTCGATTAAGTGCCGCCCCAGCAGCACCGGCTGCACCGGCACCGGCTGGGGCTCAAAAAACTTCCAGGACTCTTTGGATCGGCGCCCGGCCCCATCGGCTTCGTACAGGGCTCCCAGGGCTGGCAGGTGCGGGCCGGCCTGGGCCTGAAACTTGCGGATGGCCGCAGGGGTGGGCTTAGTAAAGACCGGCACCATGTGCAAAGCGGTGGTCACCACCAATTCGTCCCGCAGATGATTGGGCAGGCGCAGGTCGCGGGCGATGCGGGGTATCAGCCCGGCGCCCACCCGCTCGTGCCCATAAAAGCTATACCAGCCCTCGGGCCTCCAGCGCGCGGTATCTTTTTTGCCGATGTCGTGCAGCAGGGCGTGCCAGCGGTACGGCGGCGGGGCCCGATCCACCACCTGCAGCACATGGGTTAGCACATCGCCCTCGGGGTGCCAGCGGGGGTTTTGCAAGAGCAGGTGGGTATCCTCGAACTCGGGAATCAGGCGTTGCAGGATTTCCAGGTCGTAGAGGTAGCGCAGAAAACGGCTGGGGGTGCCGTTCTGGAAGGCTTTAGCAAACTCGGCGGTCACCCGCTCGATGGCCACGTGCGAGAGCACCTCCGGGGCTGCTGCCCGCGCAGCTTGCAGGGTGTTGGGCTCGATCTGGAAGCCGTAGCGCGCCGCAAACCGGCCCGCCCGGATCACCCGCAGGTAGTCTTCCCGGAAGCGCTGGGCCGGGTCACCCACTGCCCGCAAGACGCCGGCCTCGAGATCCTGCTGCCCACCGTAGGGGTCGATCACCCGCCCCGAGGCATCCATGGCGATGGCCCCGATGGTGAAGTCGCGCCGGGCCAGGTCTTCCTCGATGCTTTGCCCCCAGGCCACCCTGGCCTTGCGTCCATAGGTCTCCACATCGCGGCGGAAAGTGGTGACCTCGTAGGGGTGGTGGTCAATCAGGATGGTAACCGTGCCGTGCTCGAGGCCGGTGGGAATGGCCTCCAGGCCCTGGGCTTTAGCCAGGCGCATCACCACCTCCGGGGGCGCGGAGGTGGCAAAGTCCAGGTCTTCGGGTGTCTCACCTAGCAGAATGTCGCGCACCGCCCCGCCCACCAGGTAGAGATCGGGCAGGAAGGAAAGCCGTTGCAGAACTTGGCGGTAGTCCATCATGGCAGGCAGGCAACCAAAGTCTGAGGTTAGCACTCGCAGCGCCAAATTCCTAGCGAGCGTTGGTTTGGACGAATCCACCTCGCCGGCTTATCGAAATTGCTAAGGTGCTCACAGATCAAAGTTGGGGTGGTGTTGGGCCGGTAGTCCTGGTCAGCTAAGACCATTCCGCCAGCAGATCGTCTACCGGCATGGCCGGGAAAGACCCCCGCAGCCCGCCCAGCACGAAGGTCTCTTCTTCCAGCAGGCCCGGCCAGTCCAGCAGCACCTGAGAAAAGTTCTCCTCGGGCCCGGCCTGCGAAGCATGGGCCAGCACCGCCGCCCGGATGGTCGGAGCCAAGGGGCGCACGTCCACCCGCACCGCCACCGAGCAGGGCGAAACCCCATAGCGCTCGGGGTCGAACCTGGTCTGGGCCACCCGCTCTTTGGTGCGTACCGGAAAAAAGAGCCGCCTGGGCGGTTCGGGCATCACATTACCAGCCCGCCAGAAGGCCCCCAGGGTGGCCCGGTGAAGGTGGATGTGGTCGGCATGGCCGTAGTAGCCCTGCGGGTCGAACCCGATGACCACCTGGGGCTTTAGCTGGGCCATGTACCCCAGCAGGACATCCTCGATCTGCTGCAGATCCTGGTGCATGAAGCCCCTGGGGTTGGCCTGGGCGACCTCGAGCGGATATCCCGAGTCCTGGTAGCCCAGAAAGATGGGCGGGCGCAAGCCCAGCACAGCGCAGGCGGCCTCGAGCTCCTTTTCGCGCAGCTTGCCCAGGGCCTCACCCTTGGGATATAGCGAAGCGTCAATGGCCGGATGGCGGATTCGGCCCTGCTCCCCGCGCGTGGCGCAGATCAGGTACACTTCGTGCCCCAAAGCCGCGTACTTGGCCAAGGTTCCGGCGCAGAAAAACGACTCGTCGTCGGGGTGGGCGAAGATGGCAAGTAGGCGCATACGAGTTTAGTCTAATACCGTTTCCGCTTGAAGCCTTCACCACCCTGCACGGTCAGAGGTGAAGGATTCAAGCCGACCGAAGGGAGTAGAAAAGCATTTCGGTAGTATCGTTTAGGCTTGTCAAAGTGAACGATACTACCGAGATGCGTATAACCGGTTACCCGCACCAACCCCGACGATTATTCGTAGCTCCACACCCCAACTCCAAGATCTCGAGGCTTCCACATCGTCACCAAAACCCAAGCCAACCCCTACCCGCAACCGGCAACCTAGCTTTCCACACTAAACTTTCAAGTGCAAATCTCACAGCTCAACTAAGCTTATTCTCATATCGTCTTCAAGTATGCTTCAAGAAATCTTAACCCGCCACCTTCACAACACCTTTCATCTTCCATCCTTTCGCCCAGGCCAGCTCGAGGCCATTCAAGCCGCACTGGCCGGGGAGCGGGTGCTGCTAGTTCAACCTACGGGCTGGGGTAAAAGCCTGGTTTACCAGATGATTGCCGCTGTTAAGGGGCTAACCGTGGTCTTCACCCCCTTGCGGGCACTTATGCGTGACCAGGTCAAAGAAGCAAACAGTATGGCCTGCGGGCTCAGACTCTCAACTCCGACCAGGACGAGTCACTGCATTCGGCAATTTTAGAACAAGCTAAGCAAGGGCAGCTCGATCTGCTTTTTATCTCGCCCGAGCGCATAAAAAACTCTCTGTGGAAAGAATTTTTGCCCGAATTGCCCATCAAAGCTCTGGTTATAGACGAAGCCCACTGCATCTCTACCTGGGGGCACGACTTCCGCCCTGATTATCGGAGAATTGTTGAGCTGGTTCAGCACTTACCCCCTCAAACACCCGTTGTAGCCGTCACAGCTACTGCCACAAAAAGGGTCGAGCAGGACATCGAAAGTCAACTGGGTGGGAAAGCAAAGGTGATTCGGGGCAACCTGGTACGCTCCAATTTCTGGCTGAACGCTAGGTACACGACAAAAGCCTCACACAAGCGTACAGTTCTGCTTTCCTAGCTTCTGGGGCAAAGAGAAGTTGACGTAGATAGTCAAGCCCATAGCGGAAGGTGGAGTAGAGCTTGCGCGCATGGTTTTTGATGGGGATGGGCTGGGTTTGCAGACGCCATTCACCAACCCTATGCGCCCAGACTAGAGCGATGCTCATCAATGCAACCAGCGACTCAATCCGTTCAGCCCGAGTCAGGTGGGTGGATTCGAAGTCGAAGCCCTGCGATTTGCAAGCCTTGAAGAAGGTCTCGATCTCCCACCGCCGGGCATAGCGGGCAGGGGCCCGCTCCGGCTCCGCCTCAGTAATCAGCAGCAGGTACTCCCCCTTTCGCAAACGACTGCCCATCAGGTAGGTGGGTGCCCCCCTGGTGCACAGGCCCGTCCGGGCTCTGTCCCGAAGGGGATCGTCCCCACAGTTTGACCGGTTTAGGTAAGGCTTCCCACGCCCCGTAGTCCAGATGTCGGAACAACTGCTGGACGGGTCGGCTGCGGCCCTTGTAGGTGACCCGGTTCCCCGCTTTGATGCGCAGGGTGTAGGGCAGTTGCTGCCAGCGCAGGTAGCGCAGAAAACCGGTACAGGCAAACTCCCGATCCGCACACAGGGACTGGATGCGCTCTTTGGGTAAGAACGTGAGCAGCCGTCGAAGCAAGCCCAGTCGCTCCTGCAGATTACTGCTACCGGCCTTACCCAGGAAGCACCACACCAGGGGGTAGGCTACCCCCTGATGGGCCACTCCAATGAACAGCAGGTTGATGCTGGCCTGACCCAAGGTCCACTCGGTACGATCCAGGCTCAAAACCAGCTTGTGCGCCGGGTCTTGTGGCAAGAGCTTCAAGATCAGCCGTCCGATGACTTCCTGCTGCAACCTGAACTCGGCCAGGAACCTTTGACAGCGACGGTAGTTGGAGGCTATGTGCACCCAGGGGTTCAAGGCCAGGGCGATCTGGGCCAGGTTGACACTCCGGACTCGGATCAAAGCCAGCACAAAGGCCGACAGAAAATCCAGTCTGGCGCGATGCCACTTCAGATGGGGTCGTAGAACTTCGATGAGTTCGCTATGATGATCCATGGGACTACCTCTGGTGGGGCAGTCCCTATTCTTATCCTTTCCTACCTGCTTCTTGCAAGTTTTGTCATGTACCTAGGAGGGCTATTCTCTGGTGAAAGTGTTTGTGCCCTGCCAGGCGGCTCAACTCGCTCGCAAACCGGAATAAAATTGGCACCAATTTTGATTTGCGAGAAGCTGTTGCTTGTATACTGACTTTGCGTTCCAAACGCGCAAGAGCACATTGACAACTAGAATGCGAAGCAGAAAAACCCGCTTATTGATCGCCCAAGAAATGCTGTCCTCGAGCGATAGAGGACTGAAATTCACCGGCGAGGTGCTGAAGCGCTGGAACAATCGAGCAAGAAATGCTGTCCTCGAGCGATAGAGGACTGAAATTGGTGCCGATTGAGAAAAACCCGCTTATTGATCGCCCAAGAAATGCTGTCCTCGAGCGATAGAGGACTGAAATTCCGTAACCGAACGAGCTGGTCATGGGCTTCCTGCGAGCAAGAAATGCTGTCCTCGAGCGATAGAGGACTGAAATACCGTGACGGATAAGCTGCGCGGCTGCCGCATCAAGACAAGAAATGCTGTCCTCGAGCGATAGAGGACTGAAATTTATTTTGAAACCATGACCAAGAAGCAGCTTTTGGACAAGAAATGCTGTCCTCGAGCGATAGAGGACTGAAATTGAACATTACCTTTGAGTATCGAGGTGCGCAATGAGCGCAAGAAATGCTGTCCTCGAGCGATAGAGGACTGAAATACGTCCACCACAGGTGGACACGGATTTGGTACAATGTCAAGAAATGCTGTCCTCGAGCGATAGAGGACTGAAATTGCCACGAAGAAGGCCCGGCGGCGGGCCTCCTCGGAACAAGAAATGCTGTCCTCGAGCGATAGAGGACTGAAATAGGATTTGGCGCTATACTGAGGCTAGCCTACCCCCCGCAAGAAATGCTGTCCTCGAGCGATAGAGGACTGAAATAGCACGGTAGGCCTATCATCTGTGGCCAAAGGTGTTCAAGAAATGCTGTCCTCGAGCGATAGAGGACTGAAATGTCCTCGGTGTGTAACAGCACCGGGGAGATGAAGGCACAAGAAATGCTGTCCTCGAGCGATAGAGGACTGAAATAGGGACCTGAGGTCCTGTCTCGCCGTATGCGCCGCGACAAGAAATGCTGTCCTCGAGCGATAGAGGACTGAAATGCCAGGAGACCCGGCGGGTACGCGGCAACGGCACCACAAGAAATGCTGTCCTCGAGCGATAGAGGACTGAAATAGGACGTGCGGGACTCGAGCATCCAGACTCAGCACACAAGAAATGCTGTCCTCGAGCGATAGAGGACTGAAATAGCAGGCCAAGACCCTGGACATCCTGCAGCAGATGGGCAAGAAATGCTGTCCTCGAGCGATAGAGGACTGAAATATAAATATTCCAATTGCGACATCC
>Ga0101945_1003033_pt1 | contig 10354 bp, 8 predicted proteins | sample DewCreD2012metaG_2_FD_75246 | JGI IMG/M metagenome (GOLD analysis project Ga0101945, IMG submission 75246) | Hot spring sediment bacterial and archeal communities from British Columbia, Canada, to study Microbial Dark Matter (Phase II) - Dewar... ... | reverse complement strand
CGGGCCAGCTCGTCGCGCAGCCGTGGATCGCCCTCGGTGGTGCTGTACTGCAGGGCACGGTGTGCCTGATCCGCCAGGATGTCGCGCGTCACCTCCTGCAGCTCGGTAACGGGAAAGGTGGCGGGGTCAGGGAATCCTCCGGCGAAAGAGATGATCCCACCCCGGGCGGTCAATTTGAGCAGCTCGCGGATCAGTGAGCGCCGCATGCTCCGCGCGCTGGCAGAGAAGAAGGCGTCAAGGTCGGGGGTCATGACCTACCTCCTGGAGGAGAAGAGCCGCTTCCCGGTCCCTCTCCATTATGGCTCAGGATCTCGGCCATGGCATCGGCCAGGGCAGCGAACTCCGTCAGGGTGAGCGTCTCGCCCCGCCTCCTGGGATCGATCCCCGCCTGCGCACAGACGGCGGGCAGCCGCTCCGCCGAGGCGGGCCATGCCGCCGCCAGGGCGCGGCGTAGCATCTTCCGCCGCTGGCCGAAAGCGGCGCGCACCACGGCGAAGAAGAGGGCCTCGTCGCGCACCCGCACCCGCGGCGCCGGCAGGACGTCCAACCGAAGCACCGCCGAGTGCACCTGCGGCGGGGGAAAGAAGGCGCCGGGGGGGACGCGCAGCACCCTGCGGGCCTGGGCGCGAAACTGCACCGCCACGGATAGTGCCCCGTAGGCCGCGCTTCCGGGGAGGGCCCGGATGCGCTCTGCCACCTCGGCCTGCACGGTGACCACCGCGCGGCTCAGCGCAGGAAGCGTCTCCAGGCAACGCACCAGCAGCGGGGAGGCGATCTGGTAGGGCAGGTTGGCCACCAGCTTCACCGCCCGGTGTCCCCTGGTGAGGGTCACCGGGTCCAGAGCCATGATGTCGCCGTGTACGATGCGCACTGCGGGGAACCCGGCGGTGACGGCGCGCAGCACGGGGATCAACCGCTCGTCCACCTCCACGGCCACCACCGCCGCTCCCGTGGAGGCCAGGGCCACGGTGAGCGTGCCCAGGCCGGCGCCCACCTCAAGGACCACCTCGCCGGGGCGGAGGTCTGCTTCCGCCAGCAGGCACCGCAGCACGCGGCGGCTGACGAGGAAGTGCTGCCCCAGGCGCTTGAGCGGGCGGATGGCAAAAGCGCGCAACAGGCGGGCGGTACCCGCGGGGGTGGCCAGCTCCCCCGGGTCGCCCAGCGGAAGCGTCACACCGTGGTGTTCGCGGGACGCTTGGGCTGGGCCTTCTCGATAATGTAGACGCGCACGGAACGGCGTCCGAACTGCCTGGCCAGACGCGTGGTGTCCATGCCCAGGTCGATGCGCAGCCCCTTGATGGCACGTCCCACGTCCCCGGCGATGGCGTAGCCGTAGCCCTCGATGTAGAGCCGGCTGCCCAGAGGGATGACCCGGGGGTCCACGGCGACGACGCCGTACCCGGCGCGCCGGCCTGTGGCGGTGATGTGGTCCACCCCGCGGCAGCACCAGGGGGCGTAGGCGGTGGCCTCCATGTCCAGGTACTCATACCCGGCGAAGGCGCCGCGCGAGGCGACCAAAATCTTTGTGCCGACGCGCACCACCCGCGGGGTGCTGGGCCGGATCACCTCCTGGCCGATGAAGTACTGTGAGACCAGCTTTCCGTCGGCGAAGGTCCGGAGGAAGCGATGCACCTTGACCCCGGCACGTCCCCGGGTTACGACGACCCGGCCCCGGGGCAGGGTCGGATCGAGCCGATAGACCACGGGGACAGGAAGGGAGACGCGCTCCGCGCCGGGGGCCTTGATGATGCGCACGACGCGCACTGTCGCCCCCGGCCAGAGAGGGCTATCGCCACCGGGATAGACGCGGTCGAGCTTGCCCAGACGGACCTGCAGGTCGGCCAGCACCTCAGCCGGAGTGCGGGAGACGCTCTTGAGGCGGTAGACTCTCCCGTCTGCGACTACCGTCAGGGGAATGGCCCGCCTCAGCCTGGTCGCCAACGGTCCTACGATGGGGTCTTCCACCAGCCGGGCCAGGGGGTCTGCGGACGGCCTGGGCCGTCGCAGCAGGACGGGGGATTGGAAGTCTGTGCCGCCGGCGGCCTGCGCTGCGGGAGCACGGGTGGAGACGGTACCGACCTGCGGGTGTTGCGTGGCCGGCCCCTGGACTCTGGGCTGCCGCGCGCTGGCGGAATATCCGGTGGCCGCCCCGGCGAGGCCCACGGTGAGGCCCACGGTGAGGCCCACCAGAAGGGGGGAGAGCCAGGCGGAGGGGCTGCGACGAGCTGGGGCCGGGAGGGCGAGGACCGAGACCGCGAAGTCGCGCGGGGGCGAGGGCATGCCACCCCTCATGCCACCACCTCCTCCAGAGACCTACCTAAAACATCGAACCCTGAGGCTGTCCTTTCACCCCAGGGCTCACTGCGGCTGACTATAACAGATATGCGGCCGCCTAGCAAGCCGATCTCGGCCGCGCTCCCTACCTCTGAAAGTCAGCCGCTCGGACGCCGCCGCACGCCTCGCCAGGCCGACCCCTCCGAAGTGGCTCCGAGCTCAGACGGTCAGGGTCGGGCCTTGGTCCCCCGCAGCAGGTGTCCCGCGGCTGTATGGGGATCGAGCCGCCCCTGGGCCACCTCCTCCACCAGGGCATCCAGCGTCCCGTCGGCGCGGGCCCCAGCCACCACCTCCTCGCTGATCCGGGTCTGCAGTGCCCTCAGAATCTCCGCCCTCCGCCGCTCGCGCCTGCGCACGGCGAGCAGGCCTGCCGCTTCCAGGTACGCGCGGTGGCCGCGGATCGCCTCTAGGACCTCCCCCACCCCCTCGCCCCGGAGAGCAACGGTCTTCAGGACCGGAGGCCGCCACCCCTGCGGGGGAGCCAGCCTGAGCATGGCATTGATCTCCGTGGCGGTCCGCTCCGCGTCGGGGCGGTCGGCTTTGTTGACCACGAAGAGGTCGCCGATCTCCATGATCCCGGCCTTGAGCGTCTGCACGGCGTCGCCCAGGCCGGGGACGGTGACGACGGCGACCGTGTCCGCCGTGCCGACTACCTCCACCTCCCCCTGCCCCGCGCCAACCGTCTCGATGAGGATGGTGCCGCACCCCATGGCGTCCAGGATGTGCACCACGTCGCCCGTGGCCGGGGCCAGCCCTCCCAGGTGGCCTCGCGTGGCCATGCTGCGCACAAACACCCCCGGATCGGTGGCGTGCGCCTGCATCCTCACCCGATCGGCCAGGAGCGCACCGCCGGTGAAGGGGCTCGTCGGGTCGACGGCGATTATCCCCACCCGGTCCCCCTCGGCTCGCAGCAGTGCGGCCAGGGCGTCCACCAGCGTGGACTTGCCGGCCCCGGGCGGGCCGGTGACGCCCACCGTGTAGGCACGTCCGGCGTGTGGGAGCAGGACGCGCAGCGCCTCCCGGCCCGCGGGCTCCCCGTCCTCGACCAGGGAGATGAGCCGCGCCGCTGCCTGATGCGATCCGGCCAGCACCTGCGCAACCAGGGCCTCGACCGGGAGGCTCACACCACCGTCACCGGGCGGTAGACTCCGAAGACCGCGCGCAGCACTTCGCAGATCTCGCCCACGGTGGCATAGGCGCGGACCGCCTCAAGTATCGCCTCCATCACCGGGCCATCCCCCTCCGCGGCAGCGCGCACCTGGGCCAGCGCCCGGGCCACCGCATCGCTGTCCCGCTCGGCGCGAACGCGGGAGAGGCGAGCCCGCTGCCGCTCCACCACGGTCGGGTCGATGCGCAGCAGCCGGGGGCGGACGGCCTCCTCCTGGACAAAACGGTTGACGCCGACGACGACCTTCTCTCCGGCCTCGATGGCACGGGCCTCCTGGTAGGCGCTGTCGGCGATCATCCGCTGCACCAGGCCGGTGGTGATAGCCGCCAGCATTCCCCCGGCCTGCTCGATCTCCCCGATGAGGGCGCGGGCCTCACGCTCGATCTGGTCCGTCAGTGCCTCCACGTAGTAGGAGCCTCCCAGAGGGTCTGCGACCTCCGCCACCCCGCTCTCGTAGGCCAAAATCTGCTGGGTGCGCAGCGCCAGCAGGGCGGACTCCTCCGTGGGGAGGGCCAGGGCCTCGTCGCGAGCGTTGGTGTGCAGCGACTGGGTCCCGCCCAACACGGCGGCCAGCGCCTGCAGCGTAACCCGCACCACGTTGTTGTCCGGCTGCTGCGCCGTCAGCGCAGCCCCTGCGGTCTGCGTGTGGAAGCGGAGCATCCGCGAGCGGGGATCCCGGGGGTGAAAGCGCTCCTCCACCAGGTTCGCCCACAGCCTCCGGGCGGCACGGAACTTGGCCACTTCCTCCAGCACGTCCATCTGTGCCGCGAAGAAGAAGGAGAAGGTGGGGGCGACCCTGTCCACATCCAGCCCCGCTCCCACCGCCGCCTGCAGGTAGGTCAGCGCATCCGCCAGCGTGAAGGCCACCTCCTGCACTGCGGTCGCCCCGGCCTCGCGGATGTGATAGCCGCTGACGCTGATGGGGTTCCACCTGGGCAGGTGCGCCGCGCAGTAGCGGAAGGTGTCGACGACCAGGCGCAGGGAGGGCCCCGGGGGGAAAATGTAGGTTCCCCGCGCGATGTATTCCTTTAGGATGTCGTTCTGGACGGTGCCGTCCAGCAGGCGGGGGTCGATGCCACGGCGCTCCGCCACCGCCACCACCATGGCCAGCAGGATCATGGCCGTGGCGTTGATGGTCATGGAGATGGAGACGCGGTCCAGCGGCAACCCATCCAGGAGGAGCTCCATGTCCGCCAGCGAGTCGATGGCCACGCCCACCCTGCCCACCTCCGCCTCGGCCAGGGGGTGGTCGGAGTCGTAGCCCATCTGCGTGGGGAGGTCGAAGGCGACGGAGAGGCCGGTCTGGCCCTGCGCCAGGAGGTAGTGAAAGCGGCGGTTGGACTCCTCCGCTCCCCCGTACCCCGCGTACTGGCGCATAGTCCACAGCCGGCCGCGGTACATGGTGGGGTAAATGCCTCGGGTAAACGGCGGCTGACCCGGAAGGCTCGGGTCCCGTGCGATGTCGGCCGGGACGTCGGCGGGCGTGTAGACGATCTTTCGCTCGCGCCTCACGCCCACCTCAGGCCGCCCCCGCTGCCCGGTCCGGTTCCAGCACCACGATCACGTCCCCGGCTGAGACCTCGCCACCGGCGCCCGCCCGCACCTCCCGCACCGTGCCCGCCGCTGGGGTGCGCAGCTCCATCTGCATCTTCATGGCTTCGATCACGGCCACCGCCTCGCCCGCGCCCACCGCCTGCCCCGGCCGCACCTCCAGGGCGACCAGCAGCCCGGGCATCGGAGCGCGCACCTCCACCGCGGGCAGAGCCCGGCCGGACGCGCGACTTGGCCGGCGCAGGGGGCTGGCTGCGGTCACCCGCAGGTCAAGGTGGTCTACGGCGAGCGTCACCCCCGCCAGATCTCCCTCAGGCTCCACCACCACGATCTGCCGCCGGCCGTCCCACTCCAGCCACCAGTGCGTGCGGCCCAGGGCGGGACTCCAACGGACATCATACTCCCTCCCCTCCAGGCGGACGCGGTAGCCTCCGCCGGGGGCCTCCACAACTTCCACCTCCACCTCGAGGCCGGAGCCGCTGACGATGTACCTCACTTCCCGCCTCCAAGCGCCTCCAGCCGGGCCGCCCGCCGCCAGCCATCCGCCAGCACCTGGAGACGCACCCTCCCCCGCAGCCGGTTATGGGTCCAGAGGGCGGCGGCGATCGCCGCCGCCTCTTGAGCCTCCCGGTCCGGCGGCTTCCGGTTCAGCCGCTGCTCCCAGCGGTCGGCGAAGCGTATGTCGTAGTCTCCCGCACGGAATGCCGGATCACGCACCGCCCAGCGCAGGAAGGGCAGGGTCGTCCGCACGCCGGAGACAGCCATCTCGTCCAGAGCGGCGGCGATGCGGTCGAGCGCGGTAGGGCGAGAAGGACCCCAGGCGATCACCTTGGCCAGCAGCGGATCGTAGTACCGCGACACCACTAGCCCCGGAGCGAGCCCGCTGTCCACCCGCACCCCCGGCCCTGCGGGTTCGCGGACCTCCGCAATCACCCCCAGCGAGGGGAGGAAGCCGTGGTGTGGGTCCTCGGCGCCCACGCGACACTCTACGGCGTGCCCTCTCAAGATGACGTCATCCTGCCGCAGCCACAGCGCCTCGCCCCCGGCGATGCGCAGCTGCGCCTCTACCAAGTCCACCCCCGTCACCATCTCCGTCACGGGGTGCTCCACCTGCAGCCGCGCGTTCACCTCGATGCAGTAGAAAGCCTCCCCGTCCAGGAGGAACTCCACAGTTCCGGCGTTGACGTACCCCACGGCGCGGGCGGCGGCCACAGCCGCCGTGCCCAGGCTGCGGCGCAGCGCCGGGGTCAGGGCGGGGGCGGGAGACTCCTCGATCACCTTCTGGTGGCGCCGCTGCACCGAGCACTCCCGTTCTCCCAAGTGGACAATCTGACCCGAGGTGTCGGCCAGCACCTGCACCTCCACGTGCCGCGGCCGGTCCAGCCAACGCTCCAGGTACAGTCGCGGGTCTCCGAAGGCGGCCACCGCCTCTCCCCGGGCCAGCCGCAGCGCCGACGGCAGGTCGGCCGACGACTCCACCAGGTGGATCCCCTTGCCGCCTCCACCGCCGACGGCCTTGATCAGCAGGGGGTACCCCACACCATCGGCAGCGGCCATCGCCTCCCGGTCGTCCACCGCCCCCGTCCCCGGCAGCACGGGCACGCCCGCGGCGGCGATACGTTGCCGCGCCGTCACCTTGTCGCCGCAGCGCTGAAGCACCTCGGCCGGTGGTCCGACGAAGATCAGCCCTGCGGCGGCACAGGCTGCGGCGAAGGTCGGGTTCTCCGCGAGAAACCCATAGCCGGGGTGGATGGCGTCGGCACCCGCGGCGCGGGCGATCTCCAGCAGACGGGAGATGTTCAGATAGGATTCGGCTGGAGGGTCGGCCGGCAGAGGCCAGGCCTCCGCGGCCAAGCGCACGTGCGGGGCGTTCGCATCGACCGGAGAGTAGACGGCCAGCGGGACGACGCCCAGCGCGCGGCACGCCCGGATGATGCGAACGGCGATCTCACCGCGGTTGGCGATCAGCAGACGGCGGATACGCACCGGAAGATGGGGGACGCCGCATGGAGAGGAGCGGGACCGGCAAGGCCTGCGGCGCGGGCACCTCCTCTACTCGTCAGAACTCTTCTTCCTCCTCCTCGCGCCGCGCCTCCGGCCGGTAGACCATGGAGTAGCGGGCGATCTGGAATCCGCACGCCTCCCAGAATCGCAGTCCGCGTACGTTGCCCGCAACCACGGCGGCGTAGATCTCGCCTGCACCCTGCGCCTTTAGGAAGGCGATTACCGTCTCGGCCAGGCGGCGCCCGAGTCCCTCGCGGCGGTACTCCGGGTAAATGAAGAACTCGGCGATCATCCCCTGGGCCCGCCCGTCCACCATCCCCCGCTGCAACGTGGCGATGGCGAAGCCCACCTTCCGTCCCTGGTTCACCGCCCACCAGATGTGCCGCGTCTTGCCCTGGTCCCGGAAGAGGACCTTCAGGTACTGATCCAGCCACTCCTCCGGCGGCGCCTCCCCGTTGATCTCCTCGCGGTAGTGGCGCATCCAGTCCCGGAACTTCCTATCACCGGGGTCGACATGCTCCAGCTTCATGGCGACACATAGTCCTCGACTGCCAAGGAGGGTTGGGCGCGCGTAGTGTATTCACCTCTGCGCCGGGGGACTCCTGTAGGAGGGGCACTCCGGTGCGGGAGGGGAGGGTGCTCCGGGACCAGGACCCCAACCGGTGCGAGGCGACTCAGCCGAGAATGCCGTACTCGTAGGGGCTGCGGACGAGGGCTCCCTCGGCGAAGCGCGAAGGGCGGAAGACACCAAGGTCGATCGCGGGGCGCTCGCCCTGGAGGATCTGCGCCATGACCTCGCCCAGGGCAGGGCTGAGCTTGAACCCGTGCCCGCTGAACCCCGCGGCGACGAAGAGCCCCTCGACGCCATCCACCGGCCCCAGCACCGGCTGCCAGTCGGGGGTGACGTCGTAGAGGCTGGCGAACCCGCCGCGCACCTCCCCCTCCGTCGCTGCCGGATAGCGCCAGGACAGCCGTCGCCCCATGCGCTCGGCAAAGGCGAAGTCGAGCCCCGGGTCATAGCGGTCGACGGAGACCTCCTGCTCATCGGCCTCCTGCAGAGACCCCACGAGCACCTGGCGGCCGACGTCGGGCCGCACGTAGAAACCCTGGAGCAGGTCGCCGCAGACCCGCGTGATGGCCACCGCGGGCACGTGCACCGTGACCACCTGGACGCGCACGGTCCGGATGGGCAGCAAGACGCCCAGCGGATCCATTAGCCGCGGGGTCCACGGCCCGGCGGCGACCAGGAGGCGATGGGTGCTAATGACTCCGGAATCGGTCTGCACCCCCTGCACCCGCCCGTGCTCCACGATGATGCGTCTGGCGGCGGTGCCGGTGGAGACGGTGGCGCCGTGGCGCCGCGCGGCCGCGGCGAACGCCGTGCTGGTGGCGTGCCCGTCGGCGTACCCGGAGTCCGGTTCAAAGGCGGCCGCGGCCACGTCCTCCAGACGCATGGCCGGCTCCAGCTCCGCCAGCTCGTGGGGCCCGAGCAGGAAGGTGCGCACGCCCAGGGCAGACTGCAGGCGGACGTTGGCCTCCAGGTGGGCGCGGTCGGCATCTCCGACCAGCAGGAGGAATCCTGTGGTTCGGAAGTCGGCGGTTCCCCCGACCAGGTCGGCGAAATGTTGGAAGATCTCCAGGCTTCGCTGGGCCAGGCGGATCAACGGCTCCAGGGAGTAGTGCATGCGGACGATGCCGCTGGAGCGGCCCGTTGGCCCGCTCCCCACCTGGTCCTGCTCCAGCAGGAGGACGCGGCCCGCCCCGCGGCGCGCAAGCTGGAAGGCGGTGCTGGTGCCGGTGCATCCTCCGCCGATGACCACGACGTCGGCGCTGTCCATCATCAGAGGGGGATGTTGCCGTGCTTGCGCTTGGGAGTTGGCTGGCGCTTGCCCTGCAAGACCTCCAGGGCGGCGATGAGCCGGGGGCGGGTCTCCCGCGGCTCGATGACGTCGTCGATGTAGCCGCGGGCGGCGGCCACATACGGGTTGGCGAACTGGGCGCGGTAGGCTTCGACCAGCTCGCGGCGGCGCGCCTCGGGATCCGCGGCCTCCGCCAGCTCCTTGCGGAAGATGATGTCGATGGCTCCCTCCGGCCCCATCACGGCGATCTCCGCGGTGGGCCAGGCCAGGTTAAGGTCGCCGCGGATGTGGCGGCTGCTCATCACATCGTAGGCGCCCCCGTAGGCCTTGCGCGTGATCACCGTCAACTTGGGCACCGTAGCCTCGCAGTAGGCGTAGAGGAGCTTGGCCCCGTGGCGGATGATCCCCCCGGCCTCCTGCGCCGTCCCCGGCATGAACCCCGGCACGTCCACGAAGGTGAGCAGCGGGATGTTGAAGGCGTCGCAGAAGCGGACGAAGCGGGCGCCCTTGTCCGAGGAGTCGATGTCCAGCACCCCGGCCAGCACCGCGGGCTGCTGCGCCACGATCCCGACGGACCGGCCGTGGAGGCGGGCGAAGCCCACCAGCAGGTTGGGGGCGAAGTCGCGGTGCACCTCCAGGAACTCACCATGGTCGACGATGCGCCGGATGACCTCGCGCATGTCGTAGGGCTTGGTCGGCTCCTCGGGGACCAGCGTATTCAGTCCATCGTCCATGCGCGCCGGATCGTCGGTGGGCTCCAGGCGCGGCGGCTCGTCCAGGTTGTTCTGCGGCAGGTAGGCCAGCAGCCGGCGCACCAGCGCCAGGGCCTCCTCGTCGTCGTCGGCCACGAAGTGGGCCACGCCGCTCCTGGTCGCGTGCACCCCCGCCCCGCCCAGCTCCTCGTGGCTCACCTCCTCGCGCGTCACCGCCTTCACCACCTGCGGGCCGGTGACGTACATGTATGACGTGCCGCGCACCATGATGATGAAGTCGGTCATGGCCGGCGAGTAGACGGCGCCCCCGGCACAGGGTCCTAACACCGCAGAGATCTGGGGGATGACGCCGGAGGCCAGGACGTTGCGCAGGAAGATCTCGGCGTAGCCCCCCAGTGCGGCCACCCCTTCCTGGATTCGGGCCCCGCCGGAGTCGTTGAGCCCGACTATGGGGATGCCGCTACTGAGCGCCAGGTCCATGACCTTGACGATCTTCCCGGCATGCCCCTCTCCCAGCGACCCCCCCAGCACGGTAAAGTCCTGGGAGAAGACGGCCACGGGCCGGCCGTCGATGGTCCCCCACCCTGTGACCACCCCGTCCGCGGGCGCTTCCACTCGGTCCAAGCCGAACTCGCGACCGCGGTGGGTGACGAAGCGGTCCAGCTCCACGAACGACCCCGGGTCCAGCAGCAGGTCCAGGCGCTCGCGGGCGGTGAGCTTGCCGG
>Ga0101945_1003024_pt1 | contig 10389 bp, 9 predicted proteins | sample DewCreD2012metaG_2_FD_75246 | JGI IMG/M metagenome (GOLD analysis project Ga0101945, IMG submission 75246) | Hot spring sediment bacterial and archeal communities from British Columbia, Canada, to study Microbial Dark Matter (Phase II) - Dewar... ... | reverse complement strand
CGGCGCGCCGCGGCGCGCCGGCGGAGCCCGAGATACCTAAGATCATCTACCCCCTTCCCCAGGCGGACGCCGCGGCGTCCGCCTGGGGAAGGGGGACAGGGGGAAGGGGTCCCGCGACGAGCCGGCGCGAAGCCGATGCCCATGGGCACGGGGACAAGCAGCTTGCCTCCGTGCCACGCACTGAACACGAGTCTGAACAGCTACGTTGCCCTCTTGACAACCCTCCAAAACCCTGCTATGATACGGTTGTCGACTTTTCTGACCAACAAACTAAGGAATTGCCTATGCGCCTCTCCCAAAAGACCGACTATGGCCTTCACGCCCTGCTCGAGCTTGCCCGGCGCTACGGGCAGGGCCCCGTGCAGTCGTCCGAGATCGCCGTGCGCCGGCAGATACCCGCCCAGTTCCTGCAGCAGATCCTGCTCAGCCTGCGGCATGCCGGGCTGCTGCACAGCGGGCGCGGCCCCCGCGGAGGGCACCTGCTTGCCCGCCGCCCCGAGGAGATTACCCTCCTCGAAGCCGTCGAGGCGCTCGAGGGATCCACATCCCCGGCACCCTGCACAGACCCCCAGACTGTCGCCTGCCCTGAGCGCGGGCGCTGCGTCCTGCGGGACGTGCTCGAGCAGATCGATGCCGCCACGCGGGCTATCCTGAAGGGCACAACCCTCGCCGACCTCGTCCGGGCGGAAGAGGAGCGCGAGGCGGCCCCCATGTACTACATCTAGAGGAGGAACCCAGCATGCGCATCGCCAAGGACGTCACCGAGCTGATCGGCCATACCCCCCTTGTCCGCCTGAACCGGGTCACGGCGGGCGCCCAGGCGACGGTGGTCGCCAAGCTGGAGAGCTTTAACCCGCTGCACAGCGTCAAGGACCGCATCGGCGTGAGCATGGTCGAGGCGGCCGAGCGCAGCGGGCAGATCGGCCCGCAAACCGTCCTCGTCGAGCCGACCAGTGGGAACACCGGCATAGCCCTCGCCTTTGTGGCGGCAGCCCGTGGCTACCGGCTGATCCTCACCATGCCGGAGACGATGAGCATCGAGCGGCGCAAGCTGCTCGCCGCCCTCGGCGCTGAGCTGGTGTTGACGCCCGGCACTGAGGGAATGGCGGGTGCCGTCCGCCGCGCGGAGGAGATTGTGGCGAGCACTCCCGGGGCGCTCATGTTGCAGCAGTTCGAGAACCCGGCCAACCCCGAGATACACCGCCGCACGACGGCCGAGGAGATATGGCAGGACACCGATGGGCAGGTCGATATCCTCGTGGCCGGCGTCGGCACAGGGGGCACGATCACGGGCGTCTCGGAGGTGATCAAGCAGCGCAAGCCGACCTTCCGGGCCATCGCCGTCGAGCCGGCCGCCTCGCCGGTCCTCTCCGGCGGCAAGCCCGGCCCCCACAAGATTCAGGGCATCGGCGCCGGCTTTGTCCCTGCGGTTCTGAATCGCCAGATCATCGACGAGGTCATCCAGGTAACGAACGAGGATGCCCTGGCCATGGGGCGCCGGCTCGCTCGCGAAGAGGGCCTGCTAGTAGGCATCTCGGCGGGCGCGGCCGTTCACGCCGCCGTCGAGGTAGCGAGGCGGCCGGAGAACGCGGGCAGGCTCATCGTCGCCATCGCCCCGGACACCGGCGAGCGCTACCTGAGCACCGCACTGTTTGACGCGTGAAAGGAAGCCTCGAGGGAGCGGTAGGGGGCTGCTCCGCTGCGTCGCGAGACCCCTACCGTTCCCCCGACGTGGAGGAACTGGCAGGCGGCGTCGCCGGCTGGGTGATGGCCGCAGGGGGCGGAACAGACCTATCCCCCGGGTCGGGGGAGGCTGGCGATCTGCTCCGCCGCGGCAGGAGGTTCAGGGCCACACAGCCCCTATCCGCACCAGAGCGGTCACTTGGGCAGGTGAAGGGCCCTTCCCAGGGCCGCCAGGCTCGCCTCGGCGACCGCCTCGCCCAGGGTGGGATGGGCATGGATGGTCGCCACAATCTCATCGAGCGTCGTCTCCAGGGTGAGCCCGAGCGCCCCTTCCAGGATGAGGTCGCTGGCATGCGGGCCTACGATGTGCAGGCCGAGCACGGCGCCGTAGCGCGCCTCGGCGACGACCTTCACAAAGCCCTCGATCTCACCCTGGGCGACGGCCTTGCCGTTGCCGTTGAAGGGGAAGCGGCCTACGCGCACGTCGTAGCCCTGCTCGCGGGCGGCCTCCTCGGTCAGGCCCACGCTGGCGGCCTCGGGCCGCGTAAAGATGCAGCTCGGCACCGCGTTGTACCGCATGCGGGCCTCATGCCCGAGGGCATTCTCGGCGGCGACGACGCCCTGATGCATGGCCACGTGCGCCAGCATCGACCCGCCGACGACATCCCCGATGGCATAGATGCCGGCGACACCGGTCGCCATGCGGTCATCGACCCGGATGCCCTTGCGATCAAAGGCGACGCCCGCTGCCTCGATTCCCAGTCCCTCGACGTTTGGGCGACGGCCCGCAGCGAGGAGCACCTTTTCGCTCTCAACGGCCAGTTCACCCTGCGGGCCCTGTAGCCGGGCCACGAGGCCTCGCTCCCCGGCCTCGATGGCCTCGATGCGTGTGTTCACATACACCTTGACCCGCTGGACGGCCAGTGCGGTCCGGAGGGCCTCGCCGACGTCCCGGTCCATCAGGGGGGCAAGGCGCGGCAGCATCTCTACCACGGTCACACGCGCGCCGAGGGTGGCAAAGAGGGTGGCGAACTCGAGCCCGACGGCGCCCCCGCCCACGACAAGAAGGCTCTCCGGCAGGGACTCGAGAGACAGCGCGCCGGTGCTGTCCAGCACGCCCGGCATGTCGACACCGGGAATGGGCAGGCGCAGCGGCGAGGAGCCGGTGGCGATGATGAAGCGCGCTGCCGAAAGCACCTGCTCTCCGGCCGGCCCCGAGATGGCCACCCGGTCCGCCGCGAGGAAGCGCGCCCGCCCGGGGAGGACCGTGACCCCCGCCCGCTCGAGGAGCATTCGCACGCCGCCGACCATCTTGGCGACGACCTGCTCCTTACGCGCCTGCATGGCGGGCCAATCCAGCTCCGGCGCGCCGCAGCGCACGCCAAACTCGGCGGCGCGCGCGACCGTGTGGTAGACCTCGGCGCTGGCGAGCAGGGCTTTGGTGGGGATGCAGCCCACATTCAGGCACACGCCGCCGAGGCGATCCGCCTCAACGAGCGCCACCCGTGCGCCCAGCTGCGCTGCCCTGAGGGCGGCCACGTATCCTCCCGGCCCCCCGCCGATGACGACCAGATCTTGGGACATGGGGCCCTCCTCAGTCGGCCGCTACACCTCGATGATGGCCTTCAACACGCCATCGGCGCGACGGATGACCAAGTCAAGGGCGTCTCCGAGGCGCTCGAGGGGAAAGTGGTGGGTGGCCAGCGGCTTGAGGTTCACACGCCCGGCCTGTGCGAGGGCGATGCAGCGCGGGTAGGTGTGCTTCATGCGCCGGTCGTACTTGATGGTCAGGCCCTTGCGGCGGGCAACCGAGGCCTTGAAGGTCACGCGGTCCTCCGCGGGGATGCCGACGAGCACCACCGTCCCGCCTGGCTTGGCGACCTCCATCGCCTGCTCGACCGTCTCCGGGGCTCCGGCCGCCTCGATGACCACATCCACGCCGCGCCCGCCGGTGTGGTCCACAATCCTTGCAACGACGTCGTCGGTGGCCGCGTTCCAGGCCATATCGGCCCCGAGGCGCCGGGCGGCGCCGAGGCGCTCGACCACCACATCCGTAGCCGTGATCTCCGCGGCGCCGGCGAGGCGTGCCATCTGGACGCACAGCAGCCCAATGGGACCGCTGCCAAGCACAGCTACCCGATCCCCGAGGCGAATGCCCGCGAGGTCCGCCACAAAGAGCGCGATCCCCATCGGCTCGAGCAGCGCGCCCTCGTCAAAGCTCATTCCTTCCGGCAGGGGATGCACCAAGTCGGCGGGATGGGCCAGATACTCGCGAAAGCCGCCGTGATACGGCCAGTTTCCGAAGAAGTGAATGTTCGGACAGATGTGGGGGTCGCCCTCCAGGCAGAACTCGCAGCGCCCACACGACACGCTTGGATCTACGGCCACCGGGGTGCCGGGCGGCGGACCCTGGACGCCGGGGCCGAGGGCCTCCACCACACCGGAGAGCTCATGCCCGAGAACGAGCGGGGACCGGATCACCGTGCCGCCGATCTCGCCATACTGGTAGGTGTGCACGTCGGAGCCGCAGATGCCGACCGCTCGCACGCGCACGAGAACCTCGCCCGGACCCGGCTCGGGCTTGGGCATCTCGCCCAGGCGCAGGTCCCGCGGGCCGTGTACGAACATCGCTCGCATGTTGAGTTGCTCCTTGGCGAAGAGGAAACAAGGCTGAAGGCAGACGTGCCCCGATTATAGCCGGAAGGGAGGAGGGTGTCCATTTGGGGAAGCTGCCCGCGGGCATGGGCGGGAAGGCCGGCGAGCGTCTGCCGCATGTGTGGAGGCCGCCTCGACGCCACCGGCGGTCACACCTGGTCCGGTCAGGGGCCGTGCCCGCGTCCAACGGACACCCGTCAGCGGCTGCCGGGCCCCGCGCAGAAGCGGCGGACCTCCCGATCGAAGGCAGCGGTGACCTCCGGGTCCTCCCCGTAGCGCCGCGGCACCTCGAGGTAGCGCCCTTCCAGCTCGGGGAGTTGCGCCAGAAGCTCTTCCATGAACACGCCCCGGCCCGGGCGCGCCCCGCCGTCGTGGGTCGTTTCCAGGCCGCAGGAAGGGCTGTTGCCGATGCCGATCAGGCCTACAATCGTGTAGCCCGCCCGCTCGTAGGCACGAACCTGTGCAACCAGCGGGGCCGCTAGGTCCCGGCAGAGGGCACGGTAAGCCGGGGTATCGTAGCCTCGCCGCTCGTCGGGCGCGCGCTCGGGGCCGCGGGCGGCCATCTCCGGGCAAGGGAGCTGCACAAGCCCCACGCCTGCATCCAGGCAGCTGCGAAGCACACCCTCGAGCGCGGCAGGCGCCCGTGCCAGCGGCTGCACCACCGCGTTCTGGTTCAGAATGCAGTGGGCCAGCAGAATCAGGCGCCTGCCCCGCCGATCCGTCACAAAGACCTCCCGTGTTGCCTCAGCCCGACGCGGCCTTTTTCTCCGGTGGCTTGATGCCCAGCCTCTTGGCCGTGTGGTCGCGGCCGAGGTAGTAGTTCAGCCAGGAGGAAGTGCGGTAGAGCTCCCAATCCGGCGGAGGCACCTGCCGGGAGGCGATCTCCTCCTCTTCGCGGTAGTGCTTGAGCCGGTTGTAGGCCCGCACCCAGACGCACTGCCGCTCGCCGGGGTAGACTTCGCACCAGCCCTGATAGCCGCCGCCACAGGGGCCGTTGCGCTGACCCTTGGGACACTGGCTCATCGGGCACAGGTAAGCCACATCAAAGAGCGCACAGTCGCCGCAGTGCAGGCACTCGTTGGTGACCTGTTTGCCGATATGCTCGAGCCGTGTGAACAGGTGCTCCAGCCGCGAGCCATCGACGGCACGGGCCAGCCAGCTCATCGGCCGGAAGAAGACGCCCTTGGGCTCGAACATCGTCTGGTGCAGCAGGCGGAAGCAGCGGTAGCCGAGGCCGACGCCCGGCCGACTGCCGGAGCGGTCAACCGGCGTCTCGGTGTTGAGGCCGGTTTTCGGGTCCTTCTCAAAGTAGTACCAGCCGCCCGGCATAGGATATTCGAACTCGCGGACCAGGTCCGGCCAGTTCGGCACCAGCTCCTCGCCCCGGGAGATGATAAACTCGACGTCCTCGTACTTGAGGCCGTGCCCCCCGATGTGCACGCCGGCAAAGCCCATGCCTTTCATCCAGGCGTACATCCGGGCAGCGCGTTCCAGCCGCTTCTCTTTGGCCGTCGCCTTGTCGGCAGCCTCCTCCTCCAGTTGGGCGAGGAGCCTGTCGGTCACCACGCAGCCCGGAACGCCGTTCTTGTTCATCAGCCGCGCGGCCGGCAGGGTGAGGACGTAGAGGTTGGCCACGACCGGCACATGCTCGTACCCGAGGTGCTTCATGATCAGGAGTACCTCGTGGAACTTGCGCGCATCGTAGCCGAGCTGGGTGACGATGAACTGGGCGCCCGCCTCCAGCTTTTTCTTGAGCTTGAAGTACTGCGTTACCTGCTCCGCTTCCAGGGCCTTGAAGGGGCTGACGGCGGCCCCGGCGAAAAAGTGGGTCGGCACCAGCGTGCTGGTCCCTCGGAGGGTAGGAACCTCCAGACCCTTGTTCATGTCCGCGATGAGGCCGAGGAGCTGCGTGGCGTCGAGGTCGAACACCGGCTTGGCCCGCCCTCTGTGTCCGGTGTAGGTGTAGTCACCCGTCATGACCAGGAGGTTGCGGACCCCGGCGCGCTCGAGGCCGTGCAGCAGCGCCTCGAGCTCGTTGCGGTTCTTGTCCTTGCAGGTAAAGTGGACGAGCGGCTCGATGCCCAGCCGATTGACCTCCGCGCCCAGCATCTCGGCCGAGATGGCCGGGTTTCCGGAGGGGTTGTCGGTCAGGGTCAGGGCGTGGACCTTGCCGCCCTTGGCCGCAAGCTCGGCCGAGGCGATCACCTCGGCCTGCGCCTTCTCAAAGGCGCCGCGCCCAGGCACGAGCTCCCAGGTGATGCTGAAGACGTCCTTGGCCACGAGCGACTGCTGATACTTGCTGAGATAGTCCGGCATGCTCCACCCTCCTTGACCGAAGACCGGCCTGTGCGCCCGGTACAGGCCGGACCAGGACGGCCCCTATCCGCCGGGGAAGAACGTGTGAAGTATACCACAATTATGCCCCGGGGCGAAGACAGAAATGGGCTCTCCCTTGCCGTCGCCGCACCCGGCGAGATGTGGGACGGCGCTGCATCTGTTCAGACTCACGCCCTGGTGGCGCCGGCGGCCAAGTCTTGCCCCCACCCCGCGCCCCTTGTATAGAATGTCCCCTGCGGTCCAGTTGCCAGGATCGGGTGACCTGGCGACAATGGTAGCCGCCCGGTCGCTCCGGGCGGCGGTCCATCCGGTAAGACTGCCGCGCCCATGCCGGACCCCTGCCGCTATCGCCAGGGGCCACGTCTCGGGGGAGAGTGTCTCCCGGCCTCGTTGGGGGCTAACGTCTGACCTCGCACGATGCCCCTAACTCGGTCGATGCTGGGGTAGCAGCCCAGCACGTGCTTATCGACCGAGGGTGAGGGCTTATTGCCACAAGGATGCCGCCCCAACGAGCGCCAGGTCACCCGCCTGGACCGCCCCGTCCTTGCCTACCGCAGGAGGAAGGAGGAGCCTATGGAAAACCGCCTGCATGTAGGCATCGACTTCAGTCGCGATCGCGCCGACGTGTGCCTGCTGTCACCCGAGGGCGAGACGATCGTGCGGCACCGCACCTTCCGCAACTCCCCCTCGGGCTACGCCATGGCTCGAGAGCTCATCACACAGACCCTCGAAACCCACGGCTACCAGGCGCTCGACATCTCGGCCGAAGCGACAGCCAACTACTGGATGCCCTACTACTGGCAGTTCGATGCCGACCTGGCAGGCTATGACTGCCACCTCTTCGTCCTCGAACCGCGCTGGGTCCGCTGGTACAAGCACTGCCATTCCGAGGACCACAAGAGGGATCGCACCGACCCGTTCTACATCGCCGACCGTACCCGCGCCCTCGGCAACTGCATCCCCTGGCACGCCGATCTCCATGGATGGCGGTTGCGGACCTTCACCCGCCTGCGCTTCCACCTCACCCAAGCCCTCATCCACGAGAAAGGGTTCCTCCGCACCCATCTCTTCCTCTGGGCGAGCGGATACGTCCAGGAGCCACCCTTGTCGGACATCTTCGGTCACACCAGCCGGGCCATTCTGGCCCGCTCCGGGCTCTGGAGCCAGCTGGATACCCTGTCCGATGACGAAGTGGCTGCATGCCTGGACCAACTCAGCCGCCACCGGCTGCGCGATCCCAGGGCCACCGCCGCAAAGTTGCGACAGGCCCATCGGAACAGCTTCCGCCCACCTCCCGAGTTGGAGGAGCCCCTCCAGGAGATCTGGGACCTCGGCATCGACCACGTCTCCTGCCTGGAAGCGCTCATCGACCGGCTCGACAAGGACATCGCCCGGGAGGCCCAGGCCTATCCGGGAGCCCGCTGCCTGGCCACGATCCCAGGGTTCGGGCTGGTCCTGGCCAGCGGGATCGCTGCTGAGATCGGCAACCTCCAGCGGTTTCGCACGCCTCTCAAGCCTGATCGCCGGGGTGGGTGCCGTCCGCGGAACCTCCGCGATGTCGAGGATGCCGTAGCCAAGTTCGCCGGGTTGTGGTGGCCCGAGTCTTCTTCTGGTGACTTTGTCGCCGAAGAGCGGCGGCTCTCCAAGAGAGGCAACCGCTACCTGCGGTATCACCTGATCCTGGGGGCCGACACGCTGCGGCGGTACGTGCCAAAGTACCAGGAGTTCTACGCCCGTAAGCACCGGGAAGCCAACCGCCACAAGCATTGGCGGGCGCTGGTTCTCACCGCCCGCCAGAGCGTCGGGCTCATCGTCGGTCTGCTACACCGCAATGAGCCTTGGCGCTCAGAGGAGGGCTAGCCGCACAACCGCCATCTGTCGGCCCCTGCCTCCAAGGTAACACAACGCAAACAAAGTGGCAAGTGGAGCAGGACCGGCCGCCATACGTCCTCTTCAGGCTTGAGCCCTGTCAAAAAGGACAGTGCGCCCAGGTCTGTTTGAGTGCGCCTCCGTTCCGGCCACGATGCCCCACCAACAGTGCCTCAAACCAATTTGACCTCCACCGCACTCTCCCCCGAGCGAGCACGCCGTGCTCGCTCGGGGGAGGGGCCATTCTCTATGGGTATCTCGGGCTCCGCTGGCGCGCCGCGGCGCGCCAGCGGAGCCCGAGACACCCAACGATTTCTTCCCCCTCCCCGAGGCGGACGCCTCGGGGAGGGGGATAGGGGGAGGGGTCCCCGAACACAGGGTCGTTGGGGGCCATCGCGGCGGCTTCTGCGTGATGTTGAGGGGCGCGCGGCGAAAGGCCAAAGTCATACCTCTTCCATGGACTCCCCGCCCCCGCGGCGCGGCGAGGGGCTACCCCCGCCAGGCGCCGTGGGGGCGGAGCCTTTCACCCCTCCGGAAACTGATACCTCATCCCCGCCGGGATACAGGTCCCGTCGGCGAGTTCATAGTTGGGGCCATCGAGCCGGGCGTTCACCAGCAGGCTGACCGGCGGCATGGATACGACGTCGAAGGCGACCGGTGTGCCGGGCACGTCCAGCGGGTTCAGCGGGGTCGCGCAGGTGTACGGCCCGCTGCGCTCCCGGTACTGCGCCGGCTCGGCCTCGACGAGGACCTTGCTCGCCCACTTGCCCATGCGGATCCACCGCGGCAAGGGGACCGGCTCGCGGCTGATCACAAAGCACTCGAAGACGCTCCCCGGCGCCAGCTCCTTGGCCCGCCCATAGTTCTCGGGAAAGTTCCCGCGCGGCCCAAAGCGCTCGGGCCGCCGGTAGTAGGCGACCTGCGCCATCTTCCAGGTCACGAGCAGGTAGTCGAACCGGAGCGGGCGCGCCGGGGTCACATAGATGCCGGCGGCATTGAGCTTGCCCAGGTCGGCCGGGTAGCTCGGTCGGTAGCCGCTGGCGAAGTAGGGCACGCGGATGAGCCGGTCGTTGAACAGCGCGTACGAGAGCGCATAGTTGTGCAGGTAGTGCCCCGTCTCGTACAGCGTGCCCATCTCGCGGGTCGCATAGTACAGCGAGTCGTGTAGCACCAGTCGGCACCGGAGGATGAGCATCAGCGGCCTCCCTTCAGCGGCCGCGCCTGCTTGTGGCCGCCTTGCAGTCGTCTGCATACTTGGCCGTCGCCGCCGCCAGAGTCCTGAGCAGCTCGGCCGTCCAGCGGGCGTCCTGGTACAGCGCCGTCACTTCGGCTGCAAAGTCGGCGGCCAGGGACCCGCTGAGCTCGAAGGTCTTGGCGATAGGCTCCTGGGCGATCAGGGTGTGGTAGGACTCGCAGCACGCCTCCAGCACCGCCTGCCTCTCCAGGGGCTCGCTCCAGCGGTCTTCCTCCTGGATATAGTCATACATGGCCTGGGCGAGGCGCAGGTTGGAGAAGATCTCGGCGTCCCCAAAAACGACGGCCACCAGGTGGTTCGTCATCTTGCCGGTGCGGGTATCCTGCGCGCCGTAGCGGTCTGTGCGCAGCAGGTTGCCGAGCACGTACAGAAAGCCCTCGTAGGTCGGGTCCCGCAGGGTGACGACCGACGGGAAAAAGACCTGTGGCACCACGTGGTCCTGCTCCCCGAAGGAGGCGCGGGTCTCACCCCCCTTGGTCATGGTGCCGTGCTCGTAGAGCGCGTTGAAGGAAAAGGCTTTTTGCGTTTACGAGTCCGCGATCACCGAGAAGGCCGAGTCCACATAGACCTTGGACTTTTCCGCCCCCTGG
>Ga0101945_1003016_pt1 | contig 10407 bp, 11 predicted proteins | sample DewCreD2012metaG_2_FD_75246 | JGI IMG/M metagenome (GOLD analysis project Ga0101945, IMG submission 75246) | Hot spring sediment bacterial and archeal communities from British Columbia, Canada, to study Microbial Dark Matter (Phase II) - Dewar... ... | reverse complement strand
CGGCAACTGTTACTAACACCAATAACTCGATCACAAACAATACCCTGAAGAATTTCACCAACATAGCAATTAGTATTTCCTCTACCGGCAATGAAAGCTGGACTATAACTGGCAATGAGATATTTGAAGAAGCACCGCAAACAACCTCTTTGACGGGTATAAGCTTTGCTTCGTTGGGAACGAACACAATATCACAAAACTCGATCCATGATCTGAACACAAGCTCATCAGTCACGGGTATTCTCCTTAACGATGCTAGAAGTACTACTGTCAGCCGAAATCGCATCTTCTCAATCGCAAGCACAAACGGTTCGACTGGCACTTTGACAGGTATTGAGTTCGATGGTTCGTCAGGCAATCCTGCCTCCGTAACAATCGTCAATAACATGATTTCAATTATCCCCTCGTTTAGTAATAGCCAAACGATTTATGGAATCAGAGATTTTGCTCTTCTTGGTAATACGGTGACGATTAATCATAACACTGTCTTGATCGGTGGAACAGCAACAGGTAGCGCTACCTGGGCTTTAGTAAGAGGAACACTTACGCCGACTACATTCACGGCAAGAAACAATATTCTCTTCAATAACCAAACTGGCGGTTCGGTTAATCACTTTGCTATCGGAGATCAGAGTGCTGGCAGTGGTAGTTGGACCTCTAACTACAATATCTTCGTCGGTACAGGCACAAATCCAGCAAACTTCTTTGACTATGGAACGAGCAGTACAGGGACACCTATTTCATTTACTACATGGCAAGCCGGTTCACCATCTAGAGATGCAAACTCGCAGGCATCGAATCCGATTGGTAACTACACCGTCGGAAATATGTTTCTGTCACTGACAGACTTACACCTTAATGTGATTGGAACAAATCCTGCTATATCTTCTTGCCTTTCAGTGACATCCGTCACAGCAGACTTCGATAACGATCCGAGACCCGCGGGAACAAACCCGGCAGACATTGGAGCTGATGAAGTGGTGCAATCCATAGGTGGAGTGCTTGCAGGTGGCACTTATTACAATGCTGCGATAGCGCCCGGCGACAGTCTAGGTGGTAACGTAACGGTAAACTTCAATCTAACATTAGGTGGAGTTCTCAACACTGGTACCAATACACTCACTTTTGGTTGTAATGCCACAGTTTCTAATGTGAGCACGTCTAACTATGTGGTCGGCAATGTGGCTAAGCAATTCTGCACGACTGGCAGCTTCACTTATCCAATTGGCTCATCCGATCCAAATGAGTATAGTCCAGTAACTGTTAACGTCACTGCTTTAGGCCAGAATCCATCGACCTTGACTGCTTCAGTTACCGATGCTACATTACCAGGCCTTGTCCCATCGCGATCCGTCAGTCGCTACTGGACCTTGACCAAGACCGGTGATATCACGGCTGATTTGACATTTCAATACTTAGACTCGGCTGGAGAAGACGTTCCCTCCACAGCTAATGAAAGCGACTTCCGTGTCTTTCGCAAGACTGGAAGCCTCATCACAAATTTATGTCCAGCATCGCCTTGCGTTAATACAACAGCTAATACGGCGAGTGTCTCTGGGGTGAATAGCTTTTCAGATTGGGGAATAGGTGAGCAGGTTGCTACACCTGGTCCCGCAGATGTAAGTGGGCGAGTCATGACAAGCTTTGGGCGTGGCATTCCACGAGCCAGAGTAGTGTTAACCGATGAGAATGGAGAAACAAGAGTTACTCAAACTAATCCGTTCGGTTATTACAAGTTCCGTGGGCTCACATCTGGCCAAAACTACATCTTCACGGTCTCACATAAGCTGTATAGATTTAGTCAGCCGTCTATAGTGCGATTCATAGCCCAAGACGAGACCGACATTAATTTCATCGCTGATGGTTTCAACGATGGTGTTAACACACAGGAAACCTATTTTGATCGAGCCCCATTCGATTTTGACGGAGACGGTCGGACAGACATTTCAGTTTGGAGAAGCTCTGAGGGGCAATGGTACATTCGCAGGAGCTCAGATGGCAGATGGGAGAGTCAGAACTTTGGAGTCTCTGATGATCTCATCGCTCCTGCGGATTATGATGGAGACGGTCGAACAGATATGGCTATCTTTCGACCATCGGAAGGTAAATGGTATATCCTCTTGTCTGCTAATTCTGAACTACTCATCCAGCAGTTCGGGAAAAATGGTGATCAAGTTGTGCCTACGGATTATGATGGAGATGGACGGGCAGATATAGCTGTATTTCGTCCTGATGAGAACCGTTTTTACATACTGCGGAGCTCCGATGGCCAGGTCTACTCCGAGACCTTCGATACCAAAGGTACACTTATCCCCATGAGCGGGGATATGGATGGAGATGGTAAGGCGGACTTAGGGGGCTACAACCCTAAGACGGGAGCTTGGCAAGTGATCGTAAGCCACGGAACAGAGCGCCGCGCTGGCAGAATCGAAGCCGGTGGCGTTCCTGTATTAGTTGACATAGATGGAGATGGTAGGGCAGAAATTGGAGTATATCTAGGCAAATCAAAGCTCTGGAGGTTTAGAACCAGTAAAGGCATCAATGAAACTGAATCTAGAGCAGGTAATATACCAGTAATCGGAGACTATGATGGTGATGGTAGAGTGGATGTAGGAACATATGAGGCTGGAGAGTGGCAGATAAAACAAAGTGCAAGCGCTATATGGAAAAGCCTTAGATTTGGCCTAGAAAACGACTTGCCTATTCCATCAGCAAATCCAAGATAGCTAGCTTTACCTCCACGAAAACTAAGAGTCTACCCCGTAATCTCTCCGCGGGGTAGACTCTTAGTCTTTTAAGATTGATTGATAAAGGCTTTCGGCCTACTAGCTCATTAGCTTTGTATCTTAACTCATTTTGATGTAGTCTCGACTCATGAGTTTACGATCGTTTTGCCAATCGGTAATAGATCAGTCGCTAGTTGGCACAAAATTATCTGAAATTACAGGCTAGAAACATCTTCTATGGTGCGGGGTTATCACATCTCGTGGCTATCGAAAATAATATTCTTTCTTTCAAGTTTTCCGATGAACTTCGATCAGGAAATGTTGTGTTTGTAATGGGTTTAACGGGTAGCAGTCAAGTTGTTCTTAAGTCTTTATTCAATCTGACTCGATTCAGCTGATTAGCAGTTGTTTTTTATTCTGTAGATGTAAACCAATCCCTTTAGTGGATTAGATTTCTTATCGAGATTAAAAATGAAAGCAGAGTGCCGCTCGATCGATGGTTTTTAACTATCTAAATCTCATCCAAAATCTCAAACATTATCTTGCCTTGTTTTATTTCCTCTAAAGCTATAACAGTGGGTTTTGTTTTTCGGGGATCCAGGTTGACACGCGGCTTCGCCCCTTTTTGCAACTGCTTGGCTCTTTGTGCTGCGATTAAAACAAGTCGGTATTTAGAATCTATCTGCGGTACCTGTGCGGTTTCCTCTTTCATACTTGTTTGTTCATCATGTTTTTCGATATCTGTCATACTTTTTACCACCTCTTTTTCTTTGAAGTAGAAGTTCAGATTACTGAAAATCTCAGATTAAACATTTGCCTCATTTTTTGTCAAGAGAAAAAATAAAGAAGCGGCGTCTCCCACACCGCCGCTCCTTTTTATGGCCACAAGTCCTCATCCTTGTGACCATTTCATATCCACCGGGGAGGTGGACGATTATGATTATGCAAGATTAAACTGGAAATTTCAAGTTTATGACATCTCAAAATAGAAAAAAGTTTTTTGGTATTTTTCCTTTGTCACTCGTCACTATTGCTCCTATTAGGAAAAACTCCGCATCTTTGTCACGGATTTTGAGTGTGTAAGCCCCTTCATTTAAAGATTCAAGAATCTCTAAACCTATGGAAATCACTGATAGATTTCCCTCAGATTCATGAACTATTATGGTATCTGCTATAGGTTTTATGTTCGGTGATGTAGATTCGATTTGTATTTCCTGTGAAGAATTATTATTTATGGATAGATACACAAGATACGTTGAACTTGGATTTACAATGATTGAGTTAGTAGAGAGCTGGGCATTGAAACCGATCTTTTCAGCACTTAGATTCGCAGTTTTGGGTTCGACGGTTCTGAATATCCTAATGGTGCTTGCTGGTTTTAATAAAATGGTTCCTAATTCAGATGAAACGATCTTGTTGTTTTTGATTCCTTGAACATATAGACGATATTTGCCCGCCTCTATGCCACCTATGAAAAAACTCCCATAAGAATTACTCACGTTAAAAGCTTGTAGTCTACCTGACTCAGCATCTTCTAACCATACCTGCAATGGAAAAGTTTTCTCTCCGACTACAGTTATTCTTCCTGTCACAGAGGAGCAGCAATTTTCATGGTTTGTTCCATAGATAGAGCGTATCAGCGAGATATCTGCCTGTGATAAATCCCTGAAGAAAATCTGGGGTATTCCATAAGTACCGTTCTTGGGTAACTGGGGCGTCATTATTGAACAATAAAGATTCATGTGCTCTAAACCAATCAAATGTCCTATTTCGTGGGTCAGAATGGTTTCGAAATCAAAAGTCCCGAATTTACCATCTGTAGAGAATTTGATGTAAGGATTTAGAGCAATATCCGCCTCGATTATATTATTCTGGCTGTAGAAAATTTTAGTTTTTGCAGGTGTTTTATCGATATCTTCCCCGAGAAAGGCAATGTTATCTGGTGTAGATTCTATAGTAATTAGATTTATGCCATCAGGTGCGTCAGTCGAAATCGACCTTTTCTCAGAGATGAAAAATTCAAATTTTATATTAGCTACAGCCTCCCATTTTTCTGCACTCCTTTTGATGAGGCTCATTATGTTTTCGTTATTTGATATTTGGTTGGCATGCTCTAGTAACGATGAGGATATGGCTATTTTTATCGGCTGTTTTCTCCATTTAAGTGTTTTGGCAGCTATATTAAGTGGAAAGAAAATAAAACAGAGAAACACAAATGAACTAAGTGCCCATCCAGCAAAACGCTTGATCTTTTGCGGAAAGCCGATTTTCATCAAATTTCTGTGCCAACTTTTTCTAAATCCGCAAAGGCTACAATCAATAGTAAAACTATTAAAGCTAAAGTGGCTAGTATGTATAAAATCGCTATTTCTTGGAGCGCAACTAAGACGCCTATAACACTACTAACTACAACTAGCCATAAAAGAGCTTTTGTTCTTCTGCTCATTGATGTTTTTTTCTTTTCCATAGACGATCTCCTCGTAATTTTATAGTTTAGTTTCTTCGGGGATTATTTGGCAAGCTAGATCATTCAATGACTCTCAATGGTAGTTGCGATAAATCCCTTTTTTCTGCCTCAAAAGTGTAGGGGATTGTATCTTGTTTTCTTTTGCCTTTCTCTAGAACTTCAACTATGTCGAAGGGTTGTAGTTTAATGTCTGTTTGTTTACCAGATTTTATTGTTTTTAAATTCACTTCGATTGTTTTGGTTTCATATCGTTGTTTACGAAATATAATTATTTTTCCATCGGCGCTTTTGGTGATTCCGCCTGCTGAGGCAATTGCCTGAGTCAGAGAGAGGTCTGGTCTAAAATAGATTCTACCAGCTCTCTGAACAGCGCCAAAAATATAGAGAGGCTCAGCCTCTGCTACCTCTATCATGTCACCACTTGAGATTATAGGATTAGCTGAATCTTTGCCCTCAAGCAGATCTGTTATGTTGATATCTATCTTGACCGAATCCTGACTTTGATCGATGTGACAGCCAGCTGATTTTGACCTAATGATGGATATACGGCCACTTGTCATTTCAGTAAGACCGCCAGCTAATGCAATTATCTCGCTCAATCTAACCTCTCTCTTGATTCGAAGTCTTATCGGAGTTTTAACTGCACCAAATATGACAGCAATTGGGCGATTAGAGGTATCAACTATCTTAACAACTACATTGGGTTCACGTATGAACTTTGAATAAGCCTTTTTCACATCTTCTGCCAGTTCCTCTTCAGTTTTGCACAATGCATAAATTGGATCAGAAACTAACGGAAGATCATTGATGAATCCTTCAGGATTAATGGTGCCTTTCCAATCATATTCAGGAAAGCCGATAGCCTTGATCTCTAAAACATCACCGAAATGTATCCGAGACAGTGGTTGAATCGCTTGAGAATAAACATGGATGCTGAGATAAAGAAAAATAGCTAAAAATTTAATCGGTGAAAGCTTCAATGGCTCTATGATATCTTGAGTTTTTCTTGACACAGAAAATTAGATTTTTTTAAGTGGATTTTGGTTTTTTTGAAGTGAATTTAATTGAGTATATTGCTGGACGTCTTTAGTTTTTTTATCTAGCTTACTTTTTTTGAGAAAAGGAATTGCAAATCCTTTAAACTCCCAGTTGCAACTATTACAGAGAAGATTAAAACGGAAGATAATTTTAGACCAGAAAGGAGTTGGTAAATATCCCTTTTTAATTTTATCGCTTCCACACCTTGGGCATCTCTGACTGATCATCAAAACTTACCTCGGGCTTTTTATTTATCGTCGTTTGCGCTATTGCTTTTCATGAATGCGAGCCTCTCGAGCTCATTGTTTATCTTTTCAATCATCATTTCTTTCTCAATTCCATCTGAAATGGCTAGATTTTCGAGGGCTCTTTGGTAGTATTCGATAGCTTCCTGAATCTGGTTGCTAGAAACAGCATCCTCAGCTAACTTTATATTTTCTGCAGCATTGATCGAAAATATTATATCACGGATTACCTGCATTGATTCAATCAAACTTTTTTCCTGGGGATAAAATGATAATGCGAAATCTAATCTTTCTATTGCCTCCTGGGCTTTTCTTAATTTTTCCCTTGTCTCTTGCTCTGTTTTGGAGAGTTGGAGTAAGGCTTTTGCTTCCAGCTCAGCCCATGTGAGTAAGTGATGTTTGTGAAGACGCATTATATATTTCCTGCCACGCAGTATTGGGGCTAAGCGAGGAGAGTTAGCTGAGATTCTCTCGAGTTCCTTTTCAGTAAGCTTGAGGTAGTCATTGCATGCCTGAAAAACCTTGAAGTGTGCTTCTGGTATTCTATCTAGTACTTTCGCGGCTTCTGACTTCCGCTCTATCTCCTTTATGAGGAAAGAATTCCTCTCGATCGTGAGTTTTTTATTGGTAAACTGCTTTTCATCGCTAATGGCAATTAAATTTCCATCCAGCTGTTTTTGAATTTGAATGAATCTGTCCCTCAGTCTACGTAGAAATATCTCGCGGAATAAGATGCATGAGGTTAGGAAAAGCATTAGTATCAGCAAGACAAGATAGTGGTCCTCATTTTCGTTTGAGAAGAAATATGAAAGTAGTAAGAATACAGCCGCTATAATTAGGCAGAGGAAATAATATGCTATCGCAGAGAGCCAAAATGGTTTTCTGTGAATCCTTCTCAAACCTCTTGAGTAAATCACCTACATGCTCCTCTCTGCTGATAGGCTTTTATTTAGCAATTTTTTAACTTTTAGACGAAAATTGCAACCTTACAGGGACAGATCAAAGATTTGACCTTTATTGATTTTTTGGTAATGAGATGTCTTGATGATTATGAATTGTTAGTTATAAGGATTTTGAGTATATCGTTTAGAATTTTTGTTTATGAGAAAGAACAGATGGGCAAGACCTGGGATGAAAGTTGTATTTAAAGCAGAATTGATGCCAGGAAAGAGTAAAGAACAGAGGACATTCACAGTTGAACGCGTTTTGTGGGATGATAGGGTTATTTTGAAAGAGATAAAAGGGGAACATCAAAAGGATGCGTTCGAGGAATTCAGAAGAGCTGATTAAAATTCATAATCCCTTCCTATCTCTAAAACTTCTATATGCCGATCTTTAATTTGTCTAAGCTCCTCAGTTATTATTTCGTGATACATCGGTTTTAGATTTATTGCGTATACCGGACAATCATGTTTTAGTTTTTTTAGTTCTTTTGTTAATGTCTGCGGGGTTAGATGATAGGAATTTTCCGCTATTTCATATAATTCATTAGGAAAAGCACACTCGATTAAAACGGCACTCAAATCTTGATTAGTGTTTATAATCTGCCAGAATCGTTCTGTAGTAGTTGTGTCACCAGTTATGGCTATTTTTGATTTTCCGTCATTTATTAATAACCCAATCGAAGGTACCTTGTGATTTACCTCGATCGCTATCATGTCGAGATGACTTACCGAAAATTCTATCTCCGGCTCGAGAGGACGATAATCAATTATCCTGCCGTATTTATTTCGTAATTCTGAAAATCTCGGATAGATTTTCCAGTTGAATATATGTTCCTCTAGAGTTTTTATCGTTTCATCTAGTGCGTGTACTCTCAAAGGCTCAGAGAGTGTCACGAAAAGATCATCTATGAAAATAGGTAGCCCGGCTATGTGATCTAAGTGAGCATGTGTAAGAACTATATCCTTTATCAGTTTTTTTTGATGACGGCTCGTAGCGGTAGCTAAACTGCCTGCATCTATTGCAACGTTCTCATCTATTAAGAAACAGCTAAAATGCTGCTGAGTAGTTGCTACTCCCCTTTGATCGATCGTGGTTGGTAAGAGTCGAATCTTCATAGTTATCTTGCGCAGGTCTGTGCTCTTCCGCCATCAATCTCGTAAGTTGCTCCAGTAATCCAAGATGCCTTATCAGATGCCAAAAAGTATATCAATTCTGCTACCTCATTTGGTGTACCAACTCGGCCAAGCGGATGAGTGGATTTTGAACGCTCCAAAAACTGTTGATATTGCTCTTCACTCATACCTGCGCGCTTGTGAAGATTGGTTAGCACCACTCCTGGATTGACTGCATTTACTCTGATACCTTTAGAGGCAAGTTCAAGCGCCGCACAGCGTGTTAATTGATCTACGCCAGCTTTAGAAACGCAATAAGCTAAAACGTTTGGAAAAGAACGCATGCCGGCTACACTTGATACATTAACTATACTTCCCTTTGTCTTCTCAAGATGAGGTACGCACTTTTGCATTATGAAAAAAACAGATCTCAGGTTTATGTTCATCACCTTGTCCCATTCATCAAGAGAGGTGGTCTCTATTGAACCGTTAGAAATAATACCAGCTGCATTTACTAAGATATCTATTTTCCCGAATTGCTCGGCTGTTTCATTGACAAGCCTTTCGACTTGATTAGTTTCCGTTAAATCAGCTAAGTGAATTTTTAATTGGCCTTTAAAATTCATGACTTCATCACGCAATAGATGCAATTCTTTTCCATTTCTGCCTACGGCCACAACGCTCGATCCTCTCGAGCAAAACAGAAGTGCAGTGGCTTTACCTATACCAGAGCTAGCACCTGTAATTATAGCTACCTTTCCTTCCATAATTAGCACCCAAATCTATTAGGTTAAAAGCAAGTCTCTAATGAATTTTAGGAAGTTTTGCCAGAATTTTTCAAAATGCAGCTCGCTGGTTTGTTTTCCCCTCGTTTCTCGCGTTTAAAAACATTCACCCACTCAGTGATGTTAAGAATTATATTAGAGATTTTCGTTTCCTGTGCTTTTACATGGCTCGTATCATTTTTTCTTTTAATTCTAATTTGTTTCATGTGCTTTCTTCCCAAAGTTGAAAGATTTAAACTATTGACCTCTAATAACTATTTTTTTGCAAACTGCCAAGCATCATCTGGGTTTTTGCTGTTTGCTAAGCGTGCTGATACTATCAGCCCTGAAATACCAGCGTTTATTCAAAATTTAAGATGGCATCAAATTTGCTGATCTTGGTTACGTGAGATTAGCAGAGATATTAATAATTTATTTCAGTTTTGGTCTTCCGTTGTGGGTCTATTACGTTTTGAATAATCACAGACGAATGAATGTCTCTTCGTTGATGGGAAAATCCTTATTCGTCTTGCTTTTTTGGTTTTTATGGATCGGGAGCATTTTAAAACAAGTAATGAGAGATATGAGAACTGCTCCTGTAAATGAAAAAAAACTTCTGCTATTGAGAAATCAAATACACGGTTTATTCAGATCCTTTTGCACTACTAGCATAGTAAGTAAGCCGAAAAATTCTATTTCTGGTCTTCTAAAACTCAGACAGCTAGTCGATAGTTACATCGATTTGACAATATCGAAACAGAGGAGTCTGAAATGGGAAATTGGAAGTGAGCTGATGAGAATTTCATCACACCCTAATCCAGAGATTGGTTCCAGATGTTTGCAACGGCGTAATTATCTTAGGATAAAAGCTCGTCAGAATCAGGTAACTCAAGACATGCTAGCTTTACTTAAAAATACAACCTATGAAATGCGAATATTGGAGCTAATATTTCAGATTGCTAAGGAGCTAAATGATTACGAAACAATAAAAGCTCTGAATAAAATAATGCAACTAAGCAGGGCTAAGAGAAACAAACAACATCCCAGCGCTAGGGAACATAAGGTTGTAGTTAAATAATGCTCTTGTCGCTTGCTTTTACAATTTAGGAT
>Ga0101945_1003015_pt1 | contig 10408 bp, 8 predicted proteins | sample DewCreD2012metaG_2_FD_75246 | JGI IMG/M metagenome (GOLD analysis project Ga0101945, IMG submission 75246) | Hot spring sediment bacterial and archeal communities from British Columbia, Canada, to study Microbial Dark Matter (Phase II) - Dewar... ... | reverse complement strand
ATCCCTTCCGGCTTGTCAATCACTAACATCCCGGCGATTGCCTGGGTCATGGGATATGGGAATGCTAGATGACCGGACGGCATCGTCCTTGACCGCCACCAATCATGCCGCACCGAAGCATGCGGTCCTGCAATTCAGTTGTAGGGAATCTCGATCCGGCACCAGCCTAAGTCCAGAAAGGTCGATTTGTTTCCCTGATTGACAAACACGTCCGGGTGGAGGGTATAGACCACATACCGTCCATTCTTGCTGCCTTTCACCAGGCCGGCCTGACTCAGGACACCGAGATGGTGGGAAACATTGACAATCTCGATGTTCAACTCTTTGGCCAATTGGCTCACGTTTTTGGAGCCTGTGCGCAGGGATTCGATGATGCGAATGCGGTTCGGCTCTGCTAGGGCCTGAAGCTTTTCCGCGCACTCTTTTGCCGTTTTGGGATCGGTCATGGCTGCTGTCTCCTTGTTCGTTCTCGGATTCGCTTTCCGCACCGACCCGAAGGCGGTTGGCCTTCGCCGAAATCGGCCGATCGAAGTCGGGCGGTGTTTTCATCACCACGTTCTTCCCACTATCATTATTACGATAACTGTTCCGTGATGACAAGCACGGTTGCGATGCTAAATTTCAGGACATCGCCGCAGGGCCTTCATGGCCCGCACAGTTTGCAACATCTATGGGAATAACCTGAGAGCAAAAGGCGCAGAACAGCGGAGGGGGCAAACCGAGGAGAGTCACGAGGCAGCAGGCCAAGAAGCGTTCGTACGTCCACACCAGGGAGCGCCACATGGGGGGCCATCCCCTTGGCAGTTCGTCGCCGCAGGCGCCGCAGATCGGCCGGCGGTTGGCAGCCCGATCAACCGCTCCAGGCTCGGACTTTGGCATTGGGGGCATGTCGTTGGCTCGTGAGCCATCGATGGAACCAGTTGCTCAAACGTATGTTGGCACTGACGGCAGGTATACTCGTACAGCGGCATAGCTGCTACCTCCTTCGTCAACCCAACCGGCTTTTGCTTTAGCGACGGCGTTTTTTATATAATTCGCTCGCCTGGAAGAGGATGGCACGTTCCTCCGCCGTCAGACTCGCCTGGCCGTACTGGGAAACTTTCGCCAACACTCGGTCCACCTCGGCCTCGAAATCGACTGTCGAAGAGGACGACGCGGTTGATGGCGCGGCCTCTTCCCCGGAGCCACCCTCCATCACCACGCTGTCGCTGTCGGGCGGAGTGGTCACACGCAACACAGGCCGAACGGAAGAACTTGCGCGCCGCTTCTTCTCCGGCCACCACCGCCCTGTCAAATGCCAATTGTAACGATAGTAGAGCCAGCCGAAACCCGCACCCACGAGGTCGATGGCCGCCGCTGTCTGCCAACCGTTCCCCACCATGATCAGCAGGTCCAAACCCACGTAGAGCACCGCGATGCTCCACACCGGCAGGGGAAGCACAAAAAACAAGAGCACCTGCTGCCGGGGAAAATGACAAGCAAAGAGCACCAGGGTCGCCGCCACCGCTGCATTGGCACCAACGGCTGGCTCCCCAGCGAGCACACCCGCCCCATATAGCCCCGTCGCCACGGCATACCCCAGCACGCCTGCCAGCACATAGTACACCCCATACTCCACTTCACCGTGGATGGCCGACAGGCGGCTCCCCGCCCAATACACCAAAAGCATGTTGGCGAACAGATGCCAAATCGAATGATGCAGCACAAGCGGGGTCACCAAACGCCAAACTTCCCCGGCTACCACCCGTCGAGGATGGTAAGCCCCCCATCCCAGCAGCGGATTGTTCCGGACATCGCCCACATGCTGCAACAGAAACACCACACTCGTGAGGACAATAATCCACACCGCCACGCCCCATCCGCGCCACGTCTGCCCCCAGCGCCCGTGCCGATCTTCGGAATAGTAGTCCCGGTCCATGATCCCCATACCCGTTCTCCTCCACCGGCCTGCTTGGCTGTGTTCAGCATAGCAAACCGCCCGGCCACCTCAAATGCTTCCTCCTGGCTGTTCCTTCGTAGAGCAACCCGTAATTGAGATCGAGGCAGCGCCGCCCTCCCTTGCCAGTGCACTCCTGCCTGACTTTTCTTCACCCTCTTCGCTGCATTCATAGATGTCACACGGATCATCGCTTCATCCCTCCGATGTCGTAACTCACTGGCTACCGTTTCCGTCCATCCCTCCGCGGAATGGAACTTTCACCCGCCAGCCGACCCTATCGCTCGATTAGGAAAGGTCTCGCCCCCACCTTTCCTTCCCCCATCGTCTCCGCGCCCACTTCACACCGATGGTCGAATCGAGCGCCACGGTCTACTGATAGGGTGATCAGTTACTATAAATATGTCCCACAAAATCGGAGTTGTCAACCAAAAAACCAAAAATTTTTTCCTCGGGGCGACTTGGAGATTCCTCAAGGGCCTAAACTTGCCGATTGCTAGACGTTCTGGCCGAGGACGAAATTCTCCGCCTGCCGCTTTTGCTTTTCTTCCCGTTCGGTTTGGTCCAGTTTACCCGCCAAAAACACCGCGGCCCCGGATGGCTCGCCACCACCCGAGGCCGGAGCGGCCCAAAGCCACCTTCCGCTACCCGGCGGAGAGAGATAGCCTCTCGGTTCCCATCACTCCTATCTGACCACGATTCTCATCACTCCTATCTGACCACGATCACGCGGGAGAGGACTTGCAGGCCGTTGCCCAAGCGGGCCACCAGGCGGTAGCGCCCCGGCTGGGACAGCACCAGGTCGCCGAACGTCGCCAGGCCGTGAATGCTCGTCCGCTTGACCAGTGTCCCGCTCAGCCCGCTGCCCGCCCGCAAACCCAAACGGATCGCCACATTAGACACGGGCCACGGATCACCATGCTGATCCAACAACATCACCTGGACTCGGAAACGCTGACCCATCCTTACTCTCAGTGGAGGCTCGAGACGAAAAGTGATTGAAGGCGCTATTCTCCATAACTCTCGACCACTATTTCCATTATCTCCGACGAAATATAATGTTCCTCCAGCATTGGTCAAATATCGAGGATAGGAGCAGCCGCTGGGATTAATATCTGCTACCAGAACAGTACCTGTTATAGTTCCATCACTACGCCATAGCTCTCGTCCATTCACACCGTCATCTGCACTGAAATACAATATACCATCGACATTCGTCAAATATCGGGGGTGCGAACCAACAGGTCCTAGAGTGATGTCTCGAACCAAATAGGTTCCACTCATCGTGCCGTCGCTCCTCCACAACTCCCGCCCCGCAATACCATCGTTGGCCACGAAAAATATCGCACCATCCACATAGGTTATATAGGATGGATTGGAGCTGCCTATACTTGGATTGATATCTTTGACTAAGACAGTTCCGTTATCGGTGCCATCGCTTTTCCACAATTCTATACCATCGGTCCCATTATTGGCACTAAAAAACAATATCCCATTGGCGTTTACCAAGTACGAGGGGTTGGAGCTTCCAGCGGGATGGATATCCTTGACCATGGAAGTGCCTGCTTCTGTGCCGTCGCTCCGCCATAACTCCCCACCTAGGACTCCATCGTCCGCTGCGAAAAACAACGTCCCATTCACATTGACCAAGTACCGGGGATCGGAACTGCCTAAATATCCTTCACGAGAAGGGTATTGGCCTCTGTTCCGTCACTCATCCACAGTTCTCGACCATTCGTTCCATCATTGGCTGTGAAAAACAAGATTCCGCCGACATTGACCAGCCAACGAGGATGAGAGCTATCACCGCTGTGGATATCCTTGACAAGGTTCGCTGTCGTGCCATCGAGCTTCCATAACTCCCGGCCATGGCTGCCATCGTCTGCAGTAAAAAACAGAGTACCGTTGACGTTCGTCAAATAGCGGGGATTGGAGCTGCCAATGGGGTTGATATCCGCCACGCGCCAGGTACCTGCTGCGGTTCCGTCTGTCCGCCACAGCTCCCGGTCGCCACTGGCATCCGTGGCTGCGAAGTACACGACGCCGTTGACCTCGGTGAAATAGCGGGGTTCCGAACTCGCGCCCCTCGCGGCATCTCAAGCATCCGCACTCTGGTAGCCGAGGGGGTTGTGCGGTCCTCCAATACCTCGATCTGCAACGAAACCTCCCGCCTTCTCAGGGGATTGCCCCACCCGACCAGCTCCCGATCGCAAGCTACAACCTCTCAGCCATTGACGAATCCACGACCGAATGAAAAAACCTCATGATAGATAGCTCTCCCTTTTATCCTGATCCAAGGCCTCTCAACGTGTAACAAAGCAAAATCCGTCTCTCGATAATATCTATCTTTCCTTGTGATGTGAGGTGGGGAAGGGGAATGGTGGCAGGAACTCAACCGACTCCTCTTCTCATATCTTGCCCAACTCCTAGATCTACGATTCTCTGAATATCCGATACATTCGGATCACCGGGGGATCACTCCCAGCCAAAACTAAGAGGGAAGGAGGCATCATCCAGGCCCCCTTCGCACCCGCTGCTTGGACTTATGCGCCTATCGGTGAAATGGAGGGGTTACCACACAATGATTGGGTTAGAGATTACTTGCATTCCATTACCCAATCGTGCCACTAAGCGGTACTGGCCCCGCTGACTTATCGACAGCCCGTTGAATGTGGCAACGCCGCTGGTGTTGGTCCATCTGACCAGAGTGCCACTCAGACCTCTCCCGGCCCGCAAACTGATACGGACAGGTACCTCGGAGAGTCGCGTCATGTCCCCGTCAGGATCGATCACTCGGACCTGAACGCGGAAGCGTTGGCCAATTCCCACACGACGCGGCGGATGTATGCTGAACTCGAGCCGCAAGGATGGAGCCGGTAGATTGGTCAACGTAAAATTGTTACTGACGTTCCCCACCGAGGCTACAACTGTGTACGTCCCCGCCATGGGATTGGCGACGGCGATCGCTTCAGCATACCCTATCAGGTCCGTCGTAACTCGTACACTCGCCGCCGTGCCGCCTACAAAGGTCGCTCCCGCAAAGTTGCTGGTCGGTATTACCGTATATAGCACAGGCACACCCAAGAGGGGTTCCCCGAACTGATCCAACACTCGCACCCGCAGAGGATCAGCAAACTGCTGATTGACCCCCACACTTTGATTGTTGCCGCCTTCCACAGATACCGTTGTCACCACCCCTGTCCGCCACAGCTCCAATCCATAGGTACCATCATCGGCGTTGAAAAACACATTCCCGTTGACATTCGTAAGGAAGCGCGGGTTGGAACTCGCTGTCCCCGGGTTGATATCTGCCACCAAGGTCGTCCCAATGCTCGTCCCGTCACTCCGCCACAATTCATCTCCAAAGTTCGGATTGGTCGCACGGAAGAAGACAATTCCGTTAGCATTCGTCAAATAGCGAGGATTGGAACTCCCTGAAGGATGAATGTCGCGCACCAAAGTCGTGCCCACCGTGCTGCCGTTACTCCGCCACAACTCCCGGCCAAATGTCCCGTCGTCCGCCGCGAAAAACAAGGTGCCATTCACATCCGTCAGGTTCTGAGGGTCGGAGCCATTCGAGCCGGGCCGGATGTCCCGCACAAGAGCCGTGCCGCCGAAAGTGCCGTCACTCTTCCACAACTCCCGTCCACTCGTGCCGTTATACGCTGAGAAAAACACCGTGCCGTTGACGTTCGTCAAAAAACGAGGATCAGAATCGTTTGCGCCAGGGTTGATATCCCGCACGAGAACAGTCCCCTCCAACGTTCCGTCGCTTTTCCACAACTCCCGACCCAAACTAGGATGCTCGGCACCGAAAAATAGCGTGCCGTTAACATTCACCAAATAGCGAGGATTGGAACTGTTGGACCTTGGTACAATGTCCCGCACGAGAACGGTACCCGCCGCCGTGCCGTCGCTCTTCCACAACTCCCGGCCATAGGTCGTATGAACCGCACTGAAAAACAATGTCCCGTTTACATTCGTCAAATACCGGGGGTAAGAAGAACCTGAGCCAGGATAGATGTCCCGCACTAAAACGGTGCCCGCCGCCGTCCCGTCGCTCTTCCACAACTCCCAACCAGCAATGTTAAACGCCGTGAAAAACAGGGTCCCGTTCACATTCGTCAAATACCGAGGAAAAGAAGAATTAGGTAGGCCACCAGGATAGATGTCCCGTACTAAAACGGTGCCCGCCGCCGTCCCGTCGCTCTTCCACAACTCCCGGGCATAGCTCGGATGATACGCACTGAAAAACAGCGTCCCGTTTACATTTGTCAAATAGATAGGGTTGGAGCTACCGGAAGGATTGATGTTGGCTACCCGGAACGTGCCGGCTTGGGTTCCATCGCTGCGCCACAATTCGCGATCTCCGTTCTGATCCGTAGCCGCAAAGTAGAGAATCCCGTTCACTTCGACAAAGTCGCTGGGATCAGACAAGAGAGTCAAAGGTGCAATATCCAACAAGCGCACACCCAAGGTCGAGGGATTGGTGCGATCCTCTAACGTTTCGAGATGGAGGGCGGCAGACCGTTTTCGCAGTGTTTGACGGGGAGAAAACAAGCGGCGCAACCAGGCTGTCAGAATGAATTTCATAAGGACTTCCTCCCATCGTGCCTTTTGAATTCTTGGCAGGAAACGGGGGCAGCAAAATCAAGATCAATATACCACCGCTGAGTCAACCTATCAAGCGACGAAGCAGGGAGATAGCTGAATGCGTAGCCTGATAATGGGGAGAAAACGTAAAACAGACTTTCGTGCTAACAACCTGGCGTTCGAGCGAGGGCGGCCAATCGGTCCTAGAGTTCCAAATCGGTCTATCGATCTTTGCTGTTCTGATCGTTTCACTTTGCGCAGTTGCTCTTTTCGGCTTGAAAAGGAAGCCTGTGGTGGGAGGGGGGAGGGGAGCGGGGAGCCAGGCGGCGCCGCTTTCTGAACAAAATGGCGGGTTAGCGGATGTCGAGTTCCAGTTTGGCCAGGATGGGGTTGCGGCGGTCGCCGCGCTGGCGGTAGTCCTCCAGCAGGGTCTCCAGGTTCGGGACGAGCCGCTGCGGGCGATACCCCACGGGGGAGCTGCCGTTGATCGTGATGCGGACCGGCTTGTTCCAGTCGATGAGATCACGGGTGAAGTAGAGGGCCAGCCGTTGGATGCCGAGGGTGCGTAACGTCACCAGGTTGTCACCCAAGATGTCGCCCTGGGCGGTAGCGGGGACGATGAGCCGTCCGGGGGTCAGGTTATCGATGAGGCGGCGGGGTTCGATCTGTTCGGCTCCGAGCCAGTAGAAGCGGTGGTCGCTGGCGCGCATGGTGGTCCAAGGCGGGCGGGCAATAGGTCCGAGGGCCAGAGTGGCGGTGCCGCTGACGCGCCGCTTGCGCTGGAGCCAGTCGAAGAGGGTGGGGATTTCGACGGGATAGAGTTCCAGTCCGCGGCCTTTGTAAACATGGAGGAGGGCCGGGAAGCCGCGAGGCATCCACTTCTCAAACAGCCGACGGGTGTTTTGCAGGGAGTCGCCGGAGAGTTCCCCCGTGACGATGTAGCAGGGGAGCTTTTGGGCGTTGGTCCAGTATTCCGCAAGGAAATTGGCCCATTTGGGCCGCGGGGAGAAGGCGGCGAGAGCCGCGAAGAGGTCGGGATGGGATAAGCCCACGTCCAAGGCCATGTTGGCGCCTTCGGCATAGCCGAGAAGGTAAACCCGATCGTTATCCACGCAGAAATGGCGGATGACGTCGCGGAGGACGTCGAGGACGTAGGCATGGTCTTCCCCTTGCCAGCGCCAGCCGGAACCGAAGGCGTTGGTCCACTCTGGAGCGAGCAGGATGTAGCCATAGCGGTCCGCTTCGCGGGCCACACTGGCCAGAGCTTCGGCCGCAGGGATGGTCGTATGGGTCAAAACGATGAGCACGGGCCAGGGGCGGCCGTGGTGATACTCCGGCGGCAGACGCAGCAAGTAGGGAATCCCCCGCGGGTTGTCCGGGGTGGAAGGGGTGATCCGGCGGTAGATACCGCTGGGCAAGCCTGCTCCCGCAGAAAGCGGTTCCCCGGAGCGGAAGAGGAGGTGTTCCGGCTCGGCGGGAGGCAGCAGCATGATGATCTGCGCGATTTCTTCTGGGGGAAGCGGCTGGCTCTGGCTGTAGCGGGCGAGCAGTTCGCGTCGGCTGTTGAGATCGGGGCTGCGCTGGTAGTCGAGCACCAGCAGCCGAGCTTGCCAGAGGCGCAGGGCCGTTTGAGGATTGGGAGTGGCGCCATTGCGGCCTTTGATCCAGCCACTGACGGCTGCCGCCAAAAGCTCCTGGGGTTTGTGCGTGGGGTCGCGGCCTTGCTGGAGTTCCCGCTGGGTCTGCGCGAAGAGTGTCAGGAAGGTGTCAATGCGCTCGACGAGGTCCGGATGCAGCTCGGCATAGACGGCTTCCCCCGCTTGCACCAAGAGGGCGTCGCTGGGGGAGAGGGCCTTGCGGGGCCAGAAGAGCAGGGCTGGTCCCCCCGCCACGGCATGGCAGCCGCGCGCCTGATCCAAACCGGTGAAGGCGTCGAGGAGACGGCGGAGGGCGGCGCGGGCTTGCTGATACCGTTCCCGCAAGGTTTTACCCTGGGCCAAGATGGCCGTGAACCGCTCGATTTGGGCCGGTTGGGCTTTGTCCGCGGGGAAGGCGGAGCCGAGTTCCTGCAGATAGTTGTACCGGGCGGCTGCCAGGGCCGCTTCGGCCTCCTTGAGCACCAGGTCGGCCATCGCGGTATTGGCGTCACGCACCAGAGTGTCGAAGGCTTCCTTGTCCTCAGCCGGCACTCCCTGAGGGAAGGCCTTGCGGATGGCTTCGATATCCTCCAGGGCGATCGCTAGCCAGCCGGCCTCCAGCATGAAGCGGGCTAGTGCAATCCGCTTGCTCGCCTCCGGTTGCCCTTCCTTTTCCGCTAGTTCCGGGTGCATCAACAGAAGCTTGCGAACCACTTGGGGGTCCCATTCGCTGGTGCGGTAGGCTACGCGCCAGGTATGCGTGGACGAGACGATGTAGATGAAATGCGGGTCCATGTAGGTGATCTGCTGATCGATGTGCTCGAAACTGATGGGGGTGCTGACTTTGATCCGGCGGCGCCACTGAGCGTTGAATTCCGGCGCCTCCAGCAACTTCATCCCCGCCGGCAGGGGAAAGGACGAAACCCGGCCGACAAACTCCTGCCGGTACGCCCGATATTTGGGGCGCAACTTCGCCTGCGGTGCCACGGCGCCTTTCTGCCGCACGTGCTCGCTGAAGACCACGACCTTTGGCCCTTCATCGACCAGATCGAAGCCAGTGTCCTTGACGATCGGCACGATCCGCCCACTGGCCTTGTCCACCACCGTCGTGATTTCCTTGCGCGCCGACCCTTGCAGGATGAACCCATCCCGGAGAATCACGACCTCTTCCCCATCCTGGCTCCACACAGGCAAGAAACCTGCCAGCAGCAGCAGGCCGACCGCTCCCCCCCAAAGCCGCCTCTTCGGATGCCGCACAAGATGTTTAGCCATGGGCCTGTCCTCAATAGGGATCAATCCTTGAACCACGTCGCTGGAATAGCTTCCTCGCTGCCACCCGGCTGTCCAGCCATCACGCATCGGTAATCCAGGGAAACGGGAATCCGTCCTTCCCTGCCCGGCCAGGATGCCTTCATTGTTTCCGGTTTGCCGGGGCGGATCAAGCCGGCCGCTCTATCTCCTGGACTGAACAACCCGGTTTCGACACCCCGCCAGAAAGCCGTGCCGTCCTCGCCATCGCTTCTGGGGTATCGCTTCTGAGTTCCCGGCATCTTCCCTCGACACTCCCTGCAAGCGTCAGCTATATTGATAAACGAACCAGAGCGAGAGTTATTAGCGGCTTCAGTGAAGGGATCCGACAGGCAGGGCGATTCCGCACCAACACTGCCGCTCGAAGCGACCAAGAGGGGCGCGGGAACAGCGCCGGTCTCGAAGCTGAAGATCCAGAGGGGTTTTACTCCATCGAATCGGAAAGAAAGAAGCGCCCCAACTCCGGGGAGCATGCTCAACCGGGGAGCATGTTCAATGTGCACGAATCCAGAGAGTCCAGTGGGCGGGAAGGAGGATCGCTGCGGATTCCCGGAAGGTGCGGGCTGTTGCCCGTCCGTCCTACGATCTGAGAGCGAGCACCGTTGAGTCCAAGGAACGAGACGCAATGCCGATTCAGTTCCGTTGTTCTCACTGCCGGGCGCGCCTGTCGATCACCCGGCGGAAAGCAGGCATGATGACGACCTGTCCGCGCTGCGGGCAGGAAGTGCGCGTGCCGGAGGTGGACAGCAACCCCACGGCGCGCTTGGCCGAACGTTCTTCTCCAGAAGCCGCTTCCTCCCCAGCGTTGCAAGCCCGTCCGGTGGAAGGTGGCACACCTCCGCCCCTCCCTCCCCTTTCCACAGCAGCGAGCAGCCAAGCCCCGCTCCAGCCTCCACCCCTGGACCTGTCGCCCCTGCCCCCCCCGCTCCAACCT